>RCUS01000078.1_pt1 | contig 80350 bp, 69 predicted proteins | sample 2166221 | NCBI WGS metagenome assembly RCUS01 (sample SAMN09932758, study PRJNA488358) | compost metagenome | isolation source: compost soil in cyclohexanecarboxylic | place: Germany: Experimental Botanical Garden
TCATCCTGCTGATCGGCATCGTCAAGAAGAACGCCATCATGATGATCGACTTCGCCATCGAGGCCGAGCGCGATGAAGGCAAGAGCCCGCAGGAAGCCATCCACCAGGCGGCGCTGCTGCGCTTCCGTCCGATTCTGATGACGACCCTCGCTGCGCTGTTCGCGGCCGTGCCGCTGATGCTGGGCTGGGGCGAGGGCGCCGAGTTGCGCCGTCCGCTGGGCCTGGCCATCTTCGGCGGCCTGATCGTCAGCCAGGTGCTGACCCTGTTTACCACGCCCGTCATCTACCTGGCCTTCGACCGCCTGGGCCAGCGCTTCGCGCACAAGACAGCCGCGGTGAACCTGGACAAGCCGGCAGATAATGCGGGGAGCGCCGCGTGAACCTGTCCGAACCGTTCGTCAAGCGGCCCATCGCCACCGTGCTGCTGACCATCGGCATCGCGCTGGCGGGCATCGGCGCGTTCTTCGTGCTGCCCGTCTCGCCGCTGCCGCAGGTCGATTACCCGACCATTTCCGTCAGCGCCAGCCTGCCCGGCGCCAGCCCCGCGACCATGGCCACCTCGGTAGCCACGCCGCTGGAACGGCGCCTGGGCGTGATTTCCGGCGTCAACGAGATGACCTCGTCGTCGGGCACGGGCTCGACGCGCATCAACCTGCAGTTTGACCTGAACCGCAAGATCGATTCGGCCGCGCGCGAAGTGCAGGCGGCCATCGCCGCCTCGCGCGTGGACTTGCCGGCCACCCTGCGCAGCAACCCGACCTACCGCAAGGCCAATCCGTCCGATGCGCCCGTGATCATCCTGGCGCTGACCTCGAAAACGCGCACGCCGGGGCAGATCTACGATGCCGTGTCGAACCTGGTGCAGCAGAAGGTGGCGCAAGTGAAGGGCGTGGGCGACGTGGAACTGGGCGGCGGCTCGCTGCCGGCCGTGCGCGTGGAACTGCTGCCCTACCAGCTCAATCACTACAGCGTGTCGATGGAAGACGTGCGCGCGGCCATCCAGGCCAGCAACGCCAACCGCCCGAAAGGGGCGATTTCCGGCGACGAGCGCAGCCTGCAGATCTATTCGGGCGCGACCACCGCTTCGGGCGGGCGCAGCGCGGCCGACTACCGCAGCCTGGTGGTGGCCTGGCGCGACGGCGCCGCCATCCGCCTCGACGACGTGGCCGAAGTGGTCGACGGCGTGGAAAACAACAATACCCTGGGCCTGTTCAATGGCGACCCGGCCGTGATCGTGCTGATCACGCGCCAGCCCGGCGCCAACGTCATCGCCACGGTCGACGGCGTGCGCGCGCTGCTGCCGCAACTGCAGGCGCAGCTGCCGGGCGACATCAAGCTGCAGGTGGCGTCCGACAGCACCAATTCCATCCGCTCGTCCCTGCACGAAATCGAGTTCACACTGATCCTCTCCATCGTGCTGGTGGTGCTGGTGGTCAGCGCCTTCTTGCGCAGCGTGCGCGCCACCATCATCCCCGCCGTGGCCACCATCGTGTCGCTGCTGGGCACCTTCGGCGTGATGTACATGCTGGGCTTTTCGCTGAACAACCTGTCGCTGATGGCGCTGACGGTGGCCACCGGCTTTGTTGTCGACGATGCCATCGTGGTGCTGGAAAACACCCAGCGCCACATCGAGGCGGGCATGGACCGCTTCAAGGCGGCCCTGCTGGGCGCGCGCGAAGTGGGCTTTACGGTGCTGTCGATCAGCCTGTCGCTGGTGGCCGTTTTCATCCCGCTGCTGTTCATGGGCGGTCAGGTGGGACGGCTGTTCCGCGAGTTTGCCGTGACCCTGTCGGCCGCCGTGATGATTTCGCTGGTCATTTCGCTCACCACCACGCCGATGATGTGCGCCTGGCTGCTGAAAAGCGGCGAGCAGCACAAGGCGCCCGGCGCCATCGCGCGCTGGTTCGAACGCGGTTTCGAGCGCATGCTCAAGGTCTACGAGCATTGCCTGGACTGGGCCCTGTCGAGCGCCGCGCTGGTGATGGCGATCCTGGTGTTTGTCGTCGGCCTGAACGTGTACCTGTTCGCCGCCGCGCCCAAGGGCTTTTTCCCGCAGCAGGACACGGGCCAGATCAATGGCGGCATGCGTGCCGACCAGAGCATCTCCTTCCAGGCCATGCAGGGCAAGCTGCGCGAGCTGGTCAACATCATCAAGGACGATCCCGCCGTCGCCACCGTCGTCGGATTTACGGGCGGCGGCAGGGCAGGGGGCGGCTTCATGTTCATCGACCTGAAACCCGCTTCGCAGCGCACCGACAAGGGCCAGGCCGTGATCGCCCGTCTGCGTCCGCAACTGGCCAAGGTGACGGGCATCTCGCTGTTCCTCAACCCCGTGCAGGATTTGCGCATGGGCGGGCGTTCGAGCAATTCCACCTACCAGTACACGCTGATCAGCGACAACCAGGCGGACCTGAAGAAATGGGCGGCCAGGCTGGCCGACCAGATGAAGGCGCAGCCGGCCCTGATCGACGTCGACACGGACCAGGCGGAAAACGGCGTGGAAACCTTTGTCTCCATCGACAAGGACCGCGCCACGCAGCTGGGCGTGCAGGTGCGCGACATCGACAATGCGCTGTACAACAGCTTTGGCCAGCGCCAGGTGGCGACCATCTACGATGAGCTCAACCAGTACCACGTGATCATGGAAGTGGCGCCCCGTTATGCGCAAAGCCCGGAGGCGCTGCGCTCCGTGTATGTGCCGGCGTCGAATGCCGCCACTACCACCACGACCACCAGCGCCGTCGCCTCGGCGGTCAGCGCGACGACGTCGAACACCACGGCCGCGCGCGACCCGTCCAGCGGCACGGCCCTGAGCACCACCTTGGCGACGATGGTGCCGCTGTCGTCGTTCAGCAGCTTTGCGGAAAGCTCGACGGCCACCTCGATCAACCACCAGGGCGGCGAACTGGCGACCACCGTGTCGTTCAACCTGTCGGACGGCTATACCCTCAGCGACGGCCAGGCGGCCGTGGCCCAGGCGGAAGCGGAAATCGGCATGCCCGTGAATGTGCGCGGCAGCTTCCAGGGTTCGGCAAAGAGCGCGCAGGACAGCAACAAGGAGCAGCCGCTGCTGATCCTGGCGGCCATCGTGGTCATCTACATCGTGCTGGGCATTCTGTACGAAAGCCTGATCCACCCGATCACCGTGCTGTCGACCTTGCCGTCGGCGGGGGTGGGCGCCGTGCTGGCCCTGCTGATGTTCCGCATGGAGTTTTCCATCATAGCCCTGATCGGCGTGTTCCTATTGATCGGAATCGTGAAGAAAAATGCTATATTGATCATCGACTTCGCGCTGGAGGCCGAGCGATCGCGCGGCTTGACTGCGGTGGAGGCGGTGCGCGAGGCTTGTTTGCTGCGTTTCCGCCCCATTCTGATGACCACCCTGGCGGCGGCGCTTGGCGCCTTGCCGCTGGCGATCGGTTTCGGCGAGGGGTCGGAGCTACGCCAGCCCTTGGGGGTCGCCATCATCGGCGGCCTGATTGCCAGCCAGTTACTCACATTGCTGACCACCCCGGTGGTCTACATCCTGCTCGACAAGCTGCGCACGCGCAGCGCCGACGAGCAGCAATTGAGCCGCATTCCTGGGCCAGATAACCCGAGCACACAATCATGAAGCATGTAAAACCTATCGTATCGACCGCACCGGCACGCCATCTGCTGGCACTTGCCGCCGCCGCTCTGCTGGCCGGCTGCGCCGTCAGCCCCACGTATGAAGTGCCGACGGCCGCCGCGCCGCAAGCGTTCAAGGAGGCGGCAGGCTGGCAGCCCGCCGTGCCGGCCGATACCCTGGAACGGGGGCCGTGGTGGACCCTGTTCGGCGACGCGCAGCTGAACCAGCTGGCCGACAGCATCGACATCTCGAACCAGAACGTGGCCGCCGCCATCGCCTCCTACGAGCAGGCGCGCGCGCTGGTGCGCGAACAGCGCGCCTCGCTATTCCCCAGCGTGAACCTGACGGGCAGCGGCACGCGCTCGGGCGGCGGGGGCGAGCAGCAGACGGCGAACAACTACCGCGCCGCCATTGGCGCCTCATGGGAGCCGGACGTGTGGGGCAAGCTGCGCGCCGGCGTGACGGGCGCCGATGCCAGCGCGGCGGCCAGCGCCGCCGATCTGGCCGCCGCGCGCCTGTCGGCGCAGGGCGAACTGGCGACCAATTATTTTTCGCTGCGCCAGAGCGATGCGCAGATCGCGCTGCTCAATTCCACCATCGACGGCTACAAGCGCGTGCTCGATATCACCGGCAACCGTTTTAACTCGGGCATCGCCGCCAAGTCCGACCTGCTGCAGGCACAGACGCAGCTGGCCAATGCGCAGATCGACCTGTCGGGGCAGATCCGCGCACGCCAGCAGCTCGAACACGCCATCGCCATCCTCCTTGGCCGCGCGCCGTCCGACTTCAGCCTGGCCGTGGCGCCATGGACCCTGACCGTGCCGGACGTGCCGCTGGGCGTGCCGTCGACCCTGCTGCAGCGCCGTCCCGACATCGCCGCCGCCGAGCGCAGGGTGGCCGTGGCCAACGAGCAGATCGGCATCGCCCGTTCCGCGTATTACCCGAGCCTGAATCTGACAGGGTCGTATGGCTCCGGCGCCAGCAAGGTGGGCGACCTGTTCAATGCATCGTCAAGCCTGTGGTCGCTGGGCGTGTCGGCCGCGCAAACCCTGTTCAACGCGGGCGCCACCACGGCCAGCGTGGATGCCGCCAAGGCGGGACATGCGGCGGCCGTGGCGCGCTACCGCCAGACGGTGTTGACTGCCTTTGGCGCCGTGGAAGACCAGCTGTCGGCCACGCGCGCGCTGGCTGAACAGCTGGCCTTGCGCCAGCAGGCGTCGTCCGCCGCCGACCAGGTGGAACAGCAGATGCTGAACCGCTACAACGCGGGCCAGGTCGGCTACACGGACGTGGTGACGGCGCAGGTGACGGCCCTGTCGGCGCGCCGCTCGCTGGTGCAGGCGCAGGCGGACCGCCAGACCACGGCCGTGGCCCTGATCCAGTCGCTGGGCGGCGGCTGGCAGGTGCCGCAGGCGCAGTAAGGGCAAGCAAGAGCCAACAAGGGCCAACAAGGGCCGGCCTGGCGCAGGCTCAAAACCTGCGCCAAATTCGCGTTTTGCCGCGCATCTTGGGTGCTAGAATGCAAGATTATCAATTCCCAGCCTGACGGTTTCGCCGTGGCTGCATTCTTGCCGACGATGACACGCAGCAAACACAGCAATGTTTCCGTCCCAGAAGTGGCCACCATTGTTTTCCCTGTGGTGGCCATTGGCGCTTCCGCCGGCGGACTCGATCCCATCGTCGCTTTCCTGGCCAATGTGCCGCAGGAAAGCGGCATTGCCTTTGTCGTTATCCAGCACCTGGACCCGACGCAGAAGGCCATGCTGCCGGAACTGCTGCAGCGCGCCACCAGCATTCCCGTCACGGAAATCACGCACCAGGCGGAATTGCGCCCCAACCATATCTACGTGATCCCGTCGAACGCGGACCTGGGCCTGTCGAAGGGGCGTTTCCTGCTCAGCGAGCCGGTGCAGCTGCGTGGCCACCGCCTGCCGATCAATACCTTTTTCGAGAGTCTCGCAAGCGAGCTGGGTGAACTGGCCGTCGGCGTGATTTTTTCCGGCATGGGCAGCGATGGCTCGCGCGGCTTGCAGGCGATCAAGCAGGCGGGCGGCCTGACCCTGGCGCAGCATCCCGATACGGCCAAGTTCGACATGATGCCGCAAAGCGCGATTTCCGCCGAAGTGGTCGACCTGGTCGACTTCCCCGACAAGTTGCCGGACAAGATCATCAGTTATTTGTTCCGCAGCAGTTTTCTCAGCTTGCCGGGGCATGAACCGAACGGGCGCAATTCCTTGCAGGAAATTGTTGCTTTGCTATCCGAACACACGGGCAACAGTTTTACCGACTACAAGATCAACACGGTGCTGCGGCGCATCGAGCGGCGCATGAGCTTGTATCAAATGACGTCGATGGAAGAGTATGTGCCGTATTTGCGCGTCAATCCTGCCGAGATCGACTTGCTGTTCAAGGAATTGCTGATCGGCGTGACGAGCTTTTTCCGCGATCAGAAGGTGTGGGAATACCTGAAGATGGTGGTGTTTCCGCAAATGCTGGCGGCCCATCCGGACGGGCGCGCCTTCAAGGCCTGGGTGCCTGCCTGCTCCACCGGCGAGGAAGCGTATTCGCTGGCCATGGTCTTCCATGAAGTGGTGGCCAGCATCAATCCGCCGTCGAAATACAGCCTGCAGATCTTTGCCACCGACCTGTCGGCCGACGCCATCGACCGCGCGCGCCAGGGGCGTTTTCCGCACAGCATCAGCAGCGATGTGTCGGCCGAGCGCCTGGGACGCTTCTTCTTGGGCGACAAGAACGACTACCACGTGAAAAAAGAGATACGCAACACGATCATCTTTGCCCAGCAAAACATCATTTCGGACCCGCCGTTTACCAAGCTCGACATCTTGTGCTGCCGCAATTTGCTGATTTACCTGAATGCCAAGCTGCAGCAGCGCCTGATTCCCCTGTTCCACTATGCGCTGAACCGCGACGGCATCCTGCTGCTGGGCAGTGCCGATACGCCCGGCCATTTTTCCGACCTGTTTTCGCCCCTGACCACGTCGACGCGGCTGTATCGCCGCCTCGACAACCTGGCGCGCCAGCGCCTGCCCACGTATTTCCCGACCAAGGTATCGTTGGCATCCCCCCCTACACCTAGCGACACGAGAGAAGTCAGCATGACCGGAAAGATACAATCCCATGTCGAGCAATTATTGCTCCAGAAATATTCGCCGGCCGCCGCGCTGCTGAACCAGGATGGCGACATCCTGTACATCAACGGCCGCACGGGCGCGTTCCTGGAGCCGGCGGCCGGCAAGGCCAACTGGAACATCCATGCGATGGCGCGCGAAGGCTTGCGCTACGAACTGGCGGGCCTGATCAAGCAAGCGCTGCAAAGCGAAAGCGTGGTGCGCCTGAAGGGGCTGGTGGTCAAGGATCACCTGGGCCAGTCGCTGGGCGTGGACCTGAGCGCCGAGGCGCTGAGCCAGCCCGAATCGCTGCGCGGCATGGTCTTCGTGACGTTTTCCAGCGTGCCTCTGGTGGCCGAGGCGCGCCGCGGCCGCTCGCCGAACCCCAAGGTGCTGGAACTGGAACAGCAGCTGGCGCAGGCGCGCCATGAAATCCAGGCCGTGCGCGACGAGATGCAGACCTCGCGCGAGGAACTCAAATCGGCCAACGAGGAATTGCAGTCGACCAATGAAGAGCTGCAATCGACGAACGAGGAACTGACCACCTCGAAGGAAGAGATGCAGTCGCTCAATGAAGAGCTGTACACGGTCAATGCCGAGCTGCAATCGAAAGTCGATGACTTGTCGCTGGTCAACAGCGACATGAAGAATTTGCTCAACAGTACGGACATCGCCACCATCTTCCTCGACAGCGACCTGCGCATCCGCCGTTTCACGGCGCCCGCCACGCAAATCTACAAGCTGATCCAGACGGATTTGCGCCGCCCGCTCAGCGACATCGTCAACGACCTCGATTATCCCGCCCTGGAAGCCGATGCGCTGGAAGTCATCCGCAGCCTGGTGTTCTGCGAACGCCAGGTGGAAACCAAGACGGGCCGCTGGTACAACGTGCGGATCATGCCGTACCGCACGATCGAGAACGTGATCGATGGCGTGGTGGTGACCTTCATCAACATCACGGAATCGAAGCTGCTGGAAGCCCAGCTGCGCCAGATCCAGTCCGGCGCCGTGGCTGGCGGCACGGCGGGCGAGAGCGTGCCATGAGCGAGCCACTCGACAGAGGTGTCGCCCCGGCCGGGCTCAGGAAGCAGGCCGAGCAGTTAGCGGACCAGCAGCGCCAGGCTGTACCGCCACCGTTGTCGAGTGAAGAGGTCGTGCGCCAGCTGCATGAATTGCAGGTGAGCCAGATCGAACTGGAAATGCAGAATGCCGCATTGGCCGAGCTGGAACAGCTGAAGAATGAATTTGAAAGCAGCCGCGACCGTTATGCGCAGCTGTACGAGCAGGCGCCCGTCAGTTATTTTTCGCTGGCGCGCGAAGGTGTCATCACGCGCGCCAACGTGGCCGCCTGCGGCTTGCTGCGGCGTGAAAAGAGCCACCTGCTGGGACGGCGCTTCGAGCAATTCGTCGCGCCCCAGGCGCAGGGCGGCTTCCGGGGCTTCCTTGACGCCGCCTTTTCCAGCGGCGCGCGGCAAGTGTTCGAGGCGCAACTGTTCGAGGCCGAGGCGGGCCGCGCGGGCGGCATGGTGCGCATCGAGGCCAATGTCGACGCCGACAGCGCCACCATGCGCATGCTGGTGACGGACCTGGGTGACGAGCATGCGCGCGACTCGGCGCTGCGGCGCGCCTTTGTGATCCTCGATTCCATTCGCGAAGGCGTGCTGGTCACCGACAGCGATAACCGCATCATTTCCGTCAATCCCGCGTTTACCACCATCACCGGCTACCAGGCGGAAGAAGCCATCGGCCGCGATCCGTCCTTCCTCGGCGGCGGCGCGCACTTGCCGCAGTTCTATGAAGCCATGTGGCGCAGCCTGCACCAGGATGGCAGCTGGTATGGCGAGCTGGTGAACCGGCGCAAGAATGGCGAGCGTTTCGTCGAATCGCTGTCGATCACTCCCATGCGCACGCCGGACGGTGCCATCAGCCATTTTGTCGGCGTGTTTTCCGACATCACGGAGCGCAAGCTGGCCGAGGCGGCCCTGCGCGAGCTGCACCGCGAACTGGACCAGCGCGTGGTCGACCGCACGGCCGAGCTGGTGCGGGCCAACCAGCATCTGCAGCTGGAAGTGCAGCAGCGCGAGCGGGCGCAGGAGGCGTTGCGCGATGCCGAACGTTTCTTTCATGCCACCATCGATTCGCTGACGGACCGGGTGCTGGTGCTGGACCAGGCGGGCTGCCTCGTGCATGCCAACCAGGCTTGCCTGGCGTTTGCCGGGCATACGCGGCACCAGCTGCATTATCTGCATTTCTGCGAGACGGACCCGCGCTGGCAGCGCAGCGCCGGGCGCGAGCTGGCCGCCGGCATCCGCGCCGTGATTGCCGGCACGGCCGATGCGTACGCGCTCGAATATGAATTCAGCACGCGCGCCGGGCCGCGCTGGTCGCAGGCCAGGGTCAGCCGCTTCCTGGGCGAAGGGCCGCTGCGCGTGGTGGTGGCGCACTCGGATATCACGGAGCGCAAGGTGATGGACGGCGCGCTGCGCCAGTCGCACGCGCAGCTGCGCCAGCTGGCCTTGCACCTGGAAACGGCCAAGGAAGACGAGCGCAAGCGTATTTCGCGCGATATCCACGATGAACTGGGGCAAAACCTGCTGGCGCTGCGCATCGATATTTCCATGCTCAGCGCGCGCACGCAGGATTCCCACCCGCGTCTGCACCGCCGCGTGGGCGCCGTGCTCAGCAATGTCGACACGACCATCAAGAGCGTGCGCGGCATCATGAACGAATTGCGTCCCATGGCGCTGGACCTGGGCTTGCAGGCGGCCATCGAATGGCAGGTGGGCGACTTCCGCAAGCGCAGCGGCGTGGCATGCCGGCTGCTGGTACGCGACGAGGCCCTGTTCGCGGCCATCGGCAGCCAGGTCGAAACCGTGCTGTTCCGCATCGTGCAGGAAGCGCTCAGCAATGTCCTGCGCCACGCCCAGGCCAGCCAGGTGGAGATCGAACTGAGCTGGGATGCCTGCGCCGTCTACGTGGCCATCAGCGACAACGGCATCGGCATCACGCCGCAGCAGCAGCGCAAGAAACAGTGCTTCGGCCTGATCGGCATCGCCGAGCGGGTGACGGCGCTGGGCGGGCAGTTCGAGATCGGCCTGCCGGCCGCCGGCGCGGGGTGCCGCCTGGCCTTGCAGCTCCCCCTGCAGGCGCCGCCCCGGCCCGCCACCTGAGATCGGCGTTGCCGCAGGATCATTTTTTGCCGCCCCGTCCGGCCTGGACAGGCTATACTTTCGCCTGCTTTTTATGGAGGAGCAAATTTTGTTCAAGACAATCGTACTACCAGTCGCCTTGATGGGCGCGTTCGCCGGCGCACACGCCGACGAAGGGCAGTGGCAACCACACCAGCTGCCACAGCTGAAAGCCGAACTCAAACGGGTCGGCATCGACATCCCGGCGGAAAAACTGGCCGACCTGAGCAAACACCCGATGAGTGCCATCGTCTCGCTGGGCGGCTGCTCGGCCTCGTTTGTCTCCGACGCGGGCCTGGTGGTGACGAACCACCATTGCGCGTATGGCGCCATTCAGCGCAATTCCACGCCGGAACACAATTACATCACCAACGGCTTCCTGGCCAAGACGCGCGCCGCAGAGCTGCCGGGCGGTCCGAACAGCCTGGTGTATGTGACTGACAAGGTGGAAAATGTCAGCGACCGCGTGCTGAAAGGCCTGACGGCCGACATGACGGGCCGCGCCCGCCACGAAGCCGTGGAAAAGCGCATCAAGGACCTGATCGCCGAATGCGAAACGGACAAGATGTACCGCTGCTCCGTGCCCGCCTTCCACCGCGGCCTCGAGTACTACCGCATCCGCCAGATGATGATACGCGACGTGCGCCTGGTGTATGCGCCATCGGACAAGATCGGCAACTTCGGCGGCGACATCGACAACTACGAATGGCCGCGCCACACGGGCGACTACTCGTTCCTGCGCGCCTACGTGGGCAGGGATGGCCGTCCGGCCGACCCGTCGCCCGACAACGTGCCCTACAAATCGAAGGACTTCCTGGTGGTCTCGGCCGAAGGCTTGAAAGCCGGTGACGGCATCTTGCTGGCGGGCTACCCCGGCCGCACCAGCCGCTACAAGCTGCCGGCGGAAATCCGCTTCGCGCGCGACACGGCCTTCCCCCTGAAAGTAGCGGAACTGCAAGCCGACCTGGCCGTAATGGCCGAGGCGACGAATGGCGACGCCGCTTCCGCCGTGCGCTACGCCAGCGTGGTGAAAAGCATCAACAACGTGCTGAAGAAAACCCAGGGCTTGCTCGACGGTTTTGCGCGCAAGGATATCGCCGCCATCAAGGACGTGCAGGATGCGGACTTCCGCGCCTGGTACGCGAAGCAGCCGAATGTCTCGCCGACCCTGCTGGCGGAACTGGACGCGGCGATCGCCAGCGACATGGCCCTCAGCGAAGAAGAGTTCGCCTGGTCGGTAGCCACCAACAGCGACTTGCTGAAAAGCGCGCGCACCGTCTACCGTTTGTCGCAAGAGCGCCAGAAGCCGGATGCCGAGCGCGAGTCGGGCTTCCAGCAGCGCGACCTGGCCTTCATCAAGGCCCGCCTGGCGCGCCTGGAACAGTCGTATGTGAACAAGGTCGACCAGGCGCGTTTTGAAGCGGGCCTGAAGCGTTACGCCCAGCTGGCGGCGAAGAGCCACCCGCAAGGCCTGGACGCGCTGCTGCCGGCGCCAGCCGCCGTGGCGGCCCTGTACCAGCAGACGCAGCTGGCCGATACGGCCAAGCGCCTGGCCTGGCTGGACAAGGACCAGGCTGCCGTTGCCCAGTCCGACGACGCCTTCATGCAGCTGGCCATCAAACTGCAGCCCGTGGAACTGGCGCTGGAAGACCGCCGCAAGGAAATCGACGGCAACCTCGAGCGCGTGATTCCGCAATACATGCAAGCCGTGATCGCCTGGAAACAGTCGCAAGGCAAGCCGGTCTATCCTGACGCCAACTCGACCCTGCGCGTGACGTATGGCACGGTCTCGCCATACTCGCCCCGCGACGGCATCACCAAGGGTCCATTCACGACCGTGGAAGGCATCGTCGAGAAAGTCACGGGCAAGGCGCCGTTCGAAGCACCGCAAGCGCTGCTCGACGCCGTCAAGGAAAAACGCTATGGCCAGTTCCGCGATCCGGCGCTGGGCACCGTACCCGTCAACTTCCTCACCAGCGCCGACACCACGGGCGGCAATTCCGGCTCGGCCGTGATGAACAAGCGCGGCGAGCTGATCGGCCTGAACTTCGATTCGACGTATGAATCGATCACCAAGGACTGGTACTTCGACACGGCCATCACGCGCGCCATCCACCTCGACATCCGCTACCTGCTGTGGGTCATGAAGGAAGTGGACCACGCGGATAATCTGTTGCAGGAAATGACGATCAAGTATCCGAAGGCTGCCAAGGCGGCGAAGAAGTAAGTTTTAATGTGCGCTACTGGGAAGCCGCATCCGCTTGAATGGGGATGCGGCTTTTTTGCGTATGGCCAACTAATTTGAGTTCCATCAAGATGCCAGCCTCCACCATGGTTAGCATGGGTTAGCGAAACAAATGCGACGGAGGCGATATGGACGATGGCGCGCTGGCAGCCGATCTTGCGCGGCTTTTCGACGCCGGCAGGCGAGTCCAGGACAGCCGCTTGCTGCGCATGGATTTTCCGCGCGAGGACGGTCCGTCCGATACCGCGCTGCTGGTCAACAGCTTGCGGGCCCATGAAGAAATGTCACGCGACTTCCGCTTCGAGGCCGAACTGCTGTCCGACAATCTCCACGTGCCCCTGACAGCGATGATGGGACGCATGGTCACGATATCGATGGTGCGCGATGACGGCAGCTTGCGCTTTTTTAATGGTTATGTCGGTGAATTTCGCCTGTTGCGCAGCGATGGCGGTTTTGCGTTCTACCAGATGGTGCTGCAACCGTGGCTGGCCTTTTCCAGGTTGCGCATGGACAACGTCTCGTTCCACGGACGCACGGTCATCGACATCAGCGAAACGACCTTCGATCATTATGTACAGCGCGACTGGCAAAACCGGCTGCATGAGGAAAAAGCGATATTAAGCTGCGCCAACCAGCATAATGAAACCGATTACAACCATCTGCACCGGCGCTGGGAAGACCATGGACTCCATTATTGGTATGAACATCGCGCCGACGGTCATACGCTCTGTCTGGGCGACAATACCTGGATGAGCGACAGCATCGATCCAGGCGATCTCGATGCCAGTGTCGCCGACGAAATGCTGTTTCGCAGCGGCGCGGGTTCGCTGGAGGCTGACGGCATACGCGATTGGCAGGCAATACGGAAGATCGCTTCAGGCTCGCTCACGCTGTCCAGCTTCAACTACAAGCAGCCATATGCCAGCCGCGCCAGCGGCCATGCGCTGCACCAGCAGGGCGACGTGTTTGCCCATGAACTGTATCAGGACACCGGCTATGGCTATGCCGACATGGACGACGGTGAAGCGCTGGCACAACGCCGCCTGGAGGAGAATAACCGCCAGGCGCAATACTTCGAAGCTGGCGGCAACCACCGCTGCGCCCAGGCCGGGCGCAGTTTCACGCTGGGCGGCCACTTCAGCGGCAGGCAATCCATGCCGGCCAAAGGTGAAGCGGCGCGCCCGGACATCCGCTCGCGCGAATACCTGATCCTGTCGGTCGAGCATATCGCCAGCAACAATTACCAGGCAGGCACGGGCGCGAAGTCGCAGTATGCAAACCGTTTTAGCTGCATTCGCAAGAGCATCCGCTGGTATCCGGGGCGGCAGTTCAACAGCACGCCTTGTGCGTTGCCCGGCGTGCAGACGGCGATTGTCACGGGGCCGGCAGGCGAAACCATCCATACTGACGCGCTGGGCCGGGTGAAGGTGCAATTCCACTGGGACCGGCTGGGCAAGTTCGACGCGGGCAGTTCGCCATGGATCAGGGTCATGACGCCATGGGCGGGCCAGGCGTTCGGCCAGATCGCGCTGCCTCGCATTGGCCAGGAAGTGCTGATCCAATTTCTCAACGGCAATATCGACCGTCCCGTCATTGTCGGCGCGGTGTACAACGGCAACCATGCACCGCCGTGGAAGTTGCCGGGGCAATGCATGCTTGGCGGCTGGCGTAGCGCCGAACTGATGCCTGGCGGCGGTTACGGCGTGCGCGGCAACCAGCTGGTGCTCGACGATACGCACCAGCGCATCCAGGCGCAACTGAAAAGCGACCATCAGCACAGCCAATTGTCGCTCGGCTGCATCAGCCGCATCGAAGACGCCAGCGGGCGCAAGGATGCGCGTGGCGAGGGCTGGGAACTGGCGTCAGACGCCTGGGGCGTGGCGCGCGCCGGCCGCGGCATGTTGCTGACCACCGAAGCGCGCCCTGGCGCCGCCTCGCATATCAAGAGCATGGATGAAACCTTGCGCCGGCTGGCCGAGGCTGCTGAGCGGCACAAGGCGCTTGCCGCCCTGGCGCAGCATTACGGCGCGCAAGAAAGCGCCGCCCAGCAGGGCGCCGCTGCCGATGAGCTGAAAGCCCAGCATGCCGGGATCCAGGGCGCCGGCAGTGGCGAAAACGCATTTCCGGAATTGGCAAAGCCGCATCTGGTGCTGGCCAGTCCGGCAGGTATCGAAACGACGACCGCGCAATCGACGCACATCGCCAGCGCAGGGCACACCGCGCTGACGTCCGGGCGCGACCTGTCGATGGCGGCCGGCGGCGGCCTGTTCGCCAGCATCGGCGCAGCGTTTCGCCTGTTCGTCCACAAGGCGGGCATGAAACTGATCGCCGCAGCTGGCCCGGTGCAGATCGCGGCGCAAACCGATGCGGTCGATATCGTCGCCAACAAGGTTCTGGAATTGATCAGCCAGACCGACTGGGTGGATATTCGCGGCCGCAAAGGCGTGCGCCTGCATGGTGCCAATTGCATGCTTGAAATTAGTGACAAAGTACAGTTTTTTACCGCGTCGCCGACGCTGTTCCATGGCAACCTGGAAACGCTGGCGCCCAAGAACCGGCCGCAACCGGAGCTGGAACCGCCCATCGCGCCGGTAGCGGGGCAATTGCAGCATACGATCCAGGCCCATGCGGATGGCGGTCAGTACGCGCATGTGCCGTACACGCTGTACAAGGGAGACGCCGAAGTCGAACGCGGCTTGACCGACGAATTCGGCCGCATCCTGATTGCGCATCAGGACGGCACGCCGCGCTACCGTGTCGTCCTGGGCAATGGCGAGGAGTTTGCCTTGCAGGCGAGCGCGTGCTTCGATGCCAGCGCTGCGCCGGACGGCGAACAGACGCTGTCCAACCGTGGTTTGCGTGCGCTTGACGATACCACCGACGGCCGCTGGTTTCAATGATCACCTTGCATTGACGGGAGAGCGCCATGCCGGAATCGACCAGCCGCATTGAAACCACCCATATCGACGAGGTTGGCAGGACTGCGACCAGTGCGCTCCAGTGGCTGCTGGAAAACCGCAACCTGAAGGGCAAGGCCACTCATCCGATTACGCACAACAACAAGCTGACGCTGTTTATTTGCGGACAGGAAGGCTTTGCCGACATCGCCGGCGAGATCGCCAAGGCTGAAAAGTCCATCGACCTGTGCTGCTGGGGCTTCGACCCGGGCATGGAGCTGGTGCGCGCCAACGGCGCGACCTGGCCGCGTGGCGACACGTTTGGCGACTTGCTGATCGCCGCAGCACGGCGTCACGTCAGGGTGCGCCTGCTGGTCTGGCATGACCGGATCGGTTCGCCGATGGTGCACAATATGCCGGGCCATTCGCACGGCACCTCGCCATGGAAAACCGATGGACAGCGCGCCGACAAGCTCAGCGCAAAAGCCAGCCTGGCGATGTTGCACGATGCGGTCCAAAAAAAGAAACCTATTTTAGGCAACGGTTATTGGGGCGAGTACGTCAGGCCCGAGGATATCCCGACGATGGCGCGTGAAGAATATTGTCACAGCTGGTATGCGGCGGCGTTCAAGGGCATGCTGAGTGGTATCACGATTCGTTTGCGCCACGGCGACAGCGGTGCGATCAGCAAGAGTATCTCGACCGAAATAAACCAGCCGCGCGGCTTGACGATGGGGGAAATCGAAAAGCCCGGCATGCAATACCTGGGCACGCATCACCAGAAGCAGGTCCTGATCGACTTCGATCACGAAGAGGGCGCCAAGGCCGTCGGTTATGTGATGGGCCTGAACTCGGTGACCGATTATTGGGACACGACGGCCCATCTGCTCGACGATACGCGGCGCGAACAGGGCGGCGTCAACGAGCGGCGCGAGTGCTTGCAGGGAATGGTCGCGGACGGCGGCTTCGCCACCTTGAAGCCCTATCAGGATTATGCCTGCCGCATCGACGGAGGCAGGGCGCTCATCGCGCTCTACAATAATTTTGTGAAGGCATGGGATCGCGCGGCCGATGATCGCACGCATGCGGCCGCCAATGCCAGTGTGAGCCGCGAGTTGCCACAGGGCAGCCCGCCGGCGCGGCTGTTGCGCGAGGCCGGGCCGGATGATTCCACCGTGCAGATCGTGCTGACGCAGCCCGAGGAACAAGACAAGACCATCAAGGAAACGTATTTCCGCGCCGTGACCCAGGCCAGCCTGGCGGCCGGCTACCTGTACGTGGAAAACCAGTATTTCCAGTATGAAGATTGGGCGCAACACTTGCTGAGCGAGCGCAAAAAGGTGGTCGCCGCCTGGAAGGCCGGCAGCCTGAAAGCGGGCAAGACCATGCGTGATATGCCCGTCATGCACGTATTTATCGTCATCCCGGTGCCCGAGCGGGCGCAGATGGTGCCGCGCACCCACGACACGCTGGCGGCGCTGGGGCTGCACGCCGGCATGACGGGTCAAAACACCATGATCGATGACTACAACAAGCAGCCGAAAACCCGGCATGTCAGAGGCGGATTCGGCATCACCAACGAGGTTGAAGTCAAGTTGCCCGACGTGGTGCAGCACTCCAACGGCATCAACAAACCCGGCGTGATGGCGCTCGAAAGCGAATTCGGGCTTAAGGTATCGGTGGCCATGCTCAATGTCAGCGCGTTTGACAACGACCGCTGGCGCTACCGTGAAATCTACATCCATTCCAAATTGATGCTGGTCGACGACGTGTTCATGACCTTGGGCAGCGCCAACCTGAACCAGCGCAGCATGGCCGTCGACAGCGAAATCAATATCGCCACCATCGACCGCCGCGTGGCCCACGATTTGCGCAAGCGGGTGTGGCGCATGCATAGCGGGGGATTGGTCGATGGAGGGGGCGGGACGAAGGCGGAGATTGTGGATGCTTTTGAGAAATGGGGAAATTTAATGAAGGCCAATCGGACGAAAAAATTGGCAAAACAAGGCGGCGCAAAATTCAAAAAAATGACTGGGTTTTTGTTGCCATTAGAAGATAGTCGAAGTTCCACCATGCGCCTGGGGTGATCATGAGACAGCATCAAAGCATATTCATTCGCCTGCCATGTTCTGTATTGTTAGTTTTACTGTGTATCTCTTTATTCTCCTGCAAAATGCCTAACGACAAAGTCTTACCGCGCAACCAAAGCCTGCCACTCTTCAACCCCCATGTCGCGGATTTCATCTGTGAAACCGAGGCAAGCAAGGTGCCGCCCATCGATGCGCAAGCCGAGGACTGGTTTCTCGAAGCACGCGCCCTGGAAGATCCTGAAATTTTCGTGGAAGACCGGGACTACAAGAAAATCGTCGATCTGACCCGTCAAGCGGCGGAGCGATTGCACTGGAAGGCGATGCTCAATCTGGCCAGCCTGTATGTGGAAGGGCGCGATCCCTTATATGGTAATGAAGAGGCGGTTCAATTGGTGGAAAAGGCGATGCGGCTCGGGATACCTGCGGCATATGACAGGATGGGAACGTATTACGCGAATGGCACGGGCGTCAACGGCGATACCACCCGGGCTTATGCCTTCTGGCAAAAGGCCGCTGTCATGGGCAATCCTCAGGCAATGGCTTTTTTAGGAGAAAAATTAAGAGCGGGAACAGACGGTGCTATTCCTGGATATTGGGCCAATATTCCTGTGGCGGTAAAAATGATGGCATGTGCGCTTTCTCAAGGATACGGGCCAGCTGCGTTTAACTTGCACTATTTGTATGCAATCCCAAGAGCTGCAAATGGCGATGAGATTGGCGATCGAACTCCTGCAACCAAACAGCGTGCTCTCAATGTGTTGCATGAGGGAGTCAAGTTTGGCTGCGCAGAATGTGCGAGCGCACTGGCAATTGAATTTGGTTCTCCTTTTGATATTGCCGATATGCTGGCACCATATGTGGACAAAGCGCGCGGCGAACGTTATGCGGTACTTAATCGTGAACTGGGATTCAATCCCAGTGCCCGCTTTCCCAATCTGGACAAGGTATTGCCGCTTCCACCAGCTGATCTGCCCCCCTGGAATGGCGACAGGGATACCTTGCTGCATGCCGCCAAGGGCGTGCGTCCGCCACCAGCCATCCCGCAGCCAGGCTCCGCGTCGCTTTCAAAAGAACCGTATTTCCTGGCCGCCGACTATGCGCTGCGCCCGACCGGCTTGCACAGCGACGCGCCGGCCGCGCCATTTTCCTCATACTGGCAACCGGCCGGTGGGCAGGGTTTGACGGAGCCGGCCCGGCTGTTCCTTCAAAACGAAGAGTTCCCCCATTTCAGCGTGTCCGATGCCGCTGGCAAGGTCAGTTACGGCCCAGTGACGTGGGAGCAGTGCCTGACGCTACGACACAACCATGGCGCCGTGGAACCGCGCGCGGTGCACGGTGTGCTGCGCGAGGTGGCGCTGCCCGAGCCATTGTTGAGCTGCGCTTGCGAGCAGGCCTGTCCGGTTAGCGGTGTCTGGCAACCGTGGGTGGCGGCCGACCATCCGCTGCAGGCCATCGTCAACCAGTACTGGCGACAGGCCTGGCTGGCCCAGGGCGCGCCGTTCCCGCGACCGCGCCGCGACTGGCTGCTCGATTTGCCGGATGAGGACGTGACGTGGCATTTGATGGATGCGTCCGTTGGAATTCCAGGCTGACGCTTCACGTTCACGCTATTTCTCATTGCGTATATGGATAGGAGTCAGGACAGCGGTGCTGACGTCAACGCCTCCACCGGCAACTGAAAAAACCGCGGCACCATGGCTGGCGACAGGTCGTCGCCGCCGTCCGCCATGGCCAGGCGGCCGCTCAGCAGCAGCATCACGTAGCCGTGGCCCAGCGACCAGCCGGCGCTGGCGGCTGCCTTGTCCCAGCGCGCATCGAGGCCAGCTTCGCGCACGGCGGCGCCTGCCGTCTGCAGCACGTACTGGAAACACGCTTGCGCCGCTTCCTGTAGCACGGGGAACTGGCGCACGTCCTGGTGTTCGAACATCAGGCGGTAGTGGGCCGGTGCGGCCAGGGCGAATTCGATGTATTGCTGGCCCAGCAGCTGGAAACGCTGGTCGGCGGGCAGGCTGCCGGGGGGCGGCAGTTGTGCCTCCCATTTGGCGATCAGGCTGGCGAAGCCGGCAGCCGCCACGTCGGCCAGCAGGGCTTCCTTGCTGGGAAAGTGGCGGTACACGGCAGCGACGGAGACGCCCACCGTGCGCGCCAGTTCGCGCAGCGACAGGCTGGCATCGCTTTGCTGCGCCAATTGCGCGATGGTGGCGGCGACCAGAGTGTCGCGCAGATTGCCGTGATGGTAGTTACTGTTGTTGCTCATTCTATGTTATCGCTGTTCACATTGTGGTGTATGATAGCCATGTTATCACTGAAAACATGGAGATTACATGCAAGAGATGAACAAGGCAGGGAACATGGCGGTGCGCGCAGTAGCCCTGCCGCCCGGCGCCGGCATCGCGCCCCTGTACCAGGGCAGCAACCTGGCCGACGCCTATGCCGTTGAACTGCCGACCGACGAGGCGCGGCAGATGGACATGCCCAGCCTGGCGCGCGTCCTGCTGGGCAGCCAGCCGCGCTGGGCGCGGTGGCTGATGGTGGTGCGCGACGCCATCGTCTCGCTGTTCGGCATCAAGACCTCCAGGCAGATGGAAGCCAAGCGTGGCGCGCGCATCGGCATTTTCCGCATCTATAGCGTCAGCGACGACGAGATCATCGTGGGTGAGGACGACAGCCACCTGGACTTCCGCCTGTCGGTGCTGCGCAACAGGGAAGCGGGGCGGCACGGCAGCGTCACCATGTCCAGCGTCGTGCATTGCCACAACTGGGTCGGACGCGCGTACATCCTGCTGATCCGTCCGTTTCACAAGCTGATCGTGCAGCGCTCGCTGGCGCGCGCGGCCAGGCAGGGTTTTGCCTGAGCGGGAAAACGGGCTGGGGGTAGGGGCATTCTTGCTTATTCATGCCCGGTATTGCATACTGCACCACCAGCCTCATCACGATTCCCATGAACGATACGCTTCTCCTGCTGGGTTTTGCCACCACGCCGCTTGAACTGATTTCCTTTGTCCTGGCATTGACAACCGTTGCGCTGAACATCCGCCAGAACCACTGGGCCTGGCTGTTCGCCATCATCTCTTCGGCCGCCTACGGTTTCGTGTTTTTCGAGTCGCGCCTGTATGGCGACATGGCCTTGCAGCTGCTGTTCATCAGCGTCTCGTTCTGGGGCTGGTATCAATGGCTGCACCCGGTCAGCGGCGGCAAGACCCTGCCCGTCACGCGCCTGACCGCACGCGGTTGGCTGGCGTGCGCCGCGGGCTGGCTGGTCGGCTTCCTGCTCATCGCCTGGCTGCTGACGACGACGGACACGGACGTGCCGCATGCGGACGGTTTCCTCACGGCAGGCAGCCTGGTGGGGCAGTTCCTGCTGTCGCGCAAGAAACTGGAAAACTGGATCGCCTGGATCATCGTCGACGTGCTGTACGTGTGGCTGTACCTGCACAAGGGCCTGACCCTGACGGCCGTGCTGTATGGCTTCTTTGTCGTGATGGCCGTCATCGGCTTGCTGGCGTGGAAAAAGTCCGCGCCTGCCGCCCCGGGCGCCATGGTCCTCAAGTGATGGGTTCTTGCGTGCGCGTGGCCATCCTTGGCGCGGAATCGTCGGGCAAGTCGACCCTGGCGGCCGCCCTGGCCGAACGCTACGGCACCGTCTGGGTGCCTGAGTATTTGCGGGAATTTGTCGAAACACAGGGCAGGGTGCCCGTCGCTGCCGACCAGTACGGCATCGCGCGCACGCAAGTCGAACGCGAAGCGGCCGCCGCCGCGCAGGCCCGGCATTTCCTCTTTTGCGATACGACGCCGTTGATGACGGTGGTCTACAGCCGCCATTACTTCGATGGCGCCGATGCGCGGCTGGCCGCGCTGGCCGATGCCACGCACTACGATGTGACCTTGGTGACGGCGCCCGACAGCCCGTGGGTGGCCGACGGCTTGCAGCGCGAGTCGGAAGCCGTGCGCCAGCTGATCTATCGCCTGCTGCTGGAGGAACTCGATGCGCGCGGCATTGTCTACCACGTGCTGCACGACAGCCTGGAGGCGCGCCTGGCCCAGGCCGCGCCTTTGCTGCGGCAGGCGCTTGATGCGGCGCCTGCCTTCTCTTCTCTTCGGAGCACCTGACAAAACCGTAGCGGGCGGCAGCGAATTGTGGTTGAGATGCGCCACTGTGCGAATGCACAGTGAGCATCGGAGGCCGCGATCCGCGACGCGCAGCAGGTTTGGTTCGGTGTTTAAAAGTCGAACTGCGCCGAGACTTTGAGTGTCCGGCTTGCGCCCGGGAACAGGTAGCCGCCTGCTTCCGGCGTCACGTCGCGCCAGTAGAACTTGTCCGTCAGGTTGTTGACGGTGGCGCGCAGCACGGCTGGCGTGCCGGCCAGGCGCGTGGCGTAGGCGGCGCCCAGGTTGAACACGCTGTACGAGGGCACGAAGGTGGTGTTGTTGTTCTCAAACGCCTTCTTGCCCGCATATTCCCAGCGGCCATTCACGCTCAGGCCGGCCACTTGCGGCACGGCGTAGTCGGCGCGCACGGCGGCCTTGAATGCCGGCACGTTGGGCACGCGCTTGCCATCATAGTCCGCACTGCCCGTATCCGACTGCTGGCTGTTCAGGGCCGTGATGGAGGCGCCCAGGTTCAGGTTGGCGCCAGCCTTGCCCTGCGCCGACAGTTCCAGCCCGCGATGCTGGGCCTGGCCCGCACGCACGAAGTGGTAGGTGCTCATGCTGCTGTCGAGGTACTGGTTGAATTCCAGGCCCTTGCGGATCTGGAACAAGGTGGCGGCGACCATGAAGTCCGGCGTCAAGTCCGCCTTCACGCCCAGTTCGACCTGCTTCGATCGGCTTGGCGTCAGTTCCACGTTGGCGTTTTCCGCGTAGCGGTCGGCCGTGCCGCCGTGTTCCATGCCGTGCGAATACGAGGCGTACACGGCGATATTGTCTTGCGGGTTGTACACCAGCGCCACGTTCGGCAGCAGGAAGTCGTATTTGGCGCGGATTTCCTTGTCGGCCTTCAGCACGTACTGGTAGCCGTCCACATCGATGTGGCGCACGCCGCCATGCAGCTTCCAGTTCGGTGCCAGGCTGACGATGTCCTGCACGAAGACGGATTTTTCCTTGTCGTTGCGCACCAGGCGCACGGGACCCGTGATGCCGTCGGATGGGGCGACGATGACGGGGCGGTAGATGTTGCTGATGCCCACTTCGTCATACACATACTTGCCGGCCCGGTCCTTGCGGTTGAAATACGACACGCCGGCCGTGACTTCATGGCGCAGGCTGCCCGTGGCGAACTTGCCCTGGATCATGGCTTGCGCGCTCAGCGGCTTTTTCGTCTCGCCCAGGCTGCGGAAGTCCCACACGGAGAAATCGCCATTGCTGCAGAAGACGGGCGCCCAGCCTTCCGGGCTGCAGCCATACGGATATGCGGTGTAGTCGTCGCGCTTGAACGAGTGCTGGTTGGCGGAGACGGTGGCGTGCCAGTCCTCGTTGAAGGCGTACTGGAAGCGCAGGCCGAGATTGCTGGTGACGGTTTCCACGGGGTGCGTCCAGGGTTGCTTGTTGAGCATGGTGTCGGCGCTGACGTTGGAAGGCAGCTTGCCATTGCTCAGCAGCTGGAAGCCCGGTGCCGTCACTTGTGCCTTGTCCTGGTAGTCGGCGTCGAGCTGCAGCAGCGCTTGCGGGGAAATCTGCCAGTCGAAGGCGCCGGAAATGAACTTGCGGTTGCCGTCGGCGCCCCTGATGTAGGAGCGCAGGCACTCGGCCGCCACGTTAATGCGGTAGCCGAAGCGCTTGTCTTCCAGGCGTCCGCCCAGGTCGACGGCGCCGTACAGGGTGCCCCGTTCGCGCGCTTCCACGGTGACCGTGCGCAGCGGCGTGGCGGTGGGGCGCTTGACGATGAAATCGATCACGCCGCCCGGCGCCGCCACGCCCGCCTGCAAGCCGGCCAGGCCTTTCAGCACTTCGATGCGTTCCTTGTTTTCCAGCGGAATTTGCGTGTCGCCGGGAATCGCCACGCCATCCTTGCGGTAGCTGGAGTTCGTGTCGAGTTTAAAACCGCGGATGGTGAACTGTTCCGCATAGCCGACGGCGTTGTACGACTCGTTGATGCTGGCGTCGAGCTTGACGGCATCGCTGAGGTTGCGGATCTGCAGGTCCTGTATTTCCTTCTGCCCGATGACGGTGACGGAAGCCGGCGTTTGCAGCAGCGGCGCGTCGGAAAAGCCGCCGACGGAGGCGCGCTTGGCGGCCGGCGCCTTGCTGGCCGTGACGACCACTTCGGCCATGCTTTGCGCCTCGGCCTTGGCCTGCGGGTCGGCAGCTTCGGCGGCGTCGTTCGTGGCAAAGGCTGGCGCGGCAAACGCGTGCAGGATGGCCAGGGTCAGTACAGAAACAGATAAATTCGGTGTGGACATAGATTGCTCGTGGTTCAAGCCGTCTCTGGAAAGAGCACGGCAGGCTGCTTGTTCGGCTGGCGCCAACGCAGGAGCTATCAAAGGAGGGAGGTACTTTGCGCTTTCCTTCGCTGGCATTATCCAGATCAGGTACGAAGGGTATCTCTCACCCGGATAACAGCTCCAGGACCCCTAGCGAACGGATAGCTTAGCATGAACCACGGCCCGCTGTCCCACCTGGCTGACCGTTTTACAACAGTGTGCGTCGAATGTGCAGCCGGCGCTACAGGCTCAGTTCCAGCACCTTGCGGCTGACTTCCGGCGTGATGTCGCGCTGCTCGCCCAGCGCCGTCATGCCGTGCGCTTCCAGCGCGGACACGACGGCGTCCACGCTGGCATGGTTCAGGCCATAGTCTGCCAGGCGCGTCTTGACACCCATGTGGCGGAAGAAATACTCGGTGCGCGCGATGGCCGCCTCGATGCGGCCATCCTCGTCGCCGCCATCGAGGCCCCACACGCGGGCCGCGTACTGCAGCAGCTTGGCGCGCTTGGCCTGCTTGCGCACGCGCAGCATGCTGGGCAGGATGATGGCCAGCGTCTGTGCGTGATCGAGTTCGTACAAGGCCGTCAGTTCGTGGCCGATGGCGTGCGTCGACCAGTCCTGCGGCACGCCCACGCCGATCAGGCCGTTCAACGCCAGAGTGGCGCTCCACATCACGTTGGCGCGCACGTCGTAGTCGTCCGGCTGCGACAGCGCCTTCGGCCCTTCCTCGATCAGGGTCAGCAGGATGCCTTCGGCGAAGCGGTCCTGCACCGAGGCGTTGACGGGAGTGGTCAGGTATTGCTCCATCACATGCGCGAAGGCGTCGACGACGCCATTGCCCACCTGGCGCAGCGGCAAGGTAAAGGTCTTCGACGGGTCCAGCACGGAAAATTTCGGATATACCTTGCGGCTCATGAACGAGCGCTTTTCCTGCGTCGCCTTGCGCGTGATGACGGCCGAGCCATTCATCTCGGAACCCGTGGCCGGCAAGGTCAATACGGTGCCGAAGGGCAGGGCGGCCTCGACGATCTTGCCGCCTTTTGCCAGGATGTCCCACGGGTCCCCTTCATGCAGGGCGGCGGCGGCGATGAACTTGGTGCCATCGACAACAGAACCGCCGCCGACGGCCAGCAGGAAATCGATGCGCTCGCTTTTCACCAGGGCCACGGCCTGCATCAGGGTTTCATAGCTGGGATTGGGTTCGATGCCGGCAAATTCCAGCACGGCATGGCCGGCCAGCGCGGCCCTGACTTCATCGTAGACGCCGTTCTGCCGGATGCTGCCGCCGCCATACGTCATGAGCACCCGGGCCTGGGGCGGGATCAGCGCCGTGATGCTGGCGATCTGGCCCTGGCCGAAGAGGATTTGCGTTGGATTGTAAAAGTCGAAATTGAACATGTGGCTCCCGCTGTGTAGGCTAATGCTGAGCCATGATTATGGCCGAACGGGTGGAAACGTGTCGTGGACGCTTGAGCTTTTCCTCCGCGCGGTGGAGAATGCAGCCGATGTCACCACCACGCGAAAAGGAATGCGCATGACCACCGTCCCACTGGAAGAATCCGACTTGCCCGCCACCGCGCTGGACATGCACCGCGCCATCGGCGCCACCATCGCCGCGCTGCAGGCGCTGGACTTGAACAGCCAGCGTTTCGAAGCCTGCACCGACCCGGAACTGCGCCGCGTGCTGGCCCACGCGGGCGACACGAGCCGGCGCGAAATGTCCATGCTGCTCGAATGGATGCGCCGCCGCGACGCGCGCCTGGACAAGGAAATGAAGGAAGCGCTGTTCAAGGCCGGCCCCATCGTGGCCCAGTATCACTACGATGAAAAAATCACCTAAAGCGTCGTAACTGTTGGTTTGTTGCCGTGGCGTACCATACGCCACTTGCGCATTCTTTCGCGTAGACTGTGCCCCGAACACGATTTTGCGGGAGTTTACAGAGATGAAATCATTACCATACCGAGAAGGCAGCTGGTTTGCCGTGCCCCTGCCGGGCGGCGGCTATGCCGTCGGCGTGGTGGCGCGCACGGCGCCTGCCGGCCGCATCATGCTGGCATATATGTTCGGTCCCAAGCGCGATGTCTTGCCATCGCTGGACGAACTGCAAGGCTTGCGGCCGGAACAGGCCGTGCGCCGCCTGCGCACGGGCGACATGGCCCTGCTCAACGAGCGCTGGCCCCTGCTGGGGGACAGCCGCCACTGGGAACGCGCCGCCTGGCCCATGCCGGCATTTATCCGCCGCAACGAATCTCTGCAGCGCGCCTGGCGCGCCAGCTATGCGGATGCCGATCCCGCCAAGCTGGACCGTGAGGAATCGATCCCCTTCGACACGCCGGGCATGGAAAGCGATTCCCTGTACGGCTACGGCGCGACGGAACTGCTGATGAACAAATTGCTGGTGCAGGAGCCGGCGTCGGCCTGACCGCTGCCGGGTGGCATGGGTGGCAGCGTTGGATGAGCAGCGTACCCCGGATGCCGCGTAGGTCGGATCAGGCCGAAGGCCGTAATCCGACAACATTGTTGGCTGATCTTACCGGAATGATGCGCCAGGCCATGCCATGCACCTCTGCAGCTTGGGCCAGCAATGGTGTCGGATTACGCGGTTCCCGCTAATCCGACCTACATCGCCTGCGACAACGCCGGGCTTAAAGTCGCGTAGGTCGGATCAGGCCGAAGGCCGTAATCCGACAACATTGTTGGCTGATCTTACCGGAATGATGCGCCAGGCCATGCCATGCACCTCTGCAGCTTGGGCCAGCAATGGTGTCGGATTACGCGGTTCCCGCTAATCCGGCCTACACCGCCGGCAAACTGATCTGGAACGCCAGGCCGCCGCCTTCGCGGTTGCGCACTTGCAATTCGGCGCCGTGGCGCAGCAGCACGCGGTCGACGATGGCCAGGCCCAGGCCGGCGCCGTTGGCTTGTCCGCGTGCCGTGTCCAGGCGGGTGAACGGCTTCAACAGCTGTTCGATTTTTTCCGCCGGCACGCCCGGGCCGTGGTCCTGCACTTCGATGATGACCTTTTTCGCGCCGTGGCTGGTGCGCACCTGGCAGGCGATGTCGATTTCCGTCACTTCGCTGCCGGGCGTCTTGCCGTAGCGGCGCGCGTTTTCGATCAGGTTGTTGAGCACGCGGCGCAAGTCTGTCGCATTGCCCATCGCATGCGCGCCTTCGGCGATCGCCGCGTTGATTTTCACGTCGGGCAAGCGCATCGCTTCACGCGCCATGTCGCTGAGCAAACCGCTGAGGTCGACATCGGTAAAGGTCGACGCTTCCGTCGGCCTGGCGTAGTCGAGGAACTGGCCGATGATGGCGTCCATCTGTCCGATATCGGACTGGATGCCCTCGCGCGCCTCGTCCGACAGGTTGGCCATTTCCACTTCCAGCTGCATGCGCGCCAATGGCGTGCGCAAATCGTGCGAGATGCCGGCCAGGATCACGGCGCGGTCCGATTCCACCTGTTTCAAGTCGTCGACCATCTGGTTGAAGCTGCGGTTCGCCTCGATGATTTCGATCGGGCCTTTTTCCGGCAGCGGCGCCGGCTGCTTGCCCTTGGCGATGTCGCGCGCGGCCGCAGTCAGGCGCGACAGCGGCAGGTTGATCAGGCTGGAAATGATGGCCGCGCCCAGCACGGACAGCAGCGACACCAGGCTGGCCCAGCCCAGCCACTGGAAGCCCGTCAGGCCGCGCAGGCGCTCGCGCTCCAGCATCAGCCAGTATTCGTCGTCGTCGATCTTGAAGCTGACCCAGAAGCCGGCCACGCCGTTCACGCGCGCGGAAAAGCGCGTGTCCTCGCCCAGCTTGGCTTTCACCAGCGCCTCGATGTCGGGCATCAGGTAATTGTCGGGCGGCGGCTCGATGCGGTCATCCTCTTCCAGCGGGAAGATGCGGATGCCTTCGTTGCTGACCAGGTCGAACAGCAGCTCGCGCCGCAGCTCGGGCGCCGAGTGCGTCAGCGCCGCATGCGTGATGGTGACGACGGAAATGACCTGGGCGGAAATCTGCTGCGCCTGCGGCTCGCGCTGGATGACGGAAATCATGCCGATCCAGGCGATCATGCTGACCGTGGTCAACGTACCCAGCAGCAAAAAGGTACGCCAGAACAGGCCGCTTTTCAGCCGTGCCAGGCTGATATCGGGAACAAGCTTCATCATGCCTCGCCAGCGATCAGCGCGGCTGTCCGTCCGGGATGAAAACGTAGCCCAGGCCCCACACGGTCTGGATGAACAGCGGGCTCGACGGGTCAGGCTCGATCAGCTTGCGCAGGCGCGAGATCTGCACGTCCAGGCTGCGGTCGAACACTTCGTATTCGCGCCCGCGCGCCAGTTCCATGAGTTTTTCGCGCGACAGGGGCTGGCGTGCATGGCGGGCAAATACTTTCAGGACGGAGAATTCACCGGTCGTCAGCGGCACCGTTTCGCCATTCTTTTTCAGGGTGCGCGTGCCCAGGTCCAGCACGAAGTCGCCGAACTCGAAGGTTTGCGGCGTTTCCGATGGCGCGCCCGGGATTTCATCGGGACCCTTGCGGCGCAGCACGGCGCCGATGCGGGCCACCAGTTCGCGCGGATTGAACGGCTTCGGCAGGTAGTCGTCGGCACCCATTTCCAGGCCCACGATGCGGTCCACGTCTTCGCCCTTGGCCGTCAGCATGATGATCGGCGTCTGGTCGCCCGCGCCGCGCAGGCGGCGGCAGATCGACAGGCCATCTTCGCCCGGCAGCATCAGGTCGAGCACCAGCAAGTCGTAGCGCTCGCGCAGCCACAGCTTGTTCATGGCGGTCGCGCTCTCGGCCGTAAAGACATTGAAGCCCTGTTCGGTCAGGTAGCGGCGCAGCAGGTCGCGCAGGCGCACATCGTCATCCACCACCATGATTTTGGCTTGATGGCCGTGGATGGATTGCGTCGTCGTATTGCTGCCGGAGGTGGAGGTTGTGGTCATTTAGGATGTCGTGTTATCGTATATTAGTTGCTATAGTAACGCCTCGCGCAGCGCCCACAAGGGGCTGTGGCGACCCATTACAAAGTGTTACAAACTTTACCCAATTACTCTTACTGCACCGTGTAAAGCATCATACACTGGGGCCACAGTGGAAATCAGCTTTAAGTTTATACGGCATTGCGGAAGAGGAACTCAATGAATATCTTTACAAAAAAAATTCACGCCGCTCCCAGCGCAGCGATTGCCGCACGCGCCTCTTCGCTCGTCCTGTCCGCCGCTACCGTTTGTTCGCTGTTTGCCGCCGGTCTGGCGCAGGCACAGAACCAGCCGCCGCCACGCCGCGATGAGCAGCAGCAAATGCAGGCACAGCGCTACGAACAGGTACAACGCAATAACAGCAATGATACGCGACTGCGCGAACAGCGTGACGCACGCAGTTTCGACACGCGTGCCGAAGAGCAGCGCCGCGCCAATGACGGCGGCGATTCCTCGCGCCGCACGGGCCGCATGACGCCTGACGAGCGCCGCGACCTGCGCCGCCAGATCAATGAAGTGGGACAAGACATCTACTCGAATCCGCCGCGCCGCTGATTTTTCCCGACCCGATCCGCCCTGCAACAGGGCCAATGCATGCATTGGCCCTGTTTTCACGTTGAGGCTGTCATTTCCCTGGTTTTGGCACGCTGCCGCGCCCCGTGATATTGTTCCATTGCAAGGTGGCACACACAACCCTGGGGAGGCAAGTGGTGAGCGACGACGACACGCCCGTTCCTGATGCGAACCAGGCCCCTGGCTTGCCGCACGGTCTCGTCCAGCGTCATGAAGGCGTGTATTTCGACCTGTCCGTGGCGCCCGCGCAGCTGCGCGCCGCCGTCGAGCAGTTGTTCCAGTCGGGCCAGTTGCTGCTTGGCCTCGACTACGCCCTGTTCCTGCTGACCCTGTTCCACGCGCCGACGCCGCGCGCCGCGCCCAAGGGCGAAGCCTTGCTGCGCATCGCCGCGCGCGTTGCGCCATTCCCGCCCTTGCGCCGCCTGCTGTACAAGCAAATCAAGATCCGTGGCGATGTCGCCGAGTTTTACTTCGAGGCGTTGCCACCCGGCACGGATGGCCAGGTGCCGGCGCGCCGCGAGTTCGACGAGCTGGTGGCCGACCTGTGGGGCAAGGGCGTGCGCTACGGTATCGATAGTCTGGCCGTGCGCGCCTTGCTCGATGCGGGCAAGGCCGAGCGCATCACGGTGGCGCGCGCGCTGGCGCCGCAGCCGGGCCGCGATGCCCAGCTGGTCGAGGTGTCGCAAGGCATCCACCGCGACGATGCGCCGCGCGAGCGCCCGGATGGCCGTCTCGACCTGCTCAGCTTCAAGAACCGATTTCCGCAGGTCAAGAAACACGCGCGCCTGCTGCGTTTGCTGCGGGGCGCTCCCGGCTTGCCCGGCTTCGACCTGGCCGGCAACGTAGTGCCGCCGCCCGCACCGCTGGAGCTGGACCTGGCCACGGTGGCGGGCGCCGGCACGGTGGTGGAACACTTCAGCGATGGCGACTTCGTGGTGGCCGCCCTGGATGGCTATGTGAATATCGATGAGCACGGCAAGATTTCCATCGACAATAAAATCGTCAGCCGCGAAGGCGTCAGCAGCCGCACGACGGGCAACCTGAAGCTGCGCGCCGCCTACGAGGAATATGGCGAGGTGCAGGAGCAGCGCTCGGTCGATGGCAGCGACATCACCATCCATGGCGACGTCTACGGCCATCTGCATTCGCACGGCGGCCTGATCTGGCTGCAGCGCAACCTGGTGGGCGGCACGGCCTTCAACGAGCACGGCGACGTGCGCATCGACGGCGTGGCGTCCGGCTCCGTGGTGCAGGCGCTGAGCGGCGAAGTGCACCTGGAGCGGGCCGAAAGCTGCGTCATCGCCGGCACGCGCGTGGTGATCGACCACGCCAGCAATTGCGAGATCATCGCCGACGAGGTCGTCATTGAACTGGCCGAAGGCTGCGCCGTGGCCGCGCGCACCATCCGCATCGGCAGCGCCGGACCGCGCAAGCAGGTGGAAATGCTGCTGTTTCCGCTGGTACCCGACTTGCGCCCGCTGGAGCAGAAAATCGCCGAAAGCCTGGCGCGCGCCGCGCAGTTCCTGCAAGTTCAACAGAAGCGGCAGCAGGAGATCGATGCCATCGCGCAGCTGCCGGAAGTGCGCAACTATCTGCTGCTGGCGGGACAGCTGCGGCGCGGCGAATTGCAGTTGCAGCCGGCGCAGCAGGTGCAGTACGACAAGCTGGCCGCGCGCATCGCCCCCGTGCTCAAGGAGGTGGCGCGGCTGCGGCTGGAAGTGAAGCAATCGGAAATCTCGCAGGCGCAGATGCTGGCGCTGGTGGAGCAATTACGCCTGCAGCGGCAGGCAACGGCGGGCCAGTCGCACTGCACCCTGGGCCTGGTCGATGGCGAGACGACGGTGCGCGCCATGGTGGTGCCGCAGGGGCCGGCCAAGGTCTACGACCGGCCGCCGAAAGAAATCAAGGCCTTGCTGCGCAGCGCCACGCCGGCCACGCAGCTGGTGTTTGCCGACAGCACGGGCAGCCTGGAGTGGACTTACCAGCCGCCGCCCTGATCAGTCAGTGACCTTGCCGCGCGATTGTTTCAGGACGCTGTGCGTGCTCTTGCTGTCGAGGCGGCGCCGCTGCGAGCTGCGCGTGGGCTTGGTGGCACGGCGCACGGCGGGCAAAAAAGTCACGCTGTCGATGATTTCCTGCAGGCGCCGCAAGGCCTCTTCCTTGTTCTGCTCCTGGCTGCGCGACTGCTGCGCCTTGAGCACCAGCACGCCATCCTTGCTGATGCGGCTGTCGCGCAGGGCCAGCAGCCGCTCCTTGTACGCTTCCGGCAGCGACGAGGCGGCAATGGGGAAGCGCAAATGGATGGCGCTGGATACCTTGTTGACATTCTGCCCGCCCGGGCCCTGGGCGCGGATGGCGGAGAATTCAACTTCGGCGGGATTGACGAGGTGTTGCATGGCCTGCCTGTGGAAAAAGATGCTGGTATTGTAAGGCAAGACGCGCGCGGCTGCGCCGGCGCAATGCGGGACTGGTCAGCCGATAATGTCTTCCGGGAAAGTTGATGTTTCTCAACGCCGTTGGCAATGATGCCCGTTAGCATGGGGCCAAAGTTGCATCATTGCGCCGCATCCTGGCAGCGCTGACCGGATGAAAGGAACATCATGCAGCCCACGATACCGTCTGGCGCCGCAGTGCCCGCCGTGCAATACCTGAGCTTCCGGCTGGGTGGCCTCGAATACGGCCTCGATTACCGCTGCGTGCGGGAGTTGCGCCCGCTCAAGGAACTCGACCGTTTCTCGTCGGAAGGCGAGGTGCTGCGCAGCGTGGCCGTCTCGCGTGGCGTGATCATTCCCATCGTCGACATGCGCGCCGCGTTCGGCAGCGTCCAAGGTGCGCCCGACCCTTCCACCGACGTGATCATCCTGCAGTTGAGCAATGGCGTGATGGGCATGGTGGTCGATGGCATCACCGACATCGTCAGCCTGGCGCACGAGGATATCACCGCCGTGTCCGGCCTGGGCGAGACCGAGGCCGACTATCTGCTGGGCCTGGGCCAGGTGGCGGGGCGCCGCCTGATCCTGGTCGACATCGACCGCCTGATGGCGATCCGCAGTCCCAGCCCGATGCAGGCGGCGTAATAAAAAAAGACGACCCTGGGGTCGTCTCTGCTTGTTGCCTTAGCCCAGCTTTTCCAGCTGGTCCTGCAACTCCAGCCATTCCGCTTCCAGCTGCGCCAGGTCCTTGGTGAAGAAGGTCTGGTCGGCCAGCAATTGCTTCAGCTTGGCCTTGTTGGCGGCGTCATAGATGCTCGGCTCGCCCAGCTTGGCGTCGGTTTCCGCCTTTTGCGCGTTGCGCTTGGCGATCTGCTCTTCCTGGCGCTTGATCTTGTTTTCGATCGGCTTGCGCAGGGCGGCCGTTTTCTGGCGCTCTTCCGCTTCCTTGCGCTTGTCGCGCACTGGCGCGGCAGGGGCTGCCGCGGCAACGACGGGCGAGACGACGGGGAAGTCCGTCTTGTTGGCCTTGCCTGCGGCCGGCAGCACGTCCGTGCCCTTGCCCAGCTTGGTCTTGAACAGCCAGTCCTTGTAGTCGTCCAGGTCGCCGTCGAACGGCTGCAGCTTGCCGTCGGCAACGATGATGAATTCGTCCGTGGTGGCGCGCAGCAAATGGCGGTCATGGGACACGACGACCAGGGTGCCTTCGAACTGCGCCAGCGCTTCCGTCAGCGCTTCGCGCGTTTCCAGATCCAGGTGGTTGGTCGGTTCATCGAGCAGCAGCAGGTTCGGACGCTGCCAGACGATCAGGGCCAATGCCAGACGGGCTTTTTCGCCGCCCGAGAACGGCGCGATCGAGGCGGTCACCATGTTGCCGGGGAAGTTGAAGCCGCCCAGGAAGTTGCGCAGTTCCTGCTCGCGCACGGTCGGGGCGATCTTCGACAGATGCCACAGCGGCGATTCGTCGTGGCGCAGCATTTCCACCTGGTGCTGGGCGAAGTAGCCGATGTTCAGGCCCTTGCCCATGGTGGCGTCGCCCGTCAACGGCATCAGTTCGCCGGCGATGGTCTTGATCAAGGTCGATTTGCCGGCGCCGTTCTGGCCCAGCAAGCCGATGCGCTGGCCGATCTGCAGCGAGAATTTGATGCCGTTGACGATGGTCTTGTGCGTGATTTCGCCCGTCGCTTCGTTTTCGATCTTGTAGCCCGCATCGACATCTTCCATCACCAGCAGCGGATTCGGTGCGCTCAATGGCTCGCGGAATTCGAACGAGAATTCGGCGGCGGCGCGCAATGGCGCCAGCTCTTCCATCTTCGCCAGCGCCTTCATGCGGCTCTGTGCCTGGCGGGCCTTGGACGCCTGCGCCTTGAAGCGGTTGACGAAGGATTCCAGATGGGCACGCTTGCGCTGCTGCTTTTCCAGCGCGCCAGCGGCCAGGATCATCTGCGCCGCGCGTTGGCGCTCGAAGCTCGAATAGTTGCCCGAATAGCGCTTCAGCTTGCGTTCGTCGATATGCACGACCACGTTGACGACTTCATCGAGGAAGTCGCGGTCATGGGAAATGATCAGCAGGGTGCCGGCATAGCGTTTCAGCCAGTCTTCCAGCCAGATGATGGCGTCCAGATCCAAGTGGTTGGTCGGTTCATCGAGCAGCAGCAGGTCGGACGGGCACATCAGCGCTTGCGCCAGGTTCAAACGCATGCGCCAGCCGCCGGAGAAACTCGCTACTGGCTGCTGCATCTGGTCCAGGGTAAAGCCCAGGCCCAGCAGCAATTGCTCGCCGCGCGACTGCACGGTATACGCGTCGGCATCGGCCAGTGCGCTGTAGATTTCGCCGATGGCGATGCCGTTTTCCGACGTGGCCGGTTCCGCTTCCAAACGCGCCAGTTCCGCTTCCAGTTTGCGCAGGGTGACGTCGCCATCGATGGCGTAGTCGAGCGCCGCACGGTCCAGCGGCGGGGTTTCCTGCGCCACGTAAGCCACGCGCCATTTGGCGGGGAAATCGATCTCGCCCTGGTCAGGGTGCAGTTCGCCACGCATCATGGCGAACAGGCTCGATTTGCCCGCGCCATTGGCGCCGATCAGGCCGATCTTGTCGCCCGGGTTGAGGGTGACATCGACTTGTTCGAGCAACGGTTTGATGCCGCGCATCAGGCTTACTTGTAGGAAACGTATCATTTTTTTCTTTGTAAAGGCTGGGAGTGAACCCGCGCCGTAAAATTCAGGTAGGTCGGATTAGCGTAGCGTAATCCGACAAGTGGGCGCTGCCCGTCGGATTACGCCCTTCGGGCTAATCCGACCTACCAAGTCGATCAAACCAGTTTCAGCTGCTCGGCCGTCAGCAGGAATACCATGTCGTCGCCGGCGCTCGTCGTCAGCCAGGTCAGGCCCAGCGCGCCGAAGGCCGCTTCCGCGTATTCGCGTTCATTGCCGATTTCAATCATCAGGATGCCGTCGTCCGTCAGGCGCTCGGCCGCGCCGGCGATGATCTTGCGCACCAGGTCCATGCCGTCGCTGCCGCCGTCGAGGGCGATCTGCGGTTCGGCCAGGTATTCCTGGGGCAGGGCGCCCATCGACGCGGAATTCACGTACGGCGGGTTGCTGATGATTAAGTCATACTTTTTGGCTGGCACGTTGGCGTACAGGTCCGATTCGATCAGGTGCACGCGGTCCTGCAGCTTGTACGTGTCGACGTTGCGCTTGGCCACGGCCAGCGCGTCGGCGGAAATGTCCACGGCATCCACGGTAGCGTTCGGGAAGGCGTCGGCCATCATGATCGACAGGCAGCCCGAGCCGGTGCACAGTTCCAGGATGTTTTCCACCGCGTCCGGTTCCGGCACCCACGGCGAGAAGTATTCAGGGATCAGCTCGGCGATGAAGGAACGGGGCACGATCACGCGCTCGTCGACGTAGAAGTTGTATGTGCCCAGCCACGCTTCCTTGGTGATGTAGGCTGCCGGCACGCGGTCGATGCTGCGGCGGTCGATGACGGCCATCACGCTGGCCACTTCCGACGGCAGCAATTTGGCGTCCAGGAACGGTTCCAGGCGGTCCAGCGGCAGTTTTAATGTGTGCAGCACCAGATAGGCGGCTTCATCGAACGCTTCGGCGCTGCCGTGGCCGAAAAACAGCTTGGCGGTGTTGAAACGGGTGACGGCGTAGCGCAGCAGGTCGCGTGGCGTGGAAAACGGGTTCGGGGTCATGGCATTCTCGAAAAGACGGTGTTCTGGCCCGCCGTGACGGGCCTCGGTATTCTGGTTCAGACGGGCAGCAAATGCTCCAGCGTACGCCGGTAAATATTCTTCAGGGGATCGATGTGGCGCAGTTCGATGTGCTCGTCGATCTTGTGAATACTGGCATTGGGCGGCCCGAATTCTATCACTTGGGGGCAGATTTGCGCGATAAACCGGCCATCGGAGGTCCCGCCGGTGGTCGACAGCTCCGTCGTGATGCCTGTTTCTTCCAGGATGGCGGACGACAGCGCATCGCTCAAGGTGCCGCGTGGCGTGAGGAAAGGCAGGCCGCTCAGGGTCCACTGCAGATCGTATTGCAAGTCATGCTTGTCGAGGATGGCGTGCACGCGTTGCTGCAGGCTTTCCGCCGTGCTGGCCGTGGAAAAGCGGAAGTTGAAATCGATCACCATGTCGCCGGGAATGACGTTGTTGGCGCCCGTGCCCGCGTTGATGTTCGACATCTGCCACGACGTCGGCAGGTAATAATCGTTGCCCGCATCCCACTTTTCCTCGACCAGGTCGGCCAGCGCCTGCGCCGCTTCATGAATCGGATTTTTTGCCAGGTGCGGATAGGCGATGTGGCCTTGCACGCCCTTGATCGTCAAGCGGCCCGACAGCGAGCCGCGGCGGCCATTCTTGATCATGTCGCCCAGCTGCGCGCTGGACGTCGGCTCGCCCACCAGGCAATAGTCGATCTGTTCGCCGCGTGCCTTCAGTTGCTCGCAGACGATGACGGTGCCATCCGTTGCCGGGCCTTCCTCGTCGCTGGTGATCAGAAAGGCGATCGAACCCGTATGCTCGGGGGTGGCGGCGATGAATTCCTCGCAGGCCACCACCATGGCGGCGATCGAGGTCTTCATGTCGGCCGCGCCACGGCCGTACAGCTTGCCGTCGCGGTGCGTGGGAATGAAGGGCAGCGAGCGCCATTGCTCGACGGGGCCGGTCGGCACCACGTCCGTGTGGCCGGCGAAGACGAACACGGGCGAGCTCAATCCGCGGCGCGCCCACAAATTGGTGACGTCGTTCGACTGGATCGTCTCGCAGACAAAGCCCAGTGGCGTCAGAATATCGATCAGGTGCTGCTGGCAACCCTTGTCATCGGGCGTGACCGAGGACAGGGCGATCAGTTTTTCGGTCAGGGCGAGGGTTTTGGAGGTGGTCATGGGAATATTGGCGAAGCGTCAATCCGGGGTCAGACCCGCCGGGGACATTTGCCCCAGTGGGGCAAATGTCGATCCCTAAGGACTGACCCCGGCCTTGCTGGTGTCGGGTTTAAACTAAAAAAATGGCTGAATACTGCGCATCCGAAAACGCCACGCTGAACTGCCCATCCTTGTCCAGCACGGGGCGCTTGATGATGGACGGGTTTTCCAGCATCAGGTCCAGCGCGCTGGCCGCGTCGACGATGGACGCCTTGCGCTCGTCGGACAGGGCGCGCCAGGTCGTGCCTTTCTTGTTGACCAGCACATCCCATGGCAATTGCGCCAGCCAGGACTCGACCGTGGCGCGTTCCAGCCCCTGCTTCTTGAAGTCGTGGAAATTGAAGTCGAGCTGCTGCGCGGCCAGCCAGGTGCGGGCCTTTTTGACGGTATCGCAGTTCGGGATACCGTAGAGTGTAATGGTCATAGTGGTCGGGCTAACGGGGAATGAATGCGGTTCGCTTGATCGCGGCGCTTGCGCTGGCGCGATAGGCGATGTTAGCCGACATTATACAGTTGATATGCAGCCGATGCGGCGCTGCAACATGTCCCCCAGATTTTCCCTACACAGGCCGTGGCGCCGCCTTGCCTGATTCCGCCGGGCCGAAATGCAGGCCCAGGCGCAAGGCCAGGGCGCGCAGGGCGCCGCTTTCCTGCAGGTGCAGGGCCAGCGCGATGTGGCCGTCCGGGCGCACCAGGTAGGCGGCATCGCGGCCCAGTCCTGCCAGCTTGGCGGCGACATTGAAGGTGTAGCCATGCACGGGCAGTTTCAGCACGTGCGCTTCGTCCAGCAATTCCGGCGCGGGCTCGCCATAGATGTGCAATTGCCAATCCATGCTGCGCAGGGCGAGAAAATTGTCTTGCGTGCCGTCGGAAAACCACGGCAGGCGGTCGCCGCCGCGCAAGTGTTCCGCGTGGCCGGCGGACAGGGCGCTGTCTTCATAATTGATCTGGATTTGCGATACCGTCTGGAACAGCAGCCGGCGCGCGCGCTCGAAGCCGGACAGGAAGGGCAGCGCGTGCGGCACCAGCCAGCGCCGCAGGAATTGCCCGGCGATGCCTTGCGCGACGATGGCCTGGAAGGCGCGGTCGGTGGTGGCGACGAGCTTGCGGGCAAACACGATGCGCTCGCTTTCATAAGTGTCGAGCAGGGCGTCGTTGCTCTGGCCCCGCAGTTTTTGCGCCAGTTTCCAGGCCAGGTTGACGGCGTCGCCCAGGCCCGTGTTCATGCCCTGGCCGCCCACAGGGCTGTGCAGGTGTGCCGCGTCGCCGAGGATGAAGCAGCGCCGCTCGCGGAATTGCCCGGCTACCCGGTGGTGCACTTTATAGGTGGAAAACCAGTTGATTTGTTCGACCTGGACCCCCAGCAAGTTTTCCACGTCGCCGCGCACATCGTCGAAGACGGGCGCGGGCGCGCCTTCCGGGCGGTCGGGCAGGATGCCGATCAGGCGCTGCATGCCGCTCGTGCGCACGGGCAGCATCAGCGCAAACGAGTTCGCGCCCAGGTGGGCGTGCAAATCCGTGTTCTTGCCCGCCACTTGCGCGTCGGCCACGTAGTACAGATGGTCGTAAGTGCCGCCGGAGAAGTCGAAACCGGCAATCTCGCGCACCTTGCTGCGCGCGCCGTCGCAGCCGCAAATATAGTCATAAGTGCAATATTGGCGTTCGCCGTCCTTGAGCAGGATGGCTTGCACTTCGCTATCGTCCTGCGTCCACAGGTCCAGCGCGACGTTCCATTCCACGTGCACGCCGGCCGCCGCCAGCTTGCTGATGAGGAAGCGTTCATGCTCGTCCTGCGGCAGGCTCAGCACGAAAGGGTAGGGGCTCAGCCCTTCGCCGATCTCGCCCAGCGCCAGTTTCACCAGCTCCTCGCCGCCTTCGTGGATGTGCATGGCGTTGATCTTGATGCCCAGGCTGACGAGTTCGTCTGCAAAGCCCAGCTGCTGGTAAAACTCCAGGGTGCGCGCATGCACGGCCATGGCCCGCGATGCCTGGCCCGGGCCGCTGTTCCTGTCGATGATGCGGCAATCGACGCCATGGCGCGCCAGGCGCAAGGCAAGCATGAGGCCGGTAGGACCGGCACCGACGATCAGGACGGGAGGAGTATTCATGCCATCCAGTATAGGACAGGATGGGGGCGGATAGCGGGACGATTGAAGTTGCTAGCCGGAAATGAAAATGTCCCGCCAAATGGCAGGACATGATTTGCTATGTGCGTCAGGACGCCTCTGCAAACCGTAGCGGGCAGATGCGCGGCGTGGCCGAGAAGCGCAACCGTACATGTGTACGGTGAGCATCGCCGGCCGCGCCCCGCGACGCGCAGCAGGTTTACAGAGGGGGCATCAGATACCGCGCAGGAGTTCGTTGATACCGGTCTTGGCGCGGGTTTTTGCATCCACGCGCTTGACGATGACGGCGCAGTACAGCGAGTACTTGCCATCTTCCGAAGGCAGGTTGCCCGAGACCACGACGGAGCCGGCCGGCACGCGGCCGTAGGTCACTTCGCCCGTGGCGCGGTCGTAGATCTTGGTCGACTGGCCGATGTAGACGCCCATCGAGATGACCGAGTTTTCTTCGACGATCACGCCTTCGACGATTTCCGAACGGGCGCCGATGAAGCAGTTGTCTTCAATGATGGTCGGGTTCGCTTGCATTGGTTCCAGCACGCCGCCGATGCCGACGCCGCCGGACAGGTGGACGTTCTTGCCGATCTGCGCGCAGGAGCCGACGGTGGCCCAGGTGTCGACCATGGCGCCTTCATCGACGTAGGCGCCGATGTTGACGTAGGACGGCATCAGCACGACGTTCTTGGCGATGAAGCTGCCGCGGCGGGCGACGGCAGGCGGCACCACGCGGAAACCGCCCTTGGCGAAGTCTTCCTTGGTGTAGTTGGCGAACTTGGTCGGGACCTTGTCGTAGAACTGCATCGTGCCATCGGATGGCAGGACGACGTTGTCTTCCAGGCGGAACGACAGCAGCACGGCTTTCTTGACCCACTGGTTGACTACCCAGTCGCCCGTGGTTTTTTCCGCCACGCGGATGCTGCCGTTATCCAGGCCATTGATGACGTGGGAGACGGCGTCGCGCAGTTCGGCCGTGCCGTTGCCCGGATTGATCTCGGCGCGGTTTTCCCAGGCCTGGTCGATGATGGTTTGCAGTTGTTGGCTCATGATGATGTCTTGTTTATGTAGGGTTAATGCGTGGTTGATGCGGATGCGGAAAGCTGCTGGCAGAATTTTACTATGCGCAGGGCCGCTTCCAGCCCTTCGGCCGTTTCGGCCACCAGGGCCATGCGGATGCGGTTGCGGCCCGGATTGATGCCGTGCGCGTCGCGCGCCAGGTAACTGCCAGGCAATACCGTCACATTATATTCGGCGTACAGGCGTTGCGCGAATTCGGTGTCGGACAGTCCCGTGCGGCTGACGTCGGCCCACAGGTAGAAGCCGGCGTCCGGCAATTGCACGTCCATCACCGCTTGCAGCAGCGGCGTGATGGCGTCGAACTTGGCGCGGTACTTGGCGCGATTTTCCTCGACATGGGTTTCGTCGTTCCAGGCCGCGACGGAGGCCGCCTGCACGGCGGGGCTCATGGCGCCGCCGTGGTAGGTTCGGTAGAGCAGGAATTTTTTCAGGACCTCCGCGTCGCCGGCCACGAAGCCCGAGCGCATGCCGGGCACGTTCGAACGCTTCGACAGGCTGGAAAACACCACCAGGCGCGCATACGGGCGCTCGACGGTGGACAGGCCCAGCATGTGCGCCGCCTGCAGCGCGCCCAGCGGTGGCGTGTCGCCATGGTAAATCTCGGAATAGCACTCGTCGGCGGCGATGATGAAATCGTAGCGCTCGGACAGGGCGAACAGGTGTTCCCAGTCCGTCAGGGTGAGCACGGCGCCGGTCGGGTTGCCTGGCGAGCACAGGAACAGCAGCTTGACCTTTTCCCACACGGACGCGGGCACGCTGTCGTAGTCGCAGCCGAAGTTGCGCGCCGGGTCGGAATTGACGAAATACGGTTCGGCGCCGGCCAGGTAGGCCGCGCCTTCATAGATCTGGTAAAACGGATTCGGGCTGATCACGAGCGAACCGGCGGCCGGATCGATCACCGTTTGCGCCAGCGCAAACAGCGCTTCGCGCGAACCGTTCACGGGCAGGATCTGCGTGGCAGGATTGAGCTTGGGGATGCCATAGCGGCGTTCCAGCCAGCCGGCGATGGCGCTACGCAAGGCTTCTGAACCGATGGTGGTCGGATAGCTGGCCAGACCGTGGATATTGTCGGTCAATGCCTGCTCGATGAAAGCCGGCGTCGGATGCTTGGGTTCGCCCATGCCCAGGCTGATGGGTGCGTATTCGGGATTGACCGTCACGCCGGCAAACAGCTGGCGCAGCTTTTCAAACGGGTATGGTTGCAGTTTAGCAAGAAGTGGATTCACGGAACGGACCAGGGCAAGAGTGGGGTGAGTGTGTCGCGGATCGGTTGCCGGGCGCGGCCAGGTGTGGCGCAATGACGCAGGTCAAACAATCGCGTAGCCTTTTATTATAGCCGTCCTCGCGCCTGGACTGTGCAAGCGGCTGCTTGTCGCTGGCGATGGCCTGCCTTGGCGTAGTGCGCCGGGGAGTGCCGCGTCGTGGCGCGGCAGGGTAAAATACGCCATGCCTATCTTACTTCCCACCTTGCTTGCTATTGAAACCTCGTCGGAACTCGCCTCTTGCGCCTTGCTGCGCGGCGATGCCGTTCTTTCCCGTGCGTCGTCGGGCGTGCGCACGCATTCCCAGTCCATCCTGCCGATGGTGCAGGAATTGCTGGCCGAAGCGGGCGTGACCCTGGCTGACGTCGATGCCATCGCCTACGGTTCCGGCCCCGGCTCGTTTACCGGTGTGCGCACGGCCTGCGGCATCGCCCAAGGCCTGGCCTACGGCGCCAATTTGCCCGTCGTGCCTGTTGTCACCCTCGATGCCATGGCATTGGCCTGCCACCAGGCTCACGGCGCGCAGCGCATCCTTGCCGTGCTCGACGCCCGCATGGGCGAAGTGTATTGGGCGCAATATGCATACCAGGATGGCTTGCAAACCGTCCTGCCGCCCGCGCTGAGCGCGCCTGCCGGCGTTGTACCGCAAGGCGACGTGGTCGGCTGCGGCAACGGCTTTGCCGCCTATGCCGAAGTCCTGGCTGGGCTACCGTGCGGCGCCAGCGCCGACGCCGCCATCATGCCGCATGCCGTGCAAGTGGCGCAGCTGGCGCGTATCGCCTTTGCCGCCGGCCATGTTGTGAAGGCGGCCGATGCGCAGCCTTTGTATTTGCGCAACAAGATCGCCTACACCAGCGCGGAACGCCAGGACATGCAGGCTGCCAAGGCCGCTGCGGAGTCCGCGCAATGAGCGTGGCGGGCCAGGACCGTGCCGCCGGCTGGGACTTGCTGCGCCTCGACTATCAGCCGATGGCCGAAGCGGACCTGGCAGAAGTGCTGGCGCTGGAAGAGCGCGTGTATCCGCATCCCTGGACGCATGGCAATTTTGTCGATTCCCTCAAGAGCGGCTACCCGGCCTGGGTGCTGCGCGACGTGGATGGCACCTTGCTCGGCTACTTCCTGCTGATGCTGGTGGTCGATGAAGCCCACCTGCTCAACGTGGCCGTCGACGGCGCCATTCAGGGCCAGGGCCTGGGCCGTTTCCTGCTGAACCAGTCATGCGCCTGCGCGCGCCAGCTGGGCATGGAATCGATGCTGCTGGAAGTGCGCCCGTCGAACGTGCGTGCGCTCGATATTTACCAGCGCTATGGATTTGAACAGATCGGGCGGCGCAAGGGCTATTACCCGGCCGCCGATTCGCAACGTGAGGACGCCATCGTGATGCGTTATACCTTATGAGCCGCAGCGCTGTTTTTCTCGATGAAATGGGCGTCGGGCCATTGTGGCGCTTGCGCCAGGGTGCCGCGCCGGAAGCGCAGGATCCCGTGGCAGCGGAACCTGTCGCCGTCGAGGCAATCACGGCCGAGCCTGTTATGCAGGCAGTGCCCGTGGCCGAAGTGCCTGCGCCTTTCCCTGCGCCAGCGGCGGCCGATGTTGCCGGCCCGGCAGTCGTGGCCGAGGTGGCAGTCGTTGCCGCCAGCGTGCCGCCAGCCGCCGCGCCAGCCGCGCCAGCCCCGGTTGCCGCGCCCGATGACACGGCCTGGTTCGACGACGCGCCGCCACCACCGCCCGCCAGGCAGCTCAGCGATGCCGATATCGCCGCCCTCGACTGGGATGGCTTGACGGCGGCCGTCGCCAAATGCGCGCGCTGCGACTTGTGCAAGACGCGCAAGGGCGTGGTCATGGGCCGTGCCAACCGCCAGGCCGATTGGCTGATGCTGGCCAGCAGCCCCTCGCGCGCGGAAGAGCGGGAAGGCCGCGCCTTGCCGGGCGAGCAGGGTATCTTGCTCGACAATATGCTGAAAGCCATCGCCGTCGACGCGGCCAGCGAGGCGTATGTCACGCACTTGCTGAAATGCCGTCCGCTGGACGAGGCGGGACAGGAACGTTTGCCAACCGAGGCCGAGTCGGCCGCCTGCCGCCCGTATGTCGAGCGCGAGCTGGCCCTGCTGCAGCCGCGCACCATCCTGACGCTGGGGTCGATGGCCGCCGCCGGCATCAATCCCGGCGAAAAGCCCGTGCGCGGCACGGTGCGCCAGCTGGGCGGCGCGTCCGTTATCGCCACCTTCCATCCGGAAATGCTGTTGCAGGATGAAACGGGCAAGGCCAAGGCGCGTGCCTGGGCCGATTTGTGCCTGGCGAAAAGCGCGCACGGTGAGTGATGCGGCCGCTGCCACCTCTGCCACCTTCCAGACCCGTTTCGAACAGCGCTGGGGGCATCTGACGCACCCGCGCGTGCGTGCGCTGGCCTGGCTGCTCGATTCGCCTGACCTGCTCGACCCGGCCAGCCCCCACTGGGGTGGGCGCATCGCCAGCCTGCCGCCCGTCACGCCTGCCGTGGCCGCGTGGCTGCAAGCCTTGCAGAACGACCCGTCGCCACTCGATGCGGCGCTGGGTCCGAAATTCTATTCCCGCCTGGGCCTGTACGCTGAAAAGCTGCTGGCCTTTTATTTTGAGCAGCAGGGACTGCTGCACGCGCATGGCTTGCAAGTGCAAATCAACCGCAATGACACGGTGGGCGAGTTCGATTACCTGCTGCATGACGGGTGCGACTTGCTGCATTGGGAATTCGCCACCAAATTCTATCTGCTGCAAGGCGCACCCGATCCCGGCACCTTCAACCACCTGATCGGCCCGAACCTGGCCGATACCCTGGGCTTGAAGATGCGCAAGATTCTCGACAAGCAACTGGCCCTGTCGCGCCACCCGGCCGCGCAAAGCCTGCTGGCCCAGCCCGTGCGCGCCGCGCAGGCCCTGATCAAGGGCTGGCTGTTTTATGCCATCGGCACCGCGCCGGGCATGGACGGTATTTCCCGGGAACATGGACATGGCTTCTGGTGCGCGCCGGCGCAATTGCCGGCGCATCGCTACGTGGTGCTGCCGCGCCTGCAATGGCTGGCGCCGTTCAAGGGACGCGAGTTGGAAGTGTTTGATGTGGCGGCCTTGCGGGCGCAACTGGGCGATCTGGCGCAGCCGGTACTGGTGGCCGCCGTGGAGAATGTCGAAGGTTGGGAAGTGGAGCGCACGCGCGGCTTTGTCGTGCCCCATGACTGGACGCAGCAGGCTGCCGCGCGGCGGCTGGCAGGTACCTTGCCGATTTAAAACGAGTAACCCGAAACGACATCCGGGGTCAGACCCTCAGGGTCTGATCCCAGCCCTTGCTTGGGTTTAGTGTTTCTGCTCACCAATCAGCGACAAATTATCGTGCTCAGTCAGGTAGGTCGGATTAGCGGCGACGCCGCGTAATCCGACACCACCGTTGTCAATGCTTCTGCTCGCCAATCAAAGACAGATTGTCATGTTCAGCCTGGTTCAGCTTGTGCTTGCGCATGATGGCGAACATGGTGCCGGCGACGAACAGGCCGAACAGGGTGATGATGATGTTCAGCGGCAGGTGCAAACGGATCATGATGGAATACACGGCCAGCATGGTCAGGATGGACAGGTTTTCATTGAAGTTCTGCACGGCGATGGAGTGGCCTGCGCTCATCAGCACGTGGCCGCGGTGCTGCAGCAGGGCATTCATCGGCACGACGAAGAAGCCGGACAGGGCGCCGATCAATATCAGCAGCGGGTAGGCGATCCACACGGAGTGTACTTGCGTCATCATCATGACGATCACGCCCATGGCGATGCCCAGCGGAATGACGGTCAGCGACTTGCGCAGCGGAATGAAGCGTGCCGACAGCACGGCGCCGGCGGCCACGCCGATGGCGACCACGCCCACCAGGCTGGTCGCCTTGTCGAAGGGCATGTTCAGCGACTGCTTGGCCCATTCCAGCACGATCAGCTGCAAGGTGGCGCCGGCGCCCCAGAACAGGGTCGTTACTGCCAGGGTGATCTGGCCCAGCTTGTCTTTCCACAGGATGGAATAGCAATTGGCAAAATCGGTAATCAGTTTGATAGGATTGCGTTCCTGGTGCGGATACACGCAGCCCGTGTCCGGAATCTTCAGGTTGGCCAGGGTTGCCAGCGCATAGATGGCGACCACCACGCACAGGGCCGCTTCCGTCTTGTTGGTGATGCCCGTGTCGATCAGCGGGAAGTCGAAGGACAGCAGCATGTCGGACACGTGGCCGCTGACGAGCGCGCCACCCATGACGGTGCCGAGGATGATGGAGGTGACGGTCAGGCCTTCGATCCAGCCATTCGCCGCCACCAGTTTTTCCGGCGGCAGCAATTCCGTCAGGATGCCGTACTTGGCAGGCGAATACACGGCCGCGCCAAAGCCGACGACGGCGTAGGCCAGCAGCGGGTGCACATGGAAGAAGACGAGGGCGCAGCCGAAGATCTTGACCATGTTGGCGATGAACATGACCTTGCCTTTGGGCAGCGCATCGGCGAAGGCGCCAACGAAGGCGGCCAGCAGCACGTAGAACAGCACGAACGACAGTTTAAGCAGCGGCGTGATCCACGCCGGGGATTTCATGGACACCAATAAATCGACGGCGACAAAAAAAAGGGCGTTATCGGCCAGCGAGGAAAAGAACTGCGCCGCCATGATGGTATAAAAACCACGATTCATTCTGGAATGCCTGAAATCATATCTGGCTTGCTTTATACCACGAAAAAACGGCAAACCCCAAGTTTGGAGGGGCCTGCTTTGCAGAGATTTGCCTAAGCGAACCTTAATTATTCTGCCGTAGAAAAATACATCACATGTGAGCATTTTATAAATGATGTCCGCTGCACACGACCGTGGGCGCCTGCCGTGTCCGCGACCTGTGCATCCGGTAAAATACGGCTTTCCCACTCGCCGTACACGACGCTTATGCCCAGGCCACTCATCGCCAGCATCCATCTCGATGCCATGCAACATAATCTGGCGCGTGCCCGCGCCTGCGCGCGCGGCGCCAGGGTGTGGGCCGTCGTCAAGGCAAACGCCTATGGCCATGGCCTGGAACGGGCCATGCGCGGCTTTGCCCATGCCGACGGCCTGGCGCTGGTCGAGGTCGATTACGCCGTGCGCTTGCGCGAACTGGGCTGGACCAAACCCATCTTGCTGCTGGAAGGTTTTTTCGACGCCAGCGACCTGCCCGTCATGGCGCAGCACAAGCTGAATGGCAGCGTGCATTGCAATGAGCAGATCGCCATGCTGGCTGCGGCGCGCCTGCCCGGCACCATCGACGTGCACCTGAAGATGAATACGGGCATGAACCGCCTGGGCTTCACGCCGGACGCCGTGGCCGCCGCGTATGCGCGCCTGCGCGCCATGCCGCATATCGGCACGATCACCCTGATGACGCATTTCGCCAATGCCGACGAGGCGGCGCCCACGCGTTTGCCCCTGGCGCAGCAGATGCTGCGCTTCGAGGCGGGCGCCGCCAGCATCGGCACTGCCTTGCCGCGCAGCCTGTGCAATTCGGCCGGCCTGCTGCTGCACCAGCTGGACAGCGACTGGGTGCGTCCCGGCATCATGCTGTATGGCGGCACGCCCAGCGGCGCTCCCGGCGGCACCTCGGCGCAGGCATTCGGCTTGCTCCCTACCATGACCTTGCGCAGCCAGATCATCGGCATCCAGGATATCGCCGCCGGCGAAGTGGTCGGCTACGGCAGCCGCTATGAAGCGGCCGGCAACATCAGGGTGGGCGTGGTGGCCTGCGGCTACGCGGACGGCTACCCGCGCCACGCGCCCGAAGGCACGCCCGTGCTGGTCGATGGCGTGCGCACGGGACTGATCGGCCGGGTCTCGATGGACATGCTGATGGTCGACTTGACGCAGGTGCCCGGTGCCCAGGTCGGCAGCACCGTCACCCTGTGGGGACAGGGCATGCCGATCGACGAGGTGGCGCTGGCCGCCGGCACCATCGGCTACGAGCTGATGTGCGCACTGGCGCCGCGCGTTCCGGTGATCGAGGCGTGACCTCGCCGCCTTGTTTGTATATACTGTGAATCCACTGTATATATAAACAGCATTATCACTTTACCGAGCAAAATACACCATGGCAAAAGTCAAGACCGTCTACACCTGCAGCGATTGCGGCGCCGTCAGCAATAAATGGATGGGGCAATGCACCTCGTGCAACCAGTGGAACACCATGGTGGAAAGCCTGCCCGAGACGGGCGGCAACAACCGCTATTCGAATCCGCAGCACATGTCGCTGGCGCAGACGGCGCCCGTGCTGTCGCTCGACGATATCGACGCCATCGACGTGCCCCGTTTCGGCACCGGCATCGAGGAATTCGACCGCGTGCTGGGCGGTGGCATGGTGGCCGGCGGCGTGGTGCTGATCGGCGGCGACCCCGGCATCGGCAAGTCGACCCTGCTGCTGCAGGCGCTGGCGAATATGTCGCATCACAAGCGCGTGCTGTACGTCAGTGGCGAGGAATCGGGCGCGCAGATCGCCTTGCGCGCCAAGCGCCTCGTCATCGACGCCAAGGAACTCAAGCTGCAGGCCGAGATCCAGCTGGAAAAGATCCTGTCCACCTTGAATGACCTGAAGCCGGAAGTGGTGGTCATCGACTCGATCCAGACCGTGTATTCGGACGCCCTCAGCTCGGCGCCCGGTTCCGTGGCGCAAGTGCGCGAATGCGCGGCGCAGCTGACGCGCGCGGCCAAGCAGACGGGCGTGACCATCATTCTGGTGGGCCACGTGACGAAAGAGGGTGCGCTGGCCGGTCCCCGCGTGCTCGAACACATCGTCGACACGGTGCTGTATTTCGAGGGCGACGCGCACTCCAGCTTCCGCCTCGTGCGGGCCATCAAGAACCGTTTCGGCGCCGTCAATGAACTGGGCGTGTTCGCCATGACGGAAAAGGGCTTGAAGGGCGTGTCGAATCCGTCCGCCCTGTTCCTGTCGCAGCACGACAACCAGGTGCCCGGTTCCTGCGTGATGGTGACGCAGGAAGGCACGCGGCCCTTGCTGGTGGAAATCCAGGCGCTGGTCGATACCAGCCACTTGCCGAACGCGCGCCGCCTGTCCGTCGGCCTGGAACAGAACCGCCTGGCCATGCTGCTGGCCGTGGCGCACCGCCACGCGGGCATCGCCGCGTTTGACCAGGATGTCTTCATCAACGCGGTGGGCGGCGTGAAGATCACGGAGCCTGCCGCCGACCTGGCCGTCTTGCTGGCAATTAACTCGTCGATGCGCAACAAGCCGCTGCCACGCGGGCTGGTGGTGTTTGGCGAGGTGGGCCTGGCCGGTGAAATCCGCCCCGCGCCAAGGGGCCAGGAGCGCTTGCGCGAAGCGGCCAAGCTGGGCTTTACCCTGGCCGTGGTGCCCAAGTCCAACCTGCCCAAGCAGGTGATCGAAGGCCTCAAGGTCATCGGCGTCGAGCGTATCGATGAAGCGTTCAACAAGCTGCGCGACCACGAGTAAGAGTTGGTATGGTGTAAATGCCAAGCTTGAGACAAGTAAAACAAAATTTCCGTTTGGAACTATAATATTTGTCCGATGGATTCACCCCGTGAATCCGCATCGACAATGAATTGATAGAGAAGCGGAATACAGTGTCAGTTGAGCAAAGGCAGGGCGCACGCAAGATTTTGCGTGCTAAGGCAATGTTGGTCATGGATGGGGCAGGGCCCGTAGCGGCGCGCACCCTCGATGTGGGGCCGGGCGGCATGTCGGCCGTGATCGCCGATCCGGTGCCCACGGGCAAGCAGGGCAAGGTGCTGTTCGAGCTGTTTTATGACGGTAAGGCGCACATCATCGAAGCGCGCACGGCTGTATCACACTGTATTTTCAGCAGCGCCGGTTTCAAGGTGGGACTGACGTTCATGAACCTGGATATGGCCGTCAGCAGCGCCATCTCCAAATTCATGCGCTAGGAGTCCGGGAAAAACCGTTGCGGCCATGCCCCCGCTTGACTGGACTGCTTGTCCTGTCTGCGGCAAGGCTTGCAGCGATGCACATTTCTCAAGCGCCACTTTTTAAATGCGCTAAAATGGTGCAAACACATTGCACGGCGGTAAACATGGCTCTGCTCGCTGTTTTGATCTTTTAGCCATGCTGCATAATTGTCAATCAGTGGAGACGACGCTGCCGCGCCCCGAGCGCATGCCGCCTCATCTCCAGTAGACGCAGCGCACGGTCAAGCCTGATCCGTGGGCAGCATACCTTCACAGGATGAAAGCCACCATGTTTAACTCGACCATCAACAGCAGGGCCTACACCAACAATACGCAGCAGACGACGCAGACGAATATCTCGGCCGACGTATATGCCAAGGTCGAGCGCCAGATGCAATCGCAGAACACGGGCGTGGTCAAGCTCAACGCCAGCCTGGCGCGCGACCAGGCCAAGTTCTCCGGCCTGGGCCAGCTGCAATCGGCGCTGGCCAAGTTCCAGACCGTGGCCAAGAACATGGCCGGCAGTGGCCTGGCCACCTCGGCCACGTCGAGCACCAAGGACGTCGTCAGCGCCACCACCACCGACAAGGCCGCCAGCGGCAGCTACGAGATGAACATCAAGCAGCTGGCGCAGGGACAGACCCTGCTCAGCGGCGCACAAAAATCCTCGAACGCGGCGATCGGCACGGGCGCGTCCGCGCTGGTCAAGATCGAAGTGGGCACGGCCGACGGCAAGCAATTCACGGCCGGCAGCGGCAAGATCATTTCGCTGACCATCGACAGCAGCAACAATAGCCTGGACGGTATCGCCGCCGCCCTGAAACAGCAGGGCGTCGACGCCAGCGTGGTGAAGGGCGCCGATGGCTACTCGCTGGCCATCAACGGCAAGAGCGGCGCCGACAGCCGCATGCGCATCAGCGTTTCCGGCGACGCGGCCGTCAGCAATTTGCTGTCTTATGCGCCCGGCTCCGGCAAGGGCCTGCAGCAGACGGCTGCCGCGCAGGACGCGCTGCTGACCATCGACGGCAAGGAAATCAAGAGCGCCACGAATACCCTGACGACGGCCGTCGAAGGCGCCACCATCGAATTGAAGAAGAAGGGCATCACCGACCTCGTCATTGCCAAGGACAACAGCCAGATTGCCAGCAACGTGGCCAGCTTCGTCACGGCGTATAACGACCTCAACAGCAAGCTGCAAAGCTTGCAGCAGGGCGACCTGAAGTCCGACACGGCCCTGGGGCAAGTGCGCTCGCAGATGGAGCAGGTGCTGCGCACGGCCAGCACGGGCGTGCCGTCGTCGGTGCTGGGCAGCGCTGGCGTGACCCTGGGCAAGAGCGGCGAGTTGGTGCTGGACGACAAAAAACTCAAGGCCGCCATCGAGGCCGATCCCGATGCCGTCAGCAAGCTGTTTACCAATAACGGCAAGGGCGTGGCGGACCAGTTCGCCAGCAAGATCGGCGAGCTGACGGGCGAAACGAGCATTATCCGCAAGGAAGTGCAAACGGTCGGCAAGGAAATCACTACCTTGACCAACAAGAAAGCCGTGCTGGCCAAGGCGCTGACGGCGCAGGCGCAGGCGCTGGTCAAAGCGTATTCGGCGCAGGAACAGATGGGGACGAACTCGGCGCTGCCGGGCTACACCGGCAAGAATTCCCTGTTCGATTTCATGGCCTGAGCCAGCTTGACGCGGCAGCCGCCACGCAGGGCGGCGTTGCCGCGCCTGGCCTTGAATATGCTGTGACTACGCTGTCAGGCGCGCCCGGCCTGTGCAAAAAACGCCGACGGCGAACTGCCGAACGTTTTCTTGAACATGGCGGAAAAGGCCGACTGGCTGGCGTAGCCCAGTTCTTCGGCCACCTGCGACAGCGGCACGCCGCGCGCGATCAGGGGCGCCGCGTGGGCCAGGCGCACCTGCTGGCGCCACTGGCCAAAACTCATGCCCAATTCCCGTTCAAACAGCCGCGCCAGGGTCCGTTCCGAGGCGCCGACTTGCTGCGCCCAATGTTCCAGCGTCTGGTTCGAGCCGGGCTTGTCGATCAGGCTGTCGCACAGGGTTTTCAGGCGCTTGTCGCTGGGCAAGGGCACACGGATGGGGCGCGTCGCCGAGCGTTTCAATTCGTCGAGGATCAGCTCGGCCAGCAGCGCCTCGCGCGCCGGTTCCTGCCCCGGGTCCAGCTGTTCCAGCGCCATGATCAGCTGGCGCAGCAGGCTGGACACTTCAAGCACCTTGCAGTCGCGGCCGATGAAGGGCGCGCGTCCGGCGTGGATGCACAGGGGGCGCAAGCGGGTTTTTTCCAGTATCGTGACGGCATGCTCGACGTTCGGCGCGATCCAGATGGCGCGCATCGGCGGCAGCACCCAGCTGCTGTTGTTGGCGGTAATGCGCAGCACGCCTTCGAGCGCCATGGTGACCTGGCCCCACGGATGGGTGTGCGGCGAGAGAAATTCATCGGGTTGCAGGTCGCGCGCGATCATGGTCACGGGAATGGTCGCGCTGGGCGCTTCCCGTGGCGGACACATGCGGGTATGGTGGAGGATAGGTACACCCATCAGCTTGGCCTTAATTCGATAAATTATGTCGTCCTGTCGGAAAACAGACGATGATATTTTGCATACACTTGAGCTTCACCAGTATAAGACAGGGTATGACATGATAACAACTAACTCGCCATCCGAACTTCCCTCATTGCGCAGCGATGCGCGCGTCATCGGCCTGGTGGGCCTGGCGCATGGCGTGTCGCACTTTTACCACCTGATCCTGGCGGCCCTGTTCGTCTGGCTGAAACCCGCGTTCAACCTGTCGTATGCGGAACTGGGCTTATTGATGACGGTGTTCTTCATCATCTCGGGCGTGGGCCAGGCGCTGGCCGGCTTTGTTGTCGACCGCTTCGGCGCGCGCGCCGTGCTGTTTTCCGGCGTCTTCCTGCTGGGCGTCTCGGCGCTGGCCCTGTCCACCGCCCACAGCTACACGGCCCTGATGCTGGGCGCCATGCTGGCCGGCGTGGGCAACAGCGTGTTCCATCCGGCCGATTACACGATTCTGAACCAGCGCGTCTCGGCCGCCCGCGTGGCGTACGGCTTTTCCGTGCATGGCATCAGCGGCAACATCGGCTGGGCCCTGGCGCCATTGTTCATGACCTACGTGGCCACGCATTATGACTGGCGCGTGGCGCTGCAGTGCGCGGCCGTGCTGCCGTTCGGCGTGCTGCTGGTGCTGTTCCTGAACCGCCACGCCATCCGCCCCGAGCCGCTGAAACGGGCCGCGCCGGGCGCGGCGGCCAGCGGCGAAGGCACGCTCGACTTCCTGCGCCTGCCGGCCGTGTGGATGTGCTTTGCCTTCTTCTTCATTACCGCCATCGCCCTGGGCGGCATCCAGAGTTTCGCCAGCGTGGCCCTCGTCAAGCTGTACGGCATGAGCCTGGCCCTGGCCACCAGCGCCTACACGGCCTATATGCTGGCCTCGGCCGTGGGCATGCTGGCCGGCGGCGTGGTGGGGGCGCGCAGCAAGCAGCCGGACCGCAACGTGGCGATCGCTTTTTCCGCCGCCGCGCTGCTGGCAGTGCTGCTGGGCATGGCTGTCGTGCCGGTCTGGGGCGCCGTGGTGCTGATGGGCGCCATCGGCCTGACGTCCGGTGTGGCTGGCCCATCGCGCGACCTGATGATACGCGCGGCGGCGCCCAAGAATGCGACGGGACGCGTGTATGGCGTCGTGTATTCCGGCCTCGACAGTGGCCTGGCCGTCGGCCCGCTGTTCTTTGGCGCGCTGATGGATGGCAACCATCCGGCCCTGCTGTTTGTCTTCATCGGCGTGTTCCAGGCGCTGGCGATTGCCACTGCCGTGGGCGTCGGTGGTAAAACGCGTGCCGCGGCGCTGCAAAAGGCATAGAATCGTTTCCATCCGAAACCATTCATTCACTTCCTGGAGCGAGCATGACTTTTGCCACCACCGATCTGTGCGACGATTATGCGGCCATGCTGGACGATGGCACCCTGGCGGTGCTACCGCCCGTGTACCGCGCCTTTGGCCAGCGCGTGCGCTTCAGCGGCCCGGCCACCACCTTGCGTGTGTTTGAAGACAACGCCCTGGTGCGCAGCACGCTGGAAACGCCGGGGCAGGGCCATGTGCTGGTGATCGACGGCGGCGGCAGCCTGCGCCGCGCGCTGGTGGGCGGCCAGCTGGGCGTGCTGGCCGAGGGCAATGGCTGGGCCGGCATCGTCGTGCACGGCTGCATCCGCGACAGCGAGGAAATCAATGTCTGCCAGCTGGGCGTGCGCGCCCTGGCCACCCATCCGCGCAAGAGCAACAAGGAAGGCACGGGCCAGCGCGACGTGCGCGTCGAAATCAGCGGCGTGGCCGTGCATCCGGGCGACTGGGTGTATGCCGATGCCGACGGCATCCTGGTGGCGCGCCAGGAACTCGATTGAGCCGCCATCGCCCATATCACCCAACGCGCCGCCTGGCGCGTTTTTTTATGCGGCGGCAACCGCCATAAGCGTTACATAATATCTACATTTAATATATTTTTTGCAAATTTCTTTGATTTTTATTCATACTGGGATATGATTTCACTTAAGGTAACTTTAATATCACCAAGGCAAGGAAATAACCCATGAAAATCGCCACCATCGCTGTAGTTGTCGCCCTGTTCGCCGCCGGTACGGCCAGCGCCAGCCCTGTCAACCTGATCACGAATGGCGAATTCGAGATCATGGTGCCCGGCTACGCGTTTTCCGACGGTTACCAGGTGGTCAATAGCGGTTCCATCGCGATCATGGGTTGGACAGTTGGCGGCGGTTCTGTCGACCTGATCCACAATGCCTACAACGCCATCAGCGGCTATAGCATCGACATGCTGGGCACGCCAGGCCCCGGTTTCCTGTCGCAGGATTTCAATGTGCAGGCCGGCCAGACCTACAACCTGAGCTTTGACATGGCGCGCAATCCCGGCGGCCCGGCAGGCCAGGGCGTGGCCGTCAGCTTCGGTGGAGCGGCAGGCAATTTCTACTCGACGGCTGCCGCCTCGAACTCCCTGTACAGCAACACCCTGAGCTTCACCGCCGCGTCCACCGGCTTGGCGACCTTGTCGTTTGCCAGTGCCGCCCAGGCGGGCACGCCGTACGACAATTATTCGGGTGCCGTGATCGACAATGTGTCCGTGATGGCCGCCGTGCCGGAGCCGGAAACCTACGCCATGCTGCTGGCCGGCCTTGGCCTGATGGGTTTCCTGCGCCGCCGCAAAGCCGCCAAGTAAGCCAGTTTTTCTCCGCATCAAACCGCCTGCTGCATCGCACAGGCGGTTTTTTATTGTTCAGGGGTCTTGCGCGTAGCCGTCGACCTGCACGACAAAGCGCGCGATCCGTGGCCAGTCGGCGCGCGTCCTGACCAGCGTTTCGCCCGTTGCCATCACCATTGCGTAGCCGTAGCCCGTGCGGCGGTCGCGCCAGGAATGCCGCGAGCTGTCCCAGGCGCAGCAATAACGTTTGAGCCGGGGCAAGCCATAGGTGCGCCGCATGTACGCTTCCGCCTGCCCTGCATGCTTGCCATCCACGTGGTAGCGTGCCTCGAAGGGCTGGTCCTGGCGTTCCATGTTTTGCTGGCACCCCTGGTAGACCAGATACGCGGGCTTCTTGCCCAGCTGGGAAAGGAAGTCGCCGCAGGCCAGCTCGGCCGCGGCGGCCTGCGTGCCGCCTGCGCCCAGCAGGAATAGCCAGGGCAGCAGTTTATTGATTCGCATCGGCGTCTCCCCGCAGCGGGCACGCGGGCGCTGCCGGCCCCATACGCAGCACCAGTTCGCCGCGCAACTGCGTCAATCCCGCGATGCGCGCATCGATTTCACCGAGCTTGCGGGCCAGGGCCGTGCGCAGCAGGTCCGCCGTGGCGGGATCGCCGGCGGCCGCCAGCAGCGGCATGTCGGCCTCGATTTCCGCCAGGGTAAAACCCAGCTGCTGCGCCGTGCGCAAATAGCGCAACCAGTCGGCCGCTTCTGGCGGGTAATCGCGGTAGCCGTTCGCGCCGCGCCGCGCGCGCAGCAAGCCGCGCTTTTCATAAAAGCGCAGGGTATCGCGGCTCAAGCCCGTCGCCTGCGCCATCTCGCCGATCTGCATTGTTCCATCTTTCATAAAATGCTTGACCATGGAGTGTACTCCAAGCTCGATCATGAGCGCTTTCCACTGATTGGGAGTTGCCATGTTGTCCGTTTCCGCCTTTCGCCGCGTGGTGCGCGCCAGCGCCATTTATGATGTGCTCATGATTGCCCCGTTCACCACGCCGTGGACGTTTTTGCTGCTGCGCGAGCACTTGAGCGCCCTCAACGTGGGCCTGGGCGGCGTGCCGCTGCCCGACTTCGGACCGTTCCACTTGCTCATCAGCAGCCTGCTGGGCAGCGTGGTGCTGGTCTGGTCGGTATTGCGGATACTCGACCCGCAGCCGCGCTTCGGCCGCTTCGACGCGGCGGCCCGCTACCTGTTTTCCACCTGGATGGCGTGGGCGCTGCTGGCGACGGGCCAGCCCTTGCTATGGCTGTTCCTCGTGCCGGAACTGGCCTGGGGCCTCGCGCAGAGCTTGCCGTTGCGCCGCGGCGAAGGTGCGCCAGGCGGGCATGCGCACGAATCGTTGTTGAGATGACGATAACGAAATGCAATAATGCGCCTGTATGCCATACAGCAATGCATGGCAATAATGATTCATAAAGGAATGACTATGCAGCAGGATGCCGCTGGAAAAAACATGGCTTTGCTCGATCCGGTGGTGGCGCCGCGCATCGCGGTAACGCGTCTGGTGACGGGCCTGCTGCAAGGCGTGCTGCTGTACTGGCTGTACAGCACGGCGCAAGACAAGGTCTGGCCCGCCACGGAAGCTTATCTGCTGGGCCCGTTGATGCTGGTCAGCCTGCTGCTGCCCATTTTGCTTGTGTCCAGCCTGGGCCACATGTCGGCCAAGCGCATCGTCCTGTGGATGGCGGGTGCGGCGGCCGTGATGGCCGTGCTGGCCTGGCATGACGTGGCGCGCGGCGCCGAGCACGTCATCTGGGGCAATTACAAGCCGGGCGCGCCCTTGCGCGTGATTTCCGCCCAGCTGTTCGGTTTCAGCGTGGTGGGCTTTTATATCGCCCACGCGCTGGTGCTGGCCAGCGCCCAGGATGGCCGGCGCATCGCCCGCTACCCGACCTATTTTGAAATTGCCTGGAAGCTGGGCATTCAACTGCTGTTTTCCTTGCTGTTCGTGCTGGGCCTGTGGCTGGTGCTGTGGCTGGGCGGGCAGCTGTTCCTGCTGATCAAGCTGAGTTTCCTGAAGAAACTGCTGAGCCAGGCCTGGTTCGTGATACCCGTCATCTGCTTCGCCTTCTCGTTCGCCATCCACATCACGGACGTGCGCCCGTCCATCGTGCGCGGCATCCGCACCCTGCTGCTGGTGCTGCTGTCGTGGCTGGTGCCGATCGCCGCCGTGCTGGTCTCCGGCTTCCTGCTGACCTTGCCCTTCATCGGCTTCGAGCGCCTGTGGGCCACGCGCCACGCGGCCTCCGTGCTGCTGGGCATGGCCGGCGTGCTGGTCGTGCTGATCAATGCCGCCTTCCAGAATGGCGAAGTGGGCCATGGCGTGGCGCGCGGCATCCGCCTGGGCACGCGCCTGGCTTGTTTGCTGCTGCCGTGGGTGGTGGGCATCGCGATTTATGCGCTGACCCTGCGCGTGATGTCGCATGGCTGGACGGCCGACCGCCTGATCGCCGCCGCCTGCCTCTTGATCGCCACGTGCTACGCCGTCGGCTATGCCTGGGCCGCCAGCAAGTATGGCGACTGGCTGCACCTGATCGCCAACGTCAACGTCGCCACCGCCGGCGTCACCCTGCTGGTGCTGTTCGCGCTGTTCTCGCCGCTGGCGGACCCTGCGCGCATTTCCGTGGCCAGCCAGATGGCGCGCCTGGACAGCGGCAAGGTCAGCGTGGACAAGTTCGATTTCGAATACCTGCGCTTCGAGGGCGCCCGCTACGGCCAGGCGGCCTTGCAGGAATTGACGACACGCACGCAAGGGCCGGATGCGGCCATCGTGCGTGCCCGCGCCACGGCCATGCTCAAGCGCCAGAACCGCCTCGACGAGACGGGCGCCCTGAGCGACGTGTCGATCAACCTGACCCTGCGCCCGGCGACGGCGAAATTGCCGGAAAGCTTCGTGCGCCAGGACTGGACGCAGGTAGGCCCGGCCTGGCGCCTGCCCGCCTGTTTGAAGCGGGCAGGGCAGCAGTGCGACGCCTACCTGCTTGATTTCGATGGCGACGGCAAGCAGGAGGTACTGCTGATCAGCAATGACCCGCGCGCCTCGTCGGTATTGCTGGCGGAGAAGGACGATGGCAGCTGGACTGCACGCGGACAGCTCCCCGCCGACGCCTTGCGCTGCAAACCCCTGCGCGAAAAACTGCAGGCCGGCGAATTCCAGCTGGTGCCGCCGAAAGTACGCGAACTGGAAGTCGACGGCCAGCGCGTGCCGATGACTTTATATACGCAGGAGGAAGAGCTCAGCTGCCCGGATGAGGCGGCGACGGCGCCATAAATGGCAGAAAAGGAGAGGGCTTGGCGCGCCGGGCTAACCTTTGCTGAAGGTAATGGCTGCGCAGGCGGTCCTCTCATATGCATATTGTTTGGCACTTTCACGGACGATAATAGACAAATGGCCACCTTGAAAACTGGTGAAAAAATCAAGCTGATCAAGATAAATCTTGAGGGGGTCACGTATCGCGACTGGATGAGTGAACGTGACCCAATCCCGGGAGATATTGCAAGAGTTGAAGAGGTCTTTAATGGTGATGTCACGACATATCGCCTTGCCTGTGAGCCAGCACCGGGGTTTCTCACCTGGGGCGCTACGGTCCTTGATCCGTTCATCGAGTATGAAATTTTATGTTAATTGCATGCCGGGAATTCTTTGCCGTTTTCGAGCAAGCCAAGGAGCCTCCGCTGGAAGGCGGAACCTGGCAATAGCGGCAAGCTGCCGGAAAGCCGACGGTTTTGCAAGCAGACGAGATGTTGCGCATGACACATATGCATCAGCCGGGTGGAGATAGCAATGCAAGAAGAATCAAAGGAAGAAGTTCGCCGGATCTTGCGGGCGGCCTTTGGTAGTCTGAATCTCCATAGTGAACTTCCATCACGGGAGTTTTACGCGAGACTACACGTTGTTGGGCGCCCTGGCGTATGGGTGCTGATCTATGGTGACTACATGGATTTCTCTTATGTGGAGAATTCTTCACCGGTCCCGCTCATCACCGAAGTTTTTGCACCTCTTCAACCCGCTGAGATTATCGATTGGTCACCCGGCCGGTCGGCATGTGTTCAGTACAAGGCAGCGGACGCCAGATGTTATCTCAAGCGATCGATGCATTGATAAAGAAACTTTATGGACTTGCCGACTACAAGCTCGCTGGCTCCCTGGAAACCTGGGGGCGCGCGTAAGCTGGTGGGAAAGATCAATGGCGGCGAACAGCTTGGCGAACGGGGCGAAAAGCATCGAGAAACCCCAACGCCCAATGACGCAACAGCAGTGTGCCGCAATACGTGGAAGTGGCTCAGCGATATCCAGGACGCTGTGAACGCACTTCATTGATCCGCCTGCTTCGGTAGTTCAGGCAACAGCTAGCCCAAAGCGGAACTGCGCAGATCGGGCAAGAATTCGACAACAGGACGTTATTACGATGAAACAGTATTTTGGGACGGGAGTAGCGGTCATAGTGACAAGTGCGCTCTTTGGGTGCTCGGCATCTCAACCCGCAGCGGCGCCTGTTGCTGTTGCCAATGGGGCACCTTGGGCCGCTAACGTGACTAAGGTAGTGCAATATACATTCCCGGACGCAGAAAAATCACGGCTCCCTTTACCGAGCGATATTGGCGTGGCATGGGACGAAATTTCTCATCGAGGTGCTATGAGATGGGATTGTCGTGCAGTGCCAAGCGGTAAATTCGTGATGAATTCGCTGTGTGCGAATGAGCCCAAGGTCGACTCACGGTGGCCCGGGACAGCGCCACCCCCGGGTTGGGACGGAATGGTTCATTTAGACTAATCCAAAGCAGTGACATTGATTTTATGATAATTGTGTGGCGGAAGGACGGATTGGAGGAACGCCTTGGCGAACGCCTGGAATGAGGCGTAACCTGCCAACGTCGGCGAGCGCTCAGGAGCAGACGGACGAAAGATAGTGAAACCGCGTCGAGCAGAGATAGGTATGGTAAAAATTAACACAACAGGAACTATCATGAATTCTGAGCATCCAACTCATCAGGTTCGAATTGAGCATGACCCGGAAAAGACAGGAGGCTATTTCATCGTTGAATGGTTGGACGGTAGTGGTGGTCAAAATCCATATCGTGCTTTTGATTCATGGGTGGAGACTTTGAGTGGCGTGTCTCAGTTCATTGCCGAGTCTGGATGGAAAATCCGTTGGCAATAAAATATAAGGCTGAAACCGGCCAAAACCGGACATGCGCGACTGTATTAACCTCAAATTCAATGAACGAAATTGATGACAACAATTCTGCAAGATGTAGTCGATACGGCGAAGCGCGCCATAGAAACCTTTCATGACCGGTCGAGCGGCCGTCTGGATTTCTCTGAGAACAGCCTTTCAATCGTGGAAGAGATGCTGGCGGAAGCTTCGGGCTACCTCGATGAAATGTCCCAGGCCGAGAGTTCAAGTTTAGTTCAGCTCTTTGCTTGCTACGTCCTTGAGGTTGCACGCACCAGGTACGGCGGTGAGTACGCATGGCTCGACGAGGAGCGAGGCCCCGTGCTGGTTGTCGGCGAACCTGAGACGCACATTGCCATTGCTACCTGGGCAAGAATACGTAGTCGGTTGAGCGGGTTGAGCGGTGACGGGGCCGATAACATCCCGTTTTTCTACCGAGGCTTTTCCGACATGGCCAGTACGCTACCAAATGGAAAACGCACGCTGTTCGTTTGAGTCAGCTGGGTTTGGACGTCCGCTTTATGGCGGAAGCGGACGGAACTGATTAGCGCTCCGCATCGCTTCCAGTAGCTTGAGAGCGCGATTGTCAGCGTGGGAATTTATACCGGACCAGCAGCGTCGGTCCTTTGCCGCCGGGTGGCGTCAGCAGTATCTCGTCACCGGGCTGCATTTCCTCATACATCACCGTGCAACAGGTCGGCATTGAGTGGCCGCGCGCGGGATAAACCCCAACCTCGGTGTGCAGGTTCGCGGCGCGTATGTCCACGCTGGTCTCGCCGGCCTTTGCCGCTTCCTGCAGTTGCTTGCGCAGCACGGTGACGAAGTCCCCTTTGCTGAGTCTGGCAAGTGCCTGGTTTGCTTGCGGGCGAACGGTCGCGTCGTTTTTCATGGCAGTTTCTTTCAGTGTATACATTTCCGCCACTATATCATTCGCCCCCGGCCGCTACCTATGGCGCAAGAAGCGCAGGCCCGCGATACGCGATCTGCAGCAGCCAGGTGCGTATTCGCTCAGGCGCCCAATGCAGCCAGGACTTCGTCGTTCGTGCGTGCCCCGGCGTATTCACGATGCAGGTTTGCCAAGGCCATCAAGCGGACATCGTCGGCGCTGCGCACCTTGCCGACAGAGTCCTGCTTCGCCTCGCGCCAGGCTGCCGCAAGCGGCGCCATGGTGTCACCTGCCGAGCGCTTATTTCTCGGAGGAAGTGCGGTATGGCACTTGCCCTCTTCATGTCGATGATGATCAGGTCAAGGATCTTCCAGGGCTGCCTCAGGTGCGCGTCTTGACCTGGCGCACGTGGTTTTCCAGTTCGCTGAACGATGGGCGTTCCGTGGCGGAAATGACCTTGCGGCCGAATTCCACGGCCAGCGCCGGCGCGTAGCCATTCAGACTGGCCAGCAGGGTGACTTTCACGCACTGGTACATTTTCGCCGTTTCATGGTGCTTGCGGCGCAGCAAGCTGGCCAGTGGCGCGATGAAGCCGTAGGCCAGCAGGATGCCGATGAAGGTGCCCACCAGCGCCTGCGCGATCAGCACGCCCAGCTCGGCCGGCGGCAAGCCGACGGAGGCCATGGTGTGCACCACGCCCATCACGGCGGCCACGATGCCGAAGGCGGGCATGGCGTCGGCCAGCTGCGAAATCGTCTGGATCGGCATTTCCGCATCCTCGTGGTAAGTCTCGATCTCGTTATCCATCAGGTTTTCAATCTGGTAGGCATCCATATTGCCCGACACCATCAGGCGTAAATAATCGGTGATGAATTCCAGGATGTGCTCGTCGCCGAGCGTGTACGGATACTTGACGAAGATGGGGCTGCGGTACGGGTCGTCGATATCGTCCTCGACCGACATCAGGCCTTCCTTGCGGATCTTGCTGAGGATTTCATACATCAGGCCCATCAGCTCCATGTAGCGCGATTTCGTGTATTGCGAACTGTGAAACAGGGTGGGCAGGGCGGCGAACGTGGCGCGGATGGCCTTGGCGTCATTGCCGACAAAAAAGGTGCCCAGCGCGGCGCCGCCGATCATCAGCAGTTCCAGCGGCTGGAACAGGGCGCCCAAATGTCCGCCCTGCATGGCGAAGCCGCCGAAGACGGAAAACAGCACGACGAGAAATCCGAGTATGACTAGCAAAACCTACTCCTTCATAATATTGCCATATCGCAATATTGTAGTTTAACCTGATTCGGCTGCCGTGGCCGCTTCCGGCTGCAATTGCTGGCTGAGAAAATTGATAAAAGCGCGCACTTTGGCGGGCAATTGATGGCGGCTCGGGTAGTAGGCATATAGGTCGGCCGGCGCCAGCGTGTAGTCGGGCAGCACCACGCGCAGGCGGCCACTGTCGAGATAGCGGGCCAGATCCCATTCCGAACGCAGCAGGATGCCGTGGCCGTCCAGCGCCCAGCCCAGCACCACGTCGCCGTCGTTGCTGGCCACCGTGCCGCGCACTTTCACCGTCTGCGTGGTGCGGCCTTTGCTCAGGCGCCAGATGCCGTAGGCGTCGTCGTTCTGCCGGTGCACGATGCAGCGGTGGCGCGCCAGGTCGTCCGGCGTTTGCGGCGTGCCGTGCGCCTGCAGGTAGGCGGGCGAGGCGCACAGGAAACGCCGGTTCGACATGATCTTGCGCGCAGACAGGCGCGTGTCGGGCAGGTCGCCGAAGCGGATGCCCAGGTCATACGCCTGCTCGACCAGGTTGATGGGGCTGTCCGTCAGCTGCAGCTGCACTTCCAGCTGCGGGTGGCGCAGGGCAAATTGCGACAGCAGGGGCGCGATCACCGTGCGGCCGAAGCCCAGGGTGGCATTCACGCGCAGCAGCCCGCGCGGCTGCGCGCTGCCGCTGGCCAGGGACTCTTCCATGGCGCGGATATCGTCGAGAATCTGCCGCGCCTGTGCCAAATAACTTTCGCCATCGCCCGTCAGGCTGATGCGCCGGGTGCTGCGGTTCAGCAGGCGCACGCCCAGGCGCTGCTCCATCAGCGTCAAGCGCTTGCTGACGGCGGGCGGCGTGATGCCCAGCTCGCGCGCCGTGGCCGACAGGCTGCCCAGCTTGGCCAGCAGCACAAAGAAGGCCATTTCCGTAGTGGCGTCAGTTTTCATTGTTAACCTGAAGTGAATAATGGTTTAAATTTGTGTCAATTATACGACTCCATATCGCGGGTAAGCTGGCGTCATTGTTTTCAGCCACAGGAGACCCGCATGAAAATCGTTGAAATCCGCGAAAAGACCATTCCCATTTCTTCCCCCATCCGCAACGCCTACATCGATTTCACGAAGATGACCTTAAGCCTGGTGGCCGTCGTCACGGATGTGATGCGCGACGGCAAGCCCGTGGTCGGCTACGGCTTCAATTCGAATGGCCGCTACGGCCAGGGCATGCTGATGCGCGAGCGTTTCATCCCCCGCATCCTCGACGCCGATCCCGCTTCGCTCGTCACGGACGACGGCGGCAATCTCGATCCGCACAAGGTGTGGGACTGCATGTACACGAATGAAAAGCCGGGCGGCCACGGCGAGCGTTCGGTGGCCATCGGCACCATCGACATGGCCATCTGGGATGCCGTAGCGAAGATCGAGAACAAGCCCTTGTTCCAGCTGCTGGCCGAGCGCCATGGCACGGGCGTGCCGGACAAAAAGGTGTTCGTGTATGCGGCCGGCGGCTATTACTATCCGGGCCAGAGCCTGAGTGCGCTGCAGGACGAGATGCGCAGCTATATCGACCGCGGCTACACGGTGGTGAAGAAGAAGATCGGCGGCGCTTCGCTCGATGAGGACTTGCGCCGCATCGACGCCATCATGGAAGTGCTGCAGGACGGGCAAAAGCTGTGCGTGGACGCCAACGGCCGCTTCCACCTGGACACCTCGGTCGCCTACGCCAAGGCGCTGCGTCAGTACGACCTGTTCTGGTACGAAGAGGCGGGCGATCCGCTCGACTTCGAGCTGCAAGCGACCCTGCGCAGCTATTACGACAAGCCGATGGCGACGGGCGAGAACCTGTTTTCCATGCAGGATGCGCGCAATCTGATCCGCTACGGCGGCATGCGCGCCGACCGCGACTGGCTGCAGTTCGACTGCGCCCTCAGCTACGGCCTGGTGGAATACCTGCGCACCCTGGACATGCTGCACCAGCATGGCTGGTCGCGCAGCCGCTGCATCCCGCACGGCGGCCACCAGATGTCCTTGAATATCGCGGCGGGCCTGGGCCTGGGCGGCAATGAATCGTATCCGGACCTGTTCCAGCCCTTCGGCGGCTTCCCCGATGGCGTCAGGGTGGAAAATGGCCACATCACCATGCCGGACCTGGTCGGCATCGGCTTCGAAGGCAAGGCCAACCTGTATGCGGAAATGCGCGCGCTGAGCGGGCAGTAAGCGCTATTCGCCGCGCTGCCAGAAGCGCAGCCGGTTGCCGAACGGGTCCGCCACTTCCAGGATGCGGCCCCAGTCCTCGTCGCGGATGCCGGGCCGCGCATATGCGTAATCCCTGTCGCGCAATTCCGCATGCAGGGCGGTGATATCGTCGACGGGAATGAGCAGCGCCGCGCCCGGCGTGGCGTCGCCGTGATGCTCGGACAGGTGCAGCACCAGCGCGCCGCGCGTCACCTGCAGGTACAGCGGCGCCGTGGGTTCGAAGCGGTGCTGCCAGTCCAGGGTAAAACCGAGAAAACCGAGGTAGAACTCGCGCGCTTTTTCTTCGGAAAAGATGCGCAGGATGGGAATGGGAGCATGCATGGCGGCGCTTTCAGCAAGGTGGCGATGCCTTATTTTAGCCGCAGGCCAGCGCCTGGCGTTTCATGCGTGCGGCCGGGCTGCTTTTCTCCCAGCGGAACAGCCACATGATGATCAATTTGGTCGTGGCGCTGACGCAGGCCAGCAGCAGCAAGGGCCAGCCGGTTGCCAGCCCCATGACGCAGGCAAAGAAGATGGTGCTGACATCCATCGCCAGGATGAACTGGCTCATTTTCAGCGATACGGCGCCCGTCTTGCCCGAGCGCCAGATCAAGCGGATCTGGTGCGCATAGCCCTGCGCCAGCAGCACGGTGACGGCGACGATCAGGCTTTGCGAGACCGCGCGCTTTTCATCCGTGAACGTGGGGCCGAAGGCGAGGCCCGCCAGGCCCGCGCACAGCAGCAGCGCGCAGGTCAGCAGCGCATGGCGGGCCGTCGCGCTGCGGCGGTCGCGGTAAATCTCGCACAGGATGGCCAGCGCGATCAGGGACGCGACCAGGCGCGGCCAGACGATGTAGTGGTTGAACGGCGTGATCGAATAGCCATACACGAAGAAGGCGCAATACGCGAGGAAGCTGACGGTGAACTGGTTGATGGACAAAATGTCCGTGCTCTTGCCGGCGCCGACGCTGGCATCGTGCTTGCGCTGCCAGATTTTCTTGAGCTGCGACCACAGGCCAAACAGGCTGACGACAATGAAAAGGGAATTGAGGCTGCCGGCGAAGGCGTACAGGGAAGGGGGCTGCAATGGGGACTCCTGAGGCGGCGGTGAATGGAATGGGCGAGGCGCTAGTAAGCCGCGAAAAGGACCTTGGCATCCACCGCCACGATGCGCTCCGTCGTGGCGCTGGCGTGGATGCTGCCCGTGTAGCCGCTGTCCATGTAGCAGTCGACGACGAGCCTGGGGCGGCCTGGCTGGGCAAGTTCGATATGCGATTCACCGCGCGGATGCAAGGTGACGGAGGCGCTGGCGCCGGCGGCGATATCGCCCACGGCATAGGATCTGCCCCTGACATGCACCACCACCTGGCGCATGGGGGCCGCGCCAGCGTTCTGCAGGTGGAATGCCACGCCGCCGCGCACCGCCGGTTCGCATGCGGTGGACAGGCAGAGGCTAGCCAGTGCCGGCAAGAGTGAAAGGTACTTTTTCATCGGAGGTTCTGTCGTTGCCTTGCGGGTGGCCGGTGCGAAATCACTGGCGCGCCAGTTGCGCGGCCAGTACGCTAAAAATGGATATGCCCGCCACGGATGCCACGCCGCATGGAGCGCGCATCGAGACGCGTGCCAGTTGGCGGCCAGCGCCGTCCATCCACGTCTGTTCGACGACGCAGGCGATGGCGCCGTCGGCCTGGCTGCTCCCCGTCGCTGAAGCACGCCGCCAGCGGCTTGCCAAAGAGGCCATTATGCCATCATTGCAAGATGCCGCGCTGATACGGCTGGCCTGGCACAGCGAAATACTTGCCGATCTTCACTTACACCTATAATGGGGCATGACTTTCTTATCACACCGTGCCCGCTCCGTGCTGGGCACCATCGGCAAAATGGCCGCTACTCTGATTATCCTGTTGACTGCCCTGTGGGGTGCGCTGGCGCTGTGGTACCAGCTGTCCGGCGGCACGGCCGCACAAGGCATCGGCGCCTTGCTGTGGGGCGCGCTGGGCGTGGCCAGCGTGGCGTTGTGGTGGCTGCGCGGCGACGCGCGCGTGCTGCTGCCGTATGCGGCCGGTTTCATTCTGCTGTTGCTGTGGTGGAGCTTGATCACGCCGAAGCAGCAGCGCGTGTGGGCCGACGACGTGGCGCGCAATGTCACGGGCACCGTGAAGGGCAGCACCGCCACGCTGGAGAATGTGCGCAATTTCGACTGGCGCAGCGACGACGACTACACGGTCAAGTGGGAGCAGCGCAGCTACAACCTCGACGAACTGCGCACGGTGGACACGGCGCTGTCGTACTGGACCGGGCCCTACATCGCGCATACCCTGATTTCGTTCGGCTTCGCGGACGGGCGCTTCCTGACGTTCTCCATCGAGATCCGCAAGGAAAAGGGCGAGAGCTTTTCCGCCATCGGCGGCTTCTTCAAGCATTTTGAAATGAGTCTGGTGGCGGCTGACGAGCGCGACATCCTGCGCGTGCGCACGAATGCACGGGGCGAGGACATGCACTTGTACCGCGTGATGATGCCCAAGGCGGCCATGCGTTCGCTGTTCCTCGCCTACCTGGACGAGGCGGAATCGCTGAAGCGCCAGCCGCAGTTCTACAACACCCTGACGGCCAACTGCACCACCATCGTCTTCGAGATGGTGCGCCGCATCGTGCCCGGCCTGCCCGTCGACTTCCGCCTGCTCGCTTCCGGTTACCTTGACCGCTATCTGTTCGACGTCAAGGGCCTGGTGCCCGGCCTGAGCTTCCAGCAGCTGCGCGACGGCGGCCACATTACGGCGCGCGCGCGGGCGGCGAATGACGATGCGGATTTCTCGCACGCCATCCGCCGCGGCATGCCGGGCTATGATGAAGCGGGCTACCCAAAGCTGCAAATGCCGCGCCAGTAGCCGATAACATCCCCGGGCGTTGTTGCGATTGCCTTGCCGCACGTGCGTACTGTCCGCGGCATGGCGCCCGGCCCCGAGCATTTTGTCCGGCCAGGCGCACCCTTGCTTTATACTGTCGCTATTCCGACCGGCCGCCTTTCGCGGCCGGTCTCACTTTACGCACAAATATCAAGAAGGCCCGCTATGCCATTTTCCTCACTGGGTCTGATTCCCGCCCTGGTCCGCGCCGTTGACAAGGCCGGCTATGCAGCGCCGACGGCCATCCAGGCGGCCGCCATTCCCGCCATCCTGCGCGGCAGCGACGTGCTGGGCGCGGCGCAGACGGGTTCCGGCAAGACGGCCGCCTACGCGCTGCCGCTGCTGCAGGCGCTGATGGCGCCCGCGGCGGGCCCGCGCCAGGTGCGCGCGCTGATCCTCGTGCCCACGCGCGAACTGGCGGCGCAGGTGGGGCAGACGGTGCATGCGCTGGCCAAGCCGCTGCCCGTCAAGCTGAAAATTTCCGTGCTGTTCGGCGGCGTGTCGATCAATCCGCAGATGATGGACCTGCGCGGCGGCGCCGACATCGTCGTTGCCACGCCGGGCCGTTTGCTCGATCTGGTGCGCCAGAATGCCGTGAAACTGGGCGGCGTGCAGCTGTTCGTGCTCGACGAGGCCGACCGCCTGCTGGACATGGGCTTTTCCGAAGAAATCAACGCCATCCTGGCGCTGTTGCCGGCCAAGCGGCAAAACCTGTTTTTCTCGGCCACCTTCCCCGACAGCGTGCAGGCGCTGGCCGACAGCCTGCTGGCGGACCCCGTGCGCATCGAAGTGGCGTCCGAGCCGCAGGACAAGCCGGACATCGCGCAGCGCGCCATCACCGTCGACGTGCCGCGCCGCACGCAGCTGCTGCGCTATTTGATTTTGCAGCACCAGTGGGAGCGCGTGCTGGTGTTCGTCGCCACCAAGTATGCGGCCGAACACGTGGCCGACAAGCTGCAGCGCGCGGGCCTGCACGTGGGCGCCTTCCACGGTGAATTCAGCCAGGGCACGCGCAGCCAGCTGCTGGCCGATTTCAAGGCGGGCCGCCTGCAAGTGCTGGTGGCCACCGACGTGGCGGCGCGCGGCATCGACATCGCGGGCCTGCCGGCCGTCGTCAATTACGACTTGCCCCGTTCCGCCGTCGATTACACGCACCGCATCGGCCGCACGGGCCGCGCGGGCGAGAGCGGCACGGCCGTCAGCTTCGTGACGGCCGATACGGAAGCGCATTTCCGCCTGATCGAAAACCGCAACGACTTGCGTATCGTGCGCGAAGTGGTGGCCGGTTTCGAGCCGACGGAGCTGCCAGCGCCCGTGAGCAGCGTCACGGATACGGTGCATGGCGGCGTGAAGGGCGCGCGCAAAAGTAAAAAAGACAAATTGCGCGAAGCGGCGGCCAGGGCGGGCGGCGACAACTAAATACGCCTTATGTGCGCTGGCCGCTTGTCCGGTCAGCCATCCCCCTTTAAGATTGTGTTTCTATAAAGCAAGGGGACGGTAATGCACAAGAAGATCATCACACGCAGCGGCATGCTGGCGTGCGCGCTGGCGCTGGCCGGCTGCGCCGGCATGGGCGGGACGAGCAGCAATACTGGCATGCAGATGCCGGGCAAGACGCCGGCCAATGCCGCCGTGGCCGCCACCTGGTACAACCCGCCCAGCGAATTTCCCGGCATTTGCCTGACCCAGTTCAAGGATGGCAGCCTGCGCTTCGATGGCGGCTTCGCCTTCTTCAATCCGGGCCGCTGGACGTACGATCCCGCCACGTCCGAATTGAGCCTGCAGCTGGCGCCCACGCCTTCGCTGGAGCTGTCGCATGCGCAAGTCGTGCTGCACAAGAACCTGCTGCGCATCGATGGCAAGCAAAACACGCTGGTGTATGGCGTCAAGGCCGACACGGATGCCATCGGCCTGGGCGGCTTTGTCTTCTACCGCGACATGCCGTGCCCGGCCGCCAGGAACAGCTGACACAATCGCGGCATGCTTCCAGCCGATGCGTTGCCGGCGGCCTTGCGGCGATGCGCCATGGAAGGCGGGCAGTGGCAACGTGCGACAAACCTTGTTGCAACAGGTCGTCGAAGTCCACGCCATCCGCTGGTGGCGTGGACTTCATGCCAGCTCGAGGATGGCGGGGAATACGGCTTGCGGCGCCTGGCGTTGCCGTGCGCGCACCCGGTGTCGGCGACCCACTGGCCACCGCCGGATGCATCGGCAATCCGTAAAACACCGTGGACCTTTGTTCCCTGCCGATCGCGGCAGCCAGATGGCTAAATGTCCATCTTGCATGGTTTTCAACTGGGACATTTTGTCTCAATGTATGGATATTGTTTTCAAGTAGTATGCATCAGTACCTGCGGCAATACCTTCTTGCATGCCAGGCGCCGACGTTTTCTCCTCTCACGCCCGGATTCGGCACATCACTGCGCTGCATGCCATGGGTATTTCATGGCTGGCTATAATGAAAGATGGGGGCCGGATGCCTGCGGATGGCTTGAAAAAAGCGACGCTGTTGATGCAGCGTTTTGAGGGTGTGCCCCGCATGATAGATAGTGTCAAGTAATAACTGGAAAGATGCAAAATGATGGATTGGACCCCTATAGTCTTCGTGACGTTCAAGGCTCTCGTGCTCTGCACGGGTATGTTCTACGCCATCAAGTGGCATTACGATCAAGGGAAGAAAGACAAGGATAAGGCGAAGCAGAATCGCGCGGTGCTGCGCGCGAGCGGCAAGGTGGTCGCCATCTTCGTGCTACTGCTCCTGAGCCTGGGGATCGTCACCTTCTTCTGTGTCAGCATGCTTGGTCTGGAATTGACGTTCCCATAAGGGCAAGGCAGGGTCGGCCGGCATCAGTGGATGCGGCAGCAGTTTTTTGCCGTCATGGTGGCGCATTCCCCGTCCGGCATGAGCGGCCGCTGGCCCCGGATTGAGGCCACCTGGCCAAGCAAGCGCGCTTGCCAGACCCTCGGCTGCTACAGCGGCTTGCCGCTTTTTTCCACGATGTCCATGCGGCGCCCGATGCGCTGCGCTGCCTGCTGGTCGCCGGCCTGCTCCGCGCGCAGGCGCTGCACGCCCAGCCAGGCCAGGAGCGGGCGGCGCCAGCCTTGGTCGGATGCCGTCGATACGGCCGTGTCGAGCAGGGCCGGGGTGGCGCGGCTGGCGCGCAGCAGCACGCCGGCGGCCACCAGCTGCGACAGCGGATCGGTGACGGCGGCAACGGCGGTCGATGCGGCGGTGTCGGAGCTTGCCGCCGCCACCGCGCGCTGCGCTTCGGGCAGCAGGGCGATGTCGGCTGGCTGCACCGTGCCGGCCAGGTAGTCCGCATACGCGCGGTCGGCCGGCGTGGCGTCGGCGCGCAGCGCTTCGAAGCCCGTGCAATCCTCGAAGACCAGGCTGGCCACGCGCGTGGCGCAGCGCAGCAGTTCGACCCGCGCGATCAGGTCGATCTTGCCGGTGGAGCCGACCTGCGCGCGCGCGCGCTGGAATTCCGTCTGTTCGACCAGGGCGCTGCCATTCAGGTAGGCCGCCTCAAAGCGTTCGATCGAACTTTGCGCGTTCATCTTCCAGTCCGGCACGGGCGGGCCGCTGGAGCAGGCGGCGAGGGCAGCCATGGCCATGGCCGACAGGACGATATTCAGTGTTTTCATGGCAGTGTGATCTCCGGATTGCGCTTGAACGGCCATTTGCGGTTGATTTCATTGACCAGTTGCTCGACCTTGCGCAGATTGCTTTCCACGTCGGCGCGCAGCGGGCCCAGGTCGGCCGTCGCCGCCTTGGCGTTGGCGCCCACGGCTTGCGCCTCGACCAGCACGGCGTCGACTTTTTTCAGGCTGTTGCGCGTGTCGGCCAGCAGCGCGTTCAGCTGCACGATGGTTGCCTGCGCATCCGTCATGACACCCTTTTCGCCAAACACGCGCGTGTCCGCATTGGCCACCAGGCCATCCGTGCGGCGCGCCAGCTTGTCGGCCGTGGCCAGCAGGGCGTTGGCCCGCTCGACCAGCAATTGCGACTGCTTGTCGTCGCCCGTCAGCAGGCCCATGGCGCCGCCAGGGCCGCTCAGTTTGCCCGTCACGGCCTGCACATTGCGCAAGGTGCCATCAAGCGCGGAATCGCTGCCCGTCAGGCTGGCCACGTTGTTGAGCAAATCCTTCGCCGCCGACAGCAGGCGCGGGATTTCCGCCGCCATGTCGCCCACCAGCAGGTCGCGCGTGGCGTCGTCGGGCAACTGCGGATCGGTCAGGATGCCGCTGTAGGCGCGCAGCTTGGCGCCGCCGACGATGCCCCGTTCCAGGGTGAAGATGGAGCTGGTGCGCAGCCAGTGCGCATCTTTGCGCGGCACGTCGATGATGACGCGCGCCTTGCCATCCGGCGCCAGTTCGATGCGCTGCACGCGGCCGATGGGAAAACCGGAGAAGGTCAGGTCGGCGCCCACGCCGACGCCGTCGGAATCCTCGGTCGTCAGCACCAGCGTTTGCGTGGCTTCGAAGGCGCCGCGCGCATACATCAGGTAGACGACGGAGCCGACCACCAGCACGAACATGAAGACGAGCAGGATGGCGGCCTTGAGTTCGGCGTGGCGCACGGGCGGCGGCGCGGGCAATACGGCGTCTGGCGCCGTGACGTCGGTCTGGTCGGGATTTTGCGGTTGGCTCATGGCTTCTGGCTCTGGTATGGGTGGAATCGGGATCGCTGGCGTCGGGCGGGCATCAGTAGTAATTTCCCATCAGCGAGGCCACTTCGATCAGCAGGATGACGGAAAACAGGCGCAGCATTTCGGACAGGCCGTGCGCGGCCCAGATGCGCCCGCGGCGCTTGTTCAGCTCTTCCGGATAGTAGGAAGAGGCGAGCGGAATCAGGGCTACGGCAAAGCTGAAGAAGATCACCTTGAGCATCAGGATCAGCGCCACGGCGGGATTGAAGATCTGCCCCACCACCCGCGTGTAGCCTTGCAGCGCCCATGGCGTAAAACCGTAGATGGTGAGATAGGCGAGGACCAGCGAAGTGACGCAGCTGACGATGGCCAGCATCCACACGGCGAAAATGCCGGACATCACGCGGGGAAAATACTCGCGGCGCAGCAGGTCGACGCCCTGGCGCTGCATGGTATCGAGCACGCCACTGGAGCGCATCTGCGCGAAGGCGATGCCGTCGGGCAGGGTCAGGCGCAGGGCGACGAACAGGGCGGCCGTCAGCGGGATCAGTTCCAGCACCAGCACGCGCACCACCATTTCCAGCGCATAGCGCGACAGGCCATAGCTTTGCGCGCTGACGACGACGATGCGTATCAGCACCAGGCTGACGAGCGCACAGGCGACGCTGAACCACACCAGGTTGGGCGCCGTGTTCGACACCAGGCGGTGCGCCAGGATGGGGCGGTTGTCGCGGTTATAGCTCGATGGCGACAGCGCCAGCGAAAACACCAGGATGGCGAAATGCACGAGGCGCCACCAGCTGCCCAGCCAGGCCATGGTGGCCCGGTGCAGGCGGCGCAGGCCGATGATGAGGGAGACGGATAGGGTCATCATGGCATCTTAACATTGGATGCGTTCGGCACAAGCGATTGTCCTGCTGTGCAGCCGTGCGTGGCGGCGCTATTGCTGGTCCACCTCGGCCACGCTGGCGATGATGGCGTCGGCCGCCGCGCGCACCCGCGCCGAGCGGTTCAAGTCCGCATGCATGACCAGCCACACGTCATAGCTTTCCGCCCGTTCCGGCCAGATGCGCACCAGCTGCGGATCGAGATCGGCCAGGTGGGTGGCCAGTTCGGCCACGCCCAGGCCCGCGCGCGTGGCTTCCTGCAGCATCATGGCCGAGTTCACTTCCATGGCCACCCTGGCGTTGGCGACAGCTTCGCCGGCGATCTTGTCCGCATGGCGCGGCGTGACGGAATGGTGGTAGATGACGATGTCGTGCCCGGCCAGCGCCGTGCCGCGCACGGGTTCGCCCCGCTGCGCCAGGTAGGCTTTCGAGGCATACAGGCCCAGGCTGCGCTTGACCAGGTGGCGGGAAATGAGGTCCGGGTCGGTGGGGCGCACGCCGCGCACGGCCAGGTCGGCTTCGCGCCGCGTCAGGCTGGCCAGCGCCGGCGCCACGTTGAGCACGATGCGGATGTCCGGATGGGCCGCGTGCAGCCGCTGCATGGCGCGCATGACGAAATGGCTGGCCATGGTGTCGGTGGTGGCCACGCGCACCAGGCCGCATAAACGGTGGTCCACGCCCTGCATTTCGCGCTGCAGCTTGTCGGCGGCCCGTTCCATGGCTTCGGCCGCGCTGAGCGCCAGCTCGCCGGCCGGCGTGGGCACGTAGCCCGACGGCGTGCGCAGGAACAGGGTGGCGCCCAGCGACGTTTCCAGCGCGGCCAGGCGGCGCCCGCAGGTGGCCTGGTCGATGCACAGCAGGGCCGCCGCGCCGCGCAAGGTGCCGGCCCGGCCAATGGCCAGAAAGATGCGCGCGTTATCCCAGTCCATCGTTCCGCTCCTTGGTGGTTGCTGATGCATTTTTGCATCATAGCGCCGAGTTTATGTCTGTTTACTGCATTGTGCAACGCTCGCATAATGGCTGCCCCGCTGTCCCTGCAAGGAAAAATCATGTCTGTCCCTACACCGCGCCGCGCGAATGGCCTGATCCTGCTGACCCTGGCCTTCGGCTTCGTCATGGCCATGCTCGACGTCACTGCCGTCAACGTGGCCTTGTCCGATATCGCGATGGACCTGGCCATACCCCTCACGGGTCTCGTGTGGGTGGTCGACGGCTACACCCTGACGTTTGCCGCGCTGCTGCTGGCAGGCGGTGCGCTGGCCGACCGCTACGGGCCGAAAGCCGTGTACCAGGGCGGCCTCGGCGTCTTCATTATTGGTTCGGTGCTGTGCGGCGCCGCGCCCGACGGGCATTTTTTGACGGCGGCGCGACTGCTGCAAGGGGCGGGCGCGGCCCTGTTCATGCCCAGTTCCCTGAGCCTGTTGACGCACAGCTTTGACGACGAGCGCGAGCGCACGCGTATGCTGGGCGCCTGGTCGGCGCTGGTGGGCGTGGCCGGTGCGTCCGGCCCCCTGATCGGCGGCATCCTCGTGCACCAGTTCGGCTGGCGCAGCGTGTTCTGGGTGAATGTGCCGCTGGGCGTGCTGGCCATCGTCATGGCGCAAGTGCTCTTGGCCGCGCCGGCGCGCCAGCCGCGCGATTTATCGCTGTTCAGCCATGCGCTGGGCGTGGCGGCGCTGGCGGGTCTGAGTTTTACCTTGATCGAAGGGCCCGTGCTGGGCTGGCTGTCGCCGAGTGTGCTGGCGGCGGGGGCCTTGACGGTGCTGTCGGCCGGGCAACTGCTGCGGCGCGAGCGCAGCGGCAGCCATCCGCTGTTGCCGCGTGCACTGTTTCACAGCAGCAGCTTTGGCGCGGCCAATGGCGTGGGATTCCTGATCAATTTCTGCGTCTTCGGCCAGCTGTTTTTACTCAGCCTGTTCCTGCAGCAGGCGGGCGGCGCCGATGCCTTGCAGTCGGGCTTGCGCCTGCTGCCCATGATGGCGGCCTATACGGTTGGGAATTTTATGGCGGGAAATATCGCGGCCCGCTGTGGCACGCGCTTGCCGATGCTGGCCGGCTTGCTGGTGGGCGCCGTGATGGCCCTGCTGCTGATGGCCTTGCGCACGAGTACGCCGTACACCTTGCTGGCGCTGGGCACGGCCGTCATGAACGTGGCCATCGGCATCGCCATTCCCGCCATGACAGCCACCGTGATGCGCGTGGCCGGCAAGCAGCATGCGAACAGCGCGGCGGCGGCCCTGAATGCCAACCGGCAAATCGGCGCGCTGGTGGGCGTGGCCCTGATCGGCAGCATCCTGCACATGGTGCCGGACTGGTCGCTGCGCTTGCCGCTGGCCTACGCGACGATTGCCGCCGCGTATGGCCTGGCAGCTGGCCTTGTCTACCGCCACGTGCATGTGCCGAAGGCGCTGGCCGCCTGACGACTTACTGCTGGTGCTTGTTGCGCCATTCGACCAGTTCTTCGATGGTCAGGATCGGCATGCCATGCAGTTCGGCGAAGCGTTCGATAGCGTCGCCGCGCATCATGGTGCCGTCCGGATTCATCAGTTCGCACAGCACGGCGGCCGGGTTCAGGCCCGCCAGGCGCGACAGGTCGACCGAGCCTTCCGTGTGGCCACGGCGCTCGAGCACGCCGCCGGGCGCGGCGCGCAGGGGGAAGACGTGGCCAGGGCGCACCAGGTCGGCCGGCTTGGCGTGCGGGGCGATGGCGGCGCGGATGGTGGTGACCCTGTCGGCGGCCGACACACCCGTGGTGACGCCGTCGCGCGCTTCGATGGAGACGGTGAATGGCGTGCCGTAGCGGCTGCCGTTGTCCGGCGACATGGGCGGCAATTCCAGCGCGCTGACGACGTCCGTTGGCAGGCACAGGCAGACGATGCCGCTGCATTCGCGGATCAGGAGGGCCATGGTTTCATTCGTGAGTTTCTCGGCCGACAGAATCAGGTCAGCTTCGTTTTCGCGGTCGAAATCGTCGAGCAGGATGACGGGCACGCCGGCGCGCATGGCGGCCAGGGCCGATTGAATGCGACCTTCAAGGTCGTTGGAAACCAGGGTATAGCTGTTGACTAACATGGTGAAACGCTCCTCGCATCAGCGAAAAACGCAACAGGGCAAGCGAATAGACGCAACTGGCCGCATCGCCGTGGCGATGGGACATCACACTACTGCACATCTTCTTTCATCCGGACTATACCGTCGGCCCCGGAATCACACCGGATCTGCTGACCCTGCCAAACGATGCTTGACAGGCGCTCGCGGGCTTGACCGTTGCCGGTCTTACCGCCGGTGGGGAATCGCACCCCGCCCCGAAGACGTATTGTTGTGCCGATCACATGACCGGCGGCAATACTTTAGCACAGATGAAAAAAAGCGGCAGGCGATGCTTCAGTCCGGCAAAGGAGCAAGTTGCCCGGGAAAAACGGTTTTTCCTAAGCTGTTTTTAATGGCGGAAACTGGAATTCGGTGTAAGGTACGCTTACTGAATCTTACCGTAGAGAATACATGAAGCTGAGTAAATTACGCCTGGTCTCGGGCGCCGTCCTGCTGGCTTGCGCCTGCATGGCCCAGGCGGAAATCCGTTTGAGCGATCCCCTGCCAGTGGCACCAGAAGTTACCGTCGGAAAATTGCCGAATGGCTTGACCTATTACATCAAGAAAAATGCCCGTCCGGCGCAGAAAGTGGAATTGCGCCTGGTGGTCAAGGCGGGTTCCATCCTGGAAGATGACGACCAGCAAGGCCTGGCGCATTTCACCGAACACATGGCCTTCAATGGCTCCACGCATTTCAAGCGCAATGAACTGATTTCGTACCTGCAATCGATTGGCGTGAAATTCGGCGCCGACCTGAACGCTTACACGAGCTTCGATGAAACCGTCTACGTGCTGCCGATCCCGACGAACAAGAAGGGCAACCTGGAAAAAGGTTTCCTGGTGCTGGAAGACTGGGCGCATGGCTTGAAATTCAATCCGGCCGATATCAACAGCGAGCGCGGCATCGTGCTGGAAGAGGCGCGCCTGGGCAAGGGCGCCGGCGACCGCATGAACAAGGTGCTGTATCCGAAGCTGCTGAACGGTTCGCGCTATGCGGAACGCATGCCGATCGGCAAGGAATCCGTGCTGAAAACCTTCAAGCCGGAAGCCATCAAGCGTTTCTACAAAGACTGGTACCGTCCCGACCTGATGGCCGTGATGGTGGTGGGCGACGTGGAACCGAAGCAGGCCGAAGCGATGATACGCCAGCATTTCGGCAAGCTGAAGAATCCCGCGCAACCGCGCCCGCGCGTGTACGCGGAAGTGCCGCAGCGCTCGCAGACGGAAGCGCTGGTGATCACGGACAAGGAAGCGGCGGACGATAGCGTATTCATCCGCTACCCGATCCGCCCGGCGCAGGAACCCGTCACCATTGCCGACTACCGCCGCCAGATGATCGAAAACCTGTATGGCCAGATGCTCAGCGCGCGCATGCAGGAATTGTCGCAGCAAGCCAATCCGCCGTTCATCCAGGGCGGCAGCAGCATGGGCAAGCTGGTGCGTGGCTATGAATCGTTCAGCGCATATGCCTTGCTGGGCAAGGGCGGCGTGCAGCCGGCTGTCGATGCGCTGGTGCAGGAAGATGAGCGGGCACGCCGCTTCGGTTTCAGCCAGGATGAGCTGGACCGGGCGCGCAAGAACATGCTGCGCAACTACGAGCGTGCATATAGCGAGCGCGACAAGTCCGATTCGGCCGGTTTCGTGGCCGAGTATTCGCGCAACTTCCTGGAACAGGAAGCCATCCCCGGCATCGCCAACGAGCTGCTGTATGCGCAGGAACTGTTGCCGCAAGTAACCTTGCAAGAGGTCAATGAGACGGTCGCCAAGGTGATTCCCGACCAGCAAAAGAAACTCGTCGTCTTCATGGGCGCCGAGCCGAAGGCCGGCGATACGGCCTCAAGCGTACCGACGCAGCAGCAGCTGCTCGACGCGGTCGCCAGGGCGGAGCAGCAGACCATCGAGCCGCGCATGGAAAAAGTCCTCGCCAGCAAGCTGATGGATGGCCCGCCTGCCGGCGGCAGCATCGTTTCCGAAAAGTTGAATAGCGCCATCGGCGTGACGGAACTGACCCTGGGCAACGGCGTGCGCGTCTTGCTCAAGCCCACGGATTTCAAGAATGACCAGGTGCTGATGGGTTCGACCCGTTTCGGCGGCCAGTCGCTGTTCGGCGACGCGGACATTTATAACGCGCGCTACGCCAGCGCCATCGTCGGCAGCATGGGCTTGAAGGACCTGGCGCCGCTGGACCTGCAAAAAGTCCTGGCCGGCAAGACCGTCAACGTGGGTGCCTCGCTGGGCGAGCTGAGCGAGGGCTTTGGCGGCTCGTCGAGCAGCGCCGACGTGGAATCCATGCTGCAACTGGTACACCTGTATTTCAACGATGTGCGCAAGGATGCGGGCCTGTACCAGTCCTTCATCGGCAAGCAGCAGGACCTGGCGAAAAACAGCATGGCGCAGCCGGAAGCCGTGTTTTACGATGCCGTTCAGCACGCCACATTCGGCGACAATCCCCGTGTCGAAGGCGTGCCGCGCGCGGCCGATTTCGACAAGGTGAGCCTGGACAAGGCGCTCGATATTTTCCAGCAGCGCTTCTCCAGCGCGCGCGACATGACCTTCATTTTTGCAGGCAGCTTCGAGCTCGACAAGATCAAGCCGCTGATCGCCAGCTACCTGGGCACCTTGCCCGTGGGCGAAGTGGCGCACGCCTACCGCGACGTGGGCATGCGTCCGGTAAGCGGGGTGGTGAAGAAGGATGTCTACATGGGCAGCGAGCCCAAAAGCACGATTTCCATCACCTTCAATGGCGACGTGGCCTATTCGGATGAGCAGAAGCTGACCCTGCAGGCACTGGGCGAAGTGCTGAACCTGAAGGTCATCGAAGTGCTGCGCGAAAAGATGAGCATGATCTATGGCGGTGGTTTCCAGACGGCCATGGGCCAGCATCCGTACGGCCATTACTCGGTGGCGCTGAACTTGCCGACGGGGCCGGAAAACGTGGACAAGGTGATCGCCGCGGCGTTTTCCGAAATCAACAAGATGAAGACGGACGGGCCGTCGGCGGCCGACCTGGAAAAGGTCAAGCTGAACTGGATCACGCGCCAGCAAAAGTCGCTGCGCGAAAACCGCTACTGGATGAGTCAGCTGATGGGTTCCGTGACGCAGGGCCGCGACCCCGCGCAAATCCTGCGTTTCGAGCAGCGCGTGCGCGCCATTACGCCGCAAGCCGTCAAACAGGCGGCGCAGCGCTACCTGAACATGGATAACTATGTGCAAGTGGTGCTGTATCCGGAGCGCAAAAATGTTGCAACAAAGTAACCTTTATTGTTGACATGCGGGGGCGGCAGGGCGACGAAGCTGTTAAACTGCCGCTTATTGATGTGATATCGCAATTTAACAAGCAAGGAATGCACGATGGCTAAGAAAGAAGAACTCGATCCGGAAACCCTGGAATTGATCAACTGGTGTATCGAGGTCGAAGGCTTCCTCGTGGCCGGTGGCGCCACCGTGGCGCAGGCGCAAGACCATATCGAAGAGCAGGTCGAGTGGTTTACCGACCAGTTCTATGACGGCTTGACGCCGGAAGAGGCGGCCAAGGAAGCCTTGGCCTGATCTTCAAGCAATACTCACAGCGGGCGGTGCCTGCCGGGCACAGCCCGGTAGCGCCGCCCGTTTTGCTTTTCTGAAAAGATTTCCATCGGGCAATTTATTCTCACTCACTCCAGGTTTCCATGACTCTTCGTTCGCGCATTCTTTTGTTGTGTTTCAGCACCTTGCTGGGCATCGTCCTGATCGCCTCGTTTTCCCTGTATTCCCTGCGCCAGACCATGATGGCCGAGCGGGTCGAGCAATTGACGGTGCTGGTGGAACTGGCCAATGCCTCGGTGGAAAAGGCGTACGCGCTGGAACAGTCCGGCAAGCTCACGCGTGAGCAGGCGCAGCAGCAAGCCAAGCTGGCCATCGGCAGTTTCGTCAAGGACGAAATGTATTATTTCGTGCGCGATTTCAGCACGGACTTGCTGTACGTGCACCCGAATGCGTCGCGCATCGGCACGCCGCAAAAGAACATGAAGCAATCTGGCGACCGCTACCGTGCGGCGCTGGCCAACAGCCGCATCGGCCTGGTGCAGGCGGACGGCACGCGTCCGGGCGTGAAGGACCCTGTGGCAAAGATGTATGCGGTGGTGAAATTTGCGCCGTGGGACTGGCTGGTCGGCACGGGCACGTATATCGATGACATCAACCACAAGTTCTGGGCCCAGGCGGGCGTGCTGCTGGCCATCGGCGGTGCGCTGATGCTGGTGGTGGGCGGCCTGGCGGCCCTGATGCTGCGCCGCATCCTGGGCCAGCTCGGTGGCGAGCCCGACTACGCTGCCGCCATCGTCGCGCAAATCGCCAAGGGCGACCTGACCACGCACATCGAGACGCGTCCGGGCGACACGTCCAGCCTGCTGATGGCCATCAGGGCCATGCGCGACAACCTGGCGCACCTGGTGAGCCAGGTGCGCACCGACGCGGAATCGATTTCCACGGCATCGGGCGAGATCGCTTCCGGCAACCATGATTTGTCGGCGCGCACGGAGCAGCAGGCCGGTTCGCTGGAGGAAACGGCTTCGACCATGGAAGAAATGACCTCGACCGTGCGGCAGAATGCGGACAATGCGCGCCAGGCCAACCAGCTGGCTATTTCTGCCTCGCAAGTGGCCAGCCAGGCGGGCGGCGTGGTGGGCCAGGTGGTCGAGACCATGGGCGCCATCAATGCCTCGTCGAAAAAGATCGGCGACATCATCGCCGTCATCGATGGCATCGCCTTCCAGACGAATATCCTGGCCTTGAACGCGGCCGTGGAAGCGGCACGCGCAGGCGAACAGGGACGTGGCTTCGCCGTCGTGGCCAGCGAAGTGCGCAACCTGGCGCAACGCTCGGCTGCGGCCGCCAAGGAGATCAAGCTGCTGATCGACAGTTCCGCCGAGCAAGTGGGCGCCGGCGAGAAACTGGTGGCGCTGGCGGGCGAGACGATGGAAAAGGTCGTTGCCAGCGTGCAGCATGTCACCGATATCGTGGCCGAGATTTCCTCTGCCAGCGCCGAGCAGAGCGCCGGCATCGAGCAGATCAACCAGGCCATCGTCGAGATGGACAACATGACGC
>RCUS01000080.1_pt1 | contig 78586 bp, 69 predicted proteins | sample 2166221 | NCBI WGS metagenome assembly RCUS01 (sample SAMN09932758, study PRJNA488358) | compost metagenome | isolation source: compost soil in cyclohexanecarboxylic | place: Germany: Experimental Botanical Garden
AAATAGTGTTCACCATGTCCCCGAACACCTGTCTACCATGTCCCCGGACCGTACACTCCCAAAGGGAGAGGGAGTCAGAGTCCCCTCTCCCTGTGGGAGAGGGTTAGGGTGAGGGCAACAGCGCGCAACTACCCCAAAATCCCCTTCAACACCGGTCCAATCTGCTCGAACGCCTGCGGAGAAATGATATCCACGTGGGCGCAATCCTGACTGTAAACGTCAAGCTCACCCACCCACTCGCCCCACGCCTGATGCGGGTCCATCGTTCGCGTGCGTTCGGCAACAAACAGCGTCGCTTTACCGTCAAACCGCGAGCTGTGCGCCGTGGTCAACAGGCGCACCGCATCGGCGTAATTCCCTTCGATGGCGGTAAACAGTTCGCCCGATGCCTGCCCCTGCTGGGCCGCCATGAAAGCTTCGCGTTCGCGTTCGATTTCCGCCAGCACTTCCGGGTCCAGCCCGTTGGCTTCTTTCTCCGCCCAGTTTTGCGTCTCCGGCGGCCAGGTATCCAGCAGGCCGAGGAACGCCACTTCCTCACCCTGCTCACGCAGACGCGCGGCGATGCCCTGCGCTAAGGTCCCACCGAGCGAGTAGCCGAACAGATAATACGGCCCGTGCGCCTGCTGGGTACGCAGAGTATGCAGATGATGTTCGATCACCGCATCCAGCGTCGCGCCCTGCGCCATCGGGCCTTCCGGGCGTGGAGACTGAATCCCGGTAATCGACCAGCGCGGGCTGAGATAGCGCGCCAGCACGCTAAACTGCCAGGCAAAACCAGACGCCGGATGGAAGCAGAACAGCGTTGGGCCGGTGCTTTGACGCAGCGGGAGAACTGTTTCATACCCCAGACGCTGCGCTTGTTCGTCGCTCATCGCGGAATCCAGCAGCGTGCTCAGCTGATTAACCGTCGAAGCGACCATGATTTGCCCAGGCGTGACTTTGCGGGAGAACGCGCGGCTGAGCTGCGCCGCGAGACGCATCGCCAGCAGCGAGTGGCCGCCGAGAGCGAAGAAATCGGCTTCGATGTCGTTCACCTCGCAGCCTAAAAGCGCGGAGAACGCCTGCGCCACCGCGATTTCCGTCGCCGTTTCCGGTGCACGGCCCGACGCTTTGCTGGTCAATTCTGGCAACGGCAGCGCTTTGCGATCGAGCTTACCGTTGGCGCTCAGCGGCAGTTCGCTGATTTGCAGCAGCACCACCGGCACCATATGCGGCGGGAGCTGCGCTTTCAGGGCGTCGAGCAGCGCGTCGCGGTCCAGCGGTAAACCGGAGTCCGACACCACGTAGCCCACTAATTGTCGTGCATCGCCGCCGGTTGCTGCCGCCTGATTGAACACACAGGCATGGGCCACCGCCTGCGCCACGTCAGGTAAGGCCTGCATCGCGCGGTCGATTTCGCCAAGCTCTATGCGCTGACCGCGAATTTTGAGCTGATCGTCGCTGCGCCCGAGATACTCCACCGCGCCGTTGTCCAGCCAGCGGGCGACGTCACCGGTGCGATACATACGTTCGCCTGGTGCGAACGGGTCGGCAATAAAGCGGCTGGCGGTCAGGTCCGGGCGGCCCAGATAACCCTGCGCCAGCTGAATGCCGGTCAGATAGAGATCGCCCGCCACGCCAAACGGCACCGGGCGCATCATCCCGTCGAGAATGCGCAGGCCAGTATTCCACACAGGGAAACCAATCGGCACGCTGTTGCCGGACACCGCCGCCAGCGCGTCGCCAAACGCCGGATACCAGCTCACGTCTACCGCCGCTTCCGTCGGGCCATATAAATTGTGCAGCGGCGCGTGAGTGAGCACTTCCCACTCGCGGCACAGTTCGGTCGGCAGCGCTTCCCCGCTGCAGAACACCTGTTTCAGACTGGTGCAGCAGTGGGCGTTTTCCGGCGTTAACGAGGCGACAAACGCCGCCAGCATCGACGGCACAAAGTGGGTGGTGGTGACGCCGTAGCGGGAGAAGAACTGCTGCATCGCCAGCGGATCGCGATGGGCGTCCGGCTCGGCCATCACCAGTTTTGCCCCGGCGATAAACGGCCACCAGAACTCCCACACTGAGACGTCAAAACTGCACGGCGTTTTCTGCGCCACTACGTCATTCACGTCCAGCGGGTAGTGGTTTTGCATCCACAGCAGGCGGTTGACGATAGCGGTTTGCCCGACCATCACCCCTTTCGGGCGCCCGGTTGAACCGGAGGTAAAGATGATGTAGGCGGTCTGTTCCGGGGTGCTGAGATTCAGCGGTTCGCTGCCGTTCGCAGGCAGTAATTCGCCGTAGCACAGGGTCGTAAGATCCGACACGCTGCTAAAGCGCGGGAGCTGATCGTCGGTAGTAATGAGTAAAGAAGGGCGCGCGTCTTCCAGCATCATGTGCAGGCGGTCGTCGGGGTAGCCCGTATCCAGCGGCAGCCAGGCGGCGCCCGCTTCAACAATCGCGTGCAGCGCCAGAGTCAGGAATACCGAGCGCGGTAGCGCCACTGCCACGCTGTCGCCGGGTTTCACGCCGCGTTCACGAAGCCCGTTTGCCAGGGCGATAACCTGCTCGCGCATCTGGCGATAGCTCAGTTCCGTCTGGGCATCTGCCAGCGCCGGGGCATCCGGCGTTTTGTGCGCCTGCTCCGCCACCAGCGCGCTCAGAGTGGTGGCCTCGAGCATCACACCGGTATCGTTGATCTGCGCCAGCTGGTGATACTCGTCGTCGGAGACGGTTTCCGCCTCGCCGCAAGGCAGCGCAGGATTGGCAGCAAACTGCGCCAACAGCGCGTTCAGGCGCGCCACGTGGCGGGTGAGCGTCGCTTCATCGTAGCGCTGTTTGTTCGCCAGAATCTCAATACTCAAACCGCCCTGCTCGTCCGGGAACAGCGCCAGTTCGAGGTCATTCACCGGGCCGGTTGCCAGGGTGTGCGTTATCGCCTGCACGCCGTCGATATCGAGCTGATAATCAAAGACCTTCACGTTCAGCACCGGGCCAAACAACGCTTCGTCTCCGGCGGCACGACCACTGTCACGCACAATCTGCTCGGCGTCGTAACGCTGATGACGACGCATCTTTTTCAGCTGATTTGCCAGGCGCAGGGCCAGCTCCGGCAGGGTCTCCTGTGGTTGGATATTGATCGCCATCGGCAGAACGTTGAGCACCGGACCGGTGGCGGTGAGCGCCGCCGATCCCATGCGGCGCATAAAGATAAAGCCCGCTGCGTAATCCAGCCGACCGGTCAAGCGGCCCAGCCAAAGAGCCACCAGCGCGAGGGCCAGATCCGTGCGCTGAACCTGCGGGCAAGATGCGGTCAGTTGACTGAATGCGCGGCGATCGGCCAACAGTTTGAGACGTAAAATATCGGTGGTCGCAGCGCGGCCCGGCAGCGGAGCAGGCGATAGCGAAACCGGCGGCGGCAGCTGTTTGCGCTGCTCGGCCCAAAATGCGCCGTCGCGCTGATACGCTTCGCTGTCGCGATAGCGCTGATACTCTTCCACCACTTCTGCAAACGGTGTAAACGGCGATGCTGGCGTCGGTTCGTCTTTCGCCCATGCGGCGTAAATGGCGGCGATCTGGCGGGTAATGGCCGGGAAACTAAAGCCATCAACCACTAAATGATGATAGCGCTGATACCAGTACCAGCGGTTGCTATCGACCTGAATCAAGAGCTGGAACGCCAGCGGTTGACCGCTGTCGACACGCAGGTTTTGTGCAAGATCAGCGTCCATCAGCGCCACGGCGGCAGTGTGCGGATCGGCGTTGTCGCGCAGGTCGATAATGTGCGGTTCAGCCAAAACCAGCGATTCATCGATCCACTGCCATACCTCGCCGTTGTCTTCGCTAAAACGGGTGCGCAACGTGTCGGCCTGCATCATGCCTTCGACGATGGCTTTCGAAAACAGTGGCGCATTAATTTCACCTTTCAGTTCAACGTAGTGCGCCACGCTCCAGGCGTTCGGCAGGGTCGAAAGCTGTTCTGCCATCCAGATTCCCGGCTGGGCGGCGACAAGAGGAAGACGCGTGCTCATGCATTTTCCTCCGCAAAATGAGACGGGATAAGTGTTTGCCAGTTTTCGCTAAGCCACTGCTGGCAGGTATCCTGCGACTGCGGCTCACACACCTGACACCAGCCCGCAGGCTGTGCGCACTGGGCGGGCCACAGGCTGTACTGACCGTTTTCGTTTTGCAAAATAGCGAATAGCCCTTGCGGGTTGTCGAAGGGATTACTGAATTCCATACCAAACTCCTGTCGAAAAAAATCGCCTGCCTGGCGTTAGTGAATGAGTGGCTTCCAGAGGGTAATTAGCCCCTGCGTCAGCCCGCCACGCCAGCAAAGCGCATCATGTCCGCCGTCAACCTGACGCCAGAAAATCGACTGCTGTGTGTGTTGTAGTTGGGCGTAAATAGCCTGATTGGCGCGGAAGATCAGCGGCTCGCGCTGGCCCGCTTCAAGAACGATGCGAAGGTGTTCGGCGGATTTTTCACCCGCTTTGAGTTGTTCGATAAGTAGCCCGTCCTGCTGCGCGCCGCGATGCGGCCACCAGTAGGAACCCGACTGACTGAGCACGCAGCCGAAACGCTGCGGCCAGTTGAGTCCGGCGTACAGGGACGACAGGCCACCAAAACTTTGTCCGGCGACAACCGTGCGATCGCCGCGTTCGCTGAAAGGTGCGATGGCGTGGATCTGCGGGAGTAACTCTTCCTGCAACGCCAGCCAGAAATCCGGGTTGCAGGGCAACTCGCGGCTGCGATGGGCGGTGTCGATCACATCGATCAAAACGTAGACCGCCGGCGGCAATTGCCGTTCGTTTGTTAGCGCCGCCAGCGCGGGCCAGACGGGCATACTTTCAGCCCAAAACTGCCCGTCGAGCAGAATCGCCAGCGGGCGCTCGGTCGGGTTTTCCTCGCCGGTGGTAAATACCCACACGCGGCGCACATTCCCCAGACGCGGACTGTGCCACTCAATACATTGCGGCGCAGCGTACGGCGTATCGGGATGATTCCAGCCCGGCTGAACCGGTGCATTCGGCATTTCCAGGGCTGACACCGGATGCCCGCGCCCGCCGCGCCAGCTCTGGCAGTTCAGCGGATCGGCAATCGCTTTCGGCAGCAGTTTGCGCCAGCCTTCGCGCAGCGCGATGCGGTCCGGCGCGTCGGCGGTAAAGACGATATCGTCGAAATCCTGGGCGTTATCGGAGGGGATAAAACAGTAGCTGCCACGCCATTCGGGGCTGAACTCCCCCTGCCATTGCCAGACGTCGGTGTCGGGAAGACGGGTTAAGGATTGTGGTCGGGCATTTTGATGGTGGTCGGTCACGCCGGTGATGTAAATCCACACCCGCTGAACCTGCGATGTGCGCTGCGTCCCTGCCGGATCGCGCCACCAGAACGTCACACGAAAATTATCCTGTTCGCGCACCCATTCCGGACCTTTTTTTGACTGCCACCAGGCATCACTTCCCGTTGTTAGCGCCGTCACCCGTTTAACCTCATGTTTTTCGCGTCTTTTTTGTTACAAGACAAAATATATTGATAATATTATTGATAACTATTTGCATTTGCAATAGCGTAGTGCCCGCGCTGTGGGAAGCGCGCTCAAAAAACAACCATGCCACGCATTGTGTGCGCTCGAGGACAGGGCTGCTTACGCAACGTGCCGGTGATAAGTCATGCCGCCTCCTCTCCCGTTAGGGAATGGAGCCAAGGGGACGCGGCAACGAAAAGCAGGACGTACAATGAATAAGAAGATTCACTCCCTAGCCTTGCTGGTCAACCTGGGGATTTACGGCGCGGCTATGCCCGCAATGGCAGAAGACAAAACCGCCAGCAGTGCCGCGCACGAAGACACCATGGTGATCACCGCCGCCGAGCAGAACCTGCAGGCGCCGGGCGTTTCAACCATCACCGCAGACGAAATCCGTAAAAATCCTCCCGCTCGTGACGTGGCCGAAATCATTCGTACCATGCCGGGCGTGAACCTGACCGGGAACTCCACCAGCGGCCAGCGCGGCAACAACCGCCAGATCGACATTCGCGGCATGGGCCCGGAAAACACCCTGATCCTGATCGACGGCAAACCGGTCACCAGCCGTAACTCCATCCGTCTGGGCTGGCGCGGCGAACGCGATACCCGTGGCGATACCGGCTGGGTGCCGCCTGAAATGGTTGAGCGCATCGAAGTCATTCGTGGCCCGGCGGCCGCGCGTTACGGTAACGGCGCAGCGGGCGGCGTGGTGAATATCATCACCAAAAAATTCGACAACCAGTGGCATGGTTCGTGGAACACCTATCTGAACGCGCCGGAGCATAAAGACGAAGGCTCCACCAAGCGCACCAACTTCAGCCTGAGCGGCCCGCTGGGCGGCGATTTCAGCTTCCGCATGTTCGGCAACCTGGATAAAACCCAGGCCGACGCGTGGGATATCAACCAGGGCCATCAGTCTGAGCGTACCGGGATGTATTCCAGCACCCTGCCTGCCGGTCGTGAAGGCGTGGAAAACAAAGACATCAACGGCGTCGTGCGCTGGGACTTTGCGCCGATGCAGTCCCTGGAGTTTGAAGCGGGCTACAGCCGCCAGAACAACCTCTACGCGGGCGATACGCAGAACACCAACAACGACGACAGCTCCAACGGGCTGGTGAAGAAGAATTACGGCAAAGAGACCAACCGTATTTATCGCCAGAACTGGGCGCTGACCTGGAACGGCGGCTGGGATAATGGCGTGACCACCAGCAACTGGGCGCAGTACGAACACACGCGCAACTCGCGTCTGGGCGAAGGGCTGGCGGGCGGTCTGGAAGGCCTGTTCAACAGCGATAAGTTTACCGATACCGATCTGTCCGACGTTACGCTGCACAGTGAAGTTAGCCTGCCGTTCGATTTCCTCGTCAATCAGAACCTGACGCTGGGCACCGAATGGAACCAGCAGCGCATGAAGGATTATGCCTCGAATTCACAGACCCAACAGGGCGGCGCGATCCCAGGCATGAGCGACGATCGTAGCCCGTACTCTCAGGCGGAGATCTTCTCCCTGTTTGCTGAAAACAACATGGAGCTGACCGACAGCACCATGCTGACCCCGGCGCTGCGTTTCGATCATCACACCATTGTTGGCAACAACTGGAGCCCGTCCCTGAACCTGTCGCAAGGTCTGGGTGATGACTTCACGCTGAAAATGGGTATCGCGCGGGCGTATAAAGCGCCGAGCCTGTACCAGACCAACCCGAACTACCTGCTCTACAGCAAAGGCCAGGGTTGCTACGCCAGCGGTGACGGCGTCGGCTGTTACATGATGGGTAACGACGACCTGAAAGCGGAAACCAGCATCAACAAAGAGATCGGCCTTGAGTGGAAACGCGACGGCTGGCTGGCGGGCGCGACCTGGTTCCGTAACGACTACCGCGACAAAATTGAAGCGGGCTATGCGCCAATCGGCCAGACCTCTTCCGGCAAAGTGCGCACCGATATTTATCAGTGGGAAAACGTGCCGAAAGCCGTGGTAGAAGGGCTGGAAGGGACACTGAACGTGCCGGTGACGGACGCGGTGAACTGGACCAACAACATCACCTACATGCTGCAAAGTAAGAACAAAGAGACCGGCGACCGTCTGTCGATCATCCCGGAGTACACGCTGAACTCAACCCTGATCTGGCAGGTACAGCAGGATGTGTCTGTGCAGTCGACCTTCACCTGGTACGGCAAGCAGCAGCCGAAGAAATACAACTACAAAGGTCAGCCGGTGACCGGGTCTGAGAAAGACGAAGTCAGCCCGTACAGCATCGTCGGCCTGAGCGCGACCTGGGACGTGACCAAGTACGTCAGCCTGACCGGCGGCGTGGACAACGTCTTCGACAAACGCCAGTGGCGCGCGGGTAATGCCCAGACCACCGGGAACGCCACCACCGGCGCGTACATGTACGGTGCAGGTGCTTACACCTACAACGAACCGGGACGCACCTGGTACATGAGCGTGAACACCCACTTCTGATAGACTGTAAGCCCTCTTCCCTCGAAGGGGGCTTTTTTCAATCAGGGGGACCGATGCAAACCACTCACAGCCTGCTGACACTCAGCGGCGTCTGCGTTCAGCGCATTGATTTTGATCCCACCACATTTGATAACGCCGATCTGCTCTGGCTGCCCCATCACGCCGCCCTGAGCCACGCCTCCGCCAAACGTAAAGCCGACCATCTGGCCGGACGCATCGCCGCTGCTCATGCCCTACAGAATTTTTCGATTAACGCTGTGCCGGGTATTGGCCCCAACGGCGAACCGCTGTGGCCAGCAGGTTTTGCGGGCAGTATTTCTCACAGCGGAAGCCAGGCGTTTGCGCTGGCAGTGAAGCGCGATAACGCGCTGGTGGGCATCGACGGCGAGCAGCTTATCGCCGCACAGGAAGCGGTTGAGATTCAGGACGGCATTATTAATCCGCAGGAAAAAACCGTGCTGATGCGCACGGGATACCCTTTTGCGGTGGCCCTGACGCTGGCCTTCAGCGCCAAAGAGAGCCTGTTCAAAGCCCTCTTCCCACGCGTAAATACCTATATGGGTTTTGACAGCGCCTGCGTGACCAATATTTCCCGCAGCACGCTCACCCTGTCGCTCGCCCGTCCTCTGGCCGGTTTTTCGCATCATCACCCTTTTATCCTTCACTGGTGTGAGAACAACTCAGGCGTTATTACCCTGCTCTGCGAATAAATCGTCATACAATTAACATTGTCTCAGGATTAATCTTAAAAAAGCGCTTTATTTTATTTACCCGCAAATGAAACATTTATTCCGTTTATTTTCGTTAATTATCTGTAATCGATTACTTTGCGTGAGCCAATAAACATCTACGATTATTAATGTAGACAATGTAAAAACCCCTCACAGAAAACAACAACTGCATAACAACGATGAAGATTTATATTTTTATCGTTTAAATTCAAATAAATAAAACAACAAATAACACCAGGTCCGACCTCTTTATTTTAGTTAAATAACTCCATATGATGCTTTCACGGACATATAACCCCGTTAAAAATGCCGCTCAGATAAGGAATTCATTATTTAAAACGGAATAATGACGCTGCTAATGAAATGCATAACCCTCAACAGGACGACTGAAATGAATAAAATGATTATGGCGCTGGCTATTGCCGGTGCAACGCTGATGTTATCCGGCTGCATTATTGCTCCGCCGAGCGATGCACATCATCACCACAATAAAGATCACATGATTACCCGCGATGGGGTTTCATTACCTGACTGTGAAACATTAGCCGATGCCAGCCAGGCTGATAATGGTTCACGCTGCTGGTACCGTTAACAGGACACTGAATAATGAAAATGAATTATTGGGTCGTGCTGGCCGTCGTCGGCGGTATTTTTTCTCAGCCTGTGTTTGCTATCAGCGAAGCCTATCGCGCACAGCTGGAACAGTCGGGCTGTACACAGGTTGATGAAGCTAACGGAACGTGCCACGTCGGGCATACCCGGCATCACCCTCGGGACGATGAGTCTACGGGTGACATAGCGCGTGAGATCGATTCAAACATCGCAGGCAAATACCAGGGCGAAGCCGTTGATTATATGGAAGATGCAGGATGGCACTCCACCAACAGCGAGCGCACCCGCTGGCGCAAAAACGGTTACACCGCCGAGTTTGATATGACCTCGTCAGGCAAGCTGGAAGGCGTGTCGGTCCGCTAATTTTAATGGAGTGATGACAGCAGACAGGGATGTCTCCCCCCATAAAAAGAAACGCAAACACCTATGACACACGCAAAAAAAGAGAGTAAACGCACCCTTATTGGCAAGATATTCCTGTGGCTGTTTTTCACGTTCTGCGCCTGGTTCTTTTACAGCGCAATCAAAGCCATCTTATTTCTCTACGATCAGCGCGCCCTGAATATTTCCGGCGAGATATTCAACATTGAGGAACTCATCACCCTGGTGATGATGGGGATGCTGCTGATCATCGGCTGTTTCCTCGGATTTCTGGCCTGGCTGACGCGCGGGAAAAAGCCAGAATCGGCGTAATATTTAGCCTCTTCCCTTACGCGGGGAAGAGGTTTTGTGTGCGCCAAAAAAATATTTTCATTTTTCTGCATCCAGTTTCGCCCTCTATCTCGTATGTCGATATGTGAGCAACTCCTTCGCTCCCTACTACGAGGATGTATGATGAAAAAGCTAATCAATATCGCATTCGTATCCAGCGCATTACTCTTCACCGCAGGCGCATTTGCTGCGATGGAATCCGGTTCAGTCATGGTGGGTGGAGCCGCAATGTTCCCGCAAAAAAACATCGTCGAAAATGCGATGAACTCGAAAGATCACACCACGCTGGTTGCTGCCGTTAAAGCGGCGGGTCTGGTCGATACGTTGCAAAGCAAAGGCCCGTTCACCGTTTTCGCTCCGACCAATGCGGCGTTCGCTAAATTGCCTGCGGGGACGGTCGACAACCTGGTAAAACCGGAGAATAAAGCGATGCTCGCCAGCATCCTCACCTACCACGTGGTGGCCGGTAACTATGATATGAAAGCCCTCGAAGCAAAGATTAAGCAAGGCGGCGGTCACGCAGAGCTGAAAACGGTCAACGGTCAACCGCTGTGGATCATGAGCAATGGGCCGCACAACATTCAGCTTAAAGACGGGAAAGGTAACGTGGCGAACATTAGCACTTATGACGTCCATCAGAAAAATGGCGTGATTGACGTTATCGACACCGTTCTGATGCCTAAGTAATTGTCTATACTTCGGATGGGAAAACAGGACATCCGGGAAAAATATGGATAATGCGCTGACAGAACAGCACGTTAGATTAATGCAGGCGGTCGCGAAAGGCGATCGCCGCGCATTTGAACAGCTGTACCGGCTAACGTCACCGCATCTCTTTGCCGTCGCCCTGCGTATGTTGCGCCAGCGCGCCTGGTCGGAAGAAGTGCTGCATGATTGCTTCATCACCGTCTGGAGCAAAGCAGGATCCTACGACCCCACGCTCAGCGCCCCCATGACCTGGCTGACCCATATTGTCCGCAACCGCTGTATCGACTGGCTGCGCAGTGGGCAAGCTCGCGCGGCTAACCGCGAGGAAGAGTATACCGACCAGCTTGAGATCCACGCGGACGACGACAGGAATAACTGGCATGACGACGCCCAGGCGGAACGTCTGCGCCATTGCCTTGGACACCTTAGCAACGACCAGCGTCAGAGCATCACGCTCGCGTATTATCAGGGAATGTCCCACAGCGATATCGCCGACTGGCTGCAACAGCCGATTGGATCGGTCAAAAGCTGGGTCCGCCGCGCGATGGAACATCTCCGGGAATGTGTAGGCCTATGAACGACCACAATGAAAAACGCGATGATGCGCTGGCGGCGGAATACGCACTCGGTACGCTGCGGGGCAATGCGCGGTTACGATTTCAGAAGAGGCTGATGCATGAACGCGATCTGGCCGAACGCGTCGCGCGTTGGGAAACGATGTTTAGCACCCTCGACAGCCATCTGAAGCCGGTTCAGCCGCCTGAATCCGTGTGGAAGAAAATTGCGATCAACCTTCCTGCGCAACCCACTGTGCGGCGTAAGCGCCCTTATCTCGGCTGGATGGCCGCTGCCGGTTTAGCCGCCGTGGCGCTCGTCACCTGGTATACAACCCGTGAACCTGAACTGACGCCACTGGTGGTGCTTAACGATACACAGCAGCACGGACAATGGGTCGTCAGTGCGGATAGCCAACGCCAGCAGTTGAGTTTAACGCCGCTACGCCCGGCAGCGTTAACACCCAACAGCAGCCTGCAACTGTGGCTGATCCCCGCCGGAGGCACGCCGGTTTCACTCGGCCTGTTGAACAGCCAGGCGCCGACTCAGGTGAAGCTTAGTCATATGACTCTTGCCGCCGATGCCGTTATTGCGATCAGTCTCGAACCGCAGGGCGGTTCACCGACCGGGCAACCTACCGGGCCGGTGCTGTTCAGCGGCAAGATTTAGCGCGGGTTATCTGAAGGACTCCAGGCGCCGAATCTGTCGCCCTTCACTGTCAAAATTATTCGCCGCCAGCCAGCTGCACAGCTCGGCGTCACGCTCCTGCCATTCGGTATCAATGATGGAGAGCATATCGCTGTCGCGGTTACGTCCTTTGCGCACCAGCTTCTGGCGCAAGCGTCCTTCCCAGACAAAACCGAGGCGCTCCGCCGCATTGCGCGAGGCCACGTTCATCGAATCACATTTCCACTCCAGCCGACGATAGCCGTGCTCGAATGCATTTTTCAGCAGCAGCCAGACGGTTTCCGTTCCCATTGCAGTGTTTTTCATCTCCCGTGACCAGGTGACGTGACCAATCTCCACCGATCCCATCAGCCGTTCAATCGCCATATAGCTGACCAGACCAACGGCGCGTTCGGTGCGCAGATCGATAACCGCATACGGCACCAGTCCGTCGTCCATCACCTTTCCCAACAGCCAGTGCGCGGTGGCCTCGACGCTTTCCGGCTGCGTACTGGCGAGCCACGTCCAGTCGCTGTCATCGCCCAGCGCATAGGCCGCGAATAGATCGGCGGCGTGCCGCGCAGCGTCCAGCGGCTCCAGCCGACAAAATCGCCCGTTCAACGGCGTACGCGTAAGCACCCGCGCTCCTTTCCAGTCAGGCACCGCATCGTTGACGGTTTGACCATGTTGATTTAATTCCGGCACGTCTTTGACTCCCAGCTATGTCATGCATTTGTTATATCAGGCGAAAAAGCGGGCGAAAAGCCCCCCATTCTGGCTGGCGCTTAATAGCCAATCCGTATGCTTTATATCTTGATGGCATAAGCAAAGCAGAATTTAGACTTTGAAGATTTTCTCGTCCGGCCTAACGTAGCGATGCCAAAAACAATCACAATAATTTTCACATTCAGGGATCGCTATGACTAAAAAACTGCTGCCGTTACTGGTATTGGCCGTGCTCTCTGCCGCCGCCAATGCCGCTACTCCGCCGAATACGCTGGTTGTCGCTCAGGGTCTTGATGATATCGTGAGCCTCGATCCCGCTGAAGCCAACGAGCTTTCAAGCATCCAGACCGTGCCAAGTTTGTATCAGCGCCTGGTGCAGCCGGACCGCGATAATCCGGCAAAAATCTCCCCGATTCTGGCCGAAAGCTGGGAAGCTAACGCAGCAGCAAAAACCCTGACCATCAAACTCAAACCTGACGCCAAATTTGCCTCCGGCAATCCGCTGCGCCCTGAAGACGTGATTTTCTCTTATACCCGCGCCATCACCCTGAACAAATCCCCGGCCTTTATTCTCAACGTGCTGGGCTGGGAGCCGGGCAATATCGCCAGCCAGCTGAAAAAAGTGGATGACCACACGCTGGAATTGCGCTGGACGGCTGACGTCAGCCCGGCGGTGGCGCTGAATATTCTCTCTACGCCGATTGCTTCCATCGTCGATGAAAAGCTGGTTTCAGCGAATGTGAAAGACAACGATTTCGGCAACGCATGGCTGAAGATGCACTCGGCGGGCAGCGGCGCGTACAAAATGCGCGTCTATCAGCCGCATCAAGCCATTGTGCTGGAAGCCAATGACAGCGCCCCTGGCGGCGCGCCGAAGCTTAAAAGCATCATTATCAAAAACGTCCCGGACCCGGCCTCTCGCCGTCTGCTGATCCAACAGGGTGACGCCGACGTGGCCCGTGACCTGGGCGCGGACCAAATCAGCGCCCTGGAAGGTAAAGCCGGTGTGAAAGTGCTGAGCATTCCGTCTGCCGAGCAAAACTACCTGGTGTTTAACGCCGGAAACAGCGCTAACCCGCTGCTGAATAACCCGGCGTTCTGGGAAGCATCGCGCTGGCTGGTCGATTACGACGGCATCACCAAAGACCTGCTGAAAGGCCAGTATTTCGTCCATCAGAGCTTCTTGCCAGTCGGCCTGCCGGGCGCGCTGGAAGATAATCCGTTCAAATTCGATCCGGCCAAAGCGAAGGAAATCCTCGCCAAAGCGGGCATTAAAGACGCGCACTTCACGCTAGACGTGGAGAACAAACCGCCGTTTATCACCATCGCTCAGTCGATGCAGGCCAGCTTCGCCCAGGGCGGTGTGAAGGTCGATCTGCTGCCCGCTGCGGGTAGCCAGGTTTACGCTCGCGTGCGTGCCAAACAGCATCAGGCGGCGATTCGTCTGTGGATCCCGGACTACTTTGACGCGCACTCCAACGCCAGCGCCTTTGCGTGGAACGACGGTAAATCGAGTACGGTGGCCGGTCTTAACGGCTGGAAAATCCCGGAGCTGAACAAAGCAACGCTGGCCGCTGTGGCTGAACCGGACCCGGCAAAGCGCCTGGATCTGTACACCAAAATGCAGCAGGAATTGCAGCACAACTCGCCGTACGTGTTCGTCGATCAGGGCAAAACCCAGATCGTGGTGCGCGATAACGTGAAGGGGTATCAGCAGGGGCTGAACGCCGATATGGTCTGGTACGATAAAGTGACGAAATAATTCGCCCTGACTGCCGGGTGGCGCTGCGCTTACCCGGCCTACGGTTTGATGTTTTGTCCACGTTCACGGTTTTGTAGGCCGGGTAAGGTGTAGCTGCCACCCGGCATTGAAGGCCAGCTCAGGAATAACGTTCTCCCCATGCCACCTCTATCCACCCACGTGATGCGTGTTCTTCAGGGGCTTTTCACCCTGCTGCTCACCCTGTTCGGGCTGTTGCTCGTCACGTTTGCGCTCTCTGCTTTTTCACCCGTTGATCGCGTCTTACAGATCGTCGGCGATCACGCCAGCCAGTCAACGTACGACCAGGTTCGCCATCAGCTCGGGCTGGATCAATCTGTCGCAGTACAGTTCTGGCACTACCTGCTGAACTTGTTGCACGGCGATCTCGGCACCGCCAGCGCCACCGGGCAGCCCGTATTACAAGATCTGCTGCACGCCTTTCCCGCAACGCTGGAACTCGCCACGCTGGCACTGATTATCGGTTCCGTACTCGGGGTGATCGCAGGCGTACTCTGCGCGCGCTTCGCCGGTTCACCGCTGGATCTCGCCATCCGCACTCTCACTCTGCTCGGCAATTCGGTGCCCATTTTCTGGCTCGGTTTACTGATGCTGGCACTGTTCTACGCGAAGCTGCAATGGAGCGCCGGGCCGGGGCGACTGGATGATATCTGGCAATACACTGTCGAACCGCGCACCGGTTTTGCGCTGATCGATACCTGGTTATCCGGCGACAGCGCGGCGTTCAAAAATGCCGTCAGCCATCTGGTGCTGCCGGTTTTGCTGCTGGCCTACTACTCGCTGGCGAGCATCACGCGCCTGACGCGCTCGGCGTGTCTTAGCGAAATGAACAAAGAGTACATCCTGCTCGCCCGTGCCAAAGGCGCGGGAGAGATGACGATTCTGCTGCGCCACGTGCTGCCTAATATTCGCAGCACGCTGCTGACGGTGATCGCCCTGGCGTACACCAGCATGCTCGAAGGCGCGGTGCTGACCGAAACCGTCTTCTCCTGGCCGGGCATTGGCCGCTATCTCACCACCGCGCTGTTCGCGGGCGACACCACCGCCATCATGGGCGGCACGCTGGTGATTGGCGTCTGTTTTGTGCTGATTAATAATCTGACTGACCTGCTTGTGCGGGCCACCGACCCCAGGGTGCGCTGATGCCTTTCTATCTGTTTGTGCGCCGACTGCGCCGCTCTCCCGCTGCGTTCTGCGGGCTTATCGCCATCACCCTGCTGCTGCTGATCGCCCTGTTTGCCCCGTGGCTCGCACCGCTCGATCCCAACTGGCAAAACGCCGCCGCCCGCTTACAGGCCCCCAACGCCCAACACTGGCTGGGCACCGACAGTTTTGGGCGTGACCTGCTTTCACGCCTGATTTACGGCAGCCGCCCGGCGCTGGGACTGGTGGCGTTAGTCACGGTTATTACCCTGCCCGCCGGGCTGCTGATCGGGATTTTATCCGGATATTACGGCGGCTGGCTGGAGCGCGTATTAATGCGTTTTACCGACGTGGTGATGTCGATGCCGCGCCTGATCCTCGCCTTTGCGTTTGTCGCCATGCTTGGCCCCGGACTGGTGAATGGCGCGCTGGCGCTGGCGCTGACCACCTGGCCGGCCTATGCGCGTCAGGCACGCAGTGAAATTCAGCGCCTGCGTCATAGCGATTATCTCGCCGCCGCCGAAATGATGGGCATTCGTGGCGGGAGGCTGTTGCTTGGACATATTCTGCCGCTCTGTCTGCCGTCAGCGATTGTGCGGCTGGCGCTGGATCTGGCGGGCATTATTCTGGCTGCTGCCGGGCTGGGGTTCCTTGGGCTTGGGGCGCGTCCGCCGATGGCCGAATGGGGGGCGATGATCGCCGACGGAATGCAGGTAATTTTCGATCAGTGGTGGATTGCCGCCATCCCCGGCGGTGCGATTCTGTTCGCCAGCCTGGCCTTTAACCTGCTGGGCGACGGCCTGCGCGACATTCTGGAGCCACAGCATGACTGAATCCCGCGTTATCGTCGATGCGCTGAATATCGACTACCCCGCCGCGCGCGTGGTGAACAATTTAAGTTTTACGCTCGGCAATGAACGACTCGCCTTAGTGGGGGAATCCGGCTCTGGAAAATCGATGTCTGCCAGAGCGCTAATGGGCCTGGTGCGCCAGCCCGGCGTGGTGAGCGCTCGCCAGCTTAATGTGCTGGGCAATGATCTGCTGACGATGAACAACCGTCGCTGGCAGGGCCTTCGCGGCAACGGAATTGCGATGGTGCTTCAGGACCCGCGCTATGCGCTCAATCCGGTGAAAAGCGTCGCCGCGCAGTTGGAAGAGTCCCTTACGCTTCATCAATCGTTGTCGCGCAAGGAACGCGTTGAGCGAATCCATGAAATCGTCCACGCCGTTGGCCTGGAGCAGAACGTGCTGGCGCGCTATCCCGGTGAATTATCCGGCGGCATGGGCCAGCGGGTGATGATTGCCATTGCGCTCATCAACAATCCGCAGGTACTGATTGCCGATGAACCGACCTCTGCCCTCGACGCCCGCCTGCGCAATCAGATCCTCGAACTGCTGGTGCAGCAGTGCGAAGAGCGCCAGATGGCGATGTTACTGATTAGCCACGATTTGCCGCTGGTAGCGGAACATTGCGACCGCGTGCTGGTGATGTATCAGGGCGAAAAAGTCGATGAAATGTCTGCCCAACAGCTACCGCAGGCGACGCATCCCTATACCCGTACGCTGTGGACCTGCCGCCCAAATGCCAGCACCTTCGGGCAAATGCTACCCACGCTCGATCGCAAGGAGATGCGCAATGTCACTCGTTGAAGTTCATCAGCTCCAGGTCGCATTTGGCGAAAAAACGGCAGTGTCAGCAGCCAGTTTTGCCATCGAAAAAGGTGAAACCTTTAGCCTGATTGGTGAATCAGGCTGCGGCAAATCGACCATTCTGCGCGTGCTCGCCGGGTTACAGCGTCAGTGGCGCGGCAACGTGTCACTGCTGGGTGAAAACCTTTCGTCTGGGGAACGATTCACCGGTGCGCTACGTCGTAACGTGCAGATGGTGTTTCAGGACCCGTGGGCGTCGCTGCATCCAAACCACACCATTTCACGCACGCTGACCGAGCCGCTCAAAATCCACGGCGAAACACAGATCACGGAGAAAGTGGCTGATGCGTTGCAGGAGGTGGGGCTGTCGGCGGACGCGGGCCAGCGTTATCCGCATCAGCTTTCCGGCGGTCAGCGTCAGCGCGTGGCGATTGCCCGCGCCCTGCTGTTGCGCCCGCAGCTGCTGCTGCTCGACGAGCCGACCTCGGCGCTGGATATGTCGGTGCAGGCGGAGATCCTCAATCTACTCAACCGTCTGAAACAGCAGCATGGCATGACCTATCTGCTGGTGAGCCACGACGCGGACGTGATTGCCCATATGTCCGATCGTGCGGCATTTATGGCGCACGGTGAAATTCAGCGGGTGTTTGACCGGAAAGCGATGCTGAACGGCGAGCACCGAATGGGGTAGGTTTGTGCAAACCTATTTGTGACATCTTTGTAGGCCGGGTAAGGCGAAGCCACCACCCGGCAGCCCGTTTCTGGAAAGCGCCTCGCAAATCGAAAAGTAACCTTGTGAAATTCAAGGTTTAAGCTTTTATTTGCCATTTGAGGGTCGTAAAGTTCACCCGTTGCGAGACATCCGCAACCGGGCGTAGGAACCCGTTGGCATGAAGCGATAATTTTTTTCGCGACAGCGCATATCCCGTAAACATACGGTAGCGCTGGCGGAGCAGCCGAAGGCTGGCCGTTTTCTTTGTGCACGGTATTCCTACCTCCGCCAGCGCTACCCCCCTCTGAACGGAGGAACTCTCAGGGTGGTTAATTAATTTTTTGCATAAAGAGGATGCCAAATGGCTACTATCCCAGCCCTGTCTTACGCACAATCAGAGGAAAGCTTCATCCAACAATTGCTCAATGCGCCCTTGCCAGAAACAGTCGATTTATTCGAGGCGGCGGATTCCTGCACCACGGTCGTCTGCGTTCTGGTCGAAACCCTGGACATCAACACGCGTAAAGCGCTATGCGAGCGCTTGCTACATTCACTCAACCAGCTTCGCGATCTGTGCGATAAAGATCTTCCGCCACATCTTATTGAGCAACTGATTGCCGGTGAGAAAATTAGCTCAAATGTGCCGGATCTGTGGCAGGAAACCGCAACGATGGTGGATTACGCGCAAGCCCTAACGCAGGCGGTTGAAGGTGGAAAGCTGCCATCCAAAGTGGAGAAAGAGTTAACGGGATTGCTGCATGATATGGTCTGGCTGCTGGCGGATTTTGTGAAGGAGCCTTATATCACGGCACACTGAGAGTCAGTCCGCGTTGCCGAAATTCTGCTGAAAATGGCGCAGAATTTCGGCTCAAAATCACTTGAGGAGTTTTACCGTTTCTTCAATGTCGATTTCGTCTTCTGTGAAGATGAGCGTCGCCCCCTGGAAGGTGGTGATCGCCAGTTTCTTCAGCGAACGCATTTCACCTGGCTTCACGGCGGATTTTGGTCTGATGCTATTCAGCAGAGCGCCCACCGACAGCACAGCATTTTCTTTATCGATTCCGGCATCTGCCGGCACTTCCTCGCTGTAGACCAGGAAAGACTTGATCGACGTGAGCTTAAGGCGCTCGCCCGCGATGTAGATATATTTGCTTTCCGGGACGACTTTTACCGCGTAAGCAGAGAGGCCTTTGTTATTGGTCGTCGGTTCGAAAGTGACCGCTGCGTCTTTCTTGATCAGCTCAGGGTTGGCGACTTTGATCACATGAAAATAGCGGTTATCACCGTTTTCATCTTTGATAAATCCAAAGCCTTTATCTTTAAACCACGTCGTGATCGTTCCGTTCATCGCCATTACCGCCTGATTAATCGTTTATCAATACAAATTTTGCAGCGCGCAGTGTAAAACACAATCCCCGCGCAGACCATGTCTTTGGCTTAAGTCTGGACGATAAATTTGTTGGATGCGAGGTTAGAGTCGCTGGTATCGATAGATTGACGGGATTTTAAGCACCAGGAAGTATTAGCGCTTACGGCGCAGCTCATTAGCCGTGTGCAAATATGCTTGCTGCTTAACTTATTCATTCGACACTACATCTCTATTTTTTTGAAATTCAGAACACATTAAACTCTAATACTTGCTCGCTATGTCTATTTATAATATCAAGCATTCATCGTAGTGACATAATCAAATCCAATATAAGAATGTATATTTATATACCAGCACCAGGAGTAACTCATGTCACTCTGCACAACACCATCAACGGTTTTACTGACTTACTTACACTTCAGAATTACGCAACTCTATGAAACAGTTGTGCCCACAATACCACAATCAGATAGTACAAAATCAGAACTTATGAAACGTCTGAGAGCACAACTGGATATTAGCACATTTGATATTTCAACTCTTTCCAGCGTCGAGCGGGAATTAATAACAATTTGCCCAGACATACTTGTTAGTCAACTCTATCAAAATACTCGAGACCGTTTTCTGTCGACCTTACCGGTTGAGGCTCCACATCGACTAGAAAAACTAGAGAAGTCTAGCCCACCAGAAAATAATATAAGCAACCAACGAACAAATATGTTAATAGTTTGCAACTGGCTTCACGAGTACTATTTCTTCATTTGTACTCGAGAAAAATTCATTAGCGACAACAAACAATTATTTATTATTATGTTGCTTATTCTCGTTGTCATTACCGTTGCATCAAGTGTGATATGTCAAACGCTGATACATGACAGGACTGGCATTCAATATTCACTTCTTATTGGAATGGCATGTTCAGGATACTTAGGAGCCACGATCAGCGTTGTTCGTCGCTTCAGGACTGTTGCAGAAAGCCCTGTTGACGGCATCGATAGAGAGGATAAGCTATTGAAATTAGAGCAGGGTCAAAAGGGAATATATCTCTCTTTGCTTCTGGGTACACTATCCCCTTTCATTATAATGCTTGTTCTAAGAATTCTACCTGATGGTCAAAATACAACTCTTCTTGGGATCAATTTGCTCCCTCACTTTAAAGATGTAGTGATTAGTACCACAGCCACTATTGCTGATGTTTATCTTTATACACAACTTACAGATGCTTCTGACATTGCTCGCATCTTAATTATATCTATTTTCTGTGGCTTTGCCGAAAGACTTATTCCTGATGTGCTCGACAGACTCACCAATGAAGCAGAGAAAAAATACATAACACCTCATTCATAACTCAACTGGAGTATTCACATGGCTAACTGGAAAGGTATTGTCGGTTTGAGTTTTTCTCAAGAAGCATTTGATAAATATTGTCATTCACTACACTGGACGCAATGGAGGCCTTCAGCAATAGTATTGCATAATACATCGACACCGACATTAATACAGCGCCCCAATGGCTTCACAGCAAAACACATTGAAAATCTTGTACATTATTATCGTGATGATCAAGGATGGTCCGCAGGCCCTCATCTCTTTATCGACGACAAACAAATTTGGGTATTCTGCCCATTAACCCTTTCCGGAGTACACTCACCTTCCTATAACAAAATGGCGTTAGGGGTAGAAATGTTAGGTGAATACTCAACAGAGTTGTTTGATTCTGGTCGAGGGTTATCTGTACAAAAGAATACTGTTGCAGCACTTGCTACTCTATATGCAGTCTTAGGTCTCAATCCTGAAAATTTGATATTGCATAAAGAAGACCCTCTGACGAAGCATAAAACCTGCCCAGGGAAACATGTGGACAAAACAGCCTTAGTTGAAAAGGTAAAACAACTAGTGGTTAAGCGGCACGGTGGGGATCATTTCAAAGAGGCCGATGAGCATCCTTGAACCCAGTAAGGTTGGTGGGGATGTCTATACTCAACACATCCCCGCAACCGGAGCGCGCCATGCCCCTACCTGACTTTCATGTATCCGATCCTTTCACGCTGGGTATTGAACTCGAACTGCAGGTGGTGAATCCGCCGGGGTACGACCTCAGCCAGGACTCTTCGGCGCTGATTGCTGCCGTCAAAAACGACATCAAAGCCGGTGAGGTTAAGCACGATATCACCGAAAGCATGCTCGAAATTGCCACCGGCGTGTGTCAGGACATCCACCAGGCGGCGGCGCAGTTTTCAGCCATGCAGCAGGCGATCCTGCGCGCGGCGGCAGATCAACATATTCAGATTTGTGGCGGCGGGACACATCCGTTTCAAAAGTGGCAACGTCAGGAAGTGTGTGACGATGAACGCTACAACCGCACGCTGGAGATGTTTGGCTATCTGATTTTGCAGGCCACGGTGTTCGGCCAACACGTGCACGTCGGCTGCCGCAGCGGCGATGAGGCGATTTATCTTCTGCACGGCCTGTCGCGTTTTGTCCCGCACTTTATCGCCCTCTCCGCCTCGTCGCCCTACATGCAAGGGAGCGACACGAAATTTGCCTCGTCGCGGCTCAATATTTTCTCGGGATTTCCGGATAACGGCAAAATGCCGTGGGTGAATAACTGGCAGGAGTTTGAAGGATTATTTCGTCGTCTGAGCTACACCACGATGATCGACAGCATCAAAGATTTGCACTGGGATATTCGCCCCAGCCCGCACTTTGGTACCGTCGAGGTGCGCGTCATGGACACGCCGCTGACGCTGGCCCATGCGATTAACATCGCCGGATTGATTCAGGCTACTTCGCACTGGCTGCTGACCGAGCGCCCGTATAAGCATCAGGAACAGGATTTTTTGCTGTATCGGTTTAATCGTTTTCAGGCCTGTCGCTATGGGCTGGATGGGTTGCTCACCGATGTGAATACCGGCGAGCAAAAAACCATTGCCGAGGATATTGCGTGGCTGCTGGAGCGCGTCGCGCCGTCCGCCGAAAAGCTGGGGGCTGAGAGCGCGATTGCGGAAATTGCCCTGATGTTGAAACAGGGCAAGAGCGAGGCGCAGCGAATGCGGGATTTTATCGCCAACGGCGGTTCGCTGACCTCGCTGGTGCAAAAACACTGCGAGCTGTGGACTACTCACCCGTAAGTTTATGGCCCCACTCGCGCAGGCGCTGGAACAGCACGAATAGCGCCGGGATGAACACGATGCCGACCACGGTGGCCACCAGCATCCCGCTGAACACCGTGGTCCCGATGATGCGACGGCTCTGCGCCCCCGCGCCGGAGGCCAGCATCATCGGCAGGACGCCAATAATAAACGACACGGCGGTCATCATGACTGCACGAAAGCGCTTCGACGCGCCCTCACGGGCAGCGTCGACAATCTCCATCCCGTCGATACGCCGCGCGCGGGCAAACTCGACGATCAGAATGGCGTTTTTGGCCGCCAAGGCGATGAGCAACACCAGCCCGATCTGCACGTACACATCGTTCGCGAAGCCTGCTAACCATAGCCATACCAGCGCTCCGCCGATGGCAAACAGCACCGAGAGCATCACGCTCGCGGGCAGCGTCCAGCTTTCGTACTGCGCAACGAGGAACAGCCACGCCATCACCACCGCCGCCAGCACAATCCAGACAGCCTGGTTGCCCGTCTGCTGCTCCTGATACGACATGCCGCTCCACGCGTAGTCATATCCGGCGGGCAGATTTTCGCTCAGCAACTGGCCCATTGCGGCCATCGCCGTGCTGCTGCTCACGCCCACTGCCGCCGACCCGCTGACTGACACGGACGGAAACTGGTTGTACTGCTGCAAAAACGGCGCGCCGACGGTCGGGGTGACGGTGACCAGATTACTCAGGCGCACGCGTTCACCGTTGTTGCTGCGCACATACAGCTCTGAAATCTGCTCCGCGCGCTCGCGCCACTGCATCTCATTTTGCAATACCACGTGATACACGCGGTTGTTGATGCTGAAATCCCCGGCGCGCGTGCCGCCAAACGCAGTTTGCAGGCTGCTGAAGATACGACTGACGGGCACATCCAGCCGTGCTGCACGCTCGCGATCGACTTCAAGCGTCAGCTGTGGCACGTTGCTGCTCCAGGTGGTAAACACGCGGTTAAGCTGCGGATGCTGGTTGGCTTTCGCCAGCACCTCGCGGGTGACGCGCTCCAGCTCCGCCGGGCTTTGCCCCGCCTGCGCCTGGATGCGCAGATCAAAACCAGAGGCGTTACCCAGGCCCGGCAGCGTTGGCGGCGCGAAGGTCATGATGGTCGCTTCCGGCAGGGCCAATAGCTGGCGTTGCAGCGCGCCCATCACCTCGTCCAGTGGCGGGCGCTCACTCCAGTCTTTCAACATCACCGAGATAAACCCGCCGTTCGACGCGCTGGTGCCATTGAGAATATTAAAACCGGACACCTGAATCACATCTTCCACCGCCGGATTGGCGGCAATCAGCTCCCGCGCAGTGGTCATCACCGCTTCGGTACGCTCCAGCGAAGCCGCTTCCGGCAACTGCACGCTGGCGAAAAAGTACCCCTGATCTTCCTGCGGCAGAAAGCCTTTTGGCATGGCGGTAAAACTCAGCGCCACAATAACCGCCGCACCGACCGTCGCCGCCAGCGCCAGCAGCGGACGACGGTTAAAGATATCGACCAGTTTTGTGTAGCCGTTGCGCGTGGCGTCCAGCCCACGGTTAAATCCGCGGAAGATGGCCGCTGGATGACCAACGCGTGGGCGCAGCAAAAGAGCGCACAGCGCGGGCGTGAGTGTCAGGGCAACAATGCTGGAAAGCGTCACGGCGGTGGAGAGTGTCACCGCAAACTGGCGATACAGTTCGCCGACAATTCCCGGCAGCAGCGCCACTGGCACGAACACCGCCAGCAGCACCAGGGTAGTGGCAATCACCGGCCCGGCAATCTGACGCAGGGCGTTGGCCGTGGCCTCAGTGCGGCTCTGCCCTTCTGCCATCAGGGTTTCGACGCTTTCGACCACCACAATCGCGTCGTCCACCACCATCGTCAGCGCCAGAATGATTGCGAACAGACTCAGGGTATTGGCGGAATAACCCAGTATGTAGAGCACCGCAAAGGTGCCGATCAACGACACCGGGATCGCCAGCGCCACAATCAGCGTCGCGCGCCAGCTTTGCAGGAAAAGAGAAACAACCACTACCACGGCGAGCAGCGTCAGGGCCAGCGAGGTGCCGATCTCTTTGATGGTCGCCGCGACAAACTCGGTGGTGTCGAACTTCACTTCCCAGGTCAGGTCTTCAGGGAAACGCGTGGCCAGACGCTCAAGCTCGCCGCGCACGGCATCGGCTACGCGCAGGGCGTTGGCGGACGGCGTCGGGTAGATCCCTAAATACGCCGAGTCGTGACCGTTCAACTGTGCGCCGGAACTGTAGCTGCGCGAGCCTAACTCGATCGTCGCCACGTCTTTCAGGCGCACCAGTTGCCCCATCTCACCGGCGCGAAGAATAATGTCACCAAAGGCTTCGGCCTCGTTGAGACGCCCCAGCCCGTTAATCGTGAGCGTTTGCTGCTGCCCGTTAAACACCGGCGGCGTGCCTACCTGGCCTGCTGCACCCTGCACGTTTTGCTCGCGCAAGGCCTGAGCGACATCGTCGGTGGTTACATTCAGGGCATTCATGCGATCCGGGCGCAGCCAGATGCGCATGCTGTAGTCGCGCGCGCCAAACAGCTGGACCTGCCCGACACCCGGCAGACGCGCCAGCGCCTCGCGCACCTGCGTGCTGGCATAGTTGCTGACAAACAGCGGGGAATGGGTACCCTGCGGTGAGTAAAGACTTACCCCCATCATCAGGTTAGTCGCGCGTTTACGCACCTGAACGCCGTTTTGCTGCGCCTCGGCGGGCAGCTGGGCGACGGCCTGCGCCACGCGGTTTTGCACGTCGATGGCCGCCAGATCCGCGTCAGTGCCTGCGGCAAAAGTGATGTTCAGGCTGTACGTGCCCTCATCGGAACTGGTCGATTCCATGTAGAGCATGTGGTCCACGCCGTTAAGCTGGGTTTCCAGCGGCGTGGCGATGGCTTCCGCCACGTCACCCGCACTGGCACCCGGCCAGCTGGCGCTTACATTCACCACGGGCGGCGTGATTTGCGGATACTGCTCCACCGGGATCAGCTTCAGGGCGATGGCCCCGAGCATCGTGATCACCAGGGCGATCACCATCGCAAAGCGCGGTCGTTTGATAAACAACGTCAGCATGATGGCTCCTTAATTGAGGATCTGGACAGCCGCACCGGGCTGTAAACGCGGCGCGCCGTCGGTGACCACACGCTCGTGCGCCTCGACGCCACTTTGCACGGTGAACTGCTGGCCCATTTGCCCGCCGAGCGTGAGCGCACGCTTTTCGGCTTTTCCGTCGGCGTTCACGACCCAGGTGAAGAAGCCGTCGCCGTTTTGCTGAACGGCCGCAGCCGGGATCGCCAGCGCATCCTGCTCACTTTGCAGGCGCAGCCAGACGTTCACATTCCCGCCCGGCAGCAAGCGGTGCTGCGGATTGGCAAATTCGGCGCGTAACATCACGCTGGCGGTGCGTGGATCGATGCGATTATCAACCGAGGTCAACGTGCCGTTTTCGCGCTGATCTCCGTTAGGTATCTGTGCCAGCCAGGCTTTTTTCAGTGCGGTGAGATCGGCGTGTTGCCCCGCTTTAGCGGCAAACGCCCCCTCTTCCAGTGCAAAGGCAATACGAATCGGATCGAGCTGAACCACTTCCACCAATGTGCCGCTGGACGGATTCACCACGTTGCCAACGTGAAACTGGCTGTGGCCCATGCGCCCATTGATAGGCGAAGTGATACGGGTAAACCCAAGAGTAACGTTACGTGCTTCAAGGCGCGCATTGGCCTGCTCGAGCGCCGCGCGGGCCACGTCGCGCTGCATCTGCGCGGTATCGACGTCATTGCGACTGATGGCGTTGCCGGTTTTCAGACTTTGAAAACGAGTCAACTGCTGCTGCGCCTGACGCAGAGTGGCTTCTGCGCTTTTCACTTCGGCCTGTGCCAGACGCACCGCCGCGCGCGGTTCAGCGTCGTCGAGCTCGAACAGCAGATCGCCTTGCTTCACATATTGCCCGTCGCGGAAATGGATTTTGGCGATGGCCCCTTCCGTGCGCGCCCGCAGTTCAACCGTGTGGATCGCCTCGATGCGGCCAGGAATTTGGCGCTCGGCGGCGTGGGTTGTCTCTTCAATCACGGCGACGCGCACCGGAATGGCGGCGGCAATGGCGGTTTGCAGGGTGCAGGAAAGGAGTGCAGCCGCCAGAGCGGTGCGCAGGAAGGTGGATTTCATGGTGGATCCTCGGTATTTGTGCCCCTCACCCCGGCCCTCTCCCCAGGGGAGAGGGAGGTTAGAGTCCCTTCCCCAAGTGAGAAGGAGGTTGGAGTTCCCTCTCCCTGTGGGAGAGGGTTAGGGTGAGGGCAAAAGTTATGCAGCCTTGCGGAACCTGCGGGTCAGTCGCTTCTCAATCTCGACGACGAAGAACATCACACCGGCCATCGCCAGGGTAATCCCCCAGTAGCGCAGCGGCAGGGCTTCGGTGCCGAACAGCATCTGCATAAACGGCAGGTAGATAATCGCCACCTGGAGCAGGAACAGCACGCCCGTCACCAGCCAGATGCCCTTGTTCGCCAGCAAACCACGGTTCAGAGAGAAGCCGTTGCTATTGCGGCAGTTAATCATGTAGACCCACTGCGCACACACCAGCATCTGCAGCAGCACGGTACGGATGAACTCGGCGCTGTGGCCGCGCGGCGCGAGCCATGCTTCCAGCGCAAAGGCCGCAATCGCGATCATGGTGCCGACGAAAGCCACGCGCCAGACGGCGAAGGCATCCATCACGTGCTGTCCGGTCTGACGCGGCGGACGTTTCATGATGTTGCGCTCGGCGGCTTCAAAGGCCAGACCGAAGGAGAGCGTGGCGGACGTCGCCATGTTCATCCACAGAATCAGCACCGGCGTCAGTGGGATAATGTTCCCCGCCAGCAGCGCAATCACAATCAGCAAACCCTGCGCCAGGTTGGTTGGCATGATGAACAGAATCGTTTTCTTCAGGTTGTCGTAGACGCGACGCCCCTCTTTCACCGAACTGGCGATAGTGGCGAAGTTGTCGTCCGTCAGAACCATATCGGCGGCTTCTTTGGTTACTTCCGTGCCTTTGATGCCCATCGCGATCCCGACATCCGCCTGACGCAGCGCGGGTGCATCGTTCACGCCGTCGCCGGTCATACCGACGATTTCGCCCTTCTCCTGCAGCGCTTTCACCAGGCGCAGCTTATGCTCCGGGCTGGTACGCGCAAAGATGTCGAACTCCACCGCTGCATTTGCCAGCTCGGCGTCGTCCATCTTCTCCAGCTCGTAGCCGGTGACGGCCTGCGCGCTGTTGGTGATCCCCAGCATCTGACCGATGCTCATCGCGGTCTGCGGGTGGTCGCCGGTGATCATCTTCACGCGGATCCCGGCCTGCTGGCAGGCGTGGATGGCGTCGATAGCCTCCGGGCGCGGTGGGTCCATCATCCCGGCGATGCCGAGGAAAATCAGCCCGCTGTTGAGGTCATCGTGGCTCAGGCTCTGCTGATCCGCAGCCACGGGTTTGAGGGCGGCAGCAACCATGCGCAGGCCCTGACGCGCATAGCGCTCCATCTCGGTTTCCCAGTACCCGCGATTAAAGGCTTCTTTACCGTGGCGAGTCTCCTGCTGGTCACACAGGGCGAAAATCACGTCCGGCGCACCGGTAACCAGGATTTGCTCCTCACTGCCAATCTGATAGTGGGTGCTCATGTACTTGTACTGCGAGTCGAACGGAATCTTGTTAATCAGGGTAGTCATGACCGGCGCGAGATTCGCTTTGGCGGCCAGCACTTTCAGCGCCCCTTCCGTCGGCCCACCGGTGATGCCCCACAGGCCGCGCTCGTCCTGAATAATCTGGCTGTCGTTGCACAGGTCGATGGTGCGCAGGTAGTGCTCCAGCACGGTGCCTGGCTGAATATGAACCGGCTCGTCGCTGCCTTCCAGATAGATGTGGCCCACTGGCTCGTAGCTGTTGCCTTCCACGCGGTAGCAGCTGTCGGCGGTGATAATGGCTTTGACCGTCATTTCGTTCATGGTCAGGGTGCCGGTTTTATCCGAGCAGACCACGGTCATCGCCCCCAGGGTTTCAACGGTTGGCAGCTTGCGGATAATCGCCTTTTTGCGCGCCATCGCCTGAACGCCGAGAGACAGAATAATCGAGATAATCGCTGGCAGACCTTCCGGTACCGAGGCCACCGCCAGGCTAATCAGAGAGAGCAGCAGCTCGCCCATCGGGATGTCGCGGAATACCAGGCTGAAGATAAACAGCGCGGCCATCATCACCAGAATAATGGCGAAGATCGCTTTGCCGAGCTTGTCCATCTGCACCAGCAGCGGCGTGCGGTGCTTTTCAATCCCGGCCATCATCTGATTGATGTGGCCCAGTTCCGTATCCTGACCGGTGGCGATGACCACGCCCACGCCGCCACCGGCGCTCACGGTCGTGCCGGAGAAGACTAAGTTAGTCCGGTCGCCCAGCGATAAGTCGCCGGATAACGGATTGGTGTGTTTATCCACAACCGTGGATTCGCCGGTCAGAATCGCTTCTTCGACGCGTAAATTATGCGCTTCAATCAGACGCATATCCGCTGTAATACGATCCCCTGCGCGCAGGACAATAATATCCCCAGGGACGATTTCAGTCGTCGGAATAGTTTCATGCGAGCCGCCGCGAATAACACGCGCATCGCTGGAAAGCATATTGCGAATGCTTTGCAACGATTTTTCCGCATTACTTTCCTGAACGTGTCCAATTAAGGCGTTGATGACCGCGACGCCCAGAATGACCAGCGTATCAACCCAGTGGCCCATCACCGCAGTTAATACCGCAGCGGCCAGCAAAACATAAATCAGGACGTCATTAAAATGGGCGAGAAAACGCAACCAGGCCGGTTTGCCTTTTTTCTCAGGCAGGGCATTCGGGCCATACTGCTGCAAACGGGCCTGCGCTTCGGCACGGTCCAGTCCGTTGGCGTGGCTCTTCTTTTGTGCCAGTACCTGCTCGACGGTCTGCTGGTATGGCCGATTCTGGGAGTGAGTCATTTTAGTCATTGATGCAATTCCTTCAATATCCGGTGGACGGAAGCCTGAATTCCTTTCTGGCTTTAATAAATTCAAATTTAATGGCGTTAATTCTTGCGGTGTAAATTGATCTGCCGCAATATAATTAGCACCGGGTTATTCAAAACTAACTTTCACTATTTCGATAAGATGATTTTTACAAAATATTTCTAAACGCAATCTAAACGAGGAGAGAGCATGTTTGGTATTTATCGCGGGCGCCGCCTGGCTTTGTACATAGTTGTTGCCATTGTTATTGCGACGTTAATTGGATACAGCACTTATACGTTTGTAAAATTACTTGCCTGATGATGACAGTTATTTACATAACCAGAGAATAATTGAATTCATTCATTGCAGGTTTAATTAAATCAGGAATATTCCCGGAATATTTATTGTTTTGTTATCCGGGAAGTGTATTTCGTGATGATATTGCTTTACGTTGCAGAATCCCGGACAATAACTTTTTTAACTGACAATTAACATTAATATGAGACACCCGTTAGAATCCCTGTTGACGGCAGGAGGCATTTTGCTGATGGCACTTCTCTCCTGCCTGCTGCTTCCTGCACCGTCGTTTGGACTGGCGCTGGCGCAGAGACTGGTCGCACTGTTTCACCTCATGGATTTGAATCAGCTCTACACCCTGGTGTTCTGTCTGTGGTTTATCCTGCTCGGCGCCATTGAATTTTTCGTCCTGCGTTTCATCTGGCGCCGCTGGTTTTCACTGTCCGCGTAAGCCGGTAAAATCGCGCATCCTGTGGATCAGCGCTTCGCACCAGGCCGCGTAATCGTGGCCGCTGGACCACGGATGGAAACTCACGCGGTAGCCTTTATCACGTAAAACCTGTCCGAACATTTCGGTATTGCGATAGATCCCGCCCCCCGGCCCTGAAGTTTCGAATCGCCCGGCCTGTAGCCAGAAACGAATCGGATACGCTGGCGACTGCTGATACTGCCGCGTGAGCCAACCAGGCGCTTCCTCTTTCGGTGCCCACCAGTACGAACCCGATAAACTCAGCACGTTGCCGAACAGGTGCGGATAGCGCAGCGCCACCCACGACGACGCAATCCCGCCGTAGCTTGAACCCGCCAGCACCGTTTTTTGCCGCTGTAGCGCAATTCCCTGCCCACGCAGCCACGGCAACAGTTCCTTTCCCATAAAATCGGCGTAATCCGCATTTGGCGGCAGCTCTTTGCCGCGACGGGCGTGATCGAGGCTATCGATAAACACCACGTTGACAGGCGGAAGATGGTGCCGGACGATCAGCCCGTCGAGCACGTTGGCAAAGTGGTATTCGTCCTGATAAATCTGCCCGTCGAACAGGATCAACGTCCAGCGCGCAGGCTGTGCGCCGCGCGGTTTGTATATCATCACTTCACGCGAGTTACCGAGGATTTGGCTGGCAAACGGCTGGCGCGTGAGCGAACCGTGGGTCAGCGGCTGCGCGACGGCCTGAGCCGAACAGTAGCGCGCGGGGCTGAGATCGAGCAGCGAATAGCGGTTCCAGCGGTCGGCTTGTTGATCGCCGTAAGTTTGCGGATTGAGCGGATCGGCCTGCGCGCTCACCAGAATGGCGCGGCGCTGATCGCGCGCGTTCCCTTCCACACGCGGCACGTCCGGCGCCAGTTTGTACTGCATGAGGGTGTCTGCTGGTACCACGTAGCTGCGAAACCAGACGTCAGTTTTCCCGAGGCGGAACAGCGGATCGTGATCGCCCGCGGGCGAGCCGAGAATAAAGACGTTATCGCGCGCGCCACGCCACAAGAAGGTCACACGCTTATGGCGGGCATCGACCGGCTCCACCATCGGCGTTCCCTGCCGAATTTGCGTCTGCCAGAACGCATCAGTACTCCCACCGGCAGCAACCGTTTTCGCCAGCCGTTGCAGCGTCGGGCTTTCGGGCTCGAGCATTTGCGTGCGTGCGAGCGGCGAGGTCTCTTTCATCCGCCACGTAAAGCGCCACGGCTTGCCCTCTTCCCCATGTAATACCAGAGAGGTGCTCTGCTGCACCGGCAGGGCAAACAGCAGTGAGTGCTCGCCATCAGCAGGGCCATTTTCAATCAGCGTACGAATGCGGCGGTTTTGTCCGTCGAGAAGTTTTGCATCCGTCACGCCGTTCAGCGTCGCGGAGACGTAGTTTTCACCGAGCGCAGGCAGGACAAAGCAGACCTCACCGCTGGCATCGAATTTCCCGTTTTGCTCACCCTGGATGGAAGGATGCTCGCACGTTACCGCCAGTGCTGGCAGCGTACTTATCCCTAACAGCAACCCACTCCACGCCCTTTTCATGCCGACTCGTTCCCCTGCGAAATTTGTTACCAACGCTAATGCAAATAGTAATAATTTGCAATATCATCTATGCCGTTATTAGGGTGTTTTTATGGCGATAGCAATTAAGGGATTTTAATAAAAATGTTTAAAAAGAATAAGATAATGCAGCTCTGGCTCCTGAGTCTGGCCACCGTTAGCGTGGCGGTTCAGGCAGAAAATAAAGAAGAAACCGTGGTGGTAACGGGCAGTGTTAGCCAGGAACCGACCGCACCAGTGAAGGGGATCGTGGCGACGAAAACCCTCTCCGCGACAAAAACCAGTGCGGATATTGTGAAAACGCCACAGTCAGTTTCGGTGATCACGCGCGATCAGATGGAGCAGCTCGATGTCACGTCCGTGTCACAGGCGCTGCGCTATTCCGCTGGCGTATTTACCGAATATCGCGGCTCGTCCAACCGCAACGATGAAGTGTTCGTGCGCGGTTTTAGCTACGTGCCGAAATTCCTCGACGGACTGAGCTACGGCGCAACCGCCTCCTCGCAAACCGGCACCGTCGATCCGTGGCTGCTGGAGCGCGTCGAACTGGTGCGCGGCCCTGCCTCGGTGCTGTTTGGTCAGGTAAACCCAGGCGGGTTAATCAGCATGACCAGTAAACGCCCGACCAGCGAGCCGATTCACAACGTGCAGTTCCGCACCGGGAATCATGATTTGGCTGAAGGCGCGTTTGATTTCGGCGGCCCGCTGAGCGACGACGGGCGCGTGCTGTATCGCGTGAACGGGATTGCGCGAACGCAGCATAATCAGGTCGAAGATTACAAAGAGACGCGGATGGCGATTGCCCCGGCGATCACCTGGTACCCGAACGATCAAACACGATTCACCCTGCTGACCAGCTACCAGAAAGATCCTGACGCGGGCTATCGTAACTTCCTGCCCGCCTACGGCACGGTGACCAGCGCCAACGGGCGTTATATTCCACGCGACTTTAACGTCAGCGATCCGGATTACAACCAGTCCTGGCGCGAACAAACCATGATTGGCTACGAGCTGGAACATCAGTTTGACGATAATCTCACCTTCCGCCAGAACGCCCGTTATGCCTCCATCAAACAGAAATATCGTTATCTGGTGTACGCCAACAGCGCAGCAGACAGCACGGTACTGACCCGTCGCGCCCAGCACGAAGAACGCACCACCAACGAGTTTGGTCTTGATAACCAACTGGAATCCCTGTTCGCGACCGGCGAGGTGAACCACACGCTGCTCGGCGGGCTGGATTACAAAACCAGCAAAGACAAACAGCTGCTGGAGCGCGGGATGGGGACGCAGTACGACCTCGACTGGACGAAACCGGTATACGGTATCAACGTCGATGAGAGTACCTTCAGTAAAGCGACGGACGAGCAGCAAAACTTCGACCAGATGGGCGTCTATTTACAGGATCAGCTGAGCTGGAATAACTGGGAGTGGCTGGTTTCCGGGCGCTACGACTGGGCCGAAGTGCGTACTACTGATTTCACCGGCAGCGCGCCGACGCAGCAGAACGACAATAAGTTCACCTGGCGTACCGGCCTGCTTTACGCGTTTGATTTTGGTCTGTCGCCGTACATCAGCTACAGCACTTCCTTCGAGCCAAGCCTGCAAACCAACCGCGCGCCAGGCGTGGCACCGTTTAAGCCGACCACCGGGAAACAGACCGAAATCGGCCTGAAGTATCAGCCGGTCGATTCAACGCTGATGACCCTGGCGCTGTACGATCTGACTCAGAGCAACGTGGCGACCTACAACAGCGCCCAGGGCTGGTTCGAAAATGCGGGCGAAGTGCGATCCAAAGGGGTGGAAGCGGAAATTCATTCGACGCTGATGGAGAGCATCAACCTGATCGGTTCTTATACCTATACGGACGCAGAAACCCAGAGCACCACGGTGGCAGGTACCGAAGGCAAAACCCCGGCGCGTATTCCGGCGCACATGGCATCAGCCTTCGCCAGCTATACCGTGCCGGGCGGCGCGCTGAAAAGCCTGACGGCTGGCGTGGGGATGCGCTACATCGGCACCAGCTACGGCGATGCGAAAAACACCTTCAAGGTGGCGTCAGTGGATTTGTATGACGCGATGATGAGCTATGAGCTGGGCGAACTGAGCAGCAGCCTGAAAGGGGCGAGCGTGCAGTTCAACGTCAATAACGTGGCGGATACCAAATATGTGGCGTCCTGCGCCAGCGATACGGCATGCTTCTACGGGATTGGTCGTACGGTGACTGCGACGGTGAATTATCGCTGGTAAGGTGATAATGCCGGGTGGCGGCTGCGCCTTACCCTGCCTACTCGTTCTGTGCGGTCTTTGTGCCGGGTGGCGGCTGCGCCTTACCCGGCCTACTCGTTCTGTGCGGTCTTTGTGCCGGGTGGCGGCTGCGCCTTACCCGGCCTACTCGTTCTGTGCGGTCTTTGTGCCGGGTGGCGGCTGCGCCTTACCCGGCCTACTCGTTCTGTGCGGTCTTTGTGCCGGGTGGCGGCTGCGCCTTACCCGGCCTACTCGTTCTGTGCGGTCTTTGTGCCGGGTGGCGGCTGCGCCTTACCCGGCCTACTCGTTCTGTGCCGTCTTTGTGCCGGGTGGCGGCTGCGCCTTACCCGGCCTACTCGTTCTGTGCCGTCTTTGTGCCGGGTGGCGGCTACGCCTTACCCTGCCTACTCGTTCTGTGCGGTCTTTGTGCCGGGTGGCGGCTGCGCCTTACCCGGCCTACTCGTTCTGTGCCGTCTTTGTGCCGGGTGGCGGCTTCGCCTTACCCGGCCTACGTTCGTGGTGTTGTAGGCCCGGTAAGCGCAGCGCCACCGGGCGTTGGCCGCAAAAATCAATGCGTGCGACTGTGATTCTCTTTACGGTACGCGCCCGGCGGCTGATTAAACGTGCGGGTAAAAATCCGCGTAAAGGTCTGCTGGGAATCAAATCCGTAGCGCAGACAAATGTCATACACCCGCTCGTCCGACTCACGCAGATCCTTCGCCGCCAGCAGCAGTTTGCGCTCGCGAATATAGCGCCCCAGACTTTCGCCCTTGTACTGCATAAACAACCGCTGTAAATGCCATTTGGAATACCCCGCGTGACGGGCGATCTCTTCTATGCGCAGCGGCTGATGAAGATTGTCGTCGATCCATTCGACAATGGTGTCGATGACCTGAGCGGAAATAGTCATGCTGTTCTCCCCCTCTGATACCTGTTGGTTAAACATTATTTCCACCACTCGCGAAATTGCTGCGTTGCATCATTCACCCGCACCGGCTCGCCCAGTTCGGGTGTCAGCAGGCGATAATTTTTGTCCTGGCTGGCACGCGTCAGCTGAATAATCGGGTCGTTCCAGCTGTGTTTCGCCAGCACAAAGCGCCCGTAATGGCCCGGTACGACTGCTTTGGCGTTAATATCGGCAGCGGCCTGCGCCGTCTCTTCCGGCAGCATATGAATGTATTTCCAGTCCTGGTCGTACTGGCCGTTTTCCATAATCGCCAGGTCGATTTCGCCAAACTGCTCACCAATCGCCTTGAAGTGCGGGCCGTAGCCGGAATCGCCGCTGTAATAGACTTTCTGTTCAGGCGTGACGAACATAAAACTGCCCCACAGAGTCTGATTGCGTTTTATCCCACGTCCCGAGAAATGACGTGCGGGCAGCACGTGAACGGTCAGTTCATCGCTGATGCGCACCGACTGATTCCAGTCGCGTTCGTCGATAATGTTCGGGTCCATTCCCCAATAGCGCAGATGCGATCCCACGCCGAGCGGCGTCACCACGCGCTTCACTTTCGGCATCAGCGCCTTGATAGTGGCGTAATCGAGGTGATCGTAATGATCGTGCGAGATGATCAGCAGGTCTATCTCCGGCATCGTGTCCGCACGCCACGGATAGTCCCCGGCAAAGGCCTTATTGAGGAACGAAAACGGCGCAGCGTAGTTGCTGAAGACCGGATCGATCAGAATGCGTTTTCCCGCCAGCTGCAAATACCAGGACGAATGTCCGAGCCAGACCAGCGTGTCCTGCTCCAGCGGAATCGCCGCCAGATCGGTTTTTACCAGCGGCAGCGGCTGCGCGGGACGTGCATTTTCTGTTTTGCTGACCAAAAATTCCCACATCGCCACCAGCATATTTTTATCGCCGTTGTAGCCCGGCGTCGGCAGCGTATTGTGGAACTGACCTTCGCGGTATTGCGGGGATGCTTCAACCTCACTGAGCTGCTCGCCCTGCGGCGGCTGGCCAAATCCGGCATTTAAAACAAAGGGTAAACTCGCAGCTGCTGCAATAATCATGACAAACACCACGCTAACAAAAAGAGGCTTCTTCATATCCTGACCCGAATACGCGCCCCCTTCCGATGGTTTGCGCGGGTTAAACTTGATTATGAGTGAGTAAGCACTCATTATAGATGTGCTGATAAAGTCGTCAAGACGTTTTCGATCTTTGACATTCCGCGTTGCAGCGTAGCAAAGAGCATGTTTCAATCAGGGTTTTACACATTGACAGGAGGGGAATTTTAGTGGCACGTCCGAAGAGTGAAGATAAAAGACAGGCGTTACTGGAGGCAGCAACCGCTGCATTTGCGCAGTCAGGGATTGCCGCCCCGACGGCGTTGATCGCCCGAAATGCGGGCGTCGCTGAAGGCACGCTGTTTCGCTATTTTGCTACGAAAGACGATCTGCTGAACGCCCTCTATCTGCACCTGAAACAGGATCTTTGCCAGACGATGCTGGCGAACCTGGACCGCGCCATTAGTACCCCGAAAGAACATACCCGCAATATCTGGAACAGCTACGTGGACTGGGGCATTCGCAACCCTGTCGCCCACGGCGCCATCCGCCAGCTCGGCGTGAGCGAGAAGATCAACGCCGAGACCGAACAGGCGGTGCATGAGATGTTCCCGGAACTGCACGAGCTGTGCCGTCGTTCGGTGCGACAGATATTTATGTCCGATGAGTTCCGCACCTTTGGTGATGCGATTTTCTTATCGCTGGCCGAAACGACGATGGAATTCGCCACCCGCGATCCTTCTCGCGCCGCAGATTTTAAATCTCTCGGCTTCGAATCCATGTGGCGCGCGCTCGCCATCGAGGACGTTAATGGACAGTAAATCATTGCAGGAGCACGCAAAAAGCGTGGCGCTGGAGTTGCCTTTCACCGAGCACTGCTGGCCGTTTGGCCCGGAGTACGACGTATTTAAGGTCAACGGTAAAATGTTCATGATCATGGCGGTCGCCCACGGGCGGGCGCACGTCAGCCTGAAATCCGAGCCGGAAAAATCACTGCTCAACCAGCAAATCTATCGCGGTATTGAACCCGGCTATCACCTGAATAAGAAGCACTGGATCTCCCTCTACGCCACCGACGATATCACGCCAGAACTGGTGGCCGATCTGGTTCTCGACTCGTGGAATCTGGTCGTCGATAAGCTGCCGAAAAAAGATCAAAAGCGCATTCGCCCGGCCTGATTGTTCGTCTCAGCCGAACGGTTTAAGCGCATTTATCGCACTTATCTTTTGTTGCTGGCCCTTGTAATCTGCTTTCCTTTCTCGCCTGTGAACGGCGATTTTTTTGACCAGGAGTCGTAATGGATATTATTGAAGTTGCCCTGAAGCGTCACTCGACCAAGGCATTCGATCCCGCTAAAAAGCTGACCGCTGAACAGGCAGAAAAAATTAAAACCCTGCTGCAATTCAGCCCGTCCAGCACCAACTCTCAGCCGTGGCATTTCATCGTTGCCAGCACCGAAGAGGGCAAAGCGCGCGTGGCAAAATCTGCCTCCGGTACTTTCGTGTTTAACGAACGTAAAATGCTGGATGCATCACACGTGGTGGTGTTCTGCGCCAAAACGGCGATGGACGATGCGTGGCTGGAACGCGTGGTGGATCAGGAAGAAGCCGACGGCCGTTTTGCCACACCAGAAGCAAAAGCCGCGAACCACAAAGGCCGCTGCTACTTTGCTGATATGCATCGTGTCGATCTGAAAGATGACGATCAGTGGATGGCGAAACAGGTTTACCTGAACGTCGGTAATTTCCTGCTCGGCGTGGGCGCGCTGGGTCTGGATGCGGTACCGATCGAAGGCTTTGACGCCGCCATTCTCGACGAAGAGTTCGGCCTTAAAGCACAAGGCTTCACCAGCCTGGTGGTAGTGCCAGTCGGCCATCACAGCGTGGAAGATTTCAACGCGTCCCTGCCTAAATCCCGTCTGCCGTTGAGCACGATTATTACTGAGTGCTAATCGACGCTGGCACGCTGGTTTCCGGCGTGCCAAATCCTCTCCGCATACCGTCCTATCACCGCCAGCGAAGCTGCCAGAATCAGGAAGAAAATCACCTTATTCATGCCGTCCCAGAAGTATTCGAAATAGCGGGTGTAGAGGTTAATCCCGAGGAAGGTCAGGCCAAAGCCGCGCAACATGCCGTCGTCAGTTTTCAGGCTAATGTAGATGCAGACAATGGCGGCGACGGCGAAAAGCAGCGCCCACGGCAGCAGTGCGGCGCGGGTAACGCCATACCAGTTGTCGATATCGTAATTGCCAAAAATCGACATGATCCACAGGGCGACAAACAGATACGTCAACCCCATCGCTTTACTGGTGGTGTAAAGGTGGCGCTTGGTTAACATCGCACGCAGCAGCCAGCAAAGGGCCAGCAGCGAAGCGCCGAAGAAAATAAACCGCACCGGGTAGTTCATCCCCAGCCAGTAAGCGCCCCAGCCCGACATATACCCCGTTTCAGCACCAAACCAGTTGCCGAGCGAGAGCAGGAAAAACAGCCACACCAATCCCGAACGACCGAAGAATCCTACCAGCCCGTAAACCGCGCAGCCCGCGAGGAACAGCGGCGCGATGTGTCCGCTGCCGTTATCCAGCCGTTCGCCCAGTTGCCACAGGGCAATTGCAGTGAACAGGACGCCCAAAAACAGGATCGCTTCGGTGCTGTAATGCCACTGGGTTTCCCGCCGCTGGCGGCTGAATCCCCACAGATAGAAGACCACCGCCAGCACCGCAGGCAACCCGATGCGGGCCACAGATGAAAAGGAGAAAAAGGCAATGATACGTTCCATCAATTCGCTGTCGGCGAACAGACTGCCGAACGCGATGATCACGCACACCAGCGCGGTCCAGAAGGCGTAACGGCTGAGCCGCTGCCAGTCCATTGCCACACGTTTTAAGCTGCCCGCCAGCCGCTGATGATCGTCGGCACTGAGCGCGCCTTCTTGTTCCCATTCGACGAGCGCCTGACGCAGCAGGCGTTCCTGTTTGCGAGTCACGTTCATGTTCTGTCCCTGAATGAGTGAAATTTAGTTGAGTATAACAGCCTGTTGCGCCAGCCAGCTGAGTGCGTGTTCACCCGCGTCGTCCACCGGGAGATAGACCAGCAGCCGCGAGCCGTTGCGCGGGGCCGAGTACCAGTACATCTGCTGAAGCTGAAAATCCCCCAGCTCCGGGTGGCTAAAGAGTTTCAGCTGATTTTCCACGCCGCGCACGTCATAACGCTGATGCCACAGGGCTTCGAACTCTTCGGAGACGGCAAAAAAACGCGCCAGCTGCGCTTCCCACTGCGGATCGCCGCGATGCTCAGCCATTGCCGCACGGAAATAGGAGACAAAAATCGGCAGCACGTCATCGCGTTTGCCGAGCCTGCTGCGCCACGCCGGATGGGTGAGAAAGAGGTAAATGCAGTTACGATCTTCGGGCGGAATTGCATTAAAATCCACGCCCATCAAATGACCGAAACTGTCGTTCCACGCCACGATATCGAAGTTAGGTTTCTGAATGCTGGCCGGTTTCGGCATCAACGTGTCGAGCAACCGGCGTGTGCCTTCGCTGATCCCCTCGCACGCCACCTGCTGCGGCGCTTCACCCGGCGGCAGCCCCGCCAGCACAAACAGGTGCCGGGTTTCCGTTGCGGTGCATTGCAAGGCTTTCGCCACCGCCACCATCACCGCGCTGGAAGGATTCACGTCCCTGCCCTGCTCAAGCCAGGTGTACCAGGTCACGCCAACATCAGCCAGCATCGCCACCTCTTCGCGGCGTAAACCTGGCGTGCGACGGCGACCACTGCGCGGTAGGCCGAGACGCTGCGGGTCGAGGCTTTCGCGACGCGCACGTAAAAAGGCCCCGAGCTGCTTGCGGTTGTCGTCCTGTAATGAGGAAGTGGGTTCGGTCATCAGCGTCATACGGCCCCCTGCATGGTAGTGCCAGTACCAGTATAAGCAAGAACTGGTACCCGTTTTTGATATCAGTGATGCTACGTCCATCTGCTGAATGACGCAATGGAGTCACCATGAATACGTCTGTTGTTTCACCGGGTCGCGCAGGCCTGATATTACTGCTCACAGGCCAGATGCTGCCGCTGATTGATACCTCAATCACCAACGTGGCGCTGGATTCGATCACCCACTCTTTACACGCTTCCGCCACCGAACTGGAGCTGATTGTCGCCCTGTACGGCGTTGCCTTTGCTGTGTGCCTCGCGCTGGGGAGTAAGCTCGGCGATAACCTCGGTCGCCGCCGTCTGTTTATGTGGGGCGTAGCCGCGTTTGGTCTGGCGTCGCTGCTGTGCGGAATGGCCGGAAGCGTGGAACAATTGCTGGGTGCACGCGTGTTACAGGGCGCAGGGGCGGCGCTGATCGTGCCGCAAATCCTCGCCACGTTGCACGTCACCCTGAAAGGGACGGCGCACGCCAAAGCCATCAGTCTGTTTGGCGGGATCGGTGGGATTGCCTTTATCGTCGGTCAGATGGGCGGCGGCTGGCTGGTGTCGGCGGATATCGCCGGGTTGGGCTGGCGAAACGCCTTCTTTATCAACGTGCCAATCTGCCTGCTGGTGCTGGCCCTGAGCCGTCATTACGTGCCGGAAACCCGCCGTGAAACACCGTCGCGCATTGACTGGCAGGGCACCGCGCTGCTGGCCGTGATTCTTTGCTGCCTGCTGTTTCCGATGGCGCTCGGGCCGGAACTCCACTGGCCCGTAGTGTTGCAACTGGCGCTGGTCGCCGTGATTCCGTTGATGCTGTGGATGCGCGCCAGCGCGATACGTAAGCAGCAGCGCGGCGAGCATCCCTTGCTGCCGCCGCGCTTGTTGAAGCTCACCAGCATCCGCTTTGGCATGGTGATCGCTCTGCTATTCTTCAGCGCCTGGTCGGGCTTTATGTTCTGCATGGCGCTGACCATGCAGGCCGGGCTGGGGATGGCACCGTGGCAGTCGGGGAACAGTTTTATCGCCCTCGGCGTCTCTTATTTTGTCTCCGCCTGGTATGCGCCAAAACTGATTGCCCGCTACAGCATGGGGCGCATTCTGATGACCGGCCTGACGGTGCAAATCGCCGGTCTGCTGCTGTTGATTGCCACCTTCTGGCGCTTCGGGCAGGCCAATACCGCGCTGACGCTCGCCCCGGCGACCATTCTGATCGGCTACGGCCAGGCGTTGATCGTCAACAGCTTTTACCGGATTGGGATGCGTGATATCAGCAGCTGCGACGCGGGAGCCGGCAGCGCGATTCTGAGCACCTTGCAGCAGGCCACGCTCGGCCTTGGCCCCGCGATTTTGGGCACACTGTTCCTGACCTTTGCGCGTCACAACGGCGGACATTACCCGCAGGCGATGATCGGTTTTCTGAGCATCGAAGTGGTGATGATGCTGACGCTCGGCGGCATTGCTCTGTGGCTGCGCCATCGACTGGAGACTGGTCCGCTGCCTGCATAGCGTCGCGGGTTGCATAATAAAAGCACAGCCTGCATGATAAAAGGAGGATATTCAGGAGACGTTATGCAGGAATTAATTGCTCAGGTTGAAGAGCTAGGAATCGAAATTAATCACACCACTTCGCTGGTGTTAATCTTTGGCATCATTTTACTTACTGCCGTTATTGTCCATCTGATATTGCACAAAGTGGTGCTGCGCCTGTTTGAGAAACGGGCGCAGGCCAGTTCCCATTTGTGGCTGCAAATCATTACCCAGAATAAGTTATTTCACCGTCTGGCCTTTACCCTGCAGGGGATTATCGTCAACGTGCAGGCGGCGCTGTGGTTACAAAAAGGCAGCGAAGCGGCTGAGATATTAACCACCTGCGCCCGACTGTGGGTGATGGTGTATGCCCTGCTCTCGTTCTTCTCGTTATTAGACGTGATCTTCAATTTGTCGCAAAAGCTGGCAACCGCCTCTCAGCTTCCGCTTAAGGGAATATTCCAGGGCGTGAAGTTAGTGAGTGCGATCCTGGTCGGCATTCTGATGATCTCCCTGCTGATTGGGCAGTCACCGGCGATTCTGATCAGCGGCCTTGGCGCGATGGCCGCCGTGTTAATGTTGGTGTTTAAAGATCCCATTCTTGGGCTGGTCGCCGGTATTCAGCTTTCGGCGAACGATATGCTGAAGCTTGGCGACTGGCTGGAGATGCCGAAATACGGCGCGGATGGCGCAGTGACGGACATTGGCCTGACCACTGTGAAAGTGCGTAACTGGGACAATACCATCAGCACCATTCCCACCTGGGCGCTGGTGTCGGATTCGTTTAAAAACTGGAGCGGGATGTCGGCGTCAGGCGGGCGGCGAATTAAGCGCAGCCTGAGCATTGATACCACCAGCATTCATTTTCTCGATGAACATGAGCAGCAGCGCTTAATTCAGGCCAAACTGCTCAAGCCTTATATGGCGGCGCGTCATGAGGAAATTCATCTGTGGAATCAGGAAAATGGTGAAGGGGAATCGGTATTAAATCTGCGCAAAATGACCAATATTGGAACGTTTCGCGCGTATCTGAATGAATACCTGCGCAACCACCCGCGAATTCGTAAAGATATGACCCTGATGGTGCGCCAGCTGGCTCCCGACGCGAACGGTCTGCCCATTGAGATATATGCGTTCACCAATACGGTCATTTGGGCGGAATATGAAACCATTCAGGCGGATATTTTCGACCATATTTATGCCGTGGTCGAAGAGTTTGGTCTGCGTATTCATCAATCGCCCACCGGGAACGATATTCGCTCCCTGGCGGACGCGTTCGCGAAATAATCCTCAGGTACTGGCGCGGGCCACGTAGCGCCAGTCCATCATTACCCTTTCTGTTGGCGCATCCGGGTTATCGATTTTATTCAGCAATAAATTCACCGCTTTGCGCCCGATATCTCGCGACGGCTGCTCGATGGTGCTGAGCGGCGGCGAGACCATCTCTGAAAGCTCTGTGCCGTCGAAACCGACCACCGCGATATCCTGCGGCACCCGTAGCCCGGCCTGTTCAATGGCACGCAGCGCGCCTGCCGCCAGGGTGTCTGACACCGCGAACACCGCGTCAGGTGGGTTATCCGCCAGCAGTTTTTTCATCGCTTCCATCCCCGCGCTGGAGCTGAGATCGCTCGCGTATTCCACCACCTGATAATCGAGGCAGCGCAGGTGCAGCACGCTTTTATACCCGCGTTCGCGCAGGCGGGCGTATTTGTAGCTGAGATCGTGGTTGATCAGCGCGATGCGCTGACGTCCGCCGTCCGCCAGCTGGCTGACCACGTGCTGCGAGGCGTCTACATCGTTAATTCCGACGCAGGAAACGGTGCCAGAATCAGCGTATTCTGCGCACTGCACCCACGGGGCGCTTCCGATCAAGGCCGAGAGTTCCGGCAGTTTCGAGAACGCGTCCATAGTGATGATCCCATCGACGATTTTTCCCGACAGCAGGCTCAGGCCGGAGCGTGAACGTTCCAGATCCGAACCGGAATTACAGAGTAAAATGCGATAGCCGTTTTTCTCGGCCTCTTCCTCAATGCCTTTCACCACTTCGCCGCAGAACGGGTTGGCGATGTTGGAGACCATCACGAGGATCATGTAGCTGCGCGCGGTGCGGAGCTGGCGCGCCAGCAGATTAGGCTGGTAGTTACTCTCTTTGATCGCCTGCAAGACGCGCTCGCGGTTTTTCGCTTTCACCGAGTCGCTGTTATTAAGCACGCGCGAGACGGTCGCCACCGAGACACCGGCGAGCTGAGCGATTTTCTGAATAGACATAACGACGATAGATCCTGCAGTGGGCGTTTCACTCAGGCTAACACAATTTTGCTGCCCGGCGAACCGGGCAACACGTCATCGTTCAACGCGAACCCAGCGCTGTTGTTGATGGCTTTTGACAATGGCATCAATGATATACATCACGTTTGCGCCGTCGTGAAAGGTGGCAAATGTCGGCTGTTCCGGCATCGCGCCCGCCTGCACGGCGCGATAAAACTGCGCCATCATGTTCTTAAAGGCATCGGGCCAGCCTTCGATGTGCCCGCCGGGGAAGTGGGCGCTGTCGGCGACGTCCGGATTCATCAGGCCCGGATCGTCCGTCAGAAGCTGATTGGCCCGATCGCGATGACCGATCCACAGCTGCTGCGGGATTTCCTGATCCCAGGCGACGGATTGCTCGCTGCCGTTGATTTCAAAACTCAGCCGGTTTTTGCGCCCAGCGCTAACCTGCGAGACGCTGAAACTGCCTTTGCTGCCGTCGTCAAAGCGGAACAGAATCGAGCCAAAATCCTCGGTGGTGACGGGTTTGTCCTCATACACGGAGGACACATCCTGGGTAAACGTTTGGTTGCCCGCCACGTTGGCTTTACGCGTCGGCCAGACGACCGACAAATCGGCCATCACCTCGACGATCCGTCGCCCGGTGACAAACTGTACTGTGTCGCACCAGTGCGAACCGATATCCGCCACCGCCCGCGAAGCCCCGCCCAACGCGGCCTCGACGCGCCAGTTGTAGTCGGTTTCGCGCAGCATCCAGTCCTGCAAATAACTGCCGTGCGAGGCGAACAGCCGCCCAACGCTTCCGGCACGCATCATGCTTGCCGCCTGGCGCACCATCGCAAACTGGCGATAAACAAAGCTCACGCCGTGGACCACGCCCGCCTGCTCTGCCAGCGCCACCAGTTCCCGCGCCTCTTGCGGGGTCATGCACAGCGGTTTTTCCGAGAACACATGTTTGCCCGCCGCCAGGATTTGCATGTTGATCTGCGCGTGAAGATAATTCGGCGTGCAGTTGTGAACCACCTGCAAACCCGGATGGGCGAGCAGTTCGTCCACACTGGCGTAAGCGTGAGGCACATTCAGCGCCCGCGCCTTTTCCTGCGCCTGCTCAAGCGTGCCATCGCACAAAGCGACCACCTGCACAAAACCGAGGCGACGCAGGGCCTCGATATGCGCCGGGCCGATAAATCCGCTGCCAACGATCCCGACGTTAATCATTCGCGCCCCCTGCGGCAAAATCGTCAAACGCGCGGCCCGAAACTGGAATGATGTGGCGGCGGATGAACTCGCTGCCCTCGCTCGCGCCTACGTCCCCATCCTTCATGCAGCATTCCCACTCCAGCACCGCCCAACCGTCGTAGCCGTACTGCGTGAGCTTGCTGAAGATCCCTTTGAAATCGATCTGTCCGTCGCCCAGAGAACGAAAACGTCCGGCGCGGTTGATCCACGGCTGATATCCGCCGTAGACGCCGCTGCGCCCGTTGGCGCGGAACTCGGCGTCCTTGACGTGAAACGCCTTGATTCGGGTGTGATAGAGATCGATGAACGCCAGGTAATCCATGTGCTGTAAAGCCATGTGGCTCGGATCGTAGAGAATGTTGCAGCGCGGGTGGTTGTCGACCAGCGCAAGAAAACGCTCGAAAGTGACGCCATCGTGCAGGTCTTCGCCCGGATGCAGCTCAAAGCAGAGATCGATGCCGTGCTCATCATAGCAGTCCAGAATCGGACGCCAGCGCCTGGCGAGTTCAGCAAACGCGTCGCGAAAACGCGCCTCGTTATGCGGTGGCCACGGGTAGAAAAACGGCCATGCCAGCGAGCCAGAAAACGTCGCATGAGCGGTGAGCCCCAGCTTTGCCGACGCCGCCACCGCCTTTTTGACCTGCGCCGTTGCCCACGCCTGTCGCGCCGCATCGTTTCCGCGCACCTCAGGCGGCGCAAAGTGGTCAAACGCCTCACCGTACACCGGATTCACCGCCACCAGCTGGCCTTCCAGATGCGTCGACAGTTCGCTGATGACCAGCCCGTGTTCGGCCAGCTTTCCCGTGATGTCATCGCAATACGTCTGGCTGCTCGCCGCTTTTTCCAGATCAAATATCTGCGGATGGTTGCACGGAATTTGCAGGGCTTTGTAGCCCTTGCCTGCCGCCCAGCCTGCCAGCCCGTCGAGCGAGTAAAACGGTGCGTGTGCCCCGATAAACTGTGACAGAAAAATACCCGGTCCCTTAATCGTCCTCATACCACCTCCAAAAAATTACGCCTTGTCATCGTCATATTTAAACGAGAACAGGAAAATCAACGCGATAACAGCCGCAGCCACCGCCGGGATCCACCAGAATGTAACCCACGCCTGCGGTACGGCCTGCCCCGCTACCAGGCGGTTGTACAACGCGCCGGAAATTTGCGAGCCGAGCAGCATGCCGATGCCGTAGGTGAACATTACAATCATGCTCTGCGCCTGGCCTTTCACCTTTTCACCCGCCACGCGGTCGGTATAGATAAAACCGACAACAAAGAAGAAGTCGTAGCACACACCGTGGAGCAGAATGCCGAGATACAGCAGGAAACGCCCCTCTTCACTCACACCGAGCGCAAAAAACGCATAGCGCACAAACCACGCCAGCATGCCGATAAGCAGCATGTATTTCACCCCGAGGCGGCGGAACAGCAGCGGGATCACCAGCATAAAGACGATCTCAGACATCTGCCCGAACGACATGGCGGTGCTGACATCCTGAATCCCTGCATCAGCCAGATATGACGCGGTGTAGGCGTAATACGTGCCGAGCGGCACGGAGATCAGCATCGCGCACAAGGAGAAGATAAAAAAGTGGCGGGTTTTGAGCAGCGCAAAGGCATCCGCGCAGAACAGATCGCGCACGGCAACCGGCAACCCTTTAGCTGGGGCTGGCGTGTGCGGCAGCGTCAGGCTATAGGCGGCCAGCAGAACAGAACTGACGGCTGCGACCTGGAAAATAGTTACGCTGGCTGAAACACCCGTTACGCCAATGAAAATCCCGGCCACAATCCAACCGATGGTGCCAAAGACGCGCACCACCGGGAAGGTTTTATCGACGTTAGCCAGGCTGTGAAACGCGATGTTGTTGGTTAGCGCCAGCGTCGGCATGTAGCAGAGCGTGTAGCCAAACAGCAGGCCAATCAGCAGAGCGCCGTTTTCAGCGATCAGTGCGCCAGGCACGAACCACAATATCGCCGCGCCGAGCAGGTGCATTACCGCCATCACCTTTTGCGAGGGGAAGAAGCGGTCTACCAGCATCCCAAGCACAAACGGTGACAGAATGGACGCAATCGGACCTGCGGAAAACGCATCACCAATGAGCAGCGACATGTTGTGCTGGGCCATCACCAGCCCAAGCGTGACCGACCAGCTACCCCAGATAAAAAACTGTAAAAACATCATCAGCGACAGCCGCGGAACCAGCAGCCGGTGCTGCCCTATCGCCTTTCCACTACTTTCAGTTGTTGACACCATGATAAGCCTCACCTGTAAAAAGTAATCGATTACAAAACGCATCAAACAAAAAGTAATCGATTACAAAACAAAGATCCTGCTGATCAAAACAGAACTGCGAGAGCGGTCACGATCTAAATTTTTGTGCCGGAATTGTTGTCGCGAGCAGGAAACTCGACGCTCGGAACATAAAAGATAAACCCCGTCAAACATTGAAATGAGTAATATCCTGGTTAACTTTGGGTATTTGTGTGCCTCACAGCAAAACTTTTCTTCACCTCACCGTGTCTGTGTCGAATAACGCTAATTCCCTCAGGTATTTATTGCAGAATTAGCTCAACAAAAAGTTATTGTCATTCAATAATGGACGAATAGGGTTTTTTTAGTACAATATAGAATCATAGAACCGTGACTTTAAAACAAGAACGGATCTCATCAGTAAACATTTCAGCTATAATTCCAGCGTGACTGCACCAACCATGAAGAACACGAAACCATGAACAAAATCGCAATAACAGCTAACTTATATAAGCATAAACCTATTAAGCCTCTGGATATTATTAATAAATTAATTAATTGTTTTTCAAAGCATTCACAACCCCTACTTGGACGCTACGGCGACGATCGAATCCCCTTCATAGATGATGATGGAAAGTCTATTGTTACCCTCATCACCTCTGGGCAAGTCGATATCTGGCGCAACCATGACAACCTACTTGTCGCGACGGTGATTGCCCCGGGTATATTGGGGTTACAGGGGTCTGATTTTCGTTATCATACGCATACTATCCGTCGTCAGGGACTGAGCGATATTCTATATTTGACGCATGAAGCGGCAATGAAAATAATCAATGAAAACAACCTTGCAAGTGATGTCATGACCTATCAGGCTTATATCGGCGATCATCAGAGCTACCGTGATATCGTGATGGTCAACAGTAGCACCTATAGCATCGTCTGTATGATGCTGACGGAGCTTGCGCAGCACCCAAACCATGCCGAAATGAGCGTGGAAAAATACATCCTTACGCGAACACGGCTGGCCCGTAGTGGCGTTATGAAGATTCTATCTGATTTGCGTTATGGCGGTTTTATTGAGATGGAGAAGGGTAAACTAATTAAGTTAGGAATCCCCTTCCCTAAAAACTACTAAGCACAAACTTCTCGACGGAGGCTATGTTTCTTAGTACTGGCATTATGCTTATCCTATTTTTATTCCAAACACGCCTTAAACACCTCGCTATTCCAGCACCAACTCAGCACTGATGCGCACTGTCAATTTTTGGACACCAGTTACGTCCAAAAATAGACGCTTACATTTTAAATTCCACCGAAGTATAATTTTTTCCAGATTTAGCAGTTCAAAATATTTATTCTTTAGAGCTCTATGATCTAAGTAGCCTCCGTCAAGTTTCTCTTATTAACTGGATTTATAAGAGTTCTCGAATATCGTTTGTATAAATAAGGAAATAGTTATGTCTTCTCGTAAAGCGTTAGTTAGTCTTGCTTTGGTTCTGTCAGCTTATGGTTCAGCGGCGATGGCTTCTGACGGCACCGTTAAATTTAGCGGTGATATCGTCGATACCCCATGTGTTGTTTCAACCGACAGTGTCGATCAGACTGTTTCGCTGGGTAAAGTCAAAGCCTCTACTTTCGCGAAGGTAAAAGACACCTCTGCGGATCAGGGCTTCACCATCAAGCTGGAAGAATGTGATAACGCCGTGAAGAAAACGGCAAGCGTCATGTTTACCGGTTCGCAGGACAGCACGGATAACACCCTGCTGGCTATCAGCAACGTTTCTGGTGCAGCGACCGGTGTGGGCATTGAAATCCTGAGCAACGCAGGAACTGTCATTCCTATGGGTACCGCAAGCGCCGACAATTCACTGCAAACGGGTGAAAACGTCCTGAACTTCAAAGCACACTACAAATCCACTTTGGCATCTGTAGGAGTGGGCCCAGCCAACTCACAGGCTGACTTCCAGGTCACCTATAAGTAATCCTTGCGGTGCGGTAATCCTTTTTTATCGCACCGTAATTTCCAGAAGGTCTGTACATGAAATTAAAACCCTTATTCGCAGCGACAGCATTGCTGTTTGCTTCGCACAGCGTATTTGCGTCTGACGGAATTGTATTGGGCGCAACGCGCGTGGTTTACAGTGCGGATGCAAAAGAAGCCTCTCTTACCGTCGATAATCACAGCAGCAAGCAATATTTCTTAGTGCAATCTTGGGTAGATGATAAAGACGGAAATAAAAAAGTTCCGTTCAGTATTACTCCACCATTATTCCGTCTGAATGCCAATAAAGAAAATATGTTGCGCATTATGAAAACGGGTGGGCAATTACCCAACGATCGTGAGTCCGTTTATTGGCTCAACGTCAAAGCCATTCCTCCGGCCCCTGAAGCAGGCGATGCGCAGAATGTACTGCAACTGGCTATTAAAACACGGATAAAAATGTTCTACCGTCCGGCGGATTTACCGGGCAAAGCAGATGAATCACCAAAAGCGCTGCAGTGGTCTGTTCAGGGTGGCGAGCTGATTGCCAAAAATCCAACGGCCTATTCCGTCACGCTGGACAGCGTCAAACTCAGCGGCAATGAGATTAAAAACGTCAATCTGGTGATGCCGAAAAGTGAGGCCCACTTCAAATTGCCAGCTGGCGTACAGGGTAAGCAGGTCGTCTTTACCACCATTAATGATTACGGCGGTGTGACTCCCGCAATTACCGCAGCGGTGAATTAAGACCACACCAGCTTCTGACTTTTTCCTTTTCTTTTAGCGAATGCCTGACGCCATGAATAATAAGCAATGGAACAGAAATACTGCGCATAAACTTACGCGCGACAGCGTTATGCATCGTTATGTTCTCAGCAGTACCCTCTCCCTGCTGCTGTGTTCCCCGCAAAGTTTTGCGGATGCAGGATTTAACCCGGCCTTTATTGAGCAATCCGACAGCGGCGATACCGTGGCCGATCTCTCCGCGTTCAGCAAATCCAGCGGTGGGCAGTTGCCTGGGAAATATCTGGTCGATATCAACGTCAATAACGAAACGGTTGACCACCAGGAAATCACCTTTTATGCCGACGACAGTGGCGCGGATAAAAATGACACCGGCTTATTGCCCTGCCTGACGCTGGAGCAATTAAAAAAATATGGCGTGAAAGTTGACGCTATCCCGGCTCTGAGTCAACACAGTGCGGGGACAAAAAAAGAGGCGGCAACAGACGCAACAGAATGCGTCAATTTTTTGCAGGCTATTCCCTCTTCCAGTGCCGCTTTTGAGTTCGACAAACAACGCCTTGAGCTGAGTTTCCCCCAGGCGATGCTGTCGCAAGCGGTGCGCGGCTACGTTGACCCGGTATTATGGGACGACGGCATTCCAGCCTATTTGCTGGATTACAATTTTACCGGCGCCAACGGCACCAATGAAAACAACGGCACTACCACGCACGATGACAGCTACTACCTGAGCCTGCGAAACGGCCTGAATCTCGGCCCGTGGCGACTGCGCAACTATTCGACCTGGAGCGACAGCAACGGTGAACGGCAGTGGCAGAACATTAATACCTATCTGCAGCGCAGTATTATTTCGCTGCAATCCCAGCTCACGCTGGGCGACGGGTATTCCACCGGCGACGTATTTGACAGCGTGCAGTATCGCGGTGCACAGCTGGCATCGGACGACTCAATGCTGCCGAACAGTATGCAGGGTTTTGCCCCAATCGTGCGCGGGATAGCCAAAACCAACGCCCAGGTCACCATTAGCCAGAATGGCTACACCATCTATCAAAGCTACGTCGCGCCGGGTGCATTCGAGATTACCGATCTGTACGCCAGTTCCGGCAGCGGCGACTTAACGGTCGATATTAAAGAAGAAGACGGCTCAACGCAGCACTTCGTGCAGCCCTATGCCTCGGTGCCTTTATTGCAGCGTGAAGGTCACCTGAAATACAGCGTGACAGCAGGACAGTATCGCAGTGGCTACGGTAGCGAGAATCCGGACTTTGGTCAGATCTCGCTGATTCGTGGCTTTGCGGGCGGGACGACGGTGTATGGCGGCGTTCAGGGGAGCGATAAGTATCAGGCGCTGGCGCTGGGCATGGGGAAAAATATTGGTGACTGGGGCGCGGTTTCCATCGATGTAACCCAGGCCAAAACTCAGCTGCCAGGTGACGTGGAGCAGACCGGTCAATCGTACCGTTTTCTGTATGCTAAATCCTTTTCTGATACCGAAACCGATTTTCGTCTGCTGGGTTATCGCTACTCCACCAGCGGGTTTTACACCTTGCAGGAGTCAGTGGACCTGAATGCTGAGGACACGGACAGCACCGATTTCGAGATCAATAGCCATAAACGTAGTCAGGTAGAAGGTTCCGTGAACCAATCACTGCCAGAAGGCTGGGGCTCGTTCTATTTTTCCGGCAGCGTTCAGGACTACTGGGGTACCAGCGGCACCGAGCAGACCTTGCAACTCGGGTATAACAACAACTTGCTGGGGGCAAGCTACAGCGTGACGCTGAGCGATAACTTCACCCCGGACGAACCGAGTGACCGCCAGGTGTCGTTCAGCGTTTCCATTCCGCTTGACCGTTGGGTAAAAGGCGCTTGGGCGACATACAACCTCAATACCAGCACCCGCAGTAGCACTCAGCATCAGGCTGGCATCAACGGGATTACGGATGATGACAAACTGAACTACAGCGTCAGCCAGAATATTGCCAGCCAGAATCAGGGTGGGAACGGTAACGCCAACCTGAACTACAAAGGCCGCTACGGAAGTAGCAACCTGGGCTACAGCTATAGCGACAACTCAAAACGCTGGAATTACGGCCTGGAGGGTGGCGTCGTCGTCCACAGCCAGGGCGTGACGCTGTCCCAGCCGCTCGGCGATACCATTGCGCTGGTGGCGGCTCCCGGCGCTGACGATGTGAAAGTGCTGAACAACAGCGGGGTTGATACTGACAGCCGCGGTTACGCCATCGTGCCGTTCACCTCACCGTACCGTCGCAACCGGGTCGGGCTGGACACCACCACGCTCGGGCCGAATGTCGACCTCGATGAGAGCGCCAAAGACGTGATCCCCACGCGCGGCGCGGTGGTACGGGCTGATTTTAACCCGCACGTCGGCTATCGGGTGATGATGAATTTGACCCAGGCCGATGGAAACGCGGTGCCGTTTGGCACCACGGTCAGCCTGCTAACAGAAGACCGTAAAAATGCACCTGATGCAGGGATCGTCGGCGAAATGGGGGCCACGTATTTGAGTGGCTTGCCAGAAGAAGGGCAGCTGATTGCCCAGTGGGGTAAAGCGCCGGACCAGCAGTGCCAGGTACATTACCAGTTAACCGGGCAGGATATGAAAATCAGTCTGCCAACAATTGCCGGTCGCTGTTTGCCGGTGAGAGGATGATCCACGATGTTTAATTTTAGAAGTTGGGTGTGGCTTGGATGTTTATTAGCCTCTGTCATGGCCCCCGTTCACGCAGCGAAGTTTCCCGCAGAGACCATTAATATTAGTGGAACAGTCAATGTTAATAAAGATCCAACAGACAATGGGAACGTGCCTTTTGGACGGTATATTTTTGTTGGAAGCTCACAATATACTGGACCATCCAGTCTTAATAGCCACATGAGAATGCAATTCGATCCTAACACTACTGGGACTATTCATTGGGGTCACATTGATGGCCATATTGGCCTCCCGATTGGTAACGGTTTTTATTTGGTCTTCGGCATCAGGGATGAGCGCGGCGAAATTTGGCAAAGTGATGAAATTCAATTAATTAACGTTGCTGTAAAAAGCCCCGGTGAAGTTATGGTATCAGTTGTCACTGATGCAACCGGAACTGACTATGTGGGCGATTTTTCTTATAACACTAATAGTATTGCATTTATTAATAATGACGTTACCTCCAGTAATGCTGTATGTCAAAAAAATGCAGCGTACGCCAATGATTTTATATGCGCTGTTGTGGGTATTAATTTACACTTTCATGTCTCGAACTCGACGTGTCAAATAATCACCGCACATAATATGGCTTTTATCTGGGCCTCATTATCCCCCAGCGAAATCAGTAATGGCTCAGCCGAAACTAAAACTGCGCCTGTCACTATGCGTTGCAGTAATTCGGGTGGCGTTGAACCTATCGCTGTGACCTTTACCTCCAGTACGGGAACCTACGATGCCGATCAGGGTATCGTGAAAACGAGCCGGGCTAATCTGGGATTACAGCTGTCCTGGGCCAGTAATGGGCAGCCTGTCGTCATGGATAAAGAGATCGATATTCCGGCATTTGCCACTTCAACGGAAGACCTCAGCGTTAATGCTAAGCCTGTGCAGCTAGGGAGCGAGACCATTCTCGGCGGCAATTTCTCGACCCAAGTGACAATGAACATTGAATATCGCTAAAGGAAAGATAATGCACATCATTAAGACATTATTGATAGGTTCCTTATTCATTAGTATTAACTGTTTGGCTATTCCGGTTACCGATCAAATTTATCTCAACTACAGCGGTACAGTGGTTATCCCCCCCTGCACCATCTCCGTCCCCTCTGCGGTGGTTGATTTTGGCACTCTTCCGATAACGGATTTCACGACCTCTGATTCGGCGACTGACTGGAAAGAAGTGAAGATAAATTTAACAGATTGCGCAGATGTCAGTGAATACGATGTGACTGTCAATGCCACACCGGATAGCGAGAACAACTTATATATCGCCAATGAAGGAACCGCAGAACATCTTGCGGTGCAGGCCAAAATGGAAATTCCTACCGTCATGCCAGCTTACGACGGAATAACCATCCCCATACGCCTGGCCCTGAAGGAAACGATCTCGCAGACGGCTTTTGATTTTCGCATTCGTAATAATGGTTCGGGAGCGGCAACCGCAGGCAGTGTGAAGTCAGTGATCACTTTAGTTTATACTTTTAAATAACCGTAAGCGGGTTTAACAATGAATAATCGTTTTAACTCTATTGCCGTAGCAATAGCACTTCTCGGAATATCTACGGGCACAGCACAGGCAGCAAATACGACAATCATCACGGTGATCGCCAATATTGTGGCGTCTCCGTGTACCGTCAGCACAGAGACTTTAAATATTGATCTGGGCGATATTCAGGCATCCGCGCTAGAAGCGGCGGGCAGTACGACGCCCTGGTCACCCGTGAACTCGATTTTACTGACGGACTGTCCTGCCGGGACGAGCAGCGTCATTGCCAGTTTCCAGGGAACTCCAGCCACGAATGGCGACAGCGACGGATACAAAAATGAAGGTGCCGCCCCCACCATCAGCGTTCAGCTGGCAGACAATGAACCCACACCGAAAATGCTCAGCACCGGGAAAACGGAAAGCCTGAACGTTGTGAATAAAGCGGCTCAGGTCGACCTGAAAGCGCGTCTTTACAGCAGCGGCGTGGCCGCTCCGGGTGCCGTGAAATCAACCATTAACGTGGGATTTGAATATAAATAGTGACCATTATGCATAGTATAAACAGGCTCTTACACACCGTTTTGTGGTGTTTACCGCTACTGCTGGGTGTCAGTTCTTCGTTTGCACAGGCCACTGATACGGTGATCAGTGTGTCAGCCGTCATTAAGGAGTCATCCTGCAAGGTCGCTGCGAGCTCGATCGAACAAAGCGTCGATTTAGGTAAGGGTCGGGTGGCGGACTTAAAGCAGGCCAATGCGGCGACAGAGTGGAAACCGTTCAGCGTGGAGCTGACGGATTGCCCTGACTCCGTGACTCAGGTGGTGGCAACCGTCAGCGGCACGCCCGATAAGGACCGCGCGGAAGACTTCCTCAATACGGGAACGGCTAAAAAAGTGGCGGTTGAAGTGAAAAACGCCGCGGATGACGCACAAATCAGCAATGGCAAAACCGTCACCACGACGGTGGATCAAGCGCACAACGCGGCGCTGCAGTTTAAAGGGCGGATGATCACGCCCACCGGAGGTGCGACCTCTGGTTCAGTCGCGGCGTTGATGGAGTTTTCCTTTGAGTTCAAATAAATATTCTGAACAGAATTAAAGCTTTTGCCATTGCAAAATGCAGTGGCATGAATGAATAAAATAATGAAGGAATTACCGTATGAAGTTACTTAAAAATGAATCTGAATACCGGGACTGGATGATTAAAGATTATCATCATCTCGAAGATGAGTCGTTTCTTTACAACTATTTAAGCCCTGAAGAACTTGACGATGAGCTGATAAAAAACATGCCCTTGAAGTACCCTTGCATTGGTCTTATCACCTACGGGAATAGCACCATAGAACCTGCGGTAACACAATTTTTGTACCAGGATCAGATTGAAGAATGGGCAAATATCATGAAACAACTAGATAATAGCCATTGAAAATAGAATAGTGTGTTTCATGAATTAAACATTAGTCCAGGATTACCTCAGAGAATCTTATCTTTGAGGCCTTAAGGATTTCCTTTACAAAAATGTTTCAAACATGCTCACACTACGATTTTTTATTGTTAATGTTTTTCGCACTCCTTGAACATCAATAATGCAACACTCTGTTTTTACGAGACAATTAGCCCAACTTAATAAATTACTTATAATTTACCAACTGGTGCCAATTATTATTTCATTTAAACTATCAACTCTCCCGAGCAATATTCCAATGTGTGAATTGTTCTCACTATTTTTCAAAAATCATTTATATCACAGGTTTAAAGAACTTTATGAAAACTTCAGCTCTATCTTTCTTTGCTATGACTATCTGCGCATCTCTTTTTGCGACAGAGGCGGCCCGTGCCAGCGATGGCGATGTGACGTTTAATGGGAAAATCATTGATTCGGCCTGTACCGTCAGCGGTGTAAATGGTAGCGGCAATGCCAACGGTACCATTGTCACGTTGCCAGATATCACCACCGGAGCCTTTGATGCGACCTCTAAAATGGCAGGCGTCACACCGTTTACCATCGATCTGACCGGTTGCGATGTCACCACGATGCATAATGCTACCGTCCACTTTTCCGGCACCGCGGATACAACCGATACCACCATCCTCAAAAACACCAAAGCGACCAACGGAGTCGGTGTGGCCATTCTGGAAAATGATGGCGTGACGCTGGTAGACATTAATACCGGTACCTACTCTAAACCTCAAACGCTGGCCACCGGCAGCAATGCACTAAAATTTAAGGCCGCTTATAAAGCGAATTCCACCGTAGCTTCCGTAACGTCAGGCGACGTTCAGTCCCGAGCGATTTTTGACGTTTCCTACCAGTAATTACCTTTATATCGTTTCGTTTTAACCAGTCTGACTCCACCTTTTCACACTTTAAGTGGGAAAAGGTGGCCTTACGGCTGCGTCCATATATCACATTAATCAATGGGGGGGGAGTATGCAAAAATATACCTTAGTAGCCCCTTCCCCCCTTCTCATTATTTTATCATTAATGGTTTTCTCTGCTCATGCCGCAGACGAAACACCTATATTTGACCCTGAGTTTTTAAAGCAAGGGAGCGTAGACACTCGCCTTCCTTCAGCATTTTATCAGGCTGATGCGATCAGCAGTGGTATGAAGGAAATCAACGTCTCCGTCAATGGCGCGGAAGCCAAAAAAATAAACCTGGAATATATTTCAACCGGCAATGACGGTAAATCAGCCCCCTGCTTCACCTCTACAATTCTGAATCAGTTAAATATTAACCCCACAGGATTAAATAAAGCGGCATTCACACCTGCGAATAAACTGCCGGGAGAAAGTTGCCTCGATATCAGCGCAAAATGGCCCGAGCTGCACTTTAGCTATGATGAGGGTAACCAGAACGGAACCCTTACACTGCCGCAGTCCGCTATTCTGGAGAGCAATCCCTTGACTGCCGTCAACCCAGCCATGTGGGACAAAGGGGTCAACGCAGTGCGCGTTAACTATAGCGGTTACACCTACCACACCAGCAGCCACGGAGATAACCAGAATTCAACCTCAGACTCCAGCTACCTGAGCCTCAATTCCGCCGTCAATCTCGGCCGCTGGCGCTTATACAGTTTCGATACCTTTAACAAATCTGATGGGCAGCAATGGGAAGATAACCACGATCGTGCTTACGGCGAAACGGACATCAATAGCTTGCTGTCGACACTGACGATGGGAGATGTCTACAGCTACTCGCCAGGAAGCGTGATGGGCGTGATACCGATGAAAGGTATCGCCCTGGGCACCAATACCCAGATGTTGCCCGGTGAAGCGTTTAGCTACACGCCAGTTATCCGTGGCGTGGCAAACAGCAATGCAAAAGTGGTTATTCGTCAGCGCGGCAGCATTATTTACAGTAAAGCCGTTCCGCCAGGCGCGTTTGCCATCACCGACCTGACCAGCGGCCAGCGGGGCGCAGACCTCGATGTCAGCGTTGAGGAAAGCGATGGCAGTAAGCAGGAATTCAGCGTTCCCTACACTTCACTGCCGGATATGATCCGCCCCGGCAGTTGGCGATATAACGTCAGTGCCGGGCAATATCGCAGCAGCAACTCTCTTAGCCATTCACCCGAACTTGCTCAGGCGAGCATTGAATATGGGTTAAATAAATTGACCCTGAGTAACGTTGTATTAGCCGGTGAAGGGTATCAGTCGCTGGCTGTCAGTAGCGCATATGATTTGGGATTCTGGGGCAGTATGTCCCTCGACTGGGCTATCGAGAAACAAGCGAACTATGCGCGTAAAGATGAAGACGACGTGAGCGCAAATCAGTCTCCGGGCCAGGCCGTCAGGGTGCTCTATGCCCGTCAGTTTGACAGTACCAATACGTCATTCCAGGTTTCCGCCTATCGTTTCCGTACCCCCGATTTCCAGTCATTCAGCGAGTATGCCGATCAGCGATGGGGCGACGCTGACAACAACACGTCTCATCGTAAAAATGAGATTGAACTCACGTTAAATCAGGGGCTTGGGGAACTGGGGAGCAGCTATCTTACCGTTGATAATCAAGAATATTATCCGTATGAAGGCGAAACGCAAAGCAACCAGCGCTCGATCACTTTGGGTTTCAATACCCAAATAAAAATGGCGTCGTTGGGCCTCAGCGCCAGCGTTAACCAAAGCCCCGGTGAGATCACGGATAGACAGCTATCCTTGAGTTTGTCGATGCCACTCGACTTTGGCGCTCATCACAACACCAGTCTGTCGCTGATGTCGAACACCAGCAAGGGCAACAATAGCCAAATGGCAACGCTCTCTGGATCAGAGCTGGATAACACTCTGGATTACAGCATGTCAGTACAGCGCAATCAGGGTGGCGAATACTCCCCAGGCGTGTCAGCAAACTATCGCACACCTGCTGCAAGCTATAGTGCCAGTAGCTCGTTTAGCCCTGACACCAGCCAGTACTCGCTGGGCATGTCCGGCGGTGTACTCGGTTACAGCAACGGTGTCATTTTCTCGCAGAATCTGGGGGACACAGTGAATATTGTTGAAGCCCCCGACGCGGACAACGTCGCCATAGACGGACAACCGGGCGTTCGTACCAATAAGCAGGGTAAAGCTGTCGTGCCTTACGTGACGCCATACCGCGAGAACACCATTTCACTGAATACCCGCACCGCCAACCAGAATGTGGAGCTGGTTAACAGTGGGATGAACGTCACGCCGACACACGGCGCCGTGACAGTCACCCATTTTGTCACCCGTGTCGGACGCCGGGCGATGGTAAAACTCACGCTGGAAAACGGGCAGAACGCACCGTTTGGCGCTTATGTTTATCAGGACAACGTCGAAGTCGGCATGGTAGCCAGCGACGGTATGCTCTATTTATCCGGCGTTTTAGCCAAAGGCGAGACGCCTCTGTTAGTCCACTGGGGAGATAAAGGCGGTGAAGAGTGTCATTTCATTTTGCCTCCCGCGACGGGGAAATCTTCCGACTGGTATCAGCAAACTCAACAAACTTGTCATACAGGTGCACTATGAAACACACGTTCCGCTCACACTTTCTCATCATGATGGGAATGCTTTCACTCCTGGCCACTGGAAGTACGTTGGCCGCCGTCAGGCCAGAGGCAACGCGCGCGATTATTTATATCAGCGATAAAGAAGGCAGCGTGCAGATGAAAAATGACAGCAAAGATACCACCTACCTGGTGCAGTCATGGCTCGAGGATTTAAAGGGCAGTGATAAAAATATCCCAATAGTCCTCACTCCCCCGTTATTTAAAATCGATCCAAATAAAGAAGCCCGCCTCAGATTACTGGTAATGCCTGGCTCGCTGCCAACCGATCGGGAAACCGTCTACTGGCTGGTCATGCAGGAGATTCCACCGGCACCAAAAGTGAAAAGTAACCAGCTCGTCCTGGCCGTTCGCTCCCGCATCAAGGTGTTTGTTCGACCTGCGGGTCTGGAGGGAGATCCCAAAGAAAGTGTCACTAAACTTCACTGGAGAACGGAAAGCGATGGGGGTAAACGCTGGCTGGTGGCACAAAACCCAACGCCATATTACGTCAGTTTCTCAGCGCTGACGCTCAACGGCCAGAGTGTTATCGACAAACATCCGATGGTCCCTGCAAAAGGGGAAATGCGCTATGAAATTCCGGCCAAGGCTGCAACTGGCTCGGCTCAGTTGAGCTACTCTGCCATTAATGATTTTGGCGGTGAAACAGCCATTCAACATGCGTCGCTCAGCAATTAATCCTTTGTCGAACCTGAGGGGAAGTGAGGGATTTATGAATAAGACCTTTAACACGTTATCTTTATTGGTGGTCAGCAGCTTTGCTTTCATCAGCGTTGATGCATTCGCTTCATCACCGACCTGTCAAATTGATACCGGCGGGGTGAAACCCTTTAGCCTGATGACCGCCGATCAACCGATTACTGTTGATCCCGGAACGCCGGATGGCACGGTCGTTAAGCACTGGGATTTCGGTGAATTTTTGCCAAGCATGCGAATCTCCTGCACGACCAATGGGGAGTATTATGATTTCCCGGACGGGTTCAACGGTGAACTCTGGATGGCACTTTACCTTATCAATAACGCGGTTATGCTCCCGGTTAAAGGATGGGGTTTCACTTCAAATTCAGGGCTATATCTTAAACTTTATCTCAAACCGCTCTCCGTCAGCGGCGCGACGGTGACCAACGGCTATCCGCCCGCTGAGCTGGTGAACGGTAAAGCAATGAATGAGACATACCCTATTGGCACCAAAGCAGATTCGGTAGCCTTCCAGTTTGGCGGACAGTACAACGACAATAAAACAGCCTGGCTTTACGATCCGACAAAAAATTATGCCGTCCAGGCAATGGCTGCGGATTTAATCAAAAGCGGTACCGTCGCCTATGACGGAATGCCGGTGATGATTGGCTCGCAGCTGCGTTTTGATTTAGAGAATATGAACACTGGTTCCACTTCTGTTTACGTTAACTTAGGGACTGGGGTCTATATCTCACAGTCCAGCTGTAGCCTTGTCGATAAAAGGCAGACGGTTCAACTGCCGGACTATACCAAGCAATCTACCGGGGGGTTCCCAAAAGAAGGGGATCACGTTCCCTTTGATCTCTCGTTCAGCTGTGGAGCGGCATTCAGCAATTTGGATATCACCTTTACCGACGCTAACGTCGGCGGAAGTTCTGAGGACTACCTCAATGTCTTTAATGCACAGAACAATAAGGTGATTGATGGACTGGGCGTCAAATTGTTCGATACTGCGGGAAGCGCCATCCAGATTGGTGAGAAAGTTCATACGGGCAGCGTTAATGAAGGCGTCTCCAGTCATCGCTTCTATGCTGCAATGACGCAAACTGCGGCGAAGGTGTTGTCCGACGGACAAAATTTTTCCGGCGATGTGACCGCCAAAGCCGATATCACGATGACCTATTATTAAGAAAACAAGGGGACCGCTGTACACAGGTCCCCTTGTTATGCTCATACCCTGCGATGCTTAACTACGTCGCGATAACTTAAACACCACGAATAAAAACACCACCCACACCGGCAGCAGCAACGCTGACAGCCGCATATCGTCGAGGGTGCACATCAGCACCAGGATCATCCCAAGGAAGGCGATACACAGGTAGTTACCCGCCGGATAGAGCAGCGCTTTAAATTGTGTTTCACGCCCTTTGCGACGCATCGCCGCGCGAAAGCGCAGGTGCGCCAGGCAGATCATAATCCAGTTCAGCAGCAGGGTTGCCACCACCAGCGCCATCAGCAGACCGAAGGCCTCTTTCGGCAGCAGGTAGTTGATCAGCACCACCAGCGAGGTGATCCCCCCGGACAGCAGCAGCGAATTGACCGGCACGCCGCGACGGCTGACGCGGGTCAGAAACTTCGGCGCGTTGCCCTGCACCGAAAGGCCAAACAGCATACGGCTGTTGGAATACACGCCGCTGTTATAAACCGACAGTGACGCCACCAGAATGACGAAGTTCAGCGCCGAGGCCACCAGATTGCTGTTCATATCGTGGAAAATCATCACGAATGGGCTGCTATCGGATTTGACTTCGCCCCACGGATAGAGCGCCAGCAGGACCACCAGCGAACCGATATAAAACAGCAGAATACGGTACACCACCTGGTTAACCGCTTTCGGAATGCTTTTGTGCGGATCGCGCGCTTCAGCCGCCGTGATGCCGATCAGCTCCAGTCCGCCAAAGGAGAACATGATCACCGCCAGGGACATAATCAGCCCCTTCCAGCCTGTCGCCAGGAAGCCGCCGTGTTTCCACAAGTTATCGATGTTAGCGCGCTCGCCGCCATGACCCGAGAACAGCAGCCACAGGCCAAAGCCAATCATGCCGATAATCGCCACCACTTTGATCAGCGCAAACCAGAACTCGGTTTCGCCGTACAGACGGACGTTCACGAGATTCACGGCGTTGATGATAATGAAGAAGGCGGCGGCCCAGATCCACGTCGGGACATCCGGCAGCCAGTACTGCATATAAATGCCAGCGGCGGTAAGCTCAGCCATGCCGACCAGCACAAACATCACCCAGTAGTTCCAGCCAGAAAGAAAGCCCGCAAACGGACCCCAGTATTTATAGGCAAAGTGTGCAAAAGAGCCGGATACCGGCTCTTCGACGACCATCTCGCCGAGCTGGCGCATGATCAGAAAAGCGATCACGCCCGCAATGCCGTATCCCAGCAGAACCGCTGGACCGGCCATCTGAATCGCAGGCCCAATGCCGAGAAACAGCCCGGTACCAATCGCGCCGCCGAGGGCAATTAACTGAATATGTCGATTTTGCAAACCACGTTGCAGCGTCGGTGTCTGTTCCGACGAGGCTTCAGAAACCGCATTGTCTGAAGCGGATGACGCGTCTCTCACGTCTGACCCCTGTGTATTTTTAGTGAAGGGGCACCTTTTAACACTTCGAGTCTGCAGGAGCAAGTTGCAGGCCGGATCGCAAAGACCGGGATGAATTCGAAATCATGGCTGGGTATGATGTTGAAAACCCAAACCAGACAGAGTGACCTATGACTGTGAAACCTTTTTACCCTATCGGAACCCCAGGCAAGCCCTGGACCGCAGCCGAAAAGCAGCAGTGGCGCGAGAGCCAGACGCGTTTTCGAAGCTATGAAACTGACGTGCTGAACGCCATAAATGCGCTCAAACCTCGCTATGACGTGAGCCAGTACGGCGAATTGCACTATGGCGACCAGACATTCCCGCTGATGGCGCTGAAATCGCAACACTGGGACGACAGCCTGCCCGTCGCGCTGATCACCGGCGGCGTCCACGGATATGAAACCAGCGGCGTGATGGGGGCGCTGAGTTTCCTCTCTGAATATCAGAATGAGTACGCGGGGAAAATCAATTTGCTGGTGGTGCCGTGCGTCAGCCCGTGGGCGTATGAGCACGTGACCCGCTGGAACTATGATGCCGTGGATACCAACCGCCAGTTCTGGGCACAAGGTGAAGGTGAAGAAGCCCGCGCGCTGATGGCGTTTACCGCCCCGCTGAAAGGCAAATTCCTGCTGCACGTCGATCTGCACGAAACCACCGACAGCGATGAAAGCGAGTTCCGTCCGGCGAAAGCGGCGCGAGACGGCGAGCCGTTTGAGCCGGGAACCATTCCCGATGGCTACTATCTGGTGAGCGATACGCAGAATTCAAGGCTGGATTTCCAGGCGGCCATTATTGCTGCCGTGGAGAACGTGACTCACATTGCCCCTGCGGATAAGAACGGCAACATGCTGGACTACCCGGTCGTCAGCCACGGTGTGGTGGAATATGACAACAATGCCTACCACCTGTGCGCCACCCTGACAGGCGCGCCATTTACTACCACCACCGAAGTGTATCCCGACAGCCCGGACGCCACGCCTGAAGCCTGTACGCGAGCACAGGTTGTGACCGTTCGCACTGCAATAGAGTTTGCGTTAGCACACGCTTAAGAATGGATGGGGCATCCGTGCCCCTGATAACGAGGGTAAAACTTAGAACTCGTAGCCGACGGAAACCTTAAAGGTGCGCGGCTCGCCCTGGAACACGTAGGTTCCAGAGTCGTCTACGCTTGCCCAGTAGTTTTCGTCTGTGATGTTGTCGATACCCGCACGCACGGTCATCTGATTCTGGTTATGGTTCACCGCGAAGCGATAGCGCATACCCAGATCCAGCGTGGTGTAGCTGTCGAGCTTTTTGCTGTTTGCCAGATCCGCGTACTGAGAACCGGAGTGATTCACGCGCGCGGTCGCCGTCAGGCCGTCGATCGGTTTGATGTCATATTCCGCACCCAATACGGCGTAGAAGTTCGGCACGCCAATCACCTTATTACCCTGATTGAGACCGTTATTGGTTTTGGTCATCTCCGCCTGCAGCCAGGTGGCGCTGGCGTTCAGACGCATTCCCAGCATCGGCTCGCCAAACACGTTCAACTCAACGCCACGGTTACGCTGTTCAGCGTCCAGACCATAGTGTTTGGTGACGCTATCGAGGATCGCCGACGGCATTTTGATTTCGAACAGCGCCAGCGAGCCGCCCACGCGACCAAAGTCCGCTTTCACACCCACTTCGTTCTGCTTAGAGTGAACAATGCCGGTGCTCTGACCGTAGTTAGTAGCGGTATTCGGCGCGGTTTTACCCGGCTGCAACGCTTCCGTATGGTTGGCGTAGAGCGAGAGTTCTTCCCACGGTTTGTAGACCACGCCATACGTTGGCATCCAGCGGCTGCCGTCAAAGGCATCGGCGTCGCTTTCTGCACCGGTCTTTTTGTTGTATCCGCGAATCACCACTTTTTGATGGCGCGCGCCAGCGGTGAACAACAGTTTGTCGTCCAGCACGCCGAGGGTGTCGCTCAGCAGCCAGCCCTGCGTGCGGGTGCGGCCGCTGGTGAGGGGATCGCTGTAATTGCCGCCAGAGCCATTGAAGTTGGTGCTGTCAGGCTTATCGACGCCGGTGTTGTGATAGATGTTGGTGACCGGGTTATCCGCCGCCGCCGACATCTTCCACGCGATTTTTTCGTTTTTGGTCATCGCTGAGTAGCCGACGTTGACTTTGTGCGAGACAAAACCGGTATCGAAATTACCGCGAATGCCCGCCATGCCGCTCATGGAGTCGCTGATGCGGTTAGTGTCCAGACGCGTCGCCGTGGCTTTACCGCTCTTATCCATCAGCTTCGCGCCGCTGTACAAGCCCTCTTCGTGGGCGTGCTGTGCGCCCAGCCCGGTGTAAGCGGTCCAGTTATCGGTGATGTCATACTCGCTGCGCCACATACCGAATTCGTTTTCGATATTGCTGTAAGCCCATTTCTGCGAGTAGTTACGGTCGTTTTTCGGTGGCGTCGGCACAAAATCGACCGCCGAAATGTTCACACCCGTTTCGCTGCCGTGGAAGGTTTTCTTCTGATAACCCATGTCGACAGAGGTGCGGAAGTTGTCGCCTTTGTAATCCAGACCGGTGGAGAGCAGCGTTGTGCGGCGGCGGTCGTTAGCAACCGGCGCTTCGCCTTCACGGTGAACCAGATTCACGCGTGCGCCAAACTGATCGCCTTCGCCAAAGCGACGGCCAGCATCCAGAGTGGTGCCGATTTGCGAATCGGAGGTGTAATCCACACCGATTTTGGCCTGCGGCGTGTCGCCTGCGTGTTTGGGTTCCAGGTTGATCATCCCGCCGACGCCGGAGCTTGCTGCGCCGTTCATCAGGGAGTTGGCCCCTTTGAAGATCTCAATACGATCGACCATCTGGGTATCAACAACCTGACGCGGCAGAACGCCGGACAGACCGCCAAAGGTCATGTCGTCGCCGTCGAATTTCAGGCCGCGAATGCGATAGCTTTCGGCGCTGTTGCCGTAGCCCTGCACCGATTGCACGCCCGCATCGTTGGCGACCACGTCGGCAATGGTTTTGGCCTGCTGGTCTTCAACCAGTTTTGCGGTGTAGCTGATAATGTTGAACGGCACATCCATCGCGTTCTGCTGGCCGAGCATTCCCATGCGGCCGCCGTTAGCGACCTGCCCGTCGAGAAAAGCCGGAACCAGCTGATCGCCGCCCGGTTTGAACTCACTGGCTGGAGCGGACTGCACCACAATGGTGTCTTCTTTGGAGGTTTCCGCCGCGAAGGCGGAGTGCGTAACCGCGCCGATAGCGAGTGCCAGCAGCGTTTTATTTAAAGGGGTGTTGGTCATAACTAACTCGTTCAATAGTCGCGCAAAAATGGCCCGTTTCCGGGCCTGATTATTTATAGGGGTTTATTTCAGTGAAATTCTGACTACGCTGTCCGGCCCGTTGGTCGAATGGTCTTTGTTGAAAGCCTGTTTAACGGTGACGTACAACGTCTGGCCATCGTCCGACAGCAGCAGGCTGTTCGGATTCGGCGGCAGTTCCCAGGTTTGCTTCACGGCATACGTGGTGGCATCCAGGCTCAGCAGTTTTCCGCTTTCGCGCTGGGAGATGTAAAGCTCATTGCGTTTGGCGTTAAATTTCACCGCCAGCGAATCGCCCACATCGAGCTGTTTCAGCACCTTGCCGGTGTGGATATCCAGCACCAGCGTGGTTTTGGCTTTGGAGTTGTCGGTCACGAACAGGCGGCCCGTGGCTTTGTCTTCTGCCATGTTCAGCAGCAGCGCCGGTTTATCACCGAGCGGTTTCCAGCGTTTTTCGATGCGATTCGTGCGCGGATTGATGATCAGGATTTCGCCGCCGCCGTTGGCAACATAGATGCGCTGGGTCTGTTCAGACCACAGCAGCCCGGTGACCCACTGCCCAGCGTTTTTGATGGTTTTTTTCAGCTTCAGCGTTTCGGCATCGACTACCCAAACCACCGCCGGATCGGCAACGCCGCCGATATAAAGCGTCCCGTCATGGAGCAACACCTGGCGCGCACCGTACGGGAAGCCCTCTTTGTTGCGCTCGGTAAACAGCAGACGCTTTTTCACTTTGCCGTCAGCGGTATTGATGGCGCTGATGCCACCGTCCAGCGAGTTGGTCGCGTACACGGTGCTACCGTCTGGTGAGATCGCCAGCGCAAAGTTTTTCAGATCGGTGTGGCTGCGACCAATGGTTTTCAGCGTGGTCGGATCGAGTTTGTAGACAACCCCGCCCTGCACATCTTTGAAGCCTTCGGAACTGGCGACATACAGCGCGTCACCTTTCGGGCTGAGCACCATTTCGTACAGGCCATCGGCCAGTTCACGCTTCAGTACGCCCGTTTCTGCCGGAGCGGCCACCGTGGTTTGGGCTTCAGGAGCGGGAGTCGGTTTTGCGGCGTGCTGCGCAGCACAGCCGGAAAGAGAGGCAGCCACCAGCAGTGCCAGCGCGGACAATTTTTTTGTCATCAGGAACATCCTTTACCGTTCAAAAAGAGAATCAGGCGGGAAACTGCGTCGCATGCTGCTGTGCGATTAAGGTTGTATTGACAGGCTGTGAGGCCGTGCAGAATCCACCGTTAACACTCAGTGTTCCGTGTGAGATCTGCGCTCACTGTTTATGCGGGAATTGTCCGTCTACGCCCACAAACACCAAAGAGAATGAGAACTATACTCATTATCTTTATATGATCAAGCGTAAATATGGGAAACAAGATAAAACGGCCTGAATAGAGAGGGACTTAGCGGGGCCAGTGTTTATCCTTTAGTACAATAAAGAATAGGGGCATTGCCGTAGCTGATGAAATAGCTTGAAGCGTTAGCGGGTGTTATCTGAACCCGGATCCCACGGTCACGTACATGATAAAAATCAGGAATGCTCAGTCTGTAGGCCTGATTTTTTTTAGGTCGCTCATTGGTTTCAGTCGAGACCATAATAATGCTGTCGGCTTCTCGCCAGTAATTAAAGGCAATTTTATTGCTGATTGCCACGACAGGCTGTCCAGGCTGGATATAATCGCCAGACGTCTCATACGTCCCTTCCCCGCCGTTAAATGAATAATCAGCAATAATATCGAGAACATAATTATCATCAATAACCGTGGTGTGCGCTTCGCAGCTGAAATGATTACGCTGATAATGAATGTACCAGGCGATAAGGAGCGGAGCCACAATCGCAAGCGCGATGAGTGTCCAGCGAAGCGTCATTTTATTCATCATGATTTTGCTGCCTGTAAATAATAGAATCACACTGCGCATTTTTATCCTGCGGCATCCTATCGCAGACAATAACCGAGCTTCCTTGCTGCGCAAAATTGAGCGTCATCCAGGCTGTGCCCCCTGCATTACAATGAATATCGTAGCGCTTTGTCAGTGCGGTAAACATCTCACGGCTTTTAGCCTTATCACGCCAGGAAGAATAAACATCACACCCGTTGAGTTTGCCAATCGGCTGGTAATTTTCAACCTCAGACTGCCCCTCTTTCATCACTGAATACAGTACGGCGCAGGAGAGAATAAAAAGAATTCCGGCCAGAGTATAGGCGCGAGATGAATTGAAAAATGGCGCTCTGCGCGGCGCGTCAGGGATGGCGACAGCGGCGGCTTGTGCAATGGCAGATTCCTCGGATGAAACGGAAACCGGAGAGGTTTTCTGCGGCTGGATAAACATATTCAGCTCCCCTTTTTTCAGGTTTGCCGTCGCCTTAAACCCCTCTTTTGGCAGCGTCTTAATGATGTTTTCTTCTATTCCGCCTGATTTCAAAACCTTGCGGATTTGCGAGATGGTTTGATACAGCGCGTTGGTGGTGACGACCGCACCCTGCTTTTCCCAGACGGAGGCAAAGAAAACGCGTTGAGTTACCACCTGATCGTTGTGTTCTAGCAGCAAAAGCAGGCACTCACTGACCGGCCCGTGGAGGGTGACCGCCCTGTGCGGATAGCCAACCAGCGGGCCAATCCGTCGCACATCAGGTTCAAACAGTAAGGTCTCGTTAATAAGGTACACTTTCTTCATGGCACTTTCGGGAGTTGTCATAAAAAACCTGATTCAGAATTTAATTATTATATATCAGCATGTTGATGAAACCACTACCGAACAAAATTCACTTTTTTTGCGCTGCGCCTCCTGACCTTATTCAGTATAAATCATATAACTTCACTCCTCTTTTTGTCAGGTAATTCTTAAAGTTATGATTATCGAATACAGGGGCTGGAGGATTCAAAACCATAGGCTCGTACAATCAGCGATTCATGCTTGAAATCAGTGAAAATTCACGACTTAATGTTGAGCATCTGATTAAGTACGCATTTTCAGCATAAAAAGCTATTGAATCACGACAAACAAGGACATTAACACCACCAATGTATCTTATGGAAATATAAACTCTATTAACGAAACTTAAACACAGGGTTTCTTATAGTGCATAGGGTTGTGTATTGGAATGCATTCATAGCAGCCATATAATCTACCTTATAAAATGTATGGTTTATGAAAAGATTATTTCTTGTGGCGCATGTCAGGTTTACTCTACATCAGGTATATAAGAGATGGGCTATCGTCTATATGGTTTTATGATCGGTGACGAAATTCATTTTGATATTTCTAATCGCAGGCTATACCGACTTTCCGGGAGCCATAACGATAAAAGCGTGGCATTTGCCTCAATATATTTTAATGAAACTATGTTACGGCTTTTTCTGTATCTGCTGGAACATGGTCGAAAAAAAGTGGTCGCCAAAGAAGAACTGTTTGAGAAAATCTGGGAGGACAATAACCTCAGTCCTTCCACCCAGCGGTTATGGCAAGTTCTGCATAACCTGAATAATAAACTCAATCTTCTAGGGCTACCCGAAGACTTTATTCGCAATATTCGTGGGCATGGTTACATCATTAATTACCAGGATGTCATACCCGTTTATTATAGAATGAGCGAACTCCCTGCTCATTCTGTCAAAAAAAAGGAGAAGTCTGATACCCTGAGTGAGTGATGTCAATTCAGCGGTTTTTGCCCTGCGCACTTGTGTAAAGGGCTTTTTTTTCTTCTCTCCAGCACCCGTTTTTTAATTCCGTTAATGATAGTCCACATAGCATAAAACATTGTCGTTCGGTAAAAGCCGACACTGGAAAAAATGATGAGCGTAATGAATCGTTTTGAGAATTTAAAAGTCAGCAGGAAATTATTATTAGGTTTCGCCACCATTCTGCTGGTCACCCTCGCAATCTTAGCGTCCGGCATATTGGGGATTTCCAGCATCCAGGATCGCGTAGAGAAAAACGAGCATACGACAGGGCTATTTAACACCTTGTCTGCCGTACGCCTGGCCCGTTTAAACTACCAGTACACCCTTGACCAAAAGTACCTCGATCAAACCAATGCTGCCGCACAAAGCATGCAGGATAAAATCGCACAGCTGGAAACCTTCACCTGGACAGCAGAGGGTAAAACCAGCGTGGATAACACCGATGCTGCAGTGAAAGACTATTTGATGTCCCTGACGCCATTCACTAAAGCGGTATCTGAAAAGAAAGAAAGTGAACGCCGACTCAGCACCCAAAATTTATGCGACAACTCGGAAATCGCCTCTAAACTGAGCCGCAGCAACGACCTCACTCCCGAGCAGGCGCTGGTCGCTGCGCATGTCGCTTTTATCATGAGCGATATCGATTCACAGGTATCAACCTACAAACAAAATCCGACTGAAGAACTCAAGCAAGGCATTCTTTCGCGTCTGGAAATCGGTAAATCCGACTCAGAACAACTTTTAGCGTTTGTAGCGCAAGACCAAAAAGCCTGGATCAACACCGGCCTCAACGATATGAGGAGCATTGCCGGAGAGCTGGATAATTACAAAGCCGTCTGGACGGAACAATCGACGCTCTCGACCACCTTAACAGGCAAAGCCGTCGTCTTAACGCAGTCTATCCAGTCGATGTTTACCAGACAGCAGCAAAAAGTGGGTGAAACCGTCAACAGCGTTCGACTGCAAATGAGTATCGTCGCCGCCATCGGTATCGCTTTAGGTATCTTACTGGCGATGATGATCACCCGCTCTATTACCCGTCCACTGATTGAAACGTTGCGCGTCGCCGAGCAAATCGCCAAAGGCGATCTCACTAGCACACTGACCAGCACTCGCCGCGACGAACCTGGGTTGCTGATGCAGGCCGTGTCGACCATGAACGATAATCTGAAAAACATTATTAATGATGTTCGCGATGGAGTGGAAAGCGTTGCACGCTCGTCCACTGAAATTGCCGCAGGTAATATGGATTTGTCGTCGCGTACCGAACAGCAGTCTGCCGCCGTCGTCGAAACAGCCGCCAGCATGGAAGAGCTGACATCCACCGTCGCCCTGAATGCTGAAAACGCCAATCAGGCACGCCTGCTGGCGGAAGAAGCCTCGCAAAATGCCAGCGAAGGTAGCCAGATTTCACAGAAAGTGATCGATACCATGAAAAATGTGCGCCTGAGCTCGCACCGAATTTCAGAAATCACCACCGTCATTAACAGCATCGCTTTCCAGACTAACATTCTGGCGCTCAATGCCGCCGTAGAAGCGGCGCGCGCGGGCGATCAGGGTAAAGGTTTTGCGGTCGTCGCCGCAGAAGTTCGCACCCTGGCCCAGCGCAGTGCGCAATCGGCAAAAGAGATTGAAAACCTGATCCACGAATCTGCGGTTCACGTCGATACCGGCTTTAACCTGGTAGAAGGGGCGGGAGAGGCGATGGCGAAAATCGAGAAATCCGTTGCTCAGGTGCGCGATATCATGAGCGAAATCGCCAGCGCAACGGACGAACAGAGCCGTGGGATTTCTCAGATTGCTCAGGCGATGGCAGAAATGGACACCACCACGCAACAAAATGCGGCGCTGGTCGAAGAATCTTCTGCTGCCGCCAGCTCGCTGGAAAACCAGGCCGTGCAGCTTGAAAAAGTCGTGTCGATTTTCCGCGTGTCGAAGACGCCACAAACGCGCACCGATGTGCGCCCGGCCACGAAGGGCCACGTGGTTTCCCTGAATGCCGCCAAAAAAGATGCGGCTCGCGATCAGAACGACTGGGTACAGTTTTAATCCCGGTCCACTGATTTACTCCCCACCCTCGTCAGGCTGTCTCTAACGGATTGTCTGACGACATTGCGATGAAAGTGAATGATGGAAAACATCCTTAAAAAAGAACACGCGATCCTGACCGGTATGGGTTCCTCGTGGACCCGCGCACTTTCATGGCTCAAAACCTCGCAGATCGACCCGACGTTGAGAACCCTGAAAGCGGCTATCGCTCAGCGTCATATCACTCCTTTTTATCAACCCTTCATCAATGCAGAGACGGGGCAAGTCGCCGGTATCGAGGTGCTCGCCCGCTGGCGCCACCCCATTTACGGCTATGTTTCGCCTGACGTATTCATCCCTATGGCAGAGAAACACGATCTGATTGTGCCGCTTACCCATCTGCTGATTCAGCAGGTGATTGCCGATCTTGAGCATCAAATTCATCTCTTCCCGGTTGGGACATATATTTGCATCAATATCAGCGCACAAAATTGTCTCGATCCGAACTTTGAAATCGACACATGCGAGCTTCTACAAAAATTCACAGCTAATCAGAGCCATGTGGTCATGGAGATTACCGAAAGGCATCCGCTACATTTCACTCCGCAGCTCAGTAATTGGTTTGCCGCACTGAGGCGTTCTAACATCTCCGTGGCGCTGGATGATTTTGGCACCGGCTATTCCAATCTGTCCTACATTTCCGCTCTAAATCCTGAGTTTATTAAGATCGATAAAATGTTTGTAAGCCAGATTGGTGTCAGCGACGATACACGCCTGGTTGATAGCCTGATTACACTGGCAAAAAACATGCACCTGAAAATCATCGCCGAAGGAGTAGAAACCCAGGCCCAGGCGGATTATCTTCGCGCCAAACAGATCGACTTTCTGCAAGGATTTTACTTTTGCAAACCCATGCCTGTCGAAGCGTTGCTCAAAATGATTGTGGCATAAATCTATAACTGAAATATCCAGAGCCGGACAAAGAAACCGATATAGCGCAACAGGCTTAACGACTTTCACTGCAAATAATCCACTCAATTCATTTAATTGGGCTATACTTCAAGAATATAAATTCATTGATAGTTATGAATTTAATACATTTTATTATTTTCATTTAATTTCATTTATTTTTGATGCATCATTTAGCCACAGAGAAATGGCTCATTTGCAGTCGACTATTTGTTCAAACCTACTATTAGGAAGTACATACCTCATGGTCAATGATAAAAATGTCTCAAATTTTGAACGAATCCATACCTTTGACTTTAATTTATTATTAGTTTTCGAAGCCGTATTTATTCATTGTAGTGTTAAGAAAGCAGCAGAGACACTAAATTCCAGCGGTTCTGCTATTAGTCAATCACTGAGTAAGCTTCGCCTGCATTTTGCAGATCCACTCTTCGTCCGCACAGGTCAAAGGATAGAGCCTACGACTGTCGCGATAAAGCTTCATGCTCAAATAGGGCAAGACTTCGGGAATATGATCGAAGCGATTATAAATTTTTCAACGCAAGCTACACCACATCGTGTTGTTATTTATGCACCACCCTATTTAGCGCTGCGTATGTTACCGGACTTATGCGCCGATATTCAAAACAGCGGAATTCCGTGTGAAATTGTTCATCTTTCGGCCGACTCGCTGCTTAATAACGGGGAGGATATTCTTACCTATCGTAAAGCAGATATTGTTCTTGACACCCATCCTTATTATAGCGCTTCCGTTATCTCTCGCTGCTGTATGAAAGAACATGTGGTACCGGTCTGCCGGGTAGATCATCCGCGCATGGACCAACTTCTGACGCTTGAGGGAATGAGTGCCGAGCCAGCAACGTTTTTGAATGTAAATACGGAAGGCTTGAAAAGAGTTCAGCGCGATATTGATGAAAACCTACAAACACGTCGTTTTACCTTCAACAGTAGTTCGGTCTTCGTCAACTCCGCCGTCTCCGCTAAAACAGACAATTTAAGCTTTGTACCAAAATGGTTTGCTGATAATTTCGCACAAGCACTGGGGTTAAAAGTACTCCAGGCAAATTTTGACATCGAACCCGTTGATTTTTACATCAATTACAATAAAAGTGCGATGAGCAATGGGAATTTCGTCAATATCATTACCAAAATTGAAGAACACTTTTCTTCAAAAATGGCGCAGGAAGGCAACAACGATTAATTCATAAACAAATAAAAATGAGATGGTGGTGTTTTATCCCCATCTCATTTAACACTTAGCCACAATCCTATCGGTTCAATTAGCGGGCCTGCTCATTTTTTCTTTATTGTATAAACTGGATGCTGAAACACGTTAGATAAGTAACTTTCGAATATCGTAAGCCCCTCAAACTCCAGGCAGCCACGGATTAATAAAAAGCCAGTCAACACTTTAGTACTCATTATTACAAATAAATAATTTCTAAGGTTGCTGAACCCGCAAAGCTAATCTTTGAACCGGATGGGAGATCTTCCAGAGGAGCGATAGTTACCGCCGCGTCAGCCTGGATCGTAAATATCTCGCCAGTTGCAATGGCATTATTTTGAATCCAGGTAGTCACTTTTCCGTTGTTACGCATCGTGGGAGCGGTATCTGCAAAATCCAGAATCCCGTTGCTTGCCACACCGGTCTGAGTTGATACACCGTCGACCTGTGCTGAATGAAAGACAACGTTCCATACTCCGATAGCATTGCCTCCCTGCGTCATACCCAGTCCAAAACGCTGGTCAGTTTGTGCCGGTGTGACCATCACCTTCGGCGAATTCCATTGCAAATTACCCGTGCTCAACGCATTACCGCCGCTATTATCGACAGCGCTAAGACCAATACTGGTTTTTGCTTCACACTGAACCGTAATACCGCCCACGAATGTTTTGACGGGAAGCTGAGTTGGTTTTTTCGCTGCCAATTGATTCCGGTTGATATTCCCATAATCCAGCGTCCCAGGGACTTGCACAATATGACAAGGAGGTGGCTCCCCCACTGCAGTAAAAGTGAGTTCAGCCTGAGGTGCGGCCGCTACTGACAAGCTTAAAAAGCCGATCGCGGCAATATGGGCAGAGCACCAATTATTCACTGACCACTTCCAGAGTACCGTTACTGTTCAAAGTGTTATGCTCTTTTACACGAACATTTTCGTCGTTTACTGTCGCGATTGATGTCAGCTGCATTACCAAGGTTTTAACCGGCTCGCTGTTATCGGGAGACACGCCCATGTTCGGTTTTAAAGGCAAATATTTTTCGTGACCAGAAATCCTGGTACTGCCCTCTTGTTGATACGAGAGCAGCGTTGATTTCCCGTCTGCCTGAGCGTTGCTGAGGATCAGCGATACATTGGCTAAATTTCCTAATGGGTATCCTTCTGCTGAGTGACTCGCGGCAGTCCTGTAGAAGACAGCGATATGTTCAGGTCGGGGGCAGATAACAGTTAGCGTCGAGATATTTTGACCAATAATGTTAACTTGCGTGCCACTGGTTGCTTGTGACAACGTGCCTCGGTTAAAAGTACCGAAGTCAATATGAGGCTGGCTGACATTAATATCACAATCACTGGCGCCAGCATGGCCCGCAAATAGCGCCAGGACAAAAATCAAATTATTAAAACTTACATTGCGCATCATAGTCTTCATAGAGTTTATCCACATCCGGGATTTCGCTGAGAGTGAAAATCACCTGACAGCGTGGCCCTGCTGGTGGCTTGAGCCATAACGTTTGTTCTAACTGACTGTCGATCAGAAATACCGAGCCATCACCCGCCACGGTCGTGATGTAGTTGTCGCGCGCGTCGTACAGGAGAGCGCCTTTATCTGCCAATTTCCCTTCCGACAGATGAATACGAATCAGTGCACGCCTACTGAGCACGGTACCAAAGATGTAACTCGTCACAGAACCGCGTGCTACTTGAGCAATCTGAATACCATTATTGATATCCACATTCTTAGGCAAACTTTTTGTCACCAGAGTCATTCGAGATTCGCCATAGGCGGCCATGCCGGAAGAAACTGCATATCCCTCGCTGTTGGTCCATACCGGTCCCTGAGGCGTCAGGATCTCTCCGCCGCTAATATTGGGTATCTGAACAACGGCAAAAGTGTCTTGTAAAGGATAGGGAGAGAACAGAACCCCTTGTTCAGTCGCGACGATGCCCCCGGCGGCCCCTACTGTGTAAATGCTGCTGTCAACGCCATAACGTGAATAACCTAAGCTCAGCTGGGAATACTTTGGCAACGCATGGATATTAGAACTAAAAGCGGTAACATCGCTGTTGCTGTTTTTATTCACAGAGAGTGAGTAATTGAAGCGATCGCTAACGGTTTTATCAAAAGTCACACCTTCGCTACTGTTCTCTCCGGTGCGGGACATATTCACACCTATGCGCGCGGACCCCAACGGAATGCTGATATTCATAAAAAGCATAGAGTCGCCATCATCTCCGCTATCCTGTTCAGCATTTAGGGAGAGTGATGTGCCTTCGGAAAACGTTTTCGACCAACCCGCAGTCCAGCGACTGGTCACATCTGGCGGAGAAAACATCGTTACACGAGACCACCCCATATTGAATGCCCCTGCGTCGCCGAATGCATATCCAATTCCCAGGTTATATTGAGATTTATATCGAGAGTCGGCATAGGCATTCGCATCGTCATTGCCCTTATTAATATCAGGAGTACCGTCTGTCAGGTCACGGTAACCTGAATTCTGCAAAGTGACCGAACCATTGGTATTCAAATGCGCGGTTAACGGCATAGTGACGGATAGATTATGTTGTATCCCCTGGGTTTGGCTGCGCGCATCGCTGGATAATATCGTTTTGCCACTTACGCTCAGGCCATTCGCCAGACCGGTACTGAGCTGTGCCCCAACGTTCTGATATCGCTGCGCGATTAGCACCCCTCCTCCCAGCATGGAGCGAATACCCAATGCAGTCGACATACTGAATGTTGCGAGCTCGCTGGCACCAATACTGTCGTTACTGCTTTGATCTATCTTACCGAGCGCGGCGGAATAGCTGGTTTCCTGCTGGCTATAAGCATGGGTAAAAGAGGAGGCAGGAACAAGGAAAGTACGCGTTATCCCATTCTGTTCCACCACGCTGACATTCAGGTCAGAGGTTGTATTCAGTGTCGGCAAACGCGTCAGCGTAAACGACCCAGCAGGGATCTGAGTCGAATAAATCAAAACACCCGCCTGGCGCACTTCAACGCGCGCCTGAGTCTGAGCGATACCGGTGACTGTCGCACCGCTCTGCTTACTGGCCATCAGAGCACTTTCTGGAGAAAACTGAACACCGTAAATCTGTGGCATTGAAAACAATGAATTAGCAACGCTGATTTTCCCTGCCTGCATCACCGTTTTATACGTGGGCAAAGTCTTCTGAACATAGGTATAAAGTTGATCAAAACTACGGGTTTCACCGCTGCTGCTGTATGACTGACGACTGCGGATTATCCAGTCATTAATATTGAAACCTTCTTCGGTATTGCTTTGAAAAGTATCAATATTATTACTGGATGACTTTTTATCTTCGGAGTCATTTTCGCTCCCCACCGTTTTACTGTAATTTTTCATCACAAGCAGATCGTAATTCAGCATAGCTGCCGTTCCACCCACCGCATATTGGCTAATATCAAAATTGTCTTTATCTTCAATAGCGTCTGGAGGCAAAACAAAAACAATCTTATTCGCCCCTGGGTCTAAATGGATCTCTGATTGCGGGAAGCGGGATTTTAAATCACTACAGGCATCACTCTCAGATTGATTACCTTTAATTCTTAGCGTGGCCAAATCATCGGAATGAAGACAAGGTTGACCTTTTTCATCGAAATGAATGGATATTGATTTTCGTTCCTCGCCATTAATAACAGGTGTAATTTTGTTCACACCTGGAGAGAACTTCTTCCCTTCTCTAAAATACTCATTCAACGTCGACGACAAACCGCGAGCCTGTAATGTTGATATATCGAAATCAACGGTTTCATTTGCCGCAAAAGTCGAAAATGAAAGACCTAAAAAGCAAAGAAAACCGGTTGCTTTGTTTCTAAAAAAAACAAAGTAAAAAAGAACGCGTCTAGTCATAACAACCTAACACTAAAAATAATAATTACCATTATGTTATCTAACTATGCGCGTTCGATGACGTCATTTTAATTCTGAAAGATCATAAAATTAAAGATAATCAACCTGTACTGTAATTGCTCCATCAAGTTTGAAACCTGACGGATCCAAATTTTTGGGTGATTTTACCAAAGGACGCACCGTGTAATCCCAGCTAAAATCTGTACCCGACAACGCTTTATTGCTGGTATCCATGACCAGGTGAGCTTGTCCTGCAGGACAGTTATTCACTACCAGGGCGCCACCTTGTTCCGTTGTCGCACCGCTATAATCACTTTCACTAATACATTTCGAGAATTTAGCCGCTGAACCGTCCACTCTCAGATTGGTAAAGGTGCCACTATACTGCCCAATATCATTACCTTTACTATCCGTACCCAACCCAAGGAAATGAGTGGCATTACCCGCCTCACTACCATCATTATTATAAGTCGGCACTGGAGATGTTGATTTAGTGACCGATGTCGCACGGTCGTCGGTCGTCGATACACCAATTATCGTTGCTGATTCACAGTTAAGAGTAATGGCATCCTTCAGAATTTTTGCGTCCATTAACTGATAGTCACCGGACAAAGCGGGTGCCATAGCCGAGTTAATATTGCCATACGCAACCTCACCCGCCTTTCCCCCCTCAGTCCCCAAAGTCACCGTACAGCTGGACGGACTGATTGTGCCTGCTACTTTTAATTCAGCAGTATCATTTAAGGTGGCGATGGCAAAAACAGGTGACACCACGGAACATAATAAAGGCAAAAGAGTCCATGCCATGCCATTATTTTTCAATGTTAAAGCTTTCATAGTAATCCTTATCTAATGATCAGAGATAATAAAGGCTAATGGTGGAGGAGCCATCCAAAGTCAGCTCTTTACTTAAATCGAGGTTGTTTGTCTGTGTAATGGTGAATCGCCACGGATAATCTAGACACTTCCGAGCCGTTGATAATACTGGTTTTCA
>RCUS01000081.1_pt1 | contig 78310 bp, 68 predicted proteins | sample 2166221 | NCBI WGS metagenome assembly RCUS01 (sample SAMN09932758, study PRJNA488358) | compost metagenome | isolation source: compost soil in cyclohexanecarboxylic | place: Germany: Experimental Botanical Garden
ATGCGGACGATACGCTGTTTGATTACAAAATGGGAGAGAGCTATGCGCTTCAGGAGGCTTTTCGGGAGTTCGGCAAGCCCGAGTGCTTTGAAGCCTGCTTGACCACGTATCAGCGGATTAACAAGGCACTCTGGAAAGACATGGAGCTTGGTCTGGTTTCGTCGGCCGATCTGCGTGTGGAGCGCTTCGCCCGGCTCTTTGCGGAGCACGGGTATAGGTTGGACCCGGGGGCCTTCAGCGATTCTTACTTAAAACATCTCTGCTCGGCGTCCTTTCTGATGGAAGGGGCATTGGAACTGTGCGCCGCACTTTCGGACTGTACGCTTGCCGTCATTACGAACGGGATCAAGGAGGTTCAATATTCGCGAATCCGGGGCTCCCAGCTGCACGACGCATTCTCGCATATTATCATTTCGGAGGAAGTGGGCAGCCAAAAGCCCGAGCCGGGCATATTTGACTATGCTTTTAACCGGCTCGGGCTTGGTCCCGAGGACAAATCCAAAGTGCTCATTATCGGCGATACGCTTTCGTCCGACATCAAGGGGGGCAATGCCTACGGGATCGACACCTGCTGGTTCAACGTACGGCTTCAGCCGGCCGACCCCGGCATAGTTCCGACTTATGAAATCCGCTCGCTGTCAGAGCTGGTTGCGATCGTCAGCGGAGAGGTCGGACAGGCTTAGTGCCGCGTATCCAGCGGCTTCAGCATCGCCTCGATCTCGCTGCGCTTCGGCTCAAGGAACGGAGGGAGGGCCAGCGCTTCGCCCAAGCTTTCGAACGGCTCATCCGTAGCAAAGCCCGGGCCGTCCGTTGCCAGCTCGAACAGAATGCCGTTCGGCTCCCGGAAGTACAGAGAACGGAAGTAGTACCGGTCGACGAAGCCGGAATTGGGCAGCCGGACGGTGCGGATGCGTTCGACCCAGCGCCGCAGTTCCTCCTCGTTGTCTACACGGAAGGCGACATGATGAACACCGCCGCGGCCCAGACGCTCACCCGGCAGGTCGTTCCGTTCCTCAACATGCACCTCCGCTCCGGAGCCGCCTTCACCGGTTTCGAAGACGATGACATCCGGCTGGCCCAAGGTGGTTGAAGGATAGGTTCCCTTCCGGCGGAAGCCGAGCAGCTGCTCCAGCACTGTGGCCGTCAGATCGGCGCTCTCCACGGTAAGGTGGGCGGGGCCGAGGCCGGTTATGGCGAATTCATGAGGGACAGGGCTCTTCTCCCAGGGCTGCCCGGCGGCGACGCCCCGGTTATGCTCGTCCGAGACCAGGAAGAAACGTTGGCCTTCGGGATCGCGGAAGAACAGCGTCAGGCGGCCGCCGCGCTCCTCAATATCGCCGTGTTCCGTTCCAAATTGCGTCAGCCGCTCCTTCCAATAGGCCAGTGCCGCATCCGACGGAACGCGCAGAGACAGGGCGGATATGCTGTTGTTGCCGTCGCGGTTGCGGCCCGCGTTCGGGATTTCGAAGAAGGTGACCTCGGTGCCGGGATTTCCCCGTTCATCTCCGTAGAACAGGTGATAGACCGAAATATCATCCTGGTTGACTGTCTTCTTAATCAGCCGGAGTCCAAGCACTTCGGTGTAGAATTTATAATTCTCGGGAGCCTTGGCCGTTAATGCGGATACGTGGTGCAGTCCTTTCAGTTCCATGGCGTATGCCTCCAAATCGTTTGTTTTTAACTAAACTTAAGTTACTATAATTTTAACAGTAACATACAAAGTATTCAAGTCTTTTTCATACTTCGGAACGATGCCATTTGGCTCCACGGATTGTGGCCTGTCCCTATCATTATGTGATATATTAAATGAACAAAAACCAAAGTAAGGAGCTTGGAAATGGAAAAAACATTGATCTTTGGGCATAAAAATCCCGACACCGATACGATTTGTTCCGCTATCGCCTATGCCGCTCTCAAGAAAGAGCTGGGCTGGGACGTGGAGGCTATTCGCCTTGGCGAAGTTGGCGCCGAAACGAAATTTGCGCTGGACTACTTCGGAGTCGAAGCTCCCCGCCTGGTTGAGCAAGTGGCAGGCGAAGCCAAGCAGGTTATTCTCGTCGATCATAACGAACGCCAGCAGAGCGCAAGCGATATCGATCAAGTGCGCGTCGTAGAAGTCATCGACCACCACCGGATCGCGAATTTCGAAACGGCTCATCCGCTCTACTACCGTGCCGAGCCGGTAGGCTGTACAGCAACGATTCTGAAGAAGCTGTACAAGGAGAACGGCGTGGAAATCAGCAAGCCGGTTGCCGGGCTTATGCTGTCCGCCATCGTCTCCGACTCCCTGCTGTTCAAATCCCCGACCTGCACGGAAGAGGATGTAGCCGCAGCCAAGGAACTGGCCGAAATCGCAGGCGTGAATACCGATGTATACGGGCTGGACATGCTGAAAGCCGGCGCTTCCCTGCTCGACAAGAGCATCGATACACTGCTTAATCTGGATGCGAAGGAATTCTCGATGGGCGGCAAGAAAGTCGTAATCGCCCAGGTCAATGCTGTGGACACGAACGACGTTCTGTCCCGCCAGGCCGATGTTGAAGCTGCTCTGCAGAGCATCATCGACGAGAAGAACCTTGACCTGTTCCTGTTCGTCATCACGGACATTCTGAACAGCGATTCCGTCGGCATCGCGCTGGGCAGCGCGGCCGGAGCTGTGGAGCAGGCCTACAATGTGAAGCTGGACGGCAACAAGGCTCTCCTGAAGGGCGTTGTCTCCCGCAAATCGCAGATCGTTCCGGTGCTGACCGAAACGTTGTCCAAGTAAGAAGAGCGTCATCGTACAAGGATGAGCCGGGATACTCTCCGAAGGGCCGGAAGGGTCCGAAGGAGCTTGTCCCTGTAAGCGCAGAGGAGCGCCACCGTCTGAAATGGCGGCGGCGCTCTTTTTATATACGGGACTTGGAGCGGCTACGGATTTATGAACTTCGGCTGTTGCCTGCAAGGATAACCGTTGTTACAATGAAGGGAATGATGGAAGGGAGGAGACTCAAATGACCAAGCGCAATATAGGCTCCCTGCAGTACAAATCTTTCGGTCTTGCTCTCCAGGCGCTGGTAGTGCTGACCAAGGAAGGCGGAACATGCCCGAGCTGTGAAATCGCCAAGCTGATGTCTTCCGAGCCTACGCTTCTGCGCCGTATTCTGGCCAAGCTGGCCAAAGAATCGATTCTGGTGACCCGGGAAGGAAGAGATGGCGGCTACATGCTGAACAAGGCGGCTGACCAGCTTACCCTGGCAGAGGTGTACCGTGCGCTTGAAGTGGGCGAAGCCCGGCACGAAGTGGTCAGCGGAACGGCATGCACGAACGAATTCGGCAGACAGATGAAGACGGCTTTCGGCGATATTCTGGATGAGGTGGACAGCAGCGTTCTTGGTGTGCTGAAGAAATATACGGTTGCCGATATGGCGGCAAGGGCGGGATATTGACAACTGTGTTCTGGCGCCCTATACTGTGCTTATTACGCAACAGTTAAGGCTGTAACTGGAAATTGAACATTGTGATTTGGCGATAGGTTGGCGAAAGATTTTTTTTGTTGTTAACTGTGTTATTAACTACACAGAATATAAGGGAATCCCGGGAGGCTGAATCCAATGGAAAATCAAGTTCAAGTTGCTCCATCTTTTCAAGAAGTTATTCATGAGCGTCATTCGGTGAGAAGTTATGACCCAAGCCGGAAAATCTCCGAGCAGGAGATCAACGAGCTGCTCAGCGATGCCATTCTGGCGCCGTCTTCCTCCAATCTGCAGCCGTGGCGGTTTCTCGTGATCACGGACCAGGCGCTAAAGGAGCAGCTGCTGCCAATCGCGAAAAACCAGCAGCAGGTTGTGGACGCTTCCGCCGTCATCGCTGTTCTGGGCGACCGCGAAGCCTATCGCAATGTCGATCAAATCTGGGATTCTGCCGTTGAAGCGGGCTACGCCACTACAGAGATCCGCAACCGTATGACGGAGAACAGCTGGAACGCTTATTCCAGCTTCGGTCCGGAAATTCAAAAGGACATCGCGCTGGTGGACGGCGGGCTGATCTCCATGCAGCTGATGCTTGCCGCTAAGGCGAGAGGCTATGATACGGTTCCCATGGGCGGATACAACGTGCAGGAATTCCGTGAGTTGTTCCGGATTCCGGATCGTTATGTCAACGTCATGCTGATTGCCGTGGGCTATGCCGCTGCTGAAGGCCGGCGCACCACCCGGCTCCCGCTGTCAGACGTGACTTTCTACAATGAATTCAAAGGCTGATTCCTCTGAATCGTATATAATTCCCGGACGCTCAAACGGCGCCTGGTTAATCATGAACCCCCGCCGGCCGGCGGGGGTTCATTAGCGTCTGTGAACTTCCCGAGCGGTTAAGACCGCCTTTCGACCGCAGGTTTGGATTGGAACTCTGCTGCGTGCTACAATCGGGGTGAAACGGCCTTGGGCCGTTCGCAGCCCATAAGCGAGCAATTCCAGACCAATCAACAGGAGGCGATGATGACGATGATCCAGGTATACCCGGCCGAGTCGGCCCACCGGTTCGATCACGGATGGCTGAGAGGCAGCCATATTTTCTCTTTCGGCGAGTACTACGATCCCGATAATACCGCATTCGGTCCGATGCGCGTATGCAATGACGATACCATTTTCCCGGGGAGAGGGTTCGGCGCCCATCCTCACAGCGATATGGAGATCGTCTCGATCATTCTGTCCGGCGTGCTCCGTCATGAGGATAATCTCGGGAATGTGGCGGAGAGCACTTTCGGCGGTATCCAGCGCATGTCGGCCGGTACGGGCGTCATTCATACTGAGCATAACCCTTCACAGGATGAGCCGGTGCGCCTGCTGCAGCTCTGGTTCATGCCCGCAGTTCGCGGCAAGGAGCCATCCTACCGGGCGGGAAAATTCCCGGCGGAGAGGCTGGATGGCGCGCTGCTGCCCGTGGTCACTCCGGACGGCGGCCAAGGCAGCGCAGTGGATATCGGACAGGATTTGACCATTTATCTGGGACGCCTAGATGCCGGCCAGAGCGAGATTTTCCGGCAGCGGCCGGACCGGCGTATTTTTGTATATGTTATAGAAGGAACGCTCTCGGCAGGAGAAGCCAGACTGCGCTATGGAGATTCCGCCCGGATTTCAGGCGAGGAGCAGCTCAGGCTTGAAGCGGAGGAGCCCGCTTTTATCATGCTGATTGATCTGCCATAAGTAGCCGTCTTGATTAGGAAACCGTCTGAATGGAGGAACAGAAGATGAGCCAGCAGGAGAGAGTATTGGTCAAGCATGCCGTAACGGGACGGACGCTGCTGAGCAGCGAGTACGGACTGGCGTACAGCTTCGAGCAGAACGGCGGTCTGACGCGCTTGACCATCCGGGGCGTAGCGCCGGACCAGGGCCATCAGGTACTGGAGCTGAAGTCCGAGCTTAACGTGTTCCGGTTCGAGGAGCCGGAAGGCGCGCCGGTCGTGAAGCATTGGTACTATGTCGGAGACAACCTGGTTGAATATGACGAGAGCACAGGCAGTCTGACCGTCACGGCCGAACGGGAAATCGAATACCGGCCCGACCAGTATTGGGAATAGGCTCCAGGCGGGCGTTTGACTTTTGCGCTCCGGTGTACTAATTTGGGTATGGCTGCCAAATGGATGTGCCGGATTTTTAGATGACGGGAGATTTGGAGAATATGGATATTTTCACGGCGATGGAACAGGCTGACTACGAGGAGCTGGTGTTCTGCCAGGACCGGGCGTCCGGACTGAAAGCCATTATCGCGATACACGATACAACGCTGGGGCCGGCTCTGGGCGGAACCCGGATGTGGACATATGCCACGGAGGAAGAAGCGATTGTGGACGCGCTTCGTCTGGCCAAGGGCATGACATACAAGAATGCCGTGTCCGGGCTTAACCTGGGAGGCGGCAAGACCGTCATCATCGGCGACCCTAGAAAAGACAAGAACGAAGCGATGTTCCGCGCTTTCGGCCGATATGTGCAGGGACTCGGCGGCCGGTATATCACGGCGGAGGATGTCGGCACGACGGAAGACGATATGGATATCATCCACCAGGAGACCGATTATGTGACGGGGATCTCCCAGTCGTACGGTTCTTCGGGCAATCCCTCGCCTGTTACGGCCTTCGGCGTATATCGCGGGATGAAGGCTGCGGCGAAGGTGGCTTTCGGAAGCGATTCGCTCGAAGGGCGGACCATCGCGGTTCAAGGTGTTGGCAACGTAGCCTTCGCGCTGTGCGGCTATTTAAAGGAAGAAGGCGCGAAACTGATCGTGACCGATATCAACAAGGAAGCGGTACGGCGGGCCGAAGAGGCTTACGGAGCGAAGGCGGTCGATCCGAAGGATATCGCTTCGGTAGGATGCGATATTTATGCGCCTTGTGCGCTCGGAGCGGTCATTAATGACGAGACGCTGCCGCTCATCAAGGCGAAAGTCGTCGCAGGCGCCGCCAACAACCAGCTCAAAGAGCCGCGCCACGGCGACGCGCTCTATGAACGCGGCATCGTCTATGCTCCGGACTATGTGATCAACGCGGGCGGCGTGATCAACATTGCCGACGAGCTGAACGGCTACAACAAAGAGCGCGCGCTGAAGCAGGTGTCGAAAATTTACGACAACATTACGCGTGTGCTTGATATTTCCCGGCAGAAGGGCATTCCGCCACATGCGGCGGCCGACCATCTGGCCGAGGAACGGATCGCCCTGCTGAAGAACAGCCGCAGCACCTTTCTGCGCGACGGCCATCACATCATCAGCAGAAAGCGGCCCTAAAGTCATCGCCGGATCATGTCACGTCAAAGTTGAAAGCTGAACAAGCACCAAAAGCCCCCTGTTCTCTGCCGGCTGTGCCGGATTGAAAACAGGAGGCTTTTTTAATTTGATGATTCTATTGAAACTTCTTTTGAACCTTCTACTGTACCTTCACGGGCTCGGGGTAGGTCACGCCCAGCGTATCCACCGTCACCTTCTTGATAACAGGCGGCTCTTTGGGACGGTCGTTACTGTCACGCTCCAGCGCGGCGATGGCGTCTACGACATCCATTCCCTCGGTTACCTTGCCGAATGCCGCGTAGCTTCCATCGAGAGACTCCGCCGCATCGGTCATAATGAAGAATTGGGAGCCGGCGGAATCGGGATCATTCGCCCGGGCCATCGACAGCACGCCGCGCGTATGCTTGAGATCATTGGTGAAGCCGTTGGCGAGGAACTCGCCTTTAATGCTGTATCCGGGTCCCCCGGTGCCTGTCCCCTCCGGATCGCCGCCCTGTATCATGAAGCCAGGGATCACCCGGTGGAAAATAAGGCCGTCATAGAATCCCTTGTTGATCAGGGATATGAAGTTATTGACCGTATTGGGCGCAACCTCGGGGTACAGTTCGGCTTTGATGATGCCGCCGTTTTGCATTTCGAAGGTTACTATAGGGTGGCTGGTGCTCTTCGAAGGTTGACCCGCAGAACTGCTGTCCTCTGCGGAGGATGCCGGGGAAGGGGAAGTCGCCGCCCCGCCGGAAGCCCCGGGCTTGCTGCCGCAGCCTGCCATCAGCACGAGCAGAGCCAGTCCCAGAAACGCCCAAATGGCAAATAATCGGGTGCGTGTCGGACGCGTTGTTTTCACTTGTTCATCTCTCTCCTTATAAATCTTTGGTTATAATCGTACTATCGAAGTCATCATAACCTGTCCGGTTCAACTTTGTAAAATTAAATGAAGAATCGGGATTGGCAGAGACTCTAAACAGGTTTACAATAATAGGATGTTACTGGGTATCATGGCCCCGCTCTGTGGGCCTTAGCTTCGATAGCCAAGCCTGGATACTTTGCCGTGACCCGAAACTTAAAATTCTTTTATTCCAAAAAAAGGCCGCCGGACCTGTATCCGGCGGCTAAACCTAGTTCTTGGGAATGCTTATACGCTTCAGGAAAGCGGAAGCAACAGGGAGGCGCGTCCTAATCGTCTTCCCCGCCTGTTGACCCATTGAGCAAATCCGTGCCCGGCATAACGTCAATCGGAGGGGAGGACGGGTCAACCGGGCTTCCCGGCGCGATTGTCTCGGCGTCCGGGACATCCTGCAGAGGATCTGTCCCGTCCTCATATGCCGCTTCGTCGTCGGCGTAATCCAGGGTCCCCTGGGTCAGCCCGGCCGCGGCGGCCGCGAAGGAAGCATCCGAGCTTAAGAGCTCGTCTCTTCCGGGGGCAGGCCCTTTCAGTATCCCGTCGTCCAAGGGAGAATCAGACGCCAAGCTGGCAGCGGCGGGAGCGCTTAAGCCGACATCCTCCGCCATTTCGCGGTCCAGTGCGAGAAGCTCATCATCCGGGGCGAACAGGCCGATTTCATCGGGTGCGCCGCTTCCCGTCCGGTCATGGCTGGCAAAGGCCGATTCGATGGGGGTCCGCATGCTGCCGGAGGCTTCCCCGCTCAGGCTCTGGGCCGTCTCCGTTCCGACGAGACGGATATCGTCTGCGGGAATATCCTGTTCCGGAGAGGTGTCGCGCAGCTTCGAATAACGCTCATACTCGAAATCGGCTTCCGTTTTATTGAAGTTAGCCATTATTATTCAGCTCCTTATCTTAAGGTGTCGCCGTCCCGGCGTGTTTATCCTTGGGCATTGCATGGCGTATCGCGTCTATTTGATCTTCGTCCGGCAGGGAATCCGGGAAGGAACCCTCCCGGAACAGGCCGAATTTGTCATCGATATCGCGTTCGGTTATGAGGCCTTCGTCCTCGGCATCGTTCCTGACCCGGGGGTCTTTCATCAAGCGCTCCTCCTTCCGTATTTCAAGCGTACAGATAACGCTTATATTAATGTATACCCTCCCAAAGGCGAGCGAATCCATGCAGCCTCCGGTTCCTGTATTCCCATCTAGTCTTTCACCGTACCGGAAGATCTATGCCACGGGAGAAGAGCGACCGACACTGTCAAAGGGACAATGGCCCTATACCTATACTGAATTATGATGTGCTTAATCGGCAGGACAGGCATACCCTGGCCCGGAAGCCGTCTGGATATCCAAGGGGAGGAATTTGAAGTGAGCGGCAACAACGAGTTGCTGAATTATTATTTGAATGAAGCACTGATGGATCTTGTGATCGGCGGATCGCTGATTTTTGCCGCCGTTATTCTGGGCATCTGTGCGATGTTTCTTAAGAAAAACTTGTTCGCCAGCGGATTTCTGCTGATGCTGATCATGCTGTCGTCCGGAGTGCTGATCATTTACTACTCCCCTTACTTCTCGTTATTGGTCGGCCAGAAGGAACGATGGAAGGATATTTTCTTCGATTTGGCGCTCTTTACGCTGCTACCGTCCTTCACCTTCTATTTTGAGAAGCTGTTCGGCTCCGGCCGCCACAGGCTAGTGACCAAGCTGAGGAAATTTCAAATCGGATATTCACTCTTGTGTATATCGCTGAGCCTGCTGAACATCCTGTCCTCCTACCATCTGAACGGAATCTATAATATTTTCACGATCTATATCACGGGAATATTAATGATGCTTCAATTTGTCTTTCTGTTGACGCTTGCGGTGCGTTATGCCGTGAGGCACAACGTTGAAGCGATTATTTTCACCTCGGGCTTTGCGGCGTTCGCATTGACGGCACTGATTGAGCTGCTGATCTTCTATACATCGGGCGAGCGCTATTACTTGTACTGGTGGAAATGGGGATTTGTCGCCTTTCTGATCTCGCTAATCGTCATACTGGGGCGCCAATTTGCGAAGACTCACGAGCAGGTGGTGGAATACTCCAAGGAGCTGGAGAAGTTCAATAACGATCTTCAGCGTTCGGAGAAAATGGAAATCATCAGCGAGCTGGCCGCCTCGGTTGCGCATGAGGTCCGGAATCCGCTCCAGGTTACCCGGGGCTTCCTGCAGATTATCGGCGACGGGTCGGACAGCAAGCAGAAGGAATATTTGCAGCTGGCCATCTCGGAGCTGGACCGGGCGGTGCATATCATCAATGATTTCCTTACCTTCGCCAAGCCGGAGATGGATAAGGTGGACCGTGTGAACCTCGGCGGCGAACTTCGGCATGTGGCCGGCATTCTTCTTCCGCTGGCCCAGACGCAGGGCTGCAGAATCGAGCTGCATCTGGAGGAGGAGCTGTATGTGAAGGTCAGCGCGCCCAAGCTCAAGCAGGCTTTTATCAATGTGGTCAAGAACGGGATCGAAGCGCATAAGGATAGCGGACTCGTGACCATTGTCGCCTGGAAATCCGGGAATTTCGTCATTGTCAGCATCCGCGACAAGGGAGAAGGTATGACGGCAAGCGAACTGGCAAGGCTTGGAGAGCCCTATTTCTCCAACAAAACAAAAGGAACGGGCCTTGGGCTTATGGTCTCCTTCCGTATTATCGAGGCGATGGAGGGGTCCATTGAATTCCAGAGCACCAAAGGGAAAGGAACCGAAGCCATCATCAAGCTGCCGGCTGTGAGAAGCTGAACGCCGCAGGTCTTTCGGAGCGACAGTACTAATGAAGAGAGGGACGGAAATGGAATGGTACACATTCGGCCAGATGCTGATTCACCTCCGGCTGGGTCAGAAGGCGGCGACGCCCGACGGGCGGACCCTGGTCCGAAGGCCGGAGGGATTGTTCTGGACGGAAGGCGAGCGAATAGGGGCGCTCGCCCCGGATCAGGCGTCATCTCTTCTCCGACCTATGGCGCATCTTTGAAGATGAGGAGAGCCTGATCTGGGCCGGCGGCCGGGAGAACGCGGAAGCCGAGGAGCGTCAAATGCTGGAGAACCAGTACGAAGAGCTGCTGGCGGCTTACCGCGAAGAACGGGGACGACAGTAAGGAGTGGGGCATGGAGAAGATTGAATTCAGGTCTATTATTCAATCTATTGGCATATCTCGTCCAATAGGACTGTTATCCCACCTGCAATCTTGGGTATAACATACATAGCGGCCTTAGCGGCCGGAAGCGGCCCGGATTACCGGATTCCATATGGCCTATCTGCGGTCCGGGCCGGCGGGTCCAATGTCGGGATCATTATAACACAAGGGTCCAGTCGCCCATGGGTACCAAATTTCGGCTGATGAAATCGGACCTAGTGAGAATGGAGAGCCAGAAGCGGAGGGGGAGTCGATCATGCCTGCGGTGGTATCATGCTGACGGGCAATGCGGGTATAGCTGGCAGCCGCCAGGAAAGTAATAGAACATAGCCTTTACATGCAGTGGAACTTTATGGCAGATGAGGGTTCCCTTATACCCGTTTTCAGACGGAATAAACAGGGAAAAATAAAAAAAATATGCTGATTTTTTAATCGTGTAACCGTTCACACTCTGAAAGATAACTTGTTATTGTGATTTTTCTTTTGTATGATGCTTTTATCGAGGCAGTTCCCAGGAAGGCTTCATGCTCGCATTTTCCACAAATTTGGAGAATTGGGTGGTGGGATGAATATCAGGCTAACTGCGGAAGATCGTATGATTACTTTTTTCAGGTATTTTTCACTGTCCCTTACTTCACTGATTTTCCTGTTGACGCCAAACGGTCCTCCAGTTGTCTATAAATTTTTAGTCATTATCGCTCTGGTGCTGCTTGCTCTCGTGTTCACCAGCACGTACAGATCCATGCGCTACAGGCCGCATGCCGTGATGCTGTATGTCAGCATCGAAATGATGATGATCCTGCTGCTGGCGATTTTTACCGGCGGATTTAACAGCCCGTTCAAACTGTATTCGCTGAATCCCATATTAATTGCGGCGGGTTCGCTCTCATTCTATTTTTGCTGGACCCTGCTGGTTGGTTATTTTGCTATTTTTTTTGGTTGTTGTTATTTTTTCTATAAATCTGCGGGAGATACGTTTGCCTCCGTTCTGCTGGAGAACGGAAATCTGTTTCTTGCGCTTGCGCTTACGGTAACCTTCATGCAGCTGTTGTCGAAGCTGAGACGGCAGCGGGAGGAAGCCAATGCGCGGACGGATGAGACGCTTGAGCATATCAAATCGCTCTATCACATCGTGGAAACCTCAAGCGAGCATGATTTTATGAATATCGGACAGGTCATCACGGACTATGCCGTCAAGCTGACGAAGCTCAACAAGGCGCTGTTCTGGTTCGCCGGCACCGCCGGGGAGCCTTCGCCCGTAAGCCGTCAGACCGGCTGGCTTCCCGAAGAGGAGAACAACCTGTTCGGAGAGCTGAAGAAACATGAGTCCGATTGGCGGCGCCAAAAGGAGCCGCTGTTCAAGAGCCTTCCGGGGTTCGGGGATCTGCTTCTGATGCCCGTCCGTATGAGCACCCGATTCGTCGGCATGATTGGCGTGAAGCTGGAGGCACATGAGGGGCTCGAAGGAAGAAGATGGTACATCCAGCAGCTGATGTTCCTGGCCGAACTGAGCGCAATTACGCTCGAAAGGCATGAACTCAGCGTAGCCGAGAATAGGCTGATAGTAACGAATGAACAGAACCGGATCGCCGACGAAATGCATGACAGTGTCTCCCAGAGCTTATTCGGCATTGTCTATGCGGCGCACTCACTCAAGCAATCCTTCCGCAAAATGACCCCTACGCAGCTTGAGGAACAGATCGAGCTGATCCATGATTCCGCGACGAAAGCAGCCAAAGAACTGCGTATTACGATTTACAGCCTCAGCTCCAAGAAAAGCGGCGGGCCGACATGGCTCGGCATGGTGCGGTCTCACTTGAAAAATTTGTCGCGGCTGAACGATGTGGAAATCGACTTTAAGGTCAAGGGCGATGACTTCAGTCTCCCGTATACTTATCACAAGGCGCTCTTCCGGATTATTTCCGAAGCGACGGGCAATGCCATACGGCATGGTGCAGCCCAGAACATCGAAGTGGAGCTTACGCTTAAGCCGAGATGGGCGGGTCTTGCAATCCGCGATGATGGCGTCGGCTTCGATACCGACCTGTTATGGACCCGATCCGAAGAGGGCAGCGGGGGGCTCGGGATGAAGAATATGCAGCATTTGGCCCATTCGCTGGGCGGTGACTTCCAGTTGTCGAGCAACGAGAATGCAGGAACCCAGATTCTGATTTCAATTCCGGTAGGCGTAGTTGAATTAAAGAACGCATAAGGATGATAAGGAGGTTTTTTGCATTATGGATATCGTCATTGTGGATGATCATCCCCTTGTAAGAAGAGGATTGGCTTCGGTAATTTCCATGCAGCCGGATGTGAATTTCGCGGGTGAGGCAACCAACGGAGAAGAAGCGATGCGCGTACTGGAGGAGATTCGGCCCGACCTCGTGCTGATTGATCTCAGACTTGCAGACGAATCGGGACTGGACGTAATCAAGATGGCGCGCAGCCGCGGCATTGACAGCAAGTTCATCCTGCTGACCTCGTCTGCCAGCCGGGAGGATTTCCTCAAGGCGGAGGAAGTGCTCGTGGATGGCTATGTGCTGAAAGAGGCGCTCCCTGAGGAATTGCTGTTTGCCATTCAACTGGTGTATAAGGGAAGAAAATATTACGATCCCGGCCTCATGGAAGATAAGATGCGCATGAGTGGCAAGAGTCCTACTGACGAACTGACGCCGAAAGAGCGGGAAGTGCTCATTGAGCTGGGCCAGGGCGCCTGCAACCGGGAGATTGCCTCCAGGCTCTTTATCAGCGAGTTCACGGTCAAGAAGCATGTCAGCCAAATTCTGGCGAAGCTGCAGGTGGCGGACCGTACTCAAGCCGCCCTGTATGCGAACGCTGTCGGATTAACCAAATACGAAATGTCGGTTGACTAATCATCTGAATACCGAGGGCATGGACCTGGAGTCCATGCCTTTTTTGTATGCATCGCTTCATATAGTAAAGCCCCACTCTGCGGGGCTCTTTTGCGCGCATAAATGCGAAAACGGTTGCAGGAAATGGGGGCTAGAGGATATGGCACTAAAGTATACCATCCCTCCTCCTTAAGCATTAATTTGGTTTATTCGAAAGTGAAAATGAAAGTAATGGCAGGGACCATGCCTCAAAATGAGAGGATTGATAGAATTAATTCAAGTTAATGAAAATTTCAGAATTTTTCAAAATCCTACGGAAGGAGGATCGCTGTGGAAAAGACGATGCTGGATTACTTGAACCTGATCAAAAAAAGGTTGTGGTTGATTGTACTCTTCGTTCTGATCTCCTGCGGCACTACCTATTACTTCAGCAAGAACTACGTGGTTCCGGTCTACGAAGCGTCCGGTCAGCTGCTGGTCAACAATGGGGCAGTGTCAGCCGACGGCAACAACAACAATAACCTGGTCTACAGTCTGAACTTGATCATGAGTTACAAGGAACTCATCAAATCGCCGGCCATCATGAACAAGGTCGCCTCCGCACATCCGGAATTAAAGCTTACAGGGGATCAACTGGCGTCCAAAGTGGCTATCAGGTCCTCGGAAGGCAGCCAGATCATCAATCTCAGCGTGCAGGATACCAATTACGAGAAGGCGGCTAACATTGTCAACGCCGTTTCGCAGACCTTCATTCGTACCCTGCCGGGACTGATGCATATGGACAACGTCTCTTTCCTGACTCCGGCAGATCCTGAGGATGTCCCCGCTCCGGCAGGCAGCGGCTTTATGATGAACATGGTAATCAGCTTCGTCGTATCGCTGATGGCGGCGCTCGGAATCATCCTTCTGATGGAGACCTTGAACGGTACGATCCGCTCCGAGAAGGAAGCGGCATACGAACTGGGTCTTCCGGTGATCGGCACGATTCCCGTCATCCGCAAACGCGATCTCGGCAAGGATTCCAAAGCAACGGTAGGGGAGGGCGCTTATGCTGCAATTAAGTAACACCCTGGTTGCGGACAGCAATCCGAACTCGCATGTGTCCGAGTCCTTCCGCTCTCTTCGTACCTATATCAAGCAATCCGGTATGCTGCAGGATGGAGGCAAGTCGCTCCTCTTCACTTCCGGTGAAGCGGGAGAAGGGAAGACGACCGTAATGGCTAATCTGGCCGTATCCTTCGTTCAGGACGGCAAGAAGGTAGCGGTTGTCGACTGCAACCTCCGGAAGCCGGCGCTTCACACCGTGTTCGGTGTCGAGAACTCGCCCGGCCTGGCCGATTGTCTAAGCGGACAGAAGGAACCTGGCAAGGTAACGGTGTATGGCAATCTGGCCAATCTCACCATCGTGACTGCCGGAAATTCGATAGGCAGCCCGCCCGACCTGCTCGGCAACAGCGTGATGACCGAGCTTCTGGAAGAGCTGAAGGCCACCCATGATCTCGTGCTTCTGGATGCGCCTCCGGCCGTTCCATACAGCGATGCCCGCGTGCTTGCACCGTTGACGGACGGCGTGATTATCATCGCCCGTTACGGCAAGTCCAAACGCGAATTGCTCCGCAAGGTGAAGACCCTGATGGAACAAGCCGGGACACCTATTCTCGGTATTGCCATAAATCAAGCGAAGTAGACCTATTGCCATAAGCACGAAGACTTGGCAGACGCTTGCGAAGCAAGTTTTGTGAAGCTCTATCAAGCAGTCCATTCATAACAAAACTTAGCCGATGCTTACGAAGCGAGTTTTGTGAAGCTCTTCAAGCCGTTGAATCATACAAAACTTTTAGGAGGCCTGGATGATGAAAAAAGTGAAGAAAGTGATTATTCCCGCCGCCGGACTCGGAACCCGCTTCTTGCCTGCCACCAAAGCGATGCCTAAGGAAATGCTTCCGATCATCAACAAGCCGACTATCCAGTACATTGTTGAAGAAGCCATTGAATCCGGCATCGAGGATATCATCATCGTTACCGGTAAGGGCAAACGCGCGATTGAGGATCACTTCGACAACGCGTTTGAACTGGAATCACGGCTGCTTGAGGACGGCAAGCTTGAGCTGCTGAAGGAAGTTCAGCGTTCCTCCAAGGTTGAAATTCACTATATCCGGCAAAAGGAACCCAAGGGCCTCGGACATGCGGTCTGGTGCGCCAGACGCTTCATCGGAGACGAGCCTTTCGGTGTAATGCTGGGCGACGATATCGTAACCGGCAGCACACCTTGCCTGAAGCAATTGATCGATCAGTATGAAGAAACCCAGAACTCGGTAATCGGCGTTCAGGAAATTCCGGACGAGTTCACGAACCGCTACGGTATTGTCGATCCTGACATGCAGGAAGGCCGCCTGTACCGCGTTCAGAACTTCGTGGAGAAGCCGCCGCTCGGAACGGCGCCATCCAACCTGGCGATTATGGGACGCTACGTCTTTACTCCGAAGATCTTCAAGTACCTCGATTTGCAGGAAAAAGGAGCCGGCGGTGAAATCCAGCTGACCGACGCGATCCAGAAGCTCAACCAGAGCGAACGGGTCTACGCCTACAACTTCGATGGAACGAGATATGATGTCGGTGAGCGCCTCGGTTACATTTTGACCACATTGGAATTTGCCCTGCAGAGCAAGGATCTTCGTTATCCCGTAATGGATGCCATGGCCGAGTGGCTGAAGAAGGCGGAACAGACTACGATCTGATCGAGGTAGTCAGCTGCTGCTTGCCAGGGCATTAAATCAAGGAGGATTGAGAGGGAGATGAGCATGCCAAAAATGCCGGATGACGCTGAGCCGATGCTGTCGAGCGCTTATGTGCTGCATGCCAAGGAAGAAGCGCAGGAAGCCAATTCTTACCTGCTGACCAAACGGGTAATCGACGTTCTTTTTTCCGCTCTGTGTCTCTTCTTGCTGCTGCCCCTGTTCGCTGTAATCGCCGTGCTGATTAAGCTGGACGATCCGAAGGGGAAGGTATTCTTCCGCCAGACCCGGATCGGCAAAGACGAAAAGCCGTTTGAAATGTACAAATTCAGATCGATGATCGCCAACGCCGAGGAACTGAAGAAGAACCTGATGGCGTATAACGAGGTCAGCGGCGCGATGTTCAAGATGAAGAACGATCCCCGCATTACGCGGGTGGGCAGATTCCTGCGGAAGACCAGCATCGATGAGCTGCCGCAGCTGTGGAACGTGCTGGTCGGCAACATGAGCCTGGTGGGACCGCGTCCCCCTCTTCCGGATGAAGTGGCGCAGTATACCGAGTACGACAAGAAACGGTTGACTGTAACGCCGGGCTGCACAGGTTACTGGCAGGTTACCGGCCGGAACAGCGTCGGCTTCGAGGAAATGGTCGAGCTGGATCTCACGTATATCCAGATGCGGAGCACCAAGCTTGATTTCAAGATTATCGTGAAGACCGTCCTGATCCTCTTCGGATCGAAAAACGCTTATTAATTTCGGAAAATAGGTGATTGCCCATGTTAGAGCACGGAGACGTACCCCGGCTGTCCATCATCATCTGCACCTACAACCGCGCCGGGCTGTTATCCAAGACGCTGGATTCCCTGCTCGGGCTCGAGATGCTGGATAAGGCTGAGGTCATTCTGGTGGATAATCGGTCCACAGATAACACTGCAGCCGTAGTCAAGCAGTTCATGGACAAAAACGCAGGCCTTATCAGAATGAAATACCTGCTGGAACCCGTACAGGGGTTGTCGGCGGCGCGAAACGCCGGAATCCTGGCCGCCAAAGCATCGCTGATCGCTTTTCTCGACGACGATGCGCTGCCGGTCCGGAGCTGGATTTCGACGATCGTGACCACGTTTGAAAGCAGGCCTTCCGTAATGGCTATGGGCGGTAAGGTTTCTCCGATCTTTGAGACCAAACGGCCGAACTGGCTGATCAAGCCGTTCGAATTCCCGTACACCATCATGGATCTGGGCAACCGGATCAAAGAGTATCCCGGGAAGTATCATCCCTGCGGAGCCAATATGGCGATGAGAAGCGAAGTCTTCAACCTGAGCCTGTTCCCGCTGGAGCTGGGACGAAAGGGCGATTCGCTCATATCGGGCGAAGAGACCTGGCTGTTCGGCAAGATCCGCAAGGAAGGACAGCTTGTGCTGTATCATCCGCAGATGGCTGTCGATCATTTCGTCCCCGCCAGCCGGCTCACCGAGAGCTGGATTAAGAAACGGTACTACAGCCAGGGACTCTCTAATGCGCTCGGCAGCACGGGACCACTCGGAACCTTGATGATTTGGGGAAAGACCGGAGCCAAACTGCTGTACATCGCCGTGGATTCCACGCTATCCGCCATATCGGGCAGTGAGGGACGGAAGCTGCTTAACAAATGCCGGATGGAGAGTGTTCGAGGAACGCTCCACATGCTAAAGAATCGAAATCGGGAATCGGCGACGGGGTGAGAGAAAGATGATAAGCGGGCACCGGGCTTCAAAACTTTATGCTTTGCCGTACGGAATGCTGTTTCTTCTGTCGGCTTTGTTTCTCGGAATGGCGGCAATCTACATGCCGGCTCTTGCGGTATTGGCCGTCGGTCTGCTTCTATTCGTTGTCGTCTCTCTGACCCGGCCGGATACGATCAGCTATTTTGTCATTCTGACAACGGCGGTATCCATCAACTTTCTGTATTACGGCAGCCCGTTCGGGATCGAGATTCTGTCTCTATACAAGCTGGGAATGCTGATTCTGCTTATCCCGTGCATTCTGGTGAACGGGTTGCGATTCAAGCTCAGCTATCCGTTGTGGGCCTTGGTCGCGATGACGTTCATGACGTTCAGCTTCTCCATCTGGGAGCCCCAGATGACTGCACAGATTGCGGTCAAGGCATTCATCGGACTATCTCTGCCGTTCGTATTTCTCCTGATCAACTGGAAGAAGGAAGTGGCCCAGCGGCATATTAGACTGATCTGCCTGCTGCCCTCGCTTAGCCTGCTGATTGGCATTCTGCTTCAGGTAGCGCATCTTCATTCCATGGTCAACGTGGAGTTCACGGGCGCGATCCGGCTTCAAGGGGCGAACATTCCGCCTCACCTGGCGATGCTGGCCTTCATCGGAACGGCCATTCCGTTCATCGAGCTAAGACGGGGAACCGGGAATGTGAAGTTCTACTATACCGTGCTCGGCATCAACTTTCTGACGCTGGTCGCTACGGGTACCCGGGGTCCGCTGCTCGCGCTGGTACCGATGCTGCTGTATTACTTCTTTGATATTTTCCGGCGCTATCTGAAAGGCAAGACACGCTATATCATTCCGATTCTGTGTTCGATTGCGGTAATCGCCGGCGGCGTGTACTCGCAATGGGATAATTTCGAGAAACGCTCATTTGAAAGACAAACCGGCGAAGGCATCGACTTATCGGGACGCTCGGAAGCCTGGGCCTTCTTCCTGGAGAAAGCTTCGGGTTCGCCGGTGGCGGGAAGAGGCATCGGCGCCGTCACAGTGGCTAACGACGGCACGTTGTACGAGGGCTTTGTGGTTCCCCACAATGAATATATCCGCTTCTATTACGACGGCGGGTATGTCGGGTCCATACTTCTCTGGGCGGCTCTGCTTGCCGTGTTCCTTCTGGTCGCCAGAGCGCTAACGCCGCCGGTAAGGAAATATTATCTGCTCTTCCTTTTAGGATTTCTGATTTATTCGTTTTCTGATAACACGCTGTCGACGGTCCAATTCATTATTCCATTCTGTTGGTACCTGAACTGCCTGTATCGTGCTTCGCAGCCAACCGATTCCCCACAAAAAGAAGTGATACGATGAATCAAGTGAACATGTTCGATGTCAATTTTAACAATTATGATTTCATGGATCTGCTGGAGTATATCGATACAACAATCCGGGAGAGAAATCATTCCTACATTCTGACCTGCAATGTGGATCATGTGATCAAGCTGCGCAAGGACAAGGAATTCAGGACAGTCTACTCGGAGGCAGGCGCAGTCGTTGCGGATGGCATGCCGTTGATCTGGGCTTCCAAGATGCTGGGCAAGCCGCTTAAGCAGAAGGTATCCGGGGCCGACCTGTTCAACAGGCTCGGCAACGCATTCCAGCAGAGGAAGTACCGGCTGTTCTTCCTCGGTTCCGCCGAGGGAGTACCGGAACGGGCGACGGCGAATTTGAAGGCAGCTTATCCGGACATCAACGTCGTGGGCTGTTATTCTCCGTCCTATGGCTTCGAGAATAACGAGGAGGAGAACAAGCGGATCATCGGCATGCTGAATGAGACCCGCCCCGACATCGTATTCGTCGGCGTGGGCGCGCCGAAGCAGGAGAAATGGATTTATCGCCATTATTTGTCCTATCGCGCACCCATCTCGATCGGAGTCGGAGCAACCTTTGATTTCCTCTCGGGCTCGGTCAAACGGGCACCGGATTTCATGCAGAGAAGCGGTCTGGAGTGGTTCTGGCGGCTTAGCCAAGAGCCAGGAAGATTGTGGAAGAGATACTTGGTTGACGATGCCCAATTCCTGCTTCTTCTGCTGAAGGAGCTGCGCAAGCGGGATAAAGCGAACGGACCGAGCCTTGAATAATAGGCTCTTCCGCCAGGAACAGGAGGTGTATGGGTCATGACGAGCCGCTCTTCGGGTCAAACCGGCTATCCGCTGATTGGAAATATACGTACTCTGGCAACTGCCGGAATTTTCCTGGCAGGCTGTACGATTCTCCCCCTGATGATCGGTTACGTCAGCGCCAAGCTGAGCTCGGCGAACAGCCTGCAGCTGGCCCTGGTGGCGGCGCTGCTGTTCCCGGCGTTCCTGCTGGCTCTGTTAAGACCCCGGCAGCTTGTCGCCTACACTCTCCTGGTCTGGGCGATCGCCCCGGAGCTTCGCCGGATTGCAGACTGGAGCGTCGGCGCTTACCATTCGGTATCGCTCCTCAGTCTGGCCCCGCTCCTTGCGGGCGCCACGGTCGCCATTCCGGTCATGCGGGAGATACATAAGCTCCAGCGTCCCTGGATGAGGCTGATTCTGCTCTTCGCGCTTCCTCTGGGCTACGCCACACTGATCGGGCTTGCCAAGAACGGCGTCGGCTCGGTCTACGATTTGATGAATTACCTGGTTCCACTGCTCCTGCTGCCCTATTTTGCAATAACGCCATTTACGGCGCAGGATACAGACCGGCTGCTTCGCTCATACGCCGCAGTTGCGGTGTTGGTTGCAGCCTATGGAATCGTGCAGTATACGACGATGCCGCCATGGGACGCCTTCTGGATGCAGAATGCGGGCATGAACTCCATCGGCAGTCCAAAGCCGCTTGAGGTTCGGGTGTTCTCCACATTAAATTCGCCGGGTCCGGCCGCGACCTTTCTGGTGTTCGCGCTTGTTCCGATGATCCTGGAGAAGAAATGGCGGGGCATCTTCGGCTGGGTCGGCGTCCTGCTCGTGGTGGTCTGTCTGCTCACTACTCTGGTCCGGGCCGCTTGGCTGATTCTGCTCGTAATGCTGCTGGCTTACATCGCTTCCTCTTCCTCTAAGGGCAAGTGGAAGACGCTGATTCAGCTGCTCTTTGTCGCAATGGCGCTGTACTGGATCGTGCCGAAGCTTCCGGGAGCGGAAGTGCTGACGGCGCGGATGGAGACATTCTCCTCAATTCAGGAGGACCGCTCCTATAACGACCGGCTCAACCTGTTGGGGAATATGCTTCCCGTTATCAAGTCCAATCCGGTCGGCCAGGGCATCGGCAGTGTCGGACAGAGCACCAAGCTGGGCAACGGAGGCGAGCTTGGAGAATACGGCATCATGGACAACGGATTTATCGCACTGATGCTGACCTTCGGAGCCCCGGGTGCACTGCTGTTCATACTCGCCCTGGGCGCCGTGATCAAACAGATTATCGGAAGAGTAATGGGCCCGGTTCTGCTGAAGCCCTACGCCAGGCTGGCGCTGGCGTCATGGATGGGCGTGGTGATCGGACTTGTGTCGGATAACGGCTTCTCCGGAATCAAGGCTTACCTCGTCTGGATGCTGATCGCCATCGGCCTTGGGGTGAGAGAAATGCGGGAGGAGCAGCGCAGGACACCGGACAGAGGGGCATATAACCGAGCTGAGGCCCGCCGCTGGGGAGCTCCAGAGTCCGGTCCCGATGGCTAGGGCAACAGGCGGCCGGAAGACGATGATGAATTCCTATATGTAGAGATCGACAATGGATGGGAACGGTTAGAAAAAGGAGGAGACCAGCATGTATTCATTGACTAGCGAGCTTGCCGGTTCAATCCGCGGCCTGGCGCCGGCATTCCGAACCGCCGGAGAGATCAAGGCCGAAGCGGGAGACGAAGAAGACAAACAGTATTCCCCGGATCATGTGAGAATTCATGGTCGGCTTCAAGTCCTGCGGTTACTGCGGGAAACACAAGCCAGCCGGATGAACCAAGAGAGGGAGAGAGGAGGAAGAAGCAATGCCTGATAATGGCGGACTGAACATTATGGCGACAGGCCTGAGCTGGCCTTCGGTACAGCCCGGAGGGCTTAATACGTATTTTAAATCCGTCTGCGAGCAGCTTTCTTCCCAGAACCGGGTACACGCCCTGATCTGCAGCAACGATCAGCCCGATACTCCCGACAGTCTCATTATTCACAATGCGGGCGACCCCAAGCAGTCCATTTGGAAGCGGAAGGATGCCTTTCAGCGAAAAGCGGCGGAGCTGATGGATCGCGGCGAAATCGACATTCTGTACTCCCATTTCGCACCGTATGGTGTAGGGCCCGCTGTCGAAGCGAAGAAGCGCGGCATTCCCGTCGTTACGACCTTCCACGGACCTTGGAACGAAGAAATGAAAATCGAGGGACAGGGAATCAAGCATCAGGTCAAGACGGCGATCGCCAAGTCGATTGAGCGCAAGGCTTACCGGCTCTCGGATACGTTCATCGTCCTCAGCGAAACCTTCCGCGATATTCTCCATTCCCTTCACGGTATTCCGCTTCATAAGATCATGGTCATTCCGGGGGCGGCCAACGTTGACCGCTTCACACCGGCAAGCAACCGGCTTGCGGTGCGCCGGATGCTGAATCTCCCTGAGGGAGCGACCACGGTCCTCACGGTCCGCAGACTCGTGAACCGTATGGGACTCCTCCAGCTTCTTGAAGCGTGGCGTACCGTATCGGAACAATTCCCGAATTCCATTCTCCTGATCGGCGGCAAAGGACCGCTTCGCGGCGAGCTGGAAGCCAAAATCGCCGATTACGGATTAACGAACAAAGTCCGGCTGCTCGGTTACATTCCCGATCACCAGCTGGCCTCATATTATCAGGCGGCTGATCTGTTCGTCGTTCCCTCCCAGGCGCTTGAAGGCTTCGGCCTCATCACCGCCGAAGCGTTGTCGAGTGGCCTGCCGGTCATGGCGACACCGATCGGCGGCAACAGGGAAATTCTGCAGAATTTCCGCCCCGAGCTGCTCTTTAACAGTCCCTCGGCCGAGGATATGGCTGAAGGCATCTCCCGGATACTCGGGAACCGAAGGCTTCTGCCTTCCCGGGAGGAATGCAGGGAGCATGCGCTTCAGAAGTATACCTGGCAGCATGTCGGCAATCAGGTAGAGACGGTATTCAAAGAGGCAATGGGGAAAGGAGAGACGATCAATGCTGAGAGTGGCGTATATCGATCACACGGCTAGATGGAGCGGCGGGGAAGTCGCCCTGTTCAACATTCTGACCCATATTGGTGATCAGGTGAATCCGCTGGTCATTCTGGCTGAGGAAGGCGCGCTGGCGGACCGTCTGCGCGAGAAGGGAATCGACGTCCGGATCGTGCCGCTGGATGACAGCATCCGCAACCGCGGACGCAACACCGTCAACCTGGGCGCTCCGGCAGCGGCGCTGAAGCTGCTGTCTTACGGACGCAAGCTTGCCCCGATCCTGAAGGAGGAGCATGTAGCCTGCGTTCACACCAATTCCCTGAAATCAGCGCTGTACGGCACTGTTGCCGCCAAGTCAGCGGGTGTTCCGCTGATCTGGCATATTCGCGACCACATCGGCGCGCCTTATCTGAAGCCGGTTGTCGCGAAAGGCATCCGGCTCATGTCGCGTTATATCCCGAGCGGCGTTATCGCCAATTCGAAATCAACACTTAACGCGCTTGAGCTGCCCCGTTCCAAGAAGACGCTCGTTGTCTACTCCGCCTTCGCCAAGGCGATCGCCGCCTCGGCCTCCCGGAAGGAGCAGAAGGATTTCAACGTGCTTCTGGTCGGCCGGCTGGCCGAATGGAAAGGCCAGCATATTTTGCTGGAAGCAGCCAAAATGCTGAAGAGCAACAGCCGCATCAAGTTCTGGCTGGCGGGCGACGCACTCTTCGGCGAAGACGAATACAAGAAGCGGCTCGTGTCTACGATCGACCGCGAAGGATTATCCAATGTCAGCCTGCTCGGACATGTCGAAGACATTCAGGGGCTGATGCAGCAGGCGGATTTGCTGGTGCATACCTCCATAACACCGGAGCCTTTCGGCCAGGTAATTGTGGAAGGCATGGCCGCGGGACTTCCGGTTATCGCCTCGAACGAAGGCGGACCTGTCGAGATCGTCGTTCAGAATGAGACCGGACTGCTCATCCAGCCGGGTGACTCCGCCGTTCTGGCCGAAGCCATCAGCTGGATGCTGGAGCACCCGGAGGAAAGAGAAATGATGGCGGAGGCGGGCATCAAACGGGTCAAGGAGCATTTTGTAATCGAGAACACGGTAAAAGATATCGTAGCTTACTATAAAGGCCTGCTGGCAGGCGCCTAAGCGAACTGGCGAAACCAATTGCTCCATCAAACATTGAGGATGATTCACATGAAAATTGCGATAGCGCATGATTACTTAATCCAAATGGGCGGGGCGGAGAGAGTGGTGGAGGTCTTTCACCAGATGTATCCCGAAGCTCCGATCTTCACGACGGTATTTAACGGAAGCCGCCTGACCGAGAATCTCAAAGATGCGGATATCCGGGCCTCCTGGCTGCAGAAAATTCCGGGAGTGAAGGCTAACTTTAAAGGGGTGCTGCCGCTATATCCCATGGCTATTCGCGATCTGGATTTCCGCGGTTACGATATCGTCTTGAGTTCCAGCAGCGCGTTCATGAAGAGTATTCAGGTTCCCAAGCGCACCTTTCATCTCTGCTACTGCCATACACCGATGAGGTTCGCCTGGGATTACGACACCTATATGGAACGGCAGTCCAACTCCGGCCTGTTCAAACGGGTGCTGAAGCTCTATATGCAGCAGCTCAAGATGTGGGACCAGCGGACTTCCAAAAATGTGAATCAGTTCGTGGCCAACTCTTCGGTCGTCAAGAACCGCATCCGGAATTATTATCACCGGGACGCCGACGTGATCTTCCCGCCAATCAATACGGCCCGCTTCACCAGCTCCAGCTCGATCGGCGATTATTACCTGATCGTCTCGCGGCTGGTGTCCTACAAGCGGATCGATTTGGCGGTGGAAGCCTTCAACCGCAACGGGCTGAAGCTGCTGATCGTCGGCGACGGGCCCGACCGCAAGCGTCTGGAAGGCATGGCGAAGAGCAATGTGCAGTTTCTCGGCAGGCTGGATGATGAACAGGTTACGGGGCTCATGTCCCAGTGCCGCGCTTATATTTTTCCTGGAGAAGAAGATTTCGGCATTACCCCGCTGGAAGCGAACGCCGCAGGAAGACCGGTCATCGCTTACCAGGCGGGCGGAGCGCTGGACACAATCGAGCCGTATGTCAACGGCGTCTTCTTCAAAAGGCAGGAGGTTGACGACCTGCTCCGGGCGATCGCCGAGGTGGAGTCCTACGCGTGGGACATCGGCAAAATCATGAAGCACGCGCAGAAATTCGATGAGCAGAACTTCATCGTTCAGTTCAAACAATATGTCGAGCAGGCATATGTCAACTTTTTAAAAGGAGGATGATGGTATGAATCTGGCGGTAATTGGCACCGGCTATGTCGGCCTCGTATCCGGCGTATGTTTTACACTTGGGGGTAATCATGTCATCTGTGTCGACAAGGATGAAGAGAAGATAGCCAAACTGAGCCAGATGAAATCGCCCATCTATGAACCGGGCATTGAGGCGCTGATCGAACTGAATCTGAAAGAGGGAAGACTGTCGTTCTCTTCCGATCTTCAGGAGTCGGTGCGCCGCTCGGATATCGTCATCCTCGCCGTGGGCACACCGTCCCTACCGAACGGCGAAGCGAATCTTCAGTACATCGAGAGCGCAGCCGCTGAAATCGGCCGGTCCATGGAAGGCTACAAGGTTATTATGACGAAATCGACGGTGCCGGTCGGCACGAACGAGAAGATCCGGCAGATTATCGCGGCGAATACCGGATATCCGTTCGATATCGTGTCTGCTCCCGAGTTCCTGCGCGAAGGCTCCGCCATCCAGGATACGCTCCATCCGGACCGGATCATCATCGGTCTCGACAACCCGGTTCTGGAGCCGATGATGCGGGAACTGCACAAGGGCTTCACCGAGAACATTATCGTCACGGATATTCGCAGCGCCGAGATGATCAAATATGCGTCCAACGCTTTCCTCGCGACGAAAATTTCGTTCATCAATGAAATTGCGAACATTTGCGAGAAGGTTGGCGCGGATGTGACAGAGGTGGCGGAAGGCATGGGTCTGGACCGGAGAATCGGTTCTTCTTTCCTTCAAGCAGGGATTGGATATGGAGGCTCCTGCTTCCCGAAAGACACCAAGGCGCTGATTCAAATCGCCGGCAACGTCGATTATGAATTCAAGCTGCTGAAATCCGTGGTTGAGGTTAATCAGGGGCAGCGGTTCATGATCCTCTCGAAGCTCCACGAATCGATCGGCAGCCTTCAGGGCACGTCCATCGGAATTTGGGGCCTTGCGTTCAAGCCGAACACCGATGATGTCCGGGAATCGCCGGCGCGGGAAATCGTCGAAGCGCTCGTGAAAGAGGGAGCGATTGTGAAGGTGTATGATCCGATCGCAGCGGATAATTTCCGGAAGGACTACGATCACCCTAATATCCACTGGTGCGCCGTGCCGGAAGAAGCGGCTATGGGCAGTGATGCCCTGTGTCTGCTTACCGACTGGAGCGTATTCAAAGACATCAATCTTCATCTCTTGTCCGCAGGCATGCGCAAGCCGATTCTGATCGATGGACGCAATGTCTACTCCAAAGAGCAAATCGAAGGAACCGGGCTGGAATATTTCTCGGTAGGCCGTCCCCGGATGGGCGGATTAAGCGGATTTTCACCAAGCGTAGCGGGTGCGGTCTAAGCGCTGCCCGCAGTCCTAAATTGACCATTTTGAGGGAGGTTACTTGTTATGAAACTGGTACTCTTGTCTGGCGGTTCGGGAAAACGTCTCTGGCCTTTGTCCAACGATTCCCGCTCGAAGCAGTTCTTGAAGGTGCTTGAAGGTCCGTCGGGTGAATCGGAATCCATGGTTCAGCGGGTATGGCGGCAGCTGGGAGAAGCCGGTCTTGCCGATTCCTCCTATCTGGCGACAGGCCGCGGGCAGGTGGAGATGATCCAGAGCCAGCTCGGCGGCAGTGTGAATATCATCGTGGAGCCGGAACGGCGCGATACCTTCCCGGCCATCGCACTCACGGCGGTCTACCTCTATTCGGTGGAAGGCGTGCTTCCTAACGAGACGGTCGCCATTCTGCCGGTCGATCCTTATGTGGAAGGCACTTTCTTTGACGCCGTGTCCCAACTGGGGGATGTGCTGGACGAAACCGGAGCGAATCTGGCGCTGATCGGCGTTGTGCCAGAACTTGCCTCGGAGAAATACGGCTACATCATTCCGGACGGGGAAGCATCGGAGGGCGGTGCCAGACAGGTGAAAGGCTTCCAGGAGAAGCCGGACCGCAGCCGCGCCGAACAGCTCATCGCCCAGGGAGCCTTGTGGAACTGCGGCGTCTTCGCCTTCAAGCTGGGCTACTTGCTGGATATTCTCCAGCAGAAGGGGCTTCCGCTGTCCTATGACGAGATGCAGAAGCAGTATAAGCTGCTCTCCTCCATCAGCTTCGATTATGAGGTCGTGGAGCGCGAGGAGAATATCGTTGTCCATTCGTATGACGGCTTCTGGAAAGACCTTGGCACATGGAATACACTTACTGAGGAGATGGCGACCAACAAGCTTGGACGCGGTCTGCTGACCGAGGACGCTTCGTCCAGCTGCCTGGTGAACGAGCTGGATATTCCGATCACTGTAATCGGAGCCCAGGACATTATCGTCGCAGCCAGTCCGGACGGCATTCTGGTCACTACGAAATCGGAAAGTCCGCGCATCAAGGAAGTGCTGAAAGGCACGGAGCAGCGTCCGATGTACGAAGAGCGGCGCTGGGGGCATTACCGCGTTATCGATTACGTGAAATACGATGAGGGCAACGAAGCGCTGACCAAGCGAATTTATATCGCGGAAGGCAAGAACATCAGCTACCAGTATCATCTGAAGCGCTGCGAAATCTGGACATTCATCAGCGGTGAGGCGAGCATTATTCTTAATGAAAAAATGCACAATGTGAAGGCTGGCGATGTGGTGCGCATTCCGGCCGGCACGAAGCATAGCATCCTGGCTCTGACCGATGTGGAATTTATCGAGGTGCAGACCGGCTCGGAACTGGTAGAAGAGGATAACATCCGAATTACGCTGGACTGGAAGGACATCGAGCTGCAGCAGTTTATTTCATAATAATGAATCCGCCTTGAGGCGGATATGGTTCTTGTACAAAAGTAATATATTACCCAAAATTCAAAGATTTAAAACAGGTCTTTCGACTTATTTCTTGCTCTTTCGCGCAATAAACCTTTATTAATAACGGAATAGCGTCGATATGTACGGTAGAAGGTTAATCCTTCCAATACGACAAAGGCAAACCTATCGCGAGATAGGGACGCAAAGCCAAGGGCCTCTCTGAGGCAGCCTGGTTACCGAAAGGAAGATGAAATTGAAAACCAACCGCACGTATCGACTGTTCTGCATGCTGTTGTCCTTTAGTTTGATTTTGACATTTATCCCTGATCTTGGCGGACGATACACATCTACGGCTTCGGCGGCATCTGCTGACGGCGCTCCGGTCAACCCGGATGCTTCGCCACAGGCGGTCAAACTGTTGAATTATCTCTACTCGATCTCCGGCAAGGGCATCATCACCGGTCAGCACGACTACTTCGAAAGCCCGGATGAATTCAGCAACAAGCTTCAGGCAACAAGCGGCAAATACGCGGCTCTCCATGGCTATGAGATGGGCGCGATCGGCGGCCAGAGCGACTCGGCTGTAGCGGCTCAACGTAAAAATATCGTATGGAGCGCAACGAACTGGTATAAAGCGGGTGGAATCGTCGCCATGACTTTCCACGAGAATCTGCCGGGTACGACTTATGAATGGAGCAATGTTCAGAAGAGCATCTCCCAGGCGGAATTCAATAAATATGTAACACCCGGAACATCGCAGTACAACAGCCTGATCACGGAGCTTGACAAGGTAGCCGTATCGCTGAAGTCTCTGCGGGACGCCGGAGTTCCCATCCTGTGGCGCCCCTACCATGAAATGAACGGCGGCTGGTTCTGGTGGGGACAGAAGTCCAATTTTACCGCTCTTTGGAATATTATGTATGACCGTTTCACGAACTATCACAAGCTGAACAACCTGTTGTGGGTATGGAGCCCGAATGCTCCCGGCCAATGGTCCGATCCTTATGACAAGACCTATCCGGGTGCCGATAAAGTGGATGTTCTCGCCGCGGATATCTATAGCAATGATTATAAGCAGAGCCATTATGACAGCCTGCTCAGTCTGGCAGCCGGCAAGCCGATTGCGATCGGCGAGAACGGCGAGATGCCCGATCCGTCGAAGGTGCTCCCTAATCAGAGCAAATGGGTCTTTATGATGAACTGGGGCAAAATGCTCTATGACAACAACAGCACGTCTACAATTAAGAACTTTATGAGCAGCAGTCTTACTCTGAGCCGGGATGAGGTTATTTCCGGGATGGCGGCGATGACTTCAACGCCGACACCGACGCCAACGCCAAGTCCGACGCCGACACCAAGTCCGACGCCGACACCATCGCCAAGCCCGACACCAACACCGACTCCAGTGAGTGATACTCCCGTCACCGTTCCGGTCCCTCCTCTTGAGGAGAATGGTTCCGAGCCGGGGTCAGGAATAGCCGTCAACGGTCTGACCGGTGAATATTTCAACAATCTTCAACTGAGCGGAACGCCAGCCCTTGAACAAAATGCTTCCCAGGTCAATTTCAACTGGGGAGCGGGATCGCCAGGAACAGGAGTCAATACCGATGGCTTCTCGGTACGCTGGAGCGGAAAGATCAAGCCGAACTACAGCGAGAACTACTCCTTCTACACAACATCCGACGACGGCATCCGCGTGATGATCAACGGGGTGTGGGTGATATACAGCTGGTCCAATCAGAGCGGGATCGAACGGAAGGGCAGAATCGACCTGGAAGCCGGCAAGCTGTATGATATTAAAGTCGAATATTACGATAACACGGGAAATGCCAATGCCCGCCTGGTGTGGGAGAGCCCGAGCCAAGCCAAGGAGACCGTGCCGTCATCCGCATTCTTTCTACCGGGAACGCTGACTGCATCGGCATCGTCGCCTAGCCCAACGCCGACACCTACTCCAACGCCAACGCCGACACCAAGTCCGACACCTACTCCAACGCCGACACCAACACCAACACCGGAGCCAATGCCGGCTCCAGTGCTAATCCAAGCGCCGGTCCTGAATATTACGGACGGCCAGACTACGGACTCAACAGAGCCGAATGCAAGCCAGCCTGTTAGCGGGCTGCTGGGCGAATATTTCAACAATCTTCAACTGAGCGGAACGCCGGCTCTTGAACAAAATGCCTCCCAGGTCAATTTCAACTGGGGAGCGGGATCGCCAGGAACAGGAGTGAATACCGATGGTTTCGCGGTACGCTGGAGCGGAAAGATCAAGCCGAACTACAGCGAGAACTACTCCTTCTACACAACATCCGATGACGGCATCCGCGTGATGATCAACGGGGTGTGGGTAATCTACAGCTGGGCTAATCAGAGCGGCATCGAGCGAAAAGGCAGAATCGACCTGGAAGCCGGCAAGCTGTATGATATTAAAATTGAATATTACGATAATACGGGAAGCGCCAATGCCCGCCTGATGTGGGAGAGCCCGAGCCAAGCCAAGGAAATAGTGCCCGCATCCGCATTCTTCCTTCCCGATTCGCTCTAAATATATTGCTGTCTGGCATATCCTTGCACGGCAGCCGATACTTCAACCTTATAACGAATTCGTTCATTCGAGCCTTGCCGGGCCCTGCTTGTTCTATAGCAGGGCCTCTGAACTATCAACGGTTGTTGATGGGACAGACCGGGATTTTGATGAGAACCTTCCGGCGGCAGATATGCTAAGAAAGGAAGATCACATTGAACATTCCCCGCAAGTATCGAATAATTGCTGCCGTGCTATGTCTATTTTTGCTTGCATCTCTGCGTCCCTGGAATTCCGGCGACAATCTGGAGGAGACGGTGACGAGAGAAATGGACTCGCTTCAATCTGCGCCGACATCCGAGGTAACAACAGGCACAATCACGAGAACTGCGCAATCTCCGGTTAATCCGAATGCCACCCAGGAAGCCCGGGAGCTGCTTCAGTACCTGTATGACCAGAGCGGCAAGGGACTGATCTCGGGCCAGCATGATTATTTGGAGGCTCCGGACGATCAGATGAACAAGCTAAAGAAGCTTACAGGCCAATATGCTATCCTCCACGGATATGAGCTCGGCCCCATAAGCGGCCAGAGTGCAGACATGATCGACAAGCAGCGCCGGGGCGTTGTCCAGAGCGCCATTAATTGGTATAAAGGCGGCGGAATCGTCGCCATGACATTCCATGAGTATCTTCCCGGCACCTCTCCCGACTGGTCCAATGTCTCCAAATGGATCAGCCAGGATCAGTTCAACGCCTATGTTACGCCCGGAACCGCCGAGTATAATCAGCTCATAGCGGATCTGGACCAGGTGGCGGTATATTTAAAAATGCTCCAGGACGCCGGCGTTCCTGTGCTGTGGCGGCCTTACCACGAAATGAACGGCGGCTGGTTCTGGTGGGGGCAAAAAAATAATTTTTCTGCGCTCTGGGATATCATGTACGACCGTTTTGTGGGTAAACATAAATTAAACAACTTGATATGGGTATGGAATCCTAATGCGCCCAACAGCAACTCGGGGCCTTATGAGGACTACTATCCGGGAGCGGATAAAGTCGACGTACTGGCGGCCGACATCTATGACAACGATTATCAGCAGTCCTATTATGACAAGCTGCTCAAGCTAGCGGACGGCAAACCGATTGCCATTGGAGAAAGCGGCGAGCTGCCCGACCCGCAGCAGTTGGCTAAGACGCAAAGCCAATGGGTCTACGTAATGACCTGGGGGAAGATGCTGACCGAGAATAACAGCACACAGAAGATCAGCAGCTTCATGAAGTCGGGTTACACGCTGTCGAGAGAGGACTTCGTCAAGGTTAAGCAAGGGGGCACCAACAGCGCCGGCAAGAGCAATAGCAGCAATTATATCAGCAGTAGGAGCAGCGGCGGCACCAACGGTCTCAAGGGCGAATATTTCACGAACCGCTTCCTGGAGGGGGACCCCGTCTATACACGGACGGACGGCCCGATCAATTTTGCCTGGAAGACAGGATCACCGGTTAAAGAACTGCCGGATGACTATTTCTCTGTCCTATGGACAGGGCGAATCAAAGCTCCGGCAACGGGGACCTACACGTTCAAGCTGGTGGCGGATGACGGCGTGCGCTTGTGGATCGACGGCAAGCCGATCATCAAGAGCTGGGTTCTGCAGAACGACATCGTCCGGACGGCTACCGTGAAACTCAAGGGAAACACGTATCATGCCATTCGGGTGGAATACTTCGAGAGCAAAGGAAAGGCTAATATCAAGCTGCTCTGGAAAGTTCCGGGTGGGCAGGAGGAAGTTATTCCAAAGAAGGCGCTGTTTCTCCCCGAGTAACGGGGCTTCTTATGTAACCGGGCTCCAGACTTCCTATTGAAAGTGAGGACAGTGAATGAGAGAACCGAAACCAAGTCGACCTTTATCCGAACTTCTCAAGTTTTCAGGACTAATCATCTTATTTCTGCTGTCCGTGTCATTTCTGGGGAAAAATGAAGCAACGGAGAACGAAACCGGCTCCGCAGTCAACGACAGTGCCTATGATGTTTCCGAAGCCAATGTAATCTGGAAGCTGGGCGCACAGAACGATTCGGCGGAAGAATTCTCCGCCAAGACATTCACTACGTCAGCCAAACAGTCAGTCAGTCTTAACGCGAAGACACTAAGCGCATCGCAGCTGAAGCAGCTGCCCTCGGGCCTGAATGGCAAATCCAATCCCGAACTGACGATCACCTATAATCTGAGCAAAATCCCGCAGAATGGCGTCCTCTTCACGGTTCGCATCCTGGATGCCAACCAGTCGGTTCCCCAACTGGCGGTCTTCTCCAACCGCGAGCTGTCGGGCATCATTCAGATAGCGGGTGTAGGAGGGACGGGAGTCGAGTACTCGTTCAGGAAGACCTATGAGCTGTACATTCCGAAGGAGCAGTTGAAGACCGGGGAGAATACCCTCAGGCTGCTGGCGGCCCGTTCCGAATATGCCTCAAGCGAAGAGGATCAGTATACCCGGTGGACCTGGGATGATCTTAGTCTGGCCTCCTTGAGTTCGCCAATCAAGGAGCCTATTCACGGCAATTATGTTAACACCGGAACCATGCTGGCCAACAAGCAGTTTTATTACGACACAGGCGCTACCGCTCATCTGCCATACATAATGAAGTGGTTAGGTGTGGCATACAGCGGCAATATCATGCGTACAGGCGGTCCCAGCAATGTCGGCAATTCCAATTCCGATATGGAGAATTATTACAAGACGCTCGCGGAATACAATATGCAGGCCGTTGCGCTGTATCTGTACACCGGAGACATCAAGCTGAACCCGGATGGCAGCCTTCCGGACAGCGCCAAGAAGAAGCTTACCGATTACTTCAAGAAGTACGGTTCCTATATCCAGTATGCCGAGGTTGACAACGAGCCGGGGCTGTTCAACCGCTCCAAGGCCGTCAATCTGGCGGTGGCCAAATGGCTGAATACGGAAGGCAAGAAGATCGCCCCGCATCTTCTGACCGTTGCACCGGGCTGGGCCTATGCGGCTGAATACAAAATCCGCCGCTGCGGGAACCAGACGGGAACCGTCCAGCAGTGTGGGAGCCCGGACGGCTGGGAGCGCGATCCCGCCCAGCGGCTTGAACTGGAGAACATCACCGATCTCACGAACGGCCATTCATACGGCGGATCATTCGCCGCCAAAGACGGAGGAAGCTTCACCGAGAATTTGAAGACTTTCCACGGAGCCGAAGACGGACTGCCCAAGAAAATGCTGGTGACCGAGTTCGGCACCTCGGATGCGCATACGGATGATTGGCATTACGGGGCGAAGGAATCGACTGCCGCCATTTTTGACCGGATCATGAGAGCTCATATCGGGTATGCGGATATGTTCGTGCAGCATGCCGCTTTCTTCTACAATTACAGTCTGTTTCAATTTAAGGACATCAATCTGAGAACCCATGATCCGGCTAAGACGGAGATTTATTATACGAAGCAGGACGAGGATTCCCGTGTTAGCATTATGCGCCGGTTGAGCACGGCCTATGCCACGCATGGAGCGCCGCTCACCTATAACCTGCTCAATAAAGATGAACTGGCCGATAAAATGGTCTATATCCGTCCGGTGGATACTTCCAAGCTGGAGCCTCTGCCCGGCTCGGGAGCGACCTCGAACAAGGTGCTGGTCAATCTCGTGAATTTCGAGAACACGACACAGAAGGTTAGTGTGAAGGTGACGATGCCGAAGCAGACGGTATATGAAGGAGAACGCTTTGGCAACGGGGACACGTATGAAGAAGCCCGCAGCTACGTGACCGGCCTCAAGGCATCGCCCGAGCTGACCTTTACCGAGACGCTTGCACCTGGTGAAGCGGTCCAATATATTCTTCAGCCCTCCACGGAGGTAGGCGACAAGGCTCCGGACAGCCTGACCGCGACTGCGATCAGAGGAACCGCTGTACGACTGAACTGGCATGAAGCCCCCGGCACAAGCTATGATGTGCTGCGGGCGGAGGGGCAGGGGGAACTGAAGACCATCGAGTCCGGTCTCGAAGCGACAAGCTTCGTTGACCGGGCTGTTAAGGAGGGCGTCGTATACCGGTACGCGGTCCGGGTTACCGGGAAGAAAGCGCTGTCTAAGGAAGCCCAGATTACCGCCACCGGGCTTGTGCCGCTGGACCGGACCGGCTGGACGATCTCAAGCAACATGACGAATAATTCATCGAATCCTTGGGCCGCCATCGACAATGAGCTAAGCTCACGCTGGGATACGGGAAAGAACATGACCTCCGGCGAGAGCCTTCAGGTCGATATGGGAACCGAGCACAGCATTGAGGCGGTATTGCTCGACAGCTCCCGGTCGGAATACGATTATCCCAGAGGGCTGGCTATCTATGTATCGACTGACGGGAAGAGCTGGAATCAGGTTTTCACCGGCAAAGGGAAAAAGGATCAGTATCTGTACTCCTTCTCCAAGGTGAAAGCCCGCTATGTGAAGGTTGTGCAGACCGGATACGGCGGCAACTACTGGTCCGTTCACGACCTCGAAATCTACTCAAGGGATTAGAGGCGCGGAATATACGGTCGATCCTAGAGGCATGGCTGAAAAGAACCCTTCGTATCGGGGTTCTTTTTTTCATTGCTAAAGAGAGGGAATCCGGAAATGCTAAAGAACAGATTGTCGCGGAGCCGGGAATTTCAGGGTAAATAGAGAGAAGAACAGGAAAGGGTGTGAACCTGGCCAATGACCCATCTAGCCGATTCCGTTATTATGCTGCTTGCCGCACTGCTGCTGATCGGGGTGCTGTCCACCAAGTTCTCCTCGCGCTTCGGCATGCCTTCGCTTGTATTGTTTATCGCCGCCGGAATGATCCTGAGCCGTTTCATCTATTACGACAATGTGGCTCTCACGCAGCTTGCCGGCATCTTTGCTCTTGTCATCATTTTGTTTGAAGGAGGCATGCAGACAAGCTTTAAGGATATCAAGCCGGTGATCGGCCCTTCGCTGGTCTTGTCCACCCTGGGCGTTCTTGTGACGACGGGAGTAGTCGGCTTAGCGGCGACCTATATTCTCGGCGTCTCCTGGGAGGAGGGGCTGCTGTTCGGCGCGATTGTGGGATCAACGGATGCGGCTGCGGTATTCTCGGTCCTGGGGGGTAAAAATATCGATAAGCGCCTGACTTCGACGCTGGAGGCGGAGTCGGGCAGCAACGATCCGATGGCGGTGTTTCTTACCGTATCCCTGATCGAATGGATTGAATCCCCGGAGACGGGTATTTGGAGTCTTATGCTGTCCTTCGTCTGGGAAATGGCAATCGGACTGATCGTGGGTCTCCTGGTGGGGAGGATCGCTGTTTATTTGATCAATAAAATCAACCTGGACTCCACCGGGCTGTATCCCGTCATGACCGTCGGGTTCGCTGTCCTGACCTATGGCTCTGCCGCCCTGCTTCACAGCAGCGGGCTGCTGGCCGTCTATGTGATGGGACTTGTGCTCGGCAACTCCGAAATCGTCTATCACCGGACGATCATGAATTTCAACCACGGCTTTGCCTGGATGATGCAGATCTTCATGTTTATTCTGCTCGGTCTGCTGGTCTTCCCGCAGGAGCTGACGCATATCGCCTTTCAGGGCCTGCTTCTGTCCGTCATTTTGATGATCGCGGCCCGGCCGGTAGCGGTGTTCCTGTCCCTGCTGTTCTTCAAGTTTACCGGCGCGGAGAAGACGCTGATCGCGTGGGCGGGACTGCGTGGCGCGGTGCCGATCGTGCTGGCCACCTATCCGCTATTATCGAATCTGGAGAACGGCAGGCTGTTTTTTAACGTCGTCTTTTTTGTTGTGCTGACCTCGGCTGTCATCCAGGGGACCACCATCTCGCCGCTGGCCGCAAGACTGAAGCTGACGAGCGGACGAACGGAGGCCCCGTCGCTGATGGAGCTGGTCGCGCTCGGGAGGACCGACGCCGAGTTCAACCATGTCAGCATCCAGCCGGATATGCCGATTGCCGGCATGCGGATATCCGAAATGCAGCTGTCCGATGAAATCCTGTTCACCGCCATCATCCGGGATGACAAGATCGTTACGCCGCATGGCTACACGGTAATTGAGCCGGGAGATGTGCTGTATGTGCTCAGCCCGAAATCGAAGCGTGAGGAGATGAAGGCTTTATTCCGGGTGCCGGAATCGGGATAGCCGGATATGTGACGGAAAACATAGTTTTGGGACAACCGGGTATGATAAGATGTGCAGCAACAAAGATTGTTAAAGGATTGCATTATGGCGAAAAGTATGATAATCTAAATATAGATTTAGATTAAGTCTAAATATTAATATTAAATTTTTAGAAGCCGGGAGGAAACAAATATGAGTACAGATCTGAAAAGCCAAACCGAGTTGCATGCTGCGCTGAACCGTCAAACCGCCAACTGGACACTGCTTGGCATCAAGCTTCATAATTACCATTGGTTTGTAACCGGCCCGCAGTTCTTTACACTGCATGAGAAATTTGAGGAATTCTACAATGAAGCGGCTGGTTATGTGGATGAGCTGGCAGAGCGCCTGCTCGCAATCGGAGGCAAGCCGGCTGCAACGATCAAGGAATATCTGGCGCTGTCCAGCCTGCAGGAAGCCACTGGTGGCGAAAGCGCTAAGGACATGGTAGCGGCTCTTGTGAAGGATTTCGGAGTCCTTGTAGAAGAATCGAAGGCTCTGATCGGGCTGGCCGAAGAATCCGGCGACCAACCTACTGCCGACCTGCTGATCGGAATCCGCAGCACGCTCGAGAAGCATGTCTGGATGTTGAGCGCTTTTCTTGGATAATTAACCCGAACATGGATTAGTCCGCGCTTAATTAGGCGGTAAATGGCCGATATCCGTCACTGTTGACGGACATCGGCCATTTTTGTTGGCTGAGAGTCTACTTGATGATAACGCCGCCGAAAGGCAGCACCTCGCGAAGGAAACGCTTCAGAAGGCCGTCTTCCCGAATCTCCTGCTCGAAGCGCCGGTTCTGCCGTCCGGCCTGAAAGAGAACCGGGCCGCTGCCCGTCATCTTCCATTGATAGCTCATATGCTGGCTTGCCAGATGATTCCCATAGACGGTCAGCTCCAGGCTGGCGTTCTCCGGATAGGCGATCACGCTGCCGGCATCTACATACAACGGTTTGACCGGGTCCAGAGCCGCCTCGCATACCGTTCCTTCCGTGAGAAGGCCGAAGCTGCCTTTTCCCGAGAATTTGATTTTGACAACATCCCGGGTCACCACCATGTTCTTCATGCTGAGAATCCGGGTCTGCATGGAGATTCCTTCCGAATAATAGAAGAGATGCTTGAAATCATAGAGCAGGTCGTCGTCTCCGTTCAGCGTAATGCTCTTGATCCGGTAGCCGGGAGGAAGCGCCGCCGTGAAGCGGCACGGTCCCGTCATGTCCGCCCGGATCAGCTTCTTCTTCCGGTACATCCCCTTCAGATCCATCAGGCGGTCAGCACGGCCGCTTGACGGGCCCTGATAGGCGATGATCTGCTGCGGATGCAGCAGATGAATCCGCTCGTTCTCCTCAAGTAAGAAGGACACCGCTTGTCCTCCGGAATCGTCGTCCGAGAAATGGTTCTCTATATTCACCGTGCCGCTCATTCTCCCTTCACATGTATAGTCAGTTCAGCTCTAGTCTGTTCAGCAAGCAACGACCCTCCAGGTCTGCAATCCGGAGATTCATCGCCACTGATCCCTCCGCCCGGACCGGCTGCGCATGCTGAAGCGGATCACGCGGATCAGGATAAAATAACCCACAACCAGTCCCAGACCCGTCAGGGCCGTTATCTTCAGCCGCCGGATATAGCGCTCGCGGGCGGTCCGTTCGTCACGGAGCTCGTCAAGCATCTTGGTCAGCTGCTGGTTCTTCTCCTGGAGGGTCACATTCTCGTTTCGGTAATCCTCAAGCTGACTCTTGGTCTGCTCCAGTTCATTTACCGTCTGTTGATAGCTGTCTTTAAGCTCGCTCATCTGGCCCGGAAGCTCAGAGAACTGTTCGAGCCCCTTATACATGTCGTTGAATACATTCGCATGGGCAGGTGTTGCCGGAAGGGAGAAGAGCAAGCCCGCTGCCAGCAGCACGACGGTCAGCAGACGCGGTATAATCAAAAAAAGCTTATTGTTCATAATGGGCACCGCCTGTCATAATGATGATTAATACCCATTATACCACGCCAGACAGACAGCTTCCGACATTCGGCGACAGGGCTGCTGTTCATTGAGATGAACGGCAGGTTAGCGTATACTGTGGGCGAGAGAAGGAGCTGATATTCCTGAACAATTGGCTAAAAACCATCTTGTTTCTGATCGGGTCGGTGTTCTTGACCCGCTGGATTCCATTTTCCAGCCTGTTTCGCAATCTGGATACGATGATCCATGAATTCGGCCATGCGGTCGTTACGCTGCTGCTGTCGGGACGGGTGCTGCGCATCGAGCTGTACGCCGATCACAGCGGCGTAACCTACTCGGCCATACAAGCGGGGTTCAGGTCCGTCCTGGTCGCTCTGGCGGGCTATACGTCCGCTTCATTGTTCGCGCTCCTGCTGTTCTGGTTTTATGTTAAAGGACGCAAAGATTGGGGACTCATACTTTCAACGGCTGTTGCGGTGGTCATGCTGGCTCTCTATGTGAGGGGAAGCTTTGGCATGCTGTGGCTGACCGGGTTCGCCTGCCTGAATATGATCATGCTGCTGGCGGGCAATGGAATTCGTACGTTCTATTATTTGCTGCTATCTTTCTTAACGCTGGAGGAATCTGTCGTCGGAGCGCTCTACCTGGTGTTCGCAGCCGCCGGCTCTCCGGCAAGTGCGGGCGATGCAACCAACCTGGCACATCTGACAGGTATCCCCGCCGTGTTATGGGCCGTTCTGTTTCTGGCCTTCGCGCTGATTTGCGCCAAATGGGCACTGGGCGCTTTCTTTCAATCATCGAGATCGCTGGGGAGGCCGAGACAGACAGAATTCGTGGAAAAAGAGTAGGGATGGCATAGGGCCGATGCATATTTGCGAATCGGCTCTTTTTTTGTCGATTTTATTAAACCGAACATACATTCCCTGACAAGGAGTTGTCCGCCATTATTGGTACATTATATAGAAGACCCAGAAAAAGAAAGAGGTGGAAATAATGCCGTCCAGCATACAGCCGGCTTACATCTGGAGCCGAGATTGTGTTTTTTCGGGAAAACCGCAGAAGAACGTTCTGCTTGTTGAATGGAAGGGGGCCGTTCAGCAGGGAGCGGGAGGTAAGAAAAGCCAGCGGATTACCGCCCGCAGCGTTGAGCTTCGAATCTGGCCGGAACCTCATGTAGCCCTGACAGGACTTCAGGGCTGCCGTTCCGTAACCGGAGGAGAAAGGGGGCTTGTGCTTTCGCTTGGCGATATCCGCGCCGGGCAGAGCAAATGCCTGGCCTTTGAATTCATGCTGGATTCCCGTGAGCCCGGGCATCATGAGACGCTATGGCTGCAGTGGCGGTATAGCCGTCGTCAGGGAGAACGCTGCCGGGAGATGCCGGTTCAGAAGCTTACGCTTGAATACACCCGTCATACCGGTTACCTGAACGCGGCTTCCTCTTTTTATGTAGAGAAGCATCTGGAGCTGCTTCGGACGGAAGAAGTGATCGATAAAGCGTCGGAGCTGTATGCCTCTGGGCAGAAGACTGCCGCAAAGGAGCTGCTCCGGCGCCATGGGGACAAGCTGTTGCTGCTTGGGATACGGACAGGCGACAATGAGCTTGCACGGGAGGCACAGTCCCTCTATATGCAGAGCGATCGCGAATTGTTTCTAGAGCGGGATGTGAACAAAGACCGGGATTGCGTAGTGAAAGATGAAAGGCTTGTAGGTAAATATTCCTAATTTTATGTAGGTATATATACATATTTTTCTATGCTTAATTAAGGAAATCAATCGGTCCATGTGATAAAATAGTAAAATAGTTCTATAAAATAAGCCATTATATGGAATTTGTTTTTGCGTTATTGCATATCTGGACTATGCTTCTATATATCTATTTTACTAAAGGGTGGCAAGGAGAAGTTAACATGACAGACCGGTTAATTCGTCTGATGCGCATAATTACGCTCGTGCAGGCCAAGCCTGGCATCCTCGCCCGGGAGTTGGCCGACCGATGCGGCACAAGCGAAAGAACGATCTATCGGGATATGGATGCCTTGAGCGCCATGCATATTCCGATCACCCATCTGGGGCATGGGAAAGGGTATGCATTTATCGGCAATTTTGCGCTGTATCCGCTTGACTGGTCGCCCGAGGAAGCTTCGGCGTTCTCGCAGCTCAGCGGGTCCTTTGAAGAGATCAAGCCGCATCTGCCCGACGGATTCCTGAGTGCATATGAGAAAGTGATGGCCGCCGAATATAAATACAGGGCGGAACGGGAAGAGAAGGTGGAGAGCGTCCAAAGGCAGGCAGGTCTTACGGATCAGCTCGTTCCTCTGTTGAATGCTATTTTGAAGGGAAGAAGGATCCGGGCTGATTACAGCGACAATACCGAAGAGGAAGCCGAGCTTATCATCGACCCATACCATCTGATCTCGCTGGAGAACCGGTATCATCTGGTGGGCTACTGTCACCGCCGCGGCAAGATCCGCACGTTCCGCACCCGCTGTCTGAGTCATGTCTGCTTGCTGGATCAAGGCTTCTCCAAGGATGGATTCGATCTGACTACGTTTATCAAACGGAAATGGTCGATGGAGGAAGACAGCCTCAGACTGGAGTTCAAGGTGCGCTTCTCTGAAGAAGCATTGAGGGAAGTTGGAGTAGGGGGTTACGCCGTAAAGCCTGTCAAAATTGAATCGTTGAGCCGGGTGGCGAGCTTTGAAGTCCCGCTGGAGCGCGATCGGGAGTTTATGGAATGGGTGAGGCGATTCAAAGACGAAGCGGAGATTCTGGAGCCCGTCCATTACCGGGAAGCGTTCCGTTACCAGCTTGAGAATTGGCTGTCCCTCTATCAATAGAGCACGGAGGGAGAGAGATTCTCGGCTGATAGAGATTGTGAAAAAAAGCGCCAGGATCGATACAGTTTCCTACTCTACCGAAATTTGGTCTTGTAGGAAATGCTGATCTGGTGTAAAGTCAAGTTATATAACATCTTTGCCCGTTTAAAGCGGCATCTCTTTCGTATGATGTCAGGTTAATGCTCTATCAAATGTCAGATCGCCATACTCTCTGTGGTACAGGGAGTATTTTTTTCCTATACATTTGACCCTTGTTCAATTTTACCGGAAAAGAGGTAAGTTTCTGTGGTCCAGCCTATTTTGAAAATAGAGAATTTACACACTCACTTTTTTACGGAAAAAGGCGAAGTGCCCGCCGTCGATGGTGTCGATCTGTATATCAACCCTGGCGAGGTGCTTGGAGTGGTGGGGGAATCGGGCTGCGGGAAGAGCGTCACCTCGCTGTCGGTACTCAAGCTGGTCCCGAATCCGCCGGGACGCATTGTGGACGGGCGGATTCTGTTCAAGGGCCGGGATATTGTCCCGATGAAGGAAAGAGAAATGCGGAAGATCCGGGGCAACGCGGTCTCGATGATTTTCCAGGAACCGATGACTTCGCTCAATCCGCTTTTTACCGTAGGCCAGCAGATTATCGAGACGGTGCGTTTGCACCAAGGGATCTCCAGGAAGGAAGCGCGGGAGCATGCTGTCGATATGCTGCGAAAGGTCGGCATTCCAAGACCGGAGTCCATTATCGACGAATATCCCCATCAGCTGTCCGGGGGGATGCGCCAGCGGGTCATGATCGCCATGTCGATCTCCTGCAATCCCGAGCTGCTGATCGCGGATGAGCCGACGACCGCGCTGGACGTGACGATCCAGGCCCAGATCCTCGACCTGATCCGCCGTCTTAACGAAGAGCAGGGAACCGCTGTTATGATGATCACTCACGATTTGGGTGTTGTAGCGGAAATGTGCCATCGTGTCGCCGTCATGTATGCCGGCAAGGTGGTGGAGGAAGGAACGGTGCGGGATATTTTCAAGAATCCGCTGCATCCCTACACCCAGGGACTAATCGCGTCGGTGCCAAGAATGGACGAGACCCGGGAGCGGCTCTATTCCATACCGGGCAATGTGCCGATCCTCAGCACAAGCATGCAGGGCTGCCGGTTCGCGCCGCGCTGTCCGCATGTTATGGATATTTGCCGGCGGAGCCTGCCTGAGCTTACGCTTCAGGATGATCGGCACAGCAGCCGCTGCTGGCTGCATGAAAGCGACCGGGAGGATGCGGTATGAGCGAACATTTGCTGGAAGTGAAAGGACTCAAGAAATACTACCCGATCAAGAAAGGGTTTCTGAACCGGACGCAGGGCTATGTTAAAGCGGTTGACGATATTTCGTTCGCGGTCCGCAGCGGCGAAACCTTCGGCCTAGTGGGCGAAAGCGGCTGCGGTAAATCGACGACAGGCCGGTCCCTGCTCCGGCTGATCGAGCCGACGGCCGGGGAAGTGTACTTCGAGGGCCAGGACATCACGAAGCTGTCGCTGGAGGAGATGCGCAAGCGCCGCCGGGAGATGCAGATCGTATTCCAGGACCCCTTTTCCTCGCTTGATCCGCGCAATACGGTGGAGCGCATTCTGGAGGAGCCGATGATCGTTCACGGTGCTGGGAATGCCCGGGAGCGAAAAGCCGCGGTCAGCCGGCTCGCCGATGTCGTGGGCCTGTCGAAGGCTCATCTCCAGCGGTATCCTCATCAGTTCTCGGGGGGACAACGGCAGCGGATCGGCATTGCCCGGGCTCTCGCTCTCCAGCCGAAGCTGATTGTGGCCGACGAGCCCGTCTCGGCGCTGGATGTGTCGATCCAGTCCCAGGTCATCAATCTGATGCAGGATCTGCAGCGGGAATTCGGTCTGACCTACATATTTATCGCGCATGATCTCAGCGTGGTCAAGCATATTTGCGACCGGGTGGCGGTCATGTATTTGGGCCGAATCGTGGAGATCACAGACAAGGAGATGCTGTACGCCAATCCGCAGCATCCCTATACACAGGCGCTGCTCTCGGCGGTTCCGGAGCCCGATCCGGATCTGCGCAAGGAGCGCGTCATCCTGCAGGGCGAGGTTCCAAGCCCTGCCAATGCGCCGGTCGGCTGCGCTTTTCATACGCGCTGTCCGCATGCTATGGATATATGCCGCAATGTCCGTCCGCAGCTCACGGAGACGGAAGCGGGCCATTTGACCGCCTGTTATCTGTATGGAGAGACACAGACACAGCTGGCTTGAGAGGGAGTAAGAGCTGATCTGTATAAGGTTTATGGCCGCGCTACTATATAAAGGCGGCTCCATATAAACGCCAATCAATTTCTAGGGGAGAAAGGAGCTTCACAAAACATGAAAAAATGGGGAAGTTTGGCATTGGTGTTGACTCTGGGCGCGGGACTTGTGCTTAGCGGCTGCGGCGGCAACAACGGAAGCTCAACGACGGAAGGCAGCGCTTCGAGTGCGCCGACCAGTACGGCTGCGGCGAGTGCGGCAACTACGGCGTCCACGCAGGACACGCTGATTGTGGGACGCGGTGGCGACTCCGCTTCGCTCGATCCGGCGATCGTTACCGACGGCGAATCGCTGAAGATCGGCCACCAGGTATTTGATTCACTGCTGGAGTACAAGCCGGGAACATCGGAAGTCGAGCCTTCCCTGGCGGATAGCTGGGAGGTCTCTCAGGACGGCCTGACTTACACCTTCAAGCTGCATCCGAACGTGAAGTTCCATGACGGCACGGACTTCAATGCCGAAGCGGTAGTCTTCAACTTCGAGCGCTGGAGCGATCCGAAGAGCCCTTACAAATTCGAGGGTGATTCCTTCGATTACTATGATTCGATGTTCGGACCGGACGGCTCCCGCGTTATCAAGGAAGTGAAAGCCGTTGACGATCTGACTGTTCAGTTCACGCTGAACCAGCCTCAGGCTCCGTTCCTGCAGAACCTGGCCATGACCTCGTTCGGCATCGGCAGCCCGACTGCGATCAAGGAGAAGAAAGAGAACTTCAAGAATGAGCCGGTCGGAACGGGCCCGTTCGTCTTCAAGGAGTGGAAGCATAACGATTCCATTACCCTCGACAAGAACCCGAACTACTGGAAGGAAGGCCTTCCGAAGCTGAACAAGGTCATTGTCCGTTCCATTCCGGACAACTCCGCCCGCTTCAATGCGCTGCAGAACGGCGAAATCGACCTGATGGAAGACCTGAGCCCGGACGATCTGTCCACGCTCGAGAGCAACACGGATTTGCAGAAGATCGAGCGTCCGCCGTTTAACGTCGCTTACCTCGGCTTCAACTTCAAGAAGAAGCCATTCGACAACGTTAAGGTTAGACAGGCGCTGAACTATGCCGTCAACAAGCAGGCGATCATTGACGCATTCTTCGCGGGACAGGCCCAGCCGGCCGTCAACCCGATGCCGCCTTCACTGTGGGGCTATAATGACCAGGTCAAGGATTATGAGTACAACCTGGACAAGGCGAAGCAGCTGCTGGCTGAAGCCGGCTATCCGAATGGACTTCCGGACACGGTAACCCTGTATGCGATGCCGGTATCCCGCCCTTATATGCCTGACGGCAAGAAGGTAGCCGAAGCGATCCAGGCCGATTGGGAGAAGATCGGCGTGAAGACCGTCATCGAATCTCCGGAATGGGCGACCTACCTGGACGACACGAAGGCTGGCGAGAAGGACGACATTTATATGCTCGGCTGGACGGGCGACAATGGCGACCCCGACAACTTCATTTACACGCTGCTTGACAAGGATACCATACCGGGCAACAACCGGGACTTCTACGTGAACGAGGACCTGCACAAGATTCTCGTTGAAGCGCAGAAGGAGACCGACCAGAACAAACGCGCCGATCTGTACAAGCAGGCTCAGGTTATCATCAAGGAAGATGCTCCGTGGATTCCGCTCGTGCATACGACTCCGCTGCTTGCAGCGAAGGCTAATCTGAAGGGCTATGTACCGGGACCGACCGGCACTGAATATTACAGCGACATTTACTTCGAATAGCTGCATAGCACTAACGACTTGCCGCCGCGCTGTTCGCGGCGGTAAGCCTGTGTAAGGAAGGTGATTTGTCCTTGAGTTCCTACTTATTTAAACGCATCATGGTGCTGATTCCCGTGCTGATCGGGATGACAATCATCGTATTCTCGATCATCCATGCCATCCCGGGCGACCCGGCGGAGACGATTCTGGGGCAAAAGGCGACGGAGCAGTCCAAGCAGGCGCTCCGGGAACAGCTCGGCCTCGACAAGCCCTGGATCACCCAATATGTCGATTATATGGGCGATCTGCTTAAGGGCGATCTGGGCACCTCGATCCGCACGAAGACTCCGATCGCCAAAGAGATTATGCCCTACCTTGCAGCTACACTTGAGCTGACGGTGTCCGCTATGCTGTTCGCCACCATCGTAGGGGTGAATGCCGGTATATTGAGCGCATGGAAGCAGAACTCATGGTTTGACTATGCAGCGATGATTATCGCGCTTATAGGCGTGTCCATGCCGATATTCTGGCTGGGGCTCATGGAGCAGCTTGTGTTCGCGCTGAAGCTGCACTGGCTGCCCTCCATCGGCCGGATGAACCAGCGCGATCCGGTTGAGAGCATAACGAATCTGTACGTTATCGACAGCATTTTGGCGGGACGCTGGGATCAGCTGTGGACCGTAATCAAGCATCTCATCCTTCCGGGCATCGCGCTCGGCACGATTCCGATGGCGATTATTGCCCGGATGACGCGCTCCAGCATGCTGGAGGTCATGAATTCCGACTATATCCGCACAGCCAGAGCCAAGGGGATGTCGCAGTTCCTTGTCGTCTACAAGCATGCGCTCAAGAATGCGCTGATTCCTGTGCTGACCGTTATCGGACTGCAGACGGGGGCGCTGCTCGGCGGGGCCGTACTAACCGAGACGATCTTCGCCTGGCCGGGGGTGGGACGGTATATATTTGAAGCGATCAGTTCGCGCGATTACCCGGTCATCCAATCCGGCATTCTGATCATCGCATTCATCTTCGTCATCATTAACCTGCTTGTGGATCTGCTGTACGCCGCCATCGATCCGCGCATTCAATATAAGTAAGGAGGAACCCTTTTGTCACAGGTATCATTCAACCTGAACCCCGAAGCGGCTCCCGCTGAAAAGGCCTCCAGTCCCTGGCGCGACGCATGGAAGGCATTCCGCAGGAACAAAACGGCGATGCTGGGGCTCGGCATCATCCTGTTCTTCATTATCATTGCGCTGTTGGCGCCGCTGATCGCGCCTTACGATTACAAGGAACAAGTGCTGATGGACCGGCTGAAGGCGCCATCCGCCGACCACTGGTTCGGCACGGACGATCTTGGGCGGGATATGTTCACCCGGATTATTTACGGCGCCCGCATCTCTCTCTGGGTAGGCTTCTTCTCGGTAATCGGCTCCATTATTATCGGTACGATTCTTGGTGTGCTGGCGGGCTTCTATGGCAAATGGATCGATATGCTGATCTCCCGCCTGTTCGACATTCTGCTGGCGTTCCCGAGCATTCTGTTGGCCATCGCCATTGTTGCGATTCTCGGACCGTCGCTGCAGAACGCTCTCTACGCGATCGCTATTGTCAACGTACCGACCTACGGGCGGCTCGTCCGTGCGAAGGTGCTCAGCCTGAAATCGGAGGAGTATATTACTGCAGCCCGGGCAATCGGGATGAAGAATACCCGGATTTTGCTGACCCATATTCTGCCGAACAGCCTGACGCCGATTATCGTGCAGGGCACGCTCGGCATCGCTACTGCGATCATCGAGGCGGCGGCGCTCGGCTTCCTCGGACTCGGTGCGCAGCCTCCTGAGCCGGAATGGGGCAAGATGCTGTCCGATTCCCGCCAGTTCATTCAGAAAGCTCCCTGGACAGTGGTGTTCCCCGGCCTGTCCATCATGCTGACTGTGCTTGGCTTCAACCTGATGGGGGACGGACTGCGCGATGTGCTGGACCCCCGGATGAAGAACTGAATGACCGCTGCTTGCACGCAAAAGCCCGGCTTCTCGCAATGGAGAGCCGGGCCTTTTACTTTTTTACCAAACCGGATTAAGTCTTCGTTCTCTCTGATCTACTACCGGGCGACGGCTTCAGCCAGTTTCTTTAATGACTTTATAGCTTGTCCGTGCTGGCCTTCATGGTACAAGTTGAGGGTCAGAAGCTCGCGGACTGTTCTCAAGGATAAAGAATGGATGGTTAGCGGGTTCCTGACCACTTCATCCAGCCGGTTATCGAGTCTTTCTCTGATACGGTCAGGCTGCTCGCTTAAGAGCTGGCGAAGCTCGGTTAATGCGGGTGGGGACAGCGTCTGACCCGAGGGACGGGTTCCCGATCCGAATAATTCCCGGTACCCGTCCGGAATCTGCATCGGTTCCCCGGCATGGTAAAAGGCGAATTGTTCCTGAACCAAATAAATATGTCCCAGATTCCACCGGATATTATTATGAAATCCCTCCGGTATGAGATCCGCTTGGCTCTCGTCAATATCTTGAGTGATATGAAGGGTTACCTGACGCACAAAACGCAATTGGTCAAACAAATAATCTTGCATCGTTCTCCTCCTTTATGAGATGGTAGGGGCATTTTTTTTACTAATCCTATCCTAACTGAAATTTATTGAAAAAACTGGGGAATTTGTTGTTGTTTTGCTTTGAAGTCAGCAGACTGCTGATTGACCTCTTGAAGCGTCTTTGGAGAAAAGGGGGGCGCTTCATGCAGCCTGTTTATTCTCCTGTCCGGAGGATTGGTTCCCGCCAAGGGCCAGGATGACAATCATTCCGATAATGCAGACTGCGCCGAGCCACTGGAAGATGCCGAAAGGCGCCTTCAGCCAAAAGACCGTTGTCACAACAGCGGACAGTGGTTCGAGACAGCCCAGCAGACTGGTCTCCTTCGGAGACAGCGAGTTCAGGCTCTCAATGTAGAACCAGAAGGCGATCATCGTCCCGAAGAGGACGATAAAGCTTAAGATCAGCCAGGACTCCTGCGGCATGTGGAGCAGATCCATTTTCCGGGGAGGATGAATGGGGGTTAATGCGAGGCCGCCGATCAGCATGGACCAGCCCACCACGACCAGTGAATCATAGCGCTTCAGAAGAGGCACGGCATACAAGGTGTAAAAGGCTGCCGCCAAGCCGGACAGTACACCCCACACAACCGCGGCCGATGAGACGGCAAGACCCGAGAAGGAGCCCCCTGTCAGAAGCAGGAAAGTTCCTCCCAGGGCGAGCAGCACGGTCAGCAGGTCCCGGCCGGTCAACCGCGCACCCCTTTTCAATACGGCATACACAATAATCATGACGGGGGCCAAATACTGCAGCAGCGTCGCGACGGCGGCATTGCCGTGGCGAATCGACGCCATGTAGGTGTATTGTACGCCGAGCATGCCGATGAGACCGAATATAATCAGCCGCAGAGCGCTTCCGCCGTCTCGCCAGATCCCCAGAATTTGCCGGCGGTGCGGGCGCAGAGACTGGATGGCCAGAAGCAGAAGCCCCGCCGCCAGCAGACGGACCTCCACGAGCCCGTTCACATCGATGGTCCCCAGCGTGAACAGTTTATTGGCTGCCGTACCGGATACGCCCCAGCAGATGGCGCCTGTCGTGACGAACAGCAGTCCTTTTAGCGAATGCTCCTTCAATTTCTTCACCTCAAAAAAATATCGTAATACTGATATAATAGATGCAGTTTACGCCCGATAATACGCAAATCGGATTCAAAAATATCGGAATATTGAGGTGAAGCGGCATGCAGATCAAACAGTTCGGAATCGGAAAGGATCTCAGAGAGCTGACTGATCATCACACAGCCCTGCTTCCGATGGCTTGCTATCAGACGGAAATACGGAGTCATGTTCAGGGATATGTGCCGCTTCACTGGCATGAGGAAGTTCAATTTGTGCTTATTGTAAAAGGGGAGCCGCCGTTCTACGAGCTGCAAGCCTCCTGCCGGTTGACGGAGATATGGCGAAATCTGATCATGAACGGTCTGGAGCCGGAATACGATCAGGCGGAGCAGCTGAAGAGCGTCCGGATGAAGGAGATGCTGGACTGGATTCATGCCCATTATGCGGATAAGGTGACGCTTGAGGCAATCGCGGCAGCCGGCGCCCTTAGCCGGTCCGAGTGCTGCCGGTATTTCAAGCGGATGCTGAAGACGACCCCGATGAACTATGTGACGGATTACCGGCTGCAAAAAAGCAAGCTCATGCTGCGGCAGAGTGACCTCAGTGTAACCGAAGTGGCCTATCTGAACGGATTCAGCAGCACGAGCAATTATATTGAACGGTTTCGCCAATCGGCGAAGACGACGCCGCTTGGCTACCGGAAGCGGCTGAAGCCGGAGTGAGAATAGGAAGCATGAGAAGAGGAAGCATGAGAAGAGGAACTATGGGAACACGAACAGCTTGCCTGGGGAGAGGCGCTTCGAATTCTTGTTGTAGAATGATCCCCGCTCCCTTAAAGTAGAACATAATGCAGCCGTTTCCAAAGGGGGCGCTCCCGCCGGAGACGGCTGTCCATGTGCAAAGGAGATTATAAGCATGAAGGGGAAGCTGCTGATAATTGAGGACGATGCCGGAATTGGCGGCATGGTCTCGGACTATATGGCCAAAGAGGACTACTGTTCCCGGATTGTTGAGGACGGGAACGAGGCGCTGGCGCAGTTTCAGTCGGATACCTATGATCTTGTGCTGCTCGATCTGATGCTGCCTGGAAGAAGCGGACTAGACATCCTGCAGCAGATCCGGTCAATCAGCCGGGTCCCCATTCTGATCGTGTCGGCCAAGGACAATGAAGTGGATAAGGCGCTGGGCCTTCGTTTCGGGGCGGATGATTATATCGCCAAGCCATTCTCGCTCATCGAGCTGTCCGCACGCATCGAAGCCTCCATCCGAAGAGCGACGCAGTATTCCGTGCCGGAGGCTGCGGCCAGCCCGGCGGCGGGGCTGCTGACCGCAGGGGAGCTGACCGTGGACCCGGACAGCTTCATGGTGCGGAAGCGGGGCGAGGAGATCAAGCTGACAGCGAAGGAGTTTCAAATTCTGAAGCTTCTGGTGCAGCATCCTACCCGGGTCTATACCAAAGCGATGCTCTACCAGTTGGTATGGAATGATGAATATTACGGGGACGAGAATTTGATCAATGTACATATGCGGCGACTGAGAGAGAAAATCGAGGACGATCCCTCGAGCCCCCGCTACGTGGTGACACTCTGGGGGATCGGTTACCGATTGGGGGAAGTGTAATGGCCGGTTTATGGTGGCTGTGGCTGCTTGTCACGGCGGCGCTTCTGCTCCTGTGGGTCCGGGAGCGCCTAAGCGGCCTCAGGACCCGGAAGGAGCTTGCCTACATCAATGGCAAGCTGAACGCATGGACCGCTCCCGGGCAGCCGCTGGGACAGGAGCGGCTGCTGGCGGTCACGGCGGACCCGGAGCTTCGGGAGCTGCTGCGGTCGGTTAATGCCCTGGTAGACCGTGCCAGGCAGTCGGCGGCGGACTATGCCAGAACGGAGCAGGCGATGCGCAGGATGCTCTCCAACGTATCCCATGACCTGAAGACGCCGCTTACGGTCATCATGGGCTATGCGGAGGTTCTGGACCGCAGTCCGGAACTGTCACAGGAGGAGCGGCAAAGAATGCTGGGACAGGTGTACCGGAAGACCGTTGAGGTGCATGAACGAATTAATGCCTTCTTCGATTTGTCGAGGCTGGAAGCCGATGATTATGACCTGCCGTTAAGCAGGGTGGATGCCTGCGAGGTATGCCGCCGCCAGATATTGGCGTACTTCGATCTTCTCAACGAGCAGGGGGCCCGGGTCGAAATCAACCTGCCTGAAGAACCGGCGTGGATGTACGCCAATGAAGAGGCTTTGTCGAGAATTCTCGACAATCTGCTCTCTAACGCAGTGCGTTACGGCTTGGACGGAGGCTATCTGGGTTTGTCTCTGATCCGTGATGACAGCCGCATTACAATCGAGGTTGCAGACCGGGGGCGAGGAATCGCCCATGCTGATCAAGCTCTGGTATTTGAACGGATGTATACCGTGGACGATTCCCGCAGCCGCAGCATACAGGGAAGCGGCCTGGGACTCGCCATTGCCAAGAGGCTGACGGAGCGGCTTGGCGGCAGCATCTCCGTGGACAGCGAGCCCGGCAGATATACGTGCTTCAGGCTTCAATTCCCCTCATCTCCGGCGAAGTGAACAGCGGAAAGGAACGAAGAAGAACTTAATGCGCGAATTAAGAAATAAGTAAGATTTGCGACATAGAAACGAAAGAGTTCCTTTATAAGATGAGAACAGGTTCAAATCAAGCGGGGAGTGAAGAATAATGGCGAACGTCATCCGGACACATATGCTGTGCAAAAGCTTCGGCACGTCGGATGTGATAACGAGCGTAAATATGAATGTGAAGAGCGGCGAAATCTACGGATTTCTCGGACCCAACGGAGCGGGCAAGTCAACACTGATGAAAATGCTGCTCGGTCTGGTCAGACCGACCGGCGGCGAGGTTGAGCTGTTCGGACAGCCTGTGCTGGCCGGTTCGACCGAGTATTTGAAGCGGATCGGCCACCTGATCGAGACGCCCGTGTTCTATGAGAAGCTGACCGCCGAAGAGAATCTCGGGCTTCACTGCGAGTATATGGGATATTACAACAAGCAGGCGGTCTCTGAAGCGCTGTCGATGGTCAGGCTGGTCGGGGTGGAGAATAAACCGGTGAAGCAGTTCTCCCTCGGGATGAAGCAGCGGCTGGGGATTGCAAGAGCCATTTCGACGAGACCCGAGCTGCTTATTCTGGACGAACCGATTAACGGCCTGGACCCGGAGGGAATTCAGCTTATGCGGGGGCTGTTCCGCAGGCTGCGCGACGAATGGGGCATGACGATTCTGATCTCGAGCCATCTGCTGTCCGAAATCGAGCAGGTGGCCGATACCGTCGGCGTTCTGGACCAGGGGCGGCTGCTCCGGGAAGTGTCGCTGGACAGCGTGCGGGCTTCGACGACGGAGTTCGTGGAGATCGTTACCGCAAATGTCACCCAGGCCGCATTCGTACTTGTCGACAATCTCGGGATCAGCAGCTTTAAGCAGCTCGGCGACCGGACGCTGCGCGTCTATGACAACTCGGTTTCCCAGGAAGCGTTATCCAAAGAACTCGTGCTGAACGATGTCCCGATTGAATCGATCAATCGTCGTCATCACACGCTGGAGGAATATTTCTTCGAGATGATCAAAGGAGGCGGAGAGCATGCTGCATCTCATCGGACTGGAGTTTAAAAAAGGGCGTGCCGCTGGCTACACCTGGGGCTCGCTGATCGCCTGGGCGGCTATTGTCGGCATGATATCGCTTATTTATTTTGTAGATGGCAACAATCTGGCAGACCCGGCGTTCAAGGATCAGGGCGAATTGCTGCAGGTGATTGAGATCATGGTTCGGGCCACCTTCATTATTTATGCCTCTGCGCTTCTGTCCAAGCTGATTATCAGCGAATATAAGGACAAGACGATGGCCCTGCTGTTCACATACCCGATTAGCCGCAAAAAGCTGATTTTTGCCAAGCTGATCATCGTGTTTCTCTGGTGCTTCCTGAATATCGTGATCGCCAATCTGCTAATCGATGCGCTGTTCCTCGCCATTGATTCCTACACGGGCTATTTGCCGGACCGTCTCACCCGCCATGACCTCTTCATTCATGAAGGCAATGTGCTGATGCAGGCATTAGGCGCCGCAGGCATGAGCCTGCTCCCGCTTGTTATCGGGCTGCGCCGCAAATCGGTGGCTGCTACGGTTGCATCCTCGATCTTCATCGTCATGATCGTCTGCTCCAACAATATGGGCTTCACACTCAGTTCCATCATCGCAATCCCCCTGTCCCTGGCCGGGCTGGGCATCCTGATTACGTATCTTAGTTTCCGGAATGTGGATCAGATGGATGTCGGATAGACTTTGCAGCAGCCCGATCAGATTAGCTATTAAGAAAAAGAGCAGAGCAGCGGTTCTCCCGTTAAAGGAGGATCGCTGTTTTGCTTTTTTGGTCTGCTGCGTATTTCACTTCGCAGAAGTTAGCGCCTGCTCTTGGTTGATGGAGCCGCTCCAAACTGACAGCGATCTCCCATAGGACTCAATATTGCAGATAATCTGACACGAATTATTCAAACATAACTTAAATATATGAAACATAACAAAAAATATGGTCGATTATTGAAAAGTATGTTAGAATGTCTCCTAAATCACATCAATACATATATTAAAGGAGTGGGAGTATGTTAAGAAAGCTGGCAATTACGGTAATGGCGGCGGCACTCTTGGTGGCAGCGCCTGTAGCGGGAAGCGGAAAGGTGGAAGCTGCCGGCAAGACACAGCTGCTTGTATCCGCGGCCGCAAGCTTGCAGGACAGCCTGGACAAGATCGAGGTTACCTATGAGAAGCTGCATCCTGATGTTGATCTCGTGTTCAACTATGCCGCATCGGGCACGCTGCAGAAGCAGATCGAGCAGGGCGCACCGGCCGACATCTTCTTCTCTGCAGGGGACAAGCAGATGAACGCGCTTGTGGACGCGGGATTGATCGGCTCCCATCAGGAACTGCTGAAGAATCAGCTGGTCGTTGTGGTTCCCGCCAATTCGAAGGCGAAGCTTACGACCATTTCGCAATTGACCGGCTCTTCCTATAAAAAGATCGCGGTTGGCCAGCCGGAATCCGTTCCTGCCGGACAATATGCTCAGCAAGCTCTGACTTACCGTAATATTTGGGACACGCTCCAGAGCAAGCTTGTATTCGGCAAAGACGTGCGCGCCGTTCTCTCTTACGTGGAAACAGGCAATGTTGATGCCGGCTTTGTCTACAAGACCGATGCACTGACTACCAGCAAGGTGAAGATCGCTCTTACCGTCGGTGCCCAGGCTCACAAGGCCATCAACTATCCGCTCGGCATCGTCAAGAATACGGAGCACAGCGCCCAGGCTACGGAGTTCTACAATTACCTCAAGACCAGCGCCGCAACCAGCGTCTTTAAATCTTACGGATTCTCTCTCTACTAAAAATAATCACAGAACAGCGGGTTGATTGTGCATGAACATCAATTGGACTGACTTTATGGCGCCTGTATGGCTGTCGATAAAAATCGCGGTAATTACAAGCCTGGTCGTATTCCTTCTGGCCGCGGCGGCGGCCAAGGGGATGGCGAACCGGAAGTTTCCGGGCCACAGCCTGATCGAGACGGTTCTGCTGCTGCCGCTGGTTCTTCCGCCTACCGTGGTCGGCTTCGTGCTTCTTGTTATTCTGGGAAGAAGAAGCTGGATCGGACAGTGGTATGAGGATCTGACCGGGGGAACGATTCTCTTTACCTGGGGATCGGCCGTCATTGCCGCTGTCGTCGTTGCTTTTCCGCTCGTCTACCGGACGCTGAAGGCCGGCTTCGAGGGGGTCGACCGGGATCTGGAGGACGCGGCTCGCGCCCAGGGAGCAAATGAGTTTCAGGTGCTTCGCTACGTAACCTTTCCGCTGGCGCTTCGTACGCTGGCTGCGGGCTATGTGCTCGGATTCGCACGGGGCCTTGGAGAGTTCGGCGCAACCATTATGGTTGCGGGGAACATTCCGAACCGGACGCAGACGATTCCAACGGCCATTTATGTGGCTGTGGACGGCGGAGATATGACGCTGGCCTGGGCTTGGGTCATATCCATTATCGCAATATCGGCGGTTATGCTCATGTTCGTCAATCGGTATTCCTAAATTCATCTCGTACACAAATAGCCCTCCCGAATCCGTGATTCCTGCGGATTTGGGAGGGCTAAGTTGTGGGAAGTCTTAGGTTTCATAGATGATGGTGCCGGTTTCGGTCAAGTCGTAGCCGTATAGAGAACCGAGCTCGTCATGCAGTGCTTTGGAACGGCAGATTTCCAGCAAGGCGGAGATCCATTCCTGATTCTCGGGCCGCTTCAGCATAACAAGATCATACTTTTCGTGAATGAGGGGGATAAAATCGACTCCGTCTACCATGCGCGCCGACTTCTCGTTGCCGACGCCGACATCGGCTTCGCCGCGGGCCACCTTGCCGGCAACCGTCAAATGGCTGATTTCCTCATTCGTATACCCTTCGATTTGCGAAGCCTTGATTCCGTTCAGCCGGAGCTGCTCGTCCAGAAGCACACGGGCTCCCGAGCCCCGTTCCCGATTGACCAGCTTCAGGTCAGGTTGGTTAAGATCCTTCCAGGACGACAGTTTCTTGGGATTGCCCTTTCTGACGTAAAGGCCGGCTTCACGTCCAAGCAGGCGAACGACCATATAGCTGGAGCCAACGAGCAGCTTTCGGATGTACGGAATGTTGAATTCGCCCGTGTCTCCGTCCAGCAGATGGGTGCTGACGATGTCCGATTCGCCGCGGTACATGGAGATCAGGCTGTCCAGACTGCCGGCATAGGAGCGCAGAGGGCGAAGGGAAGACGAATGCTTCTCCAGATGCTGGGCGAGGATGTCCAGGCTGATATCCTGCCCTGTAATGACGATGTCTCTGGCCGAAGACCGTAAAGGGACCACCGTCGCAGGGGCTGGTGCATAGACCTGAGCAAGGGCTGGTGAGGAATAATTATAAGCCTGCCGTCCGCTGCTCTCTCTGGACTGCTGCTTGTACATCTCAAGATCCGATGAGTCTACTCGCATTTGCTTGCCGACCCGGTAGGAAGAGAGCTCTCCTTTTTTAATCAGATCATAGACCTTTAATTTCGATATTTTCAGAAGTTGGGCAACTTCTTCCGTTGTATAAGATGTGTTATCGGACATTTCAATGAAGCCTCCTAGATCGTCGGCTGAATCGTCAGCCGCCCGCACTTGATACATTAATTAGTATCAGACTACCTTATTTTGTGCCGGGAAGCAATTCAGGATCGTCAGAAGATTTAAGGAAAGGAAGACGGATTTGGACGGGCGGGGGCTAGAGGATTGCCAGTTTTCACATAAAAAAGAACCGGACGCGGGGAACAAATCACCACTTGTCCGGTTCTGCTGTGCAATTTCTGAAACTGTGCTGCCGGTTATTAAGCCATCAGCAGTACGGAAGAGGCTTTGAAAAGAGCGGTAACCTTGGAGCCTTCCTTGATTTCGAGCTCTTGAAGAGCATCCAGAGAAATGATTGAGGTAATGGTCTGTCCACCGGCGTCGATGACAACCTCTGCATTGATTGGACCCGCTTTAACAAGGGTCACTGTGCCCTCCAACTGATTTCTTGCGCTGAGCTTCATTGAAAACTCTCCTTTCCATGGTAGGGTGAGGAATCATCTATAGTGTGGGTCATGATGTTTTAAGGATATAAAATATACTCAATTCTACTATAATAGATTTAGAGGTTCAAGGGAATTTATGGGATTGACGGGAGTATGGCGGGCCGAAATCTCTTTTGGCCAGCAGGTTCATTATCCCGGGCAATTCATATATAATGAAGAACTAAATAGCAAGCATGAGGGATGACAAGCAGAAAGGTGGGAGGATATGAACCTCATTGATCTTAGAGAACATCGACAATATCCGGAAATTACCCGCCAGGAAACGTCGCGCGCGGCATATGAACGGGATTATTCCCGTCTGATTCATTCGCCAACCTTCCGCAGGCTGCAAGGGAAGTCGCAGGTGTTCGGCGCTGGAACCGGAGACTACTACCGGACGCGGCTGACCCATTCGCTGGAAGTGGCGCAGATCGCCCGGGAAGCGGCCAAGAGCCTGCTGCGCGCCTATCCTGAGGTAGGGATGGAGAGAGCGGATAATCCGGGACTCGTTCTTGATCCGGAGGTGGTCGAATGCGCGGCGATCGCCCATGATTTCGGCCATCCGCCTTTCGGACATAAAGGGGAAGAGGTGCTCGACGGAATTCTCGACAGCCTGATTGAAGAGAAGACCAGCGAGAAAGCCCGGGTTACAGGAGCCGATCCGGCCCGCAAACTGGAAATCTACAATGAAATGCGCGGCAAATACGAGCATTTTGAGGGCAATGCCCATAACTTCCGGCTCATCATGTTCCTGGAGAAACGGGAGAATATCGACGGCCTGAATCTGTCGGACGCCGTTCTGCTGGGAATCAACAAGTACCCGTTCCCCGGCACGGTGCTCAAGAAGGGCATGTATCAGTATGAGTGGGATTACATTTCCCATATCCGCTCCGAGTGGCACATCCCTCCCGGCAAAAAGACGCTCGAAGCCCAACTGATGGACCTGTGCGATGATATCGCATACTCTGCCCATGATTTGGAGGACGGCATCAAGGCCGGGAAGATCGAGGTGCATGAGTTTTTTATGCATGACCCTTATATTCTGCGGCTTATCGTCGAGAAGATCATGACGCTGGAGGATTCCTTTTGGGACGGCTGGGATGAGGCGGCGATTCGTCCGAAGGTGGAGGAGGTGCTGAATTCGTTCCTGAGCATCTGGAAGGAGAAAATGCCGACCTGCGAGAACGATTACTCCCGGACGCGCCGCGAGGTCAAAGCGTATTGGGTGAGCACCTTTGTCGGTAGTCTGGGCGTCATCCCGGATGGCGACTGGAAGAAGGTTACCTTCGTCAAGGAAGGCAGAGAGGACGAGGATCTGCTCCGGACAGTCAGCGTGCTGAAGAGCTTCGCCTGGGTGACGATGATCCGCGATCTCCGCGTTCAGCGCCTTCAGAAGCGCAGCGAGTGGATTGTCCGCAAGCTGTGGGGAGCTTTTCTGGACCCGGAAACGTCGAAAGCGATCATCCCGACCGACTGGCTGCAGCGGTTCGAGAAGGACCAGCGAAAGGCGCGGCCGATCTGGACCTGGGAGCATATGGTCATCGACTATATCGCAGGAATGACGGATGCTTTTGCCGAGAAAATCTATAACGAGCTCTTTGGTCTCAAGGTCGGTTCGATTTATGACCTGGATTGAAAGCCGGTTCTAAATGCAAGTCTTCACTTTTGGGCCTTTCCTGCCGTTATAGGTATGAAGGGCTATTTTTTTGCGTTTTTTTATGAAAATGATATTGAAATTTCAGAAATTTCCAAAATGGAGGCAGCGGCTATGCAAAAGAATCACAAATTTATGTCCTCATTCAAATCCCGCCCACTTCCAAGACTTCGGCTTCGGAAGCTGAATCTGCTGGGCAAGCTGCGGGTCAAGATGGCCATCTGTTTCACGGGAATAGGGCTGTTCGTACTGTTAACAGGTGTGATTTCCCTCTATCAGATGAACGGGATGCAGAAGAACACGGAGGACATTACCCGGAGGACTTTGCCCGCGCTCGAACAATTATATGATATGAGCTTTTACAGCGAGCATATTATGTCGGTCAGCCTTCAGCATTTCCAGAACGAAGATCAATCCGCCAAGCAGCAGCTTTCGGAGGAACGCGACAGCTATATCCGCAAGTTCGCCCAGGTCCGCACCAGCTATGAGAAGAGCGTCTCCGGACCGGAGCTTGATCATATTAAATCTCTGTCCGGCCAGTGGGACGAATTCATGCGGATTAACGATCAGGCGCTGAAGCTGAGTACGCAGCAAGACGAGGAGCTGGCGCAGGAAGTATCCGGCAAAGGAATCACGGCCTTTAACGCCATGCAGAAGACGCTGGATGAGCTCGTTCAGCAGAAGAAATCGGAAGCTGTCATGAAAGAGGGATTGTCCGGTGATATCTTTCGCAGCGCCAGAATCGTCGTCATGGTATCGGTTGTAATCGTCATGCTGCTTACGCTCCTGATGAATATCCTCGTTCACCGGGCGATTACTTCTCCAATCGGACGGGTGACCAGCCGGCTGAAGAAGATCGCCGAAGGCGATCTGAAGGAAGAGCCGTTGAAGGTCCGAAGCCGGGATGAAATCGGCACGCTGGCTGACACGGTAAGCGCCATGAATGCTGCGCTGCTGGATATTGTAACCCGGATTCGCAGCGTATCCGGAACGATCGGGGAGCAGAGCGTACAGCTCGGCGTCTCCACGATGGAGGCCCGGGAGGGCGGGAGACAGATCGCCGCGACGATGGAGGAGCTGGCGGACGCCGCCGGCGGGCAGGCGGATGCCGCGTCGGACGCCGCGAGCGCGGTGGACCGTCTTAACGCCTCTATTGAAGAGGCGGCCGCCAAGGGCGAACAGTTGGCCGAGGCTTCGCGCCAGGTTATGGCAAAGGGCGATACGGGCAGCGAACGGATGGCCCGTTCCGTCACCCAGATGAGCGAGCTGGCCGATGCGGTATCGGAATCGATGAAGATGGTGGAATCACTGATCGGGCGGAACGAGGGAATCTACGCTTTGGTAGGATCGATCTCCTCCATATCGGAGCAGACTCATCTTCTGGCTATCAATGCGGCTATCGAAGCGGCAAGGGCGGGAGAGCATGGAAGAGGCTTTGCAGTTGTGGCCGATGAGGTGCGCCGGCTGTCGGAACAGGTGCAGCAGATTGTGGGCGAAATTACAGCAATTACGCAGGCTATACATACAGATTCGAGTTCGGTGGCAGACAGTCTGCGTCAAGGCGTGGAACAGACAGCCGAAGGCAGACGGCGGATCGCCGAGACGGGTGAGGCGCTCGTCGACATTACTTCATCTGTCGGCGTAATGGCCGAGACAATTGCTTCTGTCTCTGAAGAGCTTCAAATGATGCGGAAGACCAGCGATGAAATGCGCCGCTTCAGCCTGCGGACAGCGGAGCTGTCCCAGCAGTCGGCCGCTGGTGTGGAGGAGACCTCGGCTTCCGCAACCGAGCAGGTGCACACGAACGGGGTAGTGGCCTCGGGGATCGAACGTCTGAAGACTCTGTCGGACGAGCTGGAGCAATCGGTGTCCCGCTTTCAGGTATAGGATAGGGTATAATAATAGGAAGCGGCATCTGCCGCTTCTTTCTTTTATTATTTTCTTACATTATATATGCATGCAAAGGCGGGATTACCCGATGGACCATAAATTGGCGTCCTATCTCTATATGTACCGGAGTCATGAGAATGAGAGCGGATTATGCGAGTTGGAGCTGAATGTGCTGCTTCAGGGCGACAGGCTTGGAGCCGGGCTCATCATTACCCGGGAGAAGATCGATCCCGGCCGCAGCCCTTATCTGACCGGCAGAATCGACATCCTGGCGTCGTCGGAGTCGCTGGACGACATTGCCGAATATGCCGCAGGAATACCATTTGCGGAAGGCGAGACATTCAAGGTGTTCTGCCCCCGTGAAGTGGAGGGTACTTACGACGAACACCGCAGGCTGGAGCGGATTGTGGGTGCGCGGATGGCCGGACAAGCGGATATGAAGAACCCCGGCCGGTTATACGGAATCGCCGTTCATGACGGAAGGATATGGTTCGGGCCGTATACGGAGAGCGATCGCAGCTGGCAGGAGCGCAAGAATAAGCCGCATAATTATTCGACCGGCCTCGGGGTGGCGCTCGCCAGATCGGCAGCCAACATTGCGGCACCAAGACCGCAGGGGATTAAAATTCTCGATCCTTGCTGCGGCATGGGGAGCGTACTGATTGAGGGGCTGTCCATGGGCATGGACATGACCGGCTGTGATCTGAACCCTCTTGCCGTCCGGGGAGCCAGGGGGAATCTTCGCCATTTCGGCTACAGCGAGAGAATCGTAACGCTGGGCGACATGCGGGAGCTGGACGGCTTCTATGATGCGGCAGTGCTGGATATGCCGTATAATCTGTGCTCCGTCCTGCCTCAGGAGGATACGGCCGAAATGCTGGCTGCCCTGCGCAGACTAACCGCCCGTGCGGTCATCATCTCCACAGAATCGCTGGAGGAGGAGATCGCACGGGCGGGATTCGCGGTTATTGGCGGCTGCATCGTGTCCAAGGGAAGCTTCAAGCGCTCCCTGTGGCTGTGCCGCTAGTACTGCCGGGCGTAGTCGACGACATTCCGGGAAGGGCGGCCGGAGGATAAATAGGATTTCATATTCTCGGCAAAAATAGCGATAACCCGGTCTGCGTAATAATCGGTGGCGCCGGCGACATGAGGCGTTATGACAACCTGCTTCATTCCCCACAGCGGATGATCGCTTGGCAGCGGCTCATTCTCAAACACATCAAGGCCGGCTCCGCTGAGCTTGCCTTCGTTCAGGGCATCGACCAGAGCTTCCGTATCGGTAGTCCCGCCGCGCCCGATGTTGATATAGCAGGAGCCTTCTTTAAAGGAAGAGAAGATGGAGGCATCGAACAGATGGTGGGTGTCGTCGGTCAGCGGCAGCGTATTGATCACATAATCGCCAGTGCTTACCGCTTCCTTGAGCTGTGCGGTCTCGAACATCTCGTCAAAGCCGGGCAGCGGTTCTCCGCTGCGGCGCACGCCGACAGTTCGCATGTCAAACGCCTTGGCGATGCGGGCGGTTTCGCTTCCGATTTCGCCTGTGCCGACGATGACGACCGTCTTGCCCGTCAGCTCGGTTGAATCCATGTGCTCCCTTCCAATCCATAACCGGCTTTCCTGGTTGCGGATTGCCGTGTGGAATTTTCGCGCAAAGATCAGCATGAACCCGAAGATTACCTGCGCAATGGGCTTGGAGTGAACGCCGCTTGCGCTTGTCAGACAGATATTATGTTCCTCCAGCGCCTGGAGCGGCATTGTGTCCACTCCGGCCGACCAGGACTGAACCCAGCGCAGCGGTCCTCCTTCACGGAGCACCGTGTCCGAGATGTTCTTGGTCCAGCCGATGATGATCTCCGCATCGGCAAGGGCGTTCATATCGGGGTTCTTTGCTTCGCTCTGCACGAATGTGTAGCCCGGAGAGGCCTGGGTGACCGCTTCTCTCTGTTCATCGGTCAGCGTTTGAAGACATACGATCGATTTTGTCATAATGGTTCCCTCCCGTAACATCGTATTCTACAAGAATAACAAATCAGTTGAGAAAGGTGAAATGACCATGAGGAATGATAATCAGCAGGCCGGAACAAGCTCCTCTTCAGAGAGACTGTTCACGGCGGTTAGACTGTCTCCGGAAATCCGGAGCAGGACTGGAGAGTTATGCAGAGCAATGTCAGCTGAGCTGCCTTTCGCCAAATGGACGCATGCGGAGGACTATCATATTACGCTCCAATTTCTGGGCGACACCCCCGCCTCGGATATACCGGCGCTTATCGGCTCGCTTAAGCAGGCATCAGAGAAGATGGAGCCCTTTACCCTGACGCTTCAGGAGCCTGGCACTTTTGGTCCTCCAGGGGCGCCGCGAGTGCTCTGGGCTGGTGTGGGAGGAGAGAAGGATGCCCTGCGGGAGCTGTATGCCCGGATCACCGGGAAGACGGCAGCACTGGGCTTCACTGCGGAGAACCGCCCGTATTCTCCCCATGTGACGCTGGCTCGCCGTTACCGGGGGACGGAGCCCTTTCAATCCTCCAAGCTGGAAGTATGGTCGAACGATGAAGTGTTCCGCATGTCCTGGAGGGTGGAGGAGTGGGTGCTGTTTGTGACCCGGATGCACAATCAGCCGATGTACGAAGTGGTGGAATCCTTCCGATTTTAGGTCGGATTAGGGCAGATTTTGGTGTTTTTTTAAAAAAAAGTGGTCGAAAAGTGTTCAAACCTCCCATTTCCGGTTACATAGAGTAGGAATGTGCCGCATAATAGGAGGACTGACATGCCTGTATTTTTTAGACAAAACCGCTGGATGATGCCGCTTTTCGGCGTTATTTTGGCGTGTTTCTCTGCAATTATAATTTTGGCGCCTATGCTGGGCCAAGATCGTGAGAGAGCTAAGCCGCTGGGAGGAGAATTGAGGCGGACTCTCACGCTGACTTCCGCAGCAAGCCGGGCTGAAGCGGATGCCGGACCCCGGGAGGATGCCTTCCAAACAGCGAGATCAGGGACTATATCTGCAAATGCGCCGGACCTTGTGAACCATCTGCATAAATCCCTGTCTCCTGCAATTAAGATTTCATCCGCTGCCTGGAAGGCCGCCCCGGTTCTGCATGTGCTGGACCCCGGTCGCATCATCCGAATATCCGCAAGCGAATCGGCAGCCAGGGGAGCCGGAGCACCGGTCAGGGTGACCGGGAGCGGACAGGCGGTGAAGCGGGAGACAGTGCTGACCAAGAAGCAGGGCGTCCAGCCCAAGGTAAAGAAAGCCGTAATACCGAAATCTCCCCCCATAATCCTATACTTCTCACGGACCAAGCTGTTAAGCCGGGATGAACGCTCCCAAGCGACCCGGAGCTATACGGTATCCAATGAAGAGGTGCTTCTGCTGCAGAAAATTGTCATGGCAGAGGCGGAAGGCGAACCGTACGAGGGCAAGGTGGCAGTCGCCAACGTTGTTCTAAACCGGCTGCGGTCAGCCAATTTCCCCAAATCGATCCGAGATGTAGTATACCAGAAGCATCAATTCAGTCCGGTCGCCAACGGCAGGCTGAAACGGGTGCGTCCGAATGCCGACACCGTCAAGGCGGTCTCTGCCGCTCTGTCCGGAAAGAAGGCCGTAAGCGACGATACGTATTATTTCCTGTCGCTTAAGCTGGCGCAGGATTTGACGGTACATCACTCGCGCACCTTCACCAAAAAAATCGGCAATCACAGCTTTTACCGCTAACCGTTTAATTCTTTTGCTATATAGGGTAATTTACGTTAAGAAAGTAGAAGCCCATATACAGAGGAGAGCGAGAGCATGAAACTGACATACTACGGCCATTCAGCGCTGCTGGTGGAATCGGCGGAGGCGAGCGTCATCATCGATCCCTTCCTGTCGGGCAATCCCGCTTCCGGAGCGGACCCGAAAGACATCAAAGTCGACGCCGTCCTGTTGACTCACGGGCACTCTGATCATCTGGGCGACGCGGTCGAAATCGCGAAGAACAACGACTGCCCGATCTTCGGAGTGTACGAGCTGGCGGATTACTGCCAGGACAAAGGCGCCAAGGTGCAGCATATGAATATCGGCGGAGCAACGTCCTATCATGGATTCACGATCAAATACACGCCGGCCTTTCATTCCTCTTCGATCAAAGAGGGCGATACGTGGATCTATCTCGGCGAGCCCGCAGGCATTCTGCTGACTCTGGAGGGCAAGACGCTGTACCATGCGGGAGATACGGCTCTCTTCGGCGACATGCGGCTCATCGGAGAACGCCATGCCATTGATGCCGCGTTCCTGCCGATCGGGGATATGCTGACGATGGGGCCGGATGATGCGCTGCTGGCCGCGCGCTGGCTGCGGGCGGGCAAGGTGATTCCCGTCCATTACAATACGTTCCCGGCGATTAAGCAGGACGGGACGCAGTTCTGCGACCGGCTGAAGCAGGAGGGCATCGAAGGCTATCCGCTGAAGCCAGGGGAGAGCCTGGAAGCATAAGCGCAGCAGCAGGGGGAGCCAGGGGAGACATTATCACGTTTAGAGCAAAAAAGGACGAACCGTCTGAGAGCGGTTCGTCCTTTTACATATTTATACGATGCAAGCATCATGTCTTCGAATTTCCGGTAAACGCGTCGGCGTCCGTAGGATATCCGAAAGCCGTATACCTGCGAGGAACGGAATGCAGCTCCGGCCCGGCAATTCGTAGCCTAAGGCGTTACACAGACAGCTTCGTCGGGAATAGCCTGAGTCCGCGCTCCCCGGAGACCGGCCAGGCCATCGGCCTTGCCCAGCATTTCCAGTACAGCAGCCGCGCAGCCGCGGGGCTGGTAACGGTCGGGAGACAGCCGGCGGCTGCGCTGCTCCTCAAGCTCCGCGTATTCCCGGTTCAGACGCTGGAACCAGCTTTCGATGACGGCTTCGGAGTCCAGCACCTCGGCGAGTCCCAATTCCACGAAGTATTGGCAGTTCTTCTCTTCCTGTCCGGGGATCGCTTGATAGAAGAGCATCGGAATGCCTTTGGCCAGCGCCTCCGTGCAGGTCATACCGCCGGGCTTCGTAATGAGCAGATCGGCGGCGTCCATCAGCTTGTTGACTTCATTCGTGTAGCCCAGAATCTTCACGTTAGGATGATGCAGCCGGAGGTCATGGCGCAGCTTCTCCACCAGCTTCTCATTGCTGCCCATGCAGAAGATCAGCTGGATTTTGTCGAGTTTGGCCGTCAGTGCGTCGATAAATTGTTCGCCGAACATAAGACCCCAGCCGCCTCCCATAACCAGTACGGCAGGCATGTTCTTCAGCCCCAGCTCCTGCCGCAGCGACTCCCGGCTGGACCGTTCCCAGAATTTCGGGTGGACGGGGATGCCCGTCACGGTGATTTTGCTCTCCGGAATGCCGCGCCCCGTCAGGATCGCCTTGACCCTTGAGGTGGAGACGAGGTAACGGCTCACCTCATCGTTGATCCAGCTGCCGTGGGCATCGTAATCCGTAATGAGCGTATACAGCGGCACATCCAGCCCCTGAGCCTTCAGCCGGGAGACGACGGCGGCCGGAAGGGGGTGTGTGCATATAATAAGATCGGGTTTCAATTGCTCGATGACCTGCCGTGCATGATTATAGAAGACCCGGTGCAGCGCAAGCTTGGTGAACCGGTTGAGCGATCTGTCATACTGCGTCTTGTACAGCATGCCAACCAGCTTCGGCTGACTGCTGACGGTCTTGCGGTAAGCGGAAAGAATCCAGGGGGCCACAGTCGGATTCAGGAACTTGCCCAGCTCGATGACCCGGCACTGAACCTCCGGATTAAGGCGCTTGATTCCTTCGGCCAGAGCATAGGCTGCTCCTGTATGCCCGGTGCCGAAGCCTTCCGAGAACAGCAGTACTCTTTTCTTTCGCATAATTTCACCCGCTACTTTCCGTATCAATAGAAGTCCAAATTCTGTTACATCCACTATACGCCATTTTTGTCCAGAAATTCTGTACTCTTTTCACATTATACAAATAAGACGTAAATAGAAAGTTAAAACACTGCAAAAACTAAAAATAAAAACATTTCAGGAAGTATTGTAAATGAGCGGGCAAAGTGATAAATTAATAAATGACCGGATGACCGGAAATTAAATTTAGTCAATCAGTCATTTCAAGTCTAAAGCTGTTGATTAATGAAGAAAGGAAGTGCGAATGATGGCAGTGGTGGATCGAAGGCAGCAGGTGCTTCAGGCGGCGGCGAAATCCTTCTCGTTCTTTGGATACAAAGCGACCACGATGGACCAGGTAGCCAAAATCGCCAATGTCGGCAAAGGCACGATCTACACGTTCTTCACCAACAAAGATGAATTGTTCGATGAAACAGTGCGGAACGTGACGACGGAATTCAAACGGATCGCAGCCGGCGCGATTGAGCGGGGCAAGCCGTTCTTCGAGAATCTGCTGCGGGTGCTGGACGTGCTGGATGGGTTCCGGAAGGAACAGGAGCTCTACATCAAGCTCACCCAGGAGCAGCGGGAATTCGGAACGCCTCAGGCGCAGGAAGGGCTAAACCGGTTCGAGAACGTCATTCTGGATTTCATCGAGAAGGAAGTAAGCGAGGCGATGGAGCGCGGGGAAATCAAACGCTGTGACGCCAAAGTCGTGTCCCATGTACTCTTCAGATTGTACTTCACGCTGGTCTCCGATTTGAACAAAGTCCGCGAGCCTCTAAGCAAGGAAGAGATCAAATCGTATTTCCGGCTTTTTCTGGCAGAAGGAATCGAAATTGCCCCCTCGCAGGGTGTTTGATCAGTCTGAGTCAGGGAAAAAACAAGCAAGTGCCGAGAGGCGCTTTTTTCACCCCTTGATTGACCAAACGGGGAAAACGGTCAGTTGTTATTGCAGTAAATGAATGAAAGAAGAAAGAAATCACAAAAGGAGAGAACCGGAGTGAAGTCATTATTAGTGTTTTTTAGGGATGTGGGTGCGGCTCTGAAGAAGCCGAAGGTTTTTATTCCTATTCTGGTCGTTCTGTTCATTCCGGTACTGTACAGCGGGTTGTTCCTGAAGGCATTTTGGGACCCCTACGGTAAAATGAATGAACTGCCCGTTGCAGTCGTCAACGAAGACAAGGGTGCGGAGTATGAAGGAAGCAAGCTCACCGCTGGCGCCGATCTAGTTGAGGAACTGAAGAAGACCGACGGTTTTCAATGGAACTTTGTGAGCCGTGAAGCGGCGGAAGCGGGACTTAAGGACAATACTTATTATATGGCTGTTCTCGTTCCGGAGGACTTCTCTGAAAAAGCAACAACTTTGCTTGAGGACAATCCGACCCCGGCTCAAATCATTTATGAGCCTAACGAAGGCTACAACTTCCTTGCCGGACAAATCGGCAATACGGCTGTGAAGGATATCCGAACCAAGATTTCCGCCAAGGTTACCGAGGCTTATACCGATTCGGTATTCGACAAGCTGACCGATATTTCCAGCGGAATGGGAGAAGCCAGCGATGGCGCAACGAAGCTGGCCGACGGCGCGACGAAGCTGAACGATGGCGCAGGCAAGCTGAAAGACAATCTGCTCGTACTCACCGAGGGAGCAGGCAAGCTTCAAGCGGGCGTAGAGCCGCTGAGCAAAGGCGTATCCGACCTGAACAGCGGCGCGTCTCAATTGAAGAGCGGCAGCAGCACTCTGGCTTCCGGGCTTCAGCAGCTGTCCGACGCGCACAAGCAGCTTCAGAACGGCGTAGCGCAAGCAGCTGATGGCGGCAAGAAATTGAACGCCGGACTGCAGCAGACGCTGACCGGGTCACAGAAGCTGCAAGCCGGTACGGAATCTGCCGTTCAAGGCAGCGCGCAGCTGCAGACCGGAGCACAATCGGTCGTGAAAGGCAGCGAGCAGCTTGAATCGGGACTTAAAGCTTCCAGTGCAGGCAGCGTCAAAGTATCCGAAGGCGCGAAGAGCGTGGCGCAGGGCCTTCAGGCGCTCGCACAGTCCAATGAGCAGCTTGCGGCAAATCCGGCCGTGAAGCAGCTGATTGCAGCGAGTGCGGCAGTAGCGGAAGGCAGCGAGCAGCTGTCGCAAAGCCAGCAGCAGCTGGCGCAAGGAGCGACGGCGCTGCACACCGGCTCCCAGCAGCTGTCCGCCGGACTGGACCAGCTCCACAGCGGGGCGCAGCAATTGAACACCGGCGCGGAGCAGCTCGTTCAAGGACAGAAGCAGCTGGCTGACGGCGCATCTTCTCTTGTAGCCGGAGGCAGCAAGTTGACTGCAGGCATGAATCAATTTGGCACGAAGCTGGGTGAAGCGGCTGCCGGCGGCAGCAAGCTGGCCCAAGGCGGAGCAGCGCTTGAAGCCGGAACAACGAAGCTGCTGAACGGCGTATCTCAGCTGAACAGCGGAATCGGGTCTGTGGCTGACGGATCGAAGAAGCTCGCTGACGGCGCAGGACAACTGCAGGACGGAACCAAAGAACTTCAATCCGGTTCATCTGAACTGGCGAGCAAGCTTGGAGACGCAGCCGAACAGACGAGCAGCGTGAAGAAGACCGACTCCATGGTCAGCATGTTCGCAGAACCGGTTCAGATGGAGACGAAAGTATTGAATGAGGTTCCGAATTACGGAACAGGCTTCTCTCCTTATTTCATGTCGCTTGGTTTATTCGTAGGCGCACTGATCTGTACGCTCGTTATCTCGCTGCGTGATTCCTCCGTAGAAGGTGCGACGTGGTTCAACCGCTTTATCAGCCGGTCGCTGGCATTCTCGGGCATGAGCTTGATTCAATCCCTGCTGGCATCGCTTCTGCTGCTCTACGGCCTTGACCTGAAAGTGCAGAGCGTACCGCTGTTCTTCCTGTTTACCTTTATAACGGGTCTGGGATTCATGTGGATTATTCAGGCGATTGTAACCTGGCTTGACCAGCCTGGACGCTTCGTTGTCATCGTTCTTCTGATCTTCCAACTGACAACCAGCGCCGGAACATTCCCGCTGGAGCTGATTCCTAGCTGGATGAAGCCGATCAATCCGCTGCTTCCGATGACTTACAGCGTTCAAGGCTTCAAAGCGGTTATCTCGACTGGTGATTTCAGCAAAATGTGGAGCGACGCGTTTACACTGCTGTCGTTTGGCGTAGTATTCCTGTTCTTCACTTTCCTGTATTTCATGAGCCGCAGACACGAAGTGCAAACCGAAGCAAATCGTGAACAAGTTTTGTCTGTATAATCGCGAATGCGGAGTACTCCGCACAGTCTGGAGAAGCGCCCCGAAAGGGGCGCTTTTTGGTTATTGAAGGAAAAATAAAACGCTTTCTAAAGAGATACTGGTAAATGTAACATGGATAAAACGCTTCCATTGCATAAGCGCTTATTCACTCATGTTGCATAAATATACATGCTTTAGTTTATTTAGGCTTTTATTCGTTAAAGCTGTGTCGCAAAAGGCAATGTTAATCGGCGTAATAAAAAAGTTTAAATTGCGCTCATGTAAGGTCGATGATAAAATAATATAACCAATCTGCCTTGAATAATTATTAATAATGCCCCACTTTATTATAGAAAGGTTGCGTAAGATGAGACACACTGAACTGCCCCCAAAACAGGGCCTTTACGATCCCCAGTTCGAGAAAGACGCCTGCGGTATGGGCTTTGTCGCGCATATCAAAGGAAAGCCCTCTCATGAGATTGTCAGCAACGCCTTAACGATGCTCATTAACATGGAGCACCGGGGAGGCCAGGGAAGCGAGCCGAATTCCGGCGACGGAGCAGGAATCATGCTGCAGATTCCGCACCGTTTCTTCTCCGAAGAAGCGAAAGCGCTCGGCTTTGAACTGCCGGAAGCGGGCCGTTACGGCGTCGGCATGCTCTTTTTGTCTCACAATGAAGACATTCGCTCCAAACATGAAAGCATCCTGAGCGCAATTGTCGCCGAAGAAGGACAGAGTCTTCTTGGCTTCCGCGACGTGCCGACCTACGACGACATGCTGGGCAAGACGGCTAAGGCCGCCAAGCCGTTTGTGCGCCAGGTATTTATCGGCCGCTCCGAGGACATTCAGGACGATCTGGCCTTTGAACGCAAGCTGTATATCATCCGCAAGCGCGCGGAACTCGCGATCCGCTATGGCGGAGAGGAAGAAGGAGAATCCTTCTATCTGCCAAGCTTGTCCTGTCGAAAGATCGTCTACAAAGGCATGCTTACCACCGTACAGGTGGGACAGTTCTACCTGGATCTGCAGAATGAGAAGCTGGAATCCGCGATCGCGCTGGTTCACTCCCGCTTCAGTACGAACACCTTCCCCAGCTGGGAGCGCGCGCATCCGTACCGCTTCATGATCCACAACGGCGAAATCAACACGCTTCGCGGTAATGTGAACTGGATGCATGCCCGCCAGTCGCTGTTCAAGAGCGAGGTGTTCGGCAGCGATCTGGAGAAGATCAAGCCGATCATCAACCCGGACGGTTCCGATACCGGGATGTTCGACAATACGTTCGAGTTCCTGTATTTGAGCGGACGCTCCCTGCCGCATGTCGCCATGATGATGGTGCCGGAGCCTTGGAGCAATCACGACAGCATGGACGACAGCAAGAAAGCCTTCTATGAATACCACAGCACCCTGATGGAGCCGTGGGACGGGCCTGCAGCCATGGGCTTCACCGACGGCGTGCAGATCGGCGCCATTCTGGACCGCAACGGTCTGCGCCCATCGCGTTATTATGTAACCAAAGATGATCTGATCATTCTGTCTTCGGAAGCGGGCGTACTCGATATCGCTCCGGAGAACGTTCTGTATAAGGACCGCCTGAGACCGGGCCGCATGCTGCTGGTCGACACGAAAGAAGGCCGCATCATCTCCGACGAAGAGGTTAAGGCCGCGATCGCATCGGAGCGCCCGTACCGCCAGTGGCTTGACGAGCATTTGATCAGCCTGGAAGAGCTGCCGGACGCGCCTGAGCTGCCGAATCCGAAGCATGACAATGTCCAGCAGCTGCAGCAGGCATTCGGCTACACGTTCGAAGACCTGCGCAAAGTGCTGGAGCCTATGGCTTCCAGCGGCGCCGAGGCTATCGGCTCCATGGGCTATGACGCACCGCTCGCGGTGCTGTCCGACCGCCCGCAGCGGCTGTATAACTACTTTAAGCAAATGTTCGCCCAGGTAACCAATCCGCCGATCGACGCTATCCGCGAGGAGCTTATCACCTCGACGATGACGACGATCGGACCGGAACGGAACCTCCTCAAACCAGAACCGGAGAGCTGTAGACAGATCGCGCTGCATACTCCGATTCTGTCGAACGAGGAATTTGCGAAGATCCGCCATGTGCGCCGTGCGGGCTTCAAGGCGATGACCATTCCGATTCTGTTCCCGGCCGACCTGGGAGCCGAAGGCCTCGGCAAGGCGCTGGATAACCTCAGCGAAGCCGCCGACCGGGTTATCGACAAGGGCCACAATATTCTGATTCTGTCCGACCGCGGCGTAGACCGTGAGAACGCGGCTATCCCGGCTCTGCTGGCCGTTTCGAGCCTGCATCACCATCTGATCCGCCAGGGAACGCGGACGAAGGTTACAATTCTGCTGGAATCCGGCGAACCGCGCGAGGTACATCACTACGCGCTGCTGCTCGGCTACGGCGTGAGCGCAGTCAATCCTTACCTGGCTTTCGAAAGCCTGGATGACATGATCACTCAAGGCCTGCTGAGAGGCGTCTCGCATGAGAAAGCCGTCAAGAATTACATCAAAGCCGCCACGAAGAGCGTGGTGAAGATTTTGTCCAAGATGGGTATCTCCACGATCCAGTCGTACCGGGGCGCGCAGATTTTTGAAGCGGTCGGCCTGAAGAGCGAATTCGTGGACCGTTACTTCACCTGGACGCCGTCGCGGATCGGCGGCATCGGCCTGGAGGAAGTGGCTGCCGAGGCGCTGGCACATCATTTCCGTGCTTTCTCCGATAAGGACGGCACAGACAAAGTTCTCGATTCCGGCGGCGAATACCAATGGCGCAGCGACGGGGAAGACCATCTGTTCAACCCGCAGACGATTCACCTGCTGCAGCATTCGGTCCGCAGCGGCGATTACGAAATGTACAAGAAATATTCGGCGCTCGTACAGGGCGAGAGCAAGAAGCATCAGACGCTGCGCTCCCTGCTTGAACTGAAGCCAGTTGGAGAGCCGATTCCGCTGGATGAGGTCGAGCCGGCCAGCTCGATTATGAGACGCTTCAAGACAGGCGCCATGTCCTTCGGCTCCATCAGCAAGGAAGCGCATGAGACGCTGGCGATCGCCATGAACCGCATCGGCGGCAAGAGCAACACCGGCGAAGGCGGCGAAGATCCGGCGCGCTTCATTCCGGAAGCCAACGGCGATTCCCGCCGCAGCTCGATCAAGCAGGTTGCATCCGGCCGGTTCGGCGTAACGTCGAACTATCTGGTGAATGCGGACGAAATCCAGATCAAGATGGCGCAGGGCGCCAAGCCGGGCGAAGGCGGACAGCTTCCGGGACGCAAGGTCTATCCTTGGGTTGCCGAGGTTCGCGGTTCGACGCCGGGCGTAGGTCTGATCTCGCCGCCTCCTCACCATGACATCTACTCCATCGAGGATTTGGCGGAATTGATCTACGATCTGAAGAACGCTAATCCGCGTGCAAATATCAATGTGAAGCTGGTATCGGAGGTTGGCGTAGGCACGATCGCCGCAGGCGTGGCAAAAGGCCGTGCCGACGTAATCCTCATCAGCGGTTATGACGGCGGAACAGGCGCATCGCCGATGAACTCCATTCGCCATGCCGGCCTTCCTTGGGAGCTGGGTCTGGCTGAGACGCATCAGACGCTGATACTGAACAATCTGCGCGACCGCGTCGTTCTGGAATCGGACGGCAAGATGCTTAGCGGCCGCGACCTCGCTGTCGCAGCGCTGCTCGGTGCGGAAGAGTTCGGCTTCGCCACCGCTCCGTTGGTGGCCGTAGGCTGCATTATGATGCGCGTCTGCCAGATGGATACTTGTCCGGTCGGCGTTGCTACTCAGAATCCGGAGCTTCGCAAGAATTTTGCGGGTGATCCGCAGCATGTCGTGAACTTCATGACCTTCGTTGCAGAAGACCTTCGTGAGATTATGGCTTCCCTGGGCTTCCGTACGATCGAGGAAATGGTAGGACGCACGGATTGTCTCGACGCCGTTCAGGCTGCTTACCACTGGAAGAAGAAAGGCGTCGACCTCAGCGGCCTGCTGCACACGCCTGAGCTTCCGGAAGGCAGCACACGGTCCAACAGCAAGAAGCAGAACCATGGTCTGGAAGAGACGATCGACGTTTCGAAGCTGCTGTCCCTTGCGGCTCCGGCGCTTGAGAACGGAACGCCTGTAACGGCATCTCTGCCGATCACGAACGTCAACCGTGCGGTGGGTACGATTCTCGGCAGCGAGCTGACCCGCAAATACGGAGCAGCCGGTCTGCCGGACGACACGATCTCCCTGACCTTCACCGGCTCCGCCGGCCAGAGCTTGGGCGCGTTCGTGCCGAAGGGCATTACGATCAAGGTCGAGGGCGACTCTAACGACTATGTCGGCAAAGGCCTGTCGGGCGGCAAGCTGATCGTGAAGCCGTCGCCTAAGGCAACCTTCGCGGCCGAAGAGAACATCATTATCGGCAACACGGCGTTCTACGGCGCGACAAGCGGCGAAGCTTACATCAACGGCATCGCAGGCGAACGCTTCGCAGTCCGCAACTCCGGCGTCAATGTCGTCGTGGAAGGCGTGGGCGACCACGGCTGCGAATACATGACGGGCGGACGTGTAGTGGTTCTGGGCGGAACGGGACGCAACTTTGCCGCAGGGATGTCGGGCGGTATCGCATATGTCTATGATCCGGACAACACATTTGTTAACCGCTGCAACCTGGAAATGGTGCTGCTGGAGCGTGTTGAAGATCAGAGCGAAGCTGAAGAGCTGCGCGGCATGATCGCCCGTCATGCGGAATTGACCGGCAGTACGGTCGGTCAGCGCGTTCTGGACGGCTGGCAGCAGAACCTGGCGAAATTCGTTCGCGTCATTCCGAAGGATTACAAGCGGATGCTGGAGCAGATCCGCAAGGCGGAAGACACCGGTCTTCGCGGAGAAGCAGCCCTTCTGGCCGCTTTCGAGGCGAATATGCGTGAACTGGCTCGCGTAGGCGGCTAATTCATCAGTGCATAATTCAGCGATGATCTATAATAGGGTTTAATATTACGGCGGCGGCTCGGAGCTTTAACAGCTTGGGGCCGCCGCCTTTTTTTGAAATTGTTGACATGCGGTGAAGAGGCGGAATGTCTATTTTTCCCGAGAGTGGAAAAAAATCATAAAGAATTGCAGGGTTTGTCGGACAGGCTGCGTCTAATTACATAGGGGTCTTTTTTTCAAAAAAATGGATTATGAAAGGAAGGGCGATCATGACATTATCTACCCCGGCCGCCGAGCCGGTAGCCCGTCTGCTGAATGTGAGCAAATCGATCGGCAGCAAGAAGCTGGTCAGCGATCTGACACTGGATATCCCGGCGGGGCAGGTCTTCGGATTTCTCGGCCCGAACGGTGCGGGCAAAACGACGACCATCCGCATGATGGTGGGACTCATCTCTATCAGCAATGGAGACGTTCTGATCGGCGGCAAGAGCATCCGCCATCAGTTCGAGGAGGCGGTGGCCCAGGTCGGCGCCATTGTAGAGAATCCCGAGATGTACAAATTTCTGACAGGCTATCAGAATTTGAAGCAGTACGCGCGTATGGTTCCCGGCGTGACGAAACAGCGGATCGACGAGGTGGTGACGCTTGTCGGACTGAATCAGCGCATTCATGACCGGGTGAAGAGCTACTCTCTCGGCATGCGCCAGCGTCTGGGCGTTGCCCAAGCTCTGCTGCATCGGCCCAAGCTCCTGATTCTGGACGAGCCGACCAATGGTCTTGATCCGCAGGGCATACGGGAGCTGCGCGATTATTTGCGGCGGCTGTGCCAGGAGGAAGGCACGAGCGTGTTCGTCTCCAGCCATCTGCTCTCCGAGATGGAGCTCATGTGCGACACTGTGGCCGTCATCCAGAATGGCCGGCTGATTGATGTGCGCGGGCTCAGGGGGCTGGAAGGCGACGACGATGGGGCCCGGAAGATGGAAATTCTGTTCGAAGTGAATGAACCGGCGGCAGCGCAGGCGCTGATCGGCGGCAGTATCCGGAAGGAAGGGCTGGTTGTAACGACGACCCGCGACGAGATCCCCGCACTGAATCAAAGGCTGGTGGGTGAAGGTCATCTGGTCTTCGGCATCCGGGAAATCACGGTTTCACTGGAAGATCAGTTCCTGAAGATGACGGGGGGTGAAGGCATTGAGTAATTGGCTGTCGCTCGTACATAACGAAAATATCAAGGTTTACAGCCGGGTTCGTACATGGATCATGCTCGTTCTGCTTGTGCTGCTGGCCGTGCTGATGCCGGTTCTGGTCTATACGACTACCGACATCGCATCCCGGCCGGACCGCTGGAATGTCTTCCAGATTACGATCAGCGTCCTGTTCTACCTTAACACGATTTTCAGCGTCATTATCGCTTCGGATGCGGTGGCCGGCGAATTCACCTGGGGAACGATCAAGCTGCTGCTGATCCGTCCGTGGAGCCGTTCCAAGATTCTGCTCTCCAAGTACACATCACTCATTCTCTTTAGCCTGCTGTCCACCGTGCTTCTGGTGGTCGTCGGATTCGCAGCCAGCTTCCTTCTCTTTAAAGCTGGCGGGGATGTCGATCCGCCGGTGCACGGATGGAGCATGTGGCAATATATGCTGGTAGATATCGCCTGCCGGTATATCGAGCTGTTCCTGACCATTGCGCTCGCCTTTATGGTATCCAGCGTGTTCAGGGCCAGCGGGCTGGCGATCGGATTGTCGCTGTTTATCATTTTCGCCAAAGATATCTTTAATACGCTGTTCAATCCGGAGACTTACGAATGGGCGAAGTATTTGCTGTTCCCGCATATGAATCTGAGCGGCTATATGTTCTCGAATACGGGGCCGGGCGGCGTATCCTTCGGATTCTCGATCGCCGTGCTTGCCGTATACTACGTCGTCTTCCTGGCGCTGTCCTGGCTGGTATTCAGCCGGAGAGATGTAGCCGGGTGATTTGAAGGTGTAGTTGAAGGAGTAGTTGAAGGTGTATATGGCAAGGCTCGAGGGAGTGCTGCCGCAGCACAGACAGACATAGACAGACCGCTGCAGCCATCTGCTGCAGCGGTCTGAACATGCGGACGGACTTTGCCCGTCCATATGCTAGATAGCGGCCTTGCTTCGCTCAAGGCTTCCATCATCGTCAGACTCCGTCTCACGTAATTCCCATGCGCCGCCGGTTCCAGCAGGAGCCGGCGGCTGTTCCATGTCCACCAATCCGCTGAGCACGCCGCCCTCCATAATGGAGAGCCGGTTGGCCGTAGCCGTCCCGTTCAAGTAGCCGGTCGAGGTGAGGATCAGCCGCCGCTTGGCCCGGATGTCTCCAAAGACATGACCGGCGATAATGATTTCTTCTGCGGTAATGTCCGCATGAACCTTGCCTTTTTCGCCGATCGTTACCGTACCGCCGCTGCAGATTTCACCGGTGAACTCCCCGTCGATCCGCAGATTGGTCTCGCACAGCATTTTGCCTTCAAGTGTCTGTCCCGCGCCCAGCAGCGAATCGGATGCCGCAGGCCCCCGGCGCTTCTCCGTCTTATTCCACATGTGAATCCCTCCTTATAATCGAAATAATCGAACAATAAATTCGAATCTGAGTCACACTCAAAAGCATATTCGGACTTAGATTCAAACGCAGATGCTGATACAGATTCAAACCCAGACTCAAATCGAAGCACAAGCTCGCATAAAATTTTCAACACTAATCCAGCTTTCATTGCATATGCCGCATTATTCCGGATGCACGTACGTTAGCGGATCAACCAATATGTCCTGCTTCACCACCTGGAAATGCAGATGGGGCCCGGTGCTTCGCCCGGTGCTGCCGACTTCGCCAATGCGCTGTCCTTTGGCGACCTTGTCGCCGGGAGAGACATTCTCAGCGCTGAGGTGCATGTACCAGGTCTGAATGCCGTCTCCATGGTCGATAACAATATAATTGCCCCGTGCGGCGGTCCGGTCGGCGGTAATGACCGTTCCCGCCTGGGCGGCAAATACGAAATCTCCTGTCTGTGCTGCGATGTCGATTCCGCCGTGGTAGGCCGCCGTTCCTTTGAACGGATCGGTGCGGTAGCCGAAGCTGGAGGAAATCGTCCGGGAGGAGGTCGGCCAGAGGAAAGCCTTCGCCTGCTCGCGAAGCGCCTGCTCCATCCGGGCGGCGTTGGCCTCCTGAGCCTGCTGTACGGTCCGGTTAAGACTTGTGATCATCTCCTCCAGTTGAGAGCCGAGCTCGGCCAACTCGTCCTTGGTCTCGCTGACGGCGAGAGCTTCGGGCGCTCTGTGAACGGCAACGTACTCTCCGCCTACACGAAGCAGAGGGGTGTGATCGATAGCGGTCTCCAGAAGGCCGATCCGGATCGTGATAGCGCTGGGAGATACAGACTGGGAAGGCTGAACGAATAATGCGTTCTGAACATCATCTGCATTTTGCTGGACCCCGGCGGCTGCGGACGGCTTGGGAACGGGCTTGAGCCCGGCAGGGACCGCGTCTCCTGTGCCGGCGGCAGAAGCTTGAGCGGCGG
>RCUS01000082.1_pt1 | contig 77429 bp, 94 predicted proteins | sample 2166221 | NCBI WGS metagenome assembly RCUS01 (sample SAMN09932758, study PRJNA488358) | compost metagenome | isolation source: compost soil in cyclohexanecarboxylic | place: Germany: Experimental Botanical Garden
TAAAGAATAAATATTTTAGAAATTCCATATCTATTTGATTAATTTTAAGTTTATTAGATCTATTTCCATGTCCTGCAAAATAAATGCAAAATTCCTGCAAAACAGTTAAATCTAATAATCATTTTACTGACATAAATGACAACATCTTTGAAGCTTTCTATAAAGATTTCTTTTTTTAAGATGTTGTAATTTTCATGTAAATAACCATCTAGACATTACATCTATTGGAGTCATTTTTGTACTGATATTTGAGAGGAATTACAAAAGCATAAAAATATTAATTTTCTAGTTTTTATATGCTCATTACATAAAAAAGCCCTCCGAAGAGAGCTTTTAAAGACGCGGGTTCAACTCCCGTCATCTCCACTGAACTATTAGTTTCTATTTAGCAAATGATAACGGTCCATTGGAGGTAAATGCCAAGGATGAGTATCTATACGTTTATGTAGCTCAGCCCTCTTATCTTTTTCAATGAATGACCAAGCAACAAAGCCACCATCATTGAAGTAATCATGGATTGCTGCGGTCATGTGTGGATTGATGCCTTTCACCGCAGGACCAAACTGTCCCCACCATCCGCTTAACCAAGCTAGGTATATTCGCCATGATTAAAATTTAATGAAGAAGTCCTTAAACCTATAAATGAAGATATATCTATATAAAAGTAAATTAAAATACTATTGACTTTTAGAATAAAAAATCCTCAACCGAGGATTTTTTAATTTTTTGCAATTTTTTAATCTTCCAACTTACTTTGCTGGATATATAGCTTGATGAAAATACCTGTGTAGAGGGCCAATAAAAGGCTCCATAATATCAAGTAAATATTATGATCAAATTTAATAGTGTTAATAATGAGCTGATTCAGAGGATCGCTATCGGTCATGAGTGCACATAAAAACAAAAACACATAAGCGAAAAAGCCAATTCTCAAAACATATGTAATATTCTTCACAAAGAACATTATAGTGCCGAGAATAACGCTTACGATACCGAAGAACCAAAGGAGTAAGCTTTCGTCTTCATTTGAGCCTTCCATTTCCCTCAAATAAACAAACTCACCACCGCCATAGGGTATGTAGGTGATAAAACCTTTTGTAAGAGATTCAAAGCAAATAGCCAGAATGCCTGAAAGCGCCAGAATAAGTGCCAAGTAATGTTTTAATGTTAATTTTTTCATAGTCCTGAGTAGCCCTCACCGGGTGTCCAATATTTATGTAATGTGCGTGGAGTCGCAGTACAAGACGGGCAACTGTCTGGCTTAGAGTAAATAATTCCTCGCAGAGCCTGCCTAATTGATTCCTGCCAATTTCTTGAACGATTGTAGACTTTTTTAGGGTTGTCAAAATTTGTCTTATCTTCTGCAGGGTCCAAAAAAGAATCCAGACCACTCTCCCCTGCATTGTGCAAAATAGTTGCTTCTCTCGGAGTGAGCTGTCGTCCCAACTTTAGTTGCTTTAATTGAATATTCTTGGCAACCATATCAGTTGCAACTTGCGGATCATTTGTTATGAGGTTAAAGGTTTTTCTAAGTCTATTTGGGTCACTCTCTGGAAAACCAAGCAGTTTGGCCGCCAAGCCTAATTGCATTTCACCCAAACCATAACTTCTGTGGGGTTTAACACCGAACTTATCTTTAGCATAAGCCGCATAGTTCTTAGCAATAGCAGCAGATGAGTAGAATTTTTCCTGAAAAACGATTGAACCAATCGTCATAGGGTCCACACCGTACTTTGCTGCAGAGGCGTTAATGGCTGCATTGTAATAGGCGACTGTGTATAGACCTTCTGGAGGATGCACCGAACGATTAACCGCAATTTTATCAATGTTGTGATCTTTTTCTTGCTTAGTCTGGTGAGTAATCAATTTAACTTCATGTACCGTATGTTGTACGCTACTGCCTGATTCTTTTGTGTATGTAGTGCCAACAAAGGGTTGAGGCTCTAACAATTTTCCAGTAGGTAAGTAGACATTAAGTCGAACAGAGCAGTTTTTGGGATTCTCATTTTTTTGTAGTGGAAAACTTGTCTCAACAGAAATACCTGAAGGGTTGATTTTTAATTTTCCTGTTTCAAACTTCCTACCAGTATCTTGAGCGATAAATAAAGCAGAAAATGAGAAGTTCGTATAATCGCCAAGGCCTCTTAATCTCAACTGTGCATAACATGTGCTCATTCTGTGTCTTCCTCGTCTGGCACAGGATCCGGATAATCATGGTTCTCTAAAAGATGGAAAGATATTTGCTCTTCTTTCTCAGTATATATACGTTGAGTGTAACCTTTCTCATCAGTCATACCTTCAAATTGTTTACCTGATTCTGATATTGCGAAATACGCTTTGTTTTTATAGGGAATATTTTGATTATCAAGTAGCTGAACACTCAGATTAAATATACCTTTACTTTCAGGCAACAATGGTAAATGGCTAACGGCCTGTGCACCCGACATAAATAAATGCTGTCCAGCTTTAGCCTCAAATTTACCACTAGTTATAAGAGTAATACCTTTATCATTAATTACAATACGCGAACCACCCGCCATATTTTTTATTCTCTAATTAAAAATTATGAGGCTAGAATAACATACCTTCATAAAACTCAAAAAATATAGCAATGACCATGATTATTTCGGCTCATCTGGGAGACTGTATACTAATTACAGCCGATAAAAGAGCCATGATATATGATTTAAATTCTAGATTATTAAGAATATCTCATGATGATGAGGCGAAAATAAAGTTATGGTGCCGTGGTGCTATTACAGGCACAGGAGATAGTTTGTTTATAAATAGAATAATGCGTTATTTTGAAAATTTAACAGAACATGAACAAAAACTTGAGCAGATGAATGCGATTCAAATAGAAATAGAAAGGAGATTATTTGAAGGTGTTCCAAAAGACATTCTTAATAATAATACTCTTATATTTTCTATATTTAATGGTCATAAAACTTCATTATATACAATACCAATACAGCCTTTTTTTGAGACATTTAAACTAGGTGGACGTGAACTCATACGCACGCAAATTCATGAAATAAAAGAGTGGACTATAGATGTGTGCTGCTTAAATATTCCTTCCGACTTAGGATTATTACAAAACTTCCAACGCAATTTAAGAAGCCTAAATAGCTTTGAAAGTGAAAGGCAATTCATTAGTTACTATATAGAGCATTTAAAGACTATTTTTGCGAAACAGTCCTCTATAGATAACAGTGTTACATCAGCATTTGACCTATATCTCCAATCTTGTGCAACGGGAAGAAGTATAGCCATACATGTTGAAAACAATCTTTTGAACTAAAGCACCACTTTTTTATTAGATGACTTAGAGTAAAAAGTAACTTCAGTAATAAAAAGCCCTGATCATTCAGGGCTTCTTATTAAAGTGCTCTAACGCAAATTGAGACATTCACATTGCTATTGATCGTATGAGCTGTGCATCAAATGTAATAGATCCTCAGATCGTTGCATCTATTGTATTTGGAGAAAAAATGCATGGTGTATGGGCTTATAGAAAAAACCTCTTATCCTTTTATCTTAACTTAGGTGAAGTCTATCCTCATAACAGCTATGGCTTTGGAGAGATGCAAGTAGGATTAACAGCAGAGTTGATGAACATTGATAAAAGGAATCCTGATTGGCTCTATGAAACTTTTGTTGTGATCTGTACAGATGCAAATGATGATGTAATAGCAATTCCAGATGGATGCCAAGGAACTTGCCGAGCAGATCCTGAACTACAACTTGAAACATGGAAATTTGATCCATCATTAAAATTGAGTTTGTAAATTATGATTAGATATGTAGCCATATTATTTTTATTCTTATCAGGTATAGGCGGATATACGATAGATAAGTTTGGGCAAGATTTATGTATTAATGAATATATTGCTATAGACACTATTACCTATTTTAAAGAGTTAAATGGGGTTTCAGCTAATGATCCATCAATGTTAGGGATGTGTGGCTTATTATCGATCATCATTTCAATAATTTTAATTTTTATAAGAAATAAGTATTTTTACACTGTTATTTCTCTAGTTCTATTATTAGCTGAATTAATACTACTAAACATGATGGAAACCGTATCTTATAAGGAGATTATTTATGATTCCATCACCAAGTGTTCTAATTATTCAACACTTGGATGGTTTTTATTCCAAGCTATGTTCTTAATTCTTAGTGGTATTTATATTTTCAAAAGTAAATAAAAAAGAAGTTTAAATAATTAAGGGGCGAAAAGCCCCTTTTTTATTAGTTATCTTAACCTCTGGTTTTTGATTAAATTATCAAAAAATTCATTATGTGATGTGATCCACCCTCTAAGTATCCTTCTAAACCGAAATAATATAGCCAATTTCACGCTCTAATTGGGATAGAGGGCAATTATGGTGACCTAAAGGAACCTTTATTTAAGGAAAACTGAGCCCTGAGAAATCTGGTTTTTTTTAAAAGTGATCTAACGCAAATAAAAGTATTCACATTTGTACTTATCGTATGAGCTGTGCATCCTGAAAACAGAATGCACAGCAAAACCAAAATTTCATAATGAAACGCGGTTAGTGATCCAACCGTAAAAGAATTGCTCTTGACTTGGATTGCGCTCACAAATTTCGATGTAACGTTGGCCTTGCATGATGTTAAGAACTCGAATTAATACCTTCTCTCCTTCTTTCCCACGTTTGGCCAGATAAGTTTTAAGTGCATTCAAAGTTGCAGGACCATAAATTCCATCTACTGATAAATCTAGCCAGCCAGCTTTACCTTGGTTGTTAAGCAAGTTCAAAGCCCGTTGTAAAAGTGGTTTTGCAAATCCTGTACCACAGTTCACACCGGTATCTAATAACTCTTCAGCTACAGCAGAGCTAATAGCATTCACCTGATCAAACCGCGGAGCTGTCCAGTATTGTTTCTTATAAATCGATTTTGCCACTTCAAGCGGTAAATCTCGCATATTGCCTTTAAAACCATTTGTACGTGCGACTGCTTCAGTAATGCCGTATTTAGTTGCCCCTCCTCGATCTGATGGGTTATTTACATAACCACCTTCACGTTTAATGAGTTCTTCAAGATATTGTTCAATATTCATTTCACTTTCCTATAGATGTAAAAAAGCCACCCGTAGGTGGCACAGATTTTCAAGTTGGTTCATGCTTTTATAGAAGCAATTATTACATCCAACTTCCACATTAAGATTGGTATGGAAAACAAAAGAATAAATGCAACTATTGTTTGCCATAAGCCGTACTTTTCAATAGATACTTTCATAAGCTCCACTATTGGTTTAAAATGCTCCATATAGATATATCTTCTCCTTAATCTAGCTTTGGTTAAGTTGATAAAAAAAACCTCAGTGCGCCAACACTGGGGTTTTTGCTTTTTGATCATAGAAAACTTAGCTATGAGTTTCCTCCGGCCCGGTTTCCATGTAATAAAAAACCGCCCGAAGGCGGCTGTTGAAAGAAATTTGTTACTTATATAGTTTTTTACAAAGCTACCCCGCAAATGTCTTTAGCTCCAGTAGGATAAGTAAACTGCAACTTTGACTTATCCGTAATTAATTGAAGACCAACAGTTTTTCCAGTCAAAGCAGAGTTAGCAAATGGATTTTGATTAATTACACCAGTAAAGCTGATATTACTTAATTTGTTTTCCATAACAATATTTAGATAGCCATAGTTAGTACCATTAATTATATAACCAACTTGTTTGCTATTTTGGTTTACATAAATGCCTACTCTGACCTTTCCATCAGCTGGTATTTGTACAGGAATATTTGTGCTAGCGGCACTTAAAGGCGCTAGATAACCTGTACCATCTGATTTATTAGTTACACCTAACACAGTAATAGAATTACCATTTATCGCGCCTGAATAATTATTTGCTTTAACAAAAATTACGTTTAAGGCTAATTCTATTTTGCTTTGAGAAGAACCTGTGACTAAAAAACCGTAATTATAAATTTGCGAAGTAGTACCAAGATTGACTTGCAAATTGCTAACATCAAAAACAAATTCCTGAACAAAGATATTGGAAGTGGGAATAGGCTTATCAATTAAAACAACATTATCTGGAGTTTTAAGATGATACTGGGTTTTAAATTGAGCATACTTTTTAGAAGCTAAATATAAGTCAACATTTTTATTTGAGTAATAATTTATAAGATCATAACCAGATTGATTAGTACTATTTATATTGGCAACTTTCTCAATATATCGGTAATTTGATGTACTTCCACCTACTGCTGCTTCTAATGCTTTTAAATCCTGTAAAGTTGCATCAAAGCTATAGGTACACTCGGCAAAAGCACTACTTACTCCACTGAAACCCATTACTGTTGCTAAAATTATCTTTTTCACGGCGTTATCCTGTTTTTATTTTGAACATTTAGTATAAACAAGTCTCTAAATCATTTGATTAATTCCGACAGATGACAGAAATATAAGTGAACTATTGAATAATACCGCCCGAAGGCGGTTAACTATTTTGAATATCATCTTTGGCTTTTTTAACTTCTTTGATTACTTCAACAATCGTCTTGCCTTCCTGTTTATCAATAAAGTTAAAAATCCAGCGAACTAGAGCCCAACCAGGAATACCGCAAATAAAGAAGAAACCACCAAGTGCTATCATTCCCCATACATCCGTAACCCATTCATGAAGCCCCCATTTCACAATAATGAATGAACCACCAGCAAGGCTTGATACAACCGTACAAATGAGTCCTACGGCCCATTCTTGAGGTGAGCGTGGCATTCGGGTCATCAATACAACTGCTGCAACTAATGCGACCGCTAAAGTCACCATAATTGCTGCACCATAAAATTTTAATATTGCTGTTAAACCGCTAGTGGAAACTGGTTCCATTTATATCTCCAGAAATAAAAAACCGCCTGAAAGCGGTAGTTGTTCGTTGTCCAATCCATCATTGGAGCGACCATAAATAAAAAAAGCACCCATATGGGTGCTCTAAGTTCTTTTAAAGTATTAAAGGGTTTGTAAAATTTGTCCTCCATTAATCAATTGAGTTGTCAGTGGCGCAATTCCAATAATTGCAGATCCACCAGCACCTGGTTGGCCTTCTGTTGTTCCGTGGTAATTCCAGTTCCAAGTACCACTATTTGTAGACTTGGTGCCACGCTGTCCCCAGCCACCACCATCACCAGATAATGGAGATCCATAGCGGTCATTTTGAGTTCGGTATCCTTTACCTGGTATCACAGCCTCCGCATCAGTGACTTTTACAACCATCAAATACCCGCCTTCAAAATACCAACGCCAGTCCTGAGTATCGTTGTAAATTGGCTGTCCAGTCATAACCCGACCAAACGGTGCACCAGCTCCACCGGGAATTCCTTGAACTCCATAGCTAAGCTCAGTATAGATACCACTCGGTGTAGCACCACCACCTGAACCACCTCGAGCCAAAGTTCCACCATCGATAATAAGATTCAATTTGCTATGCCGGTTTATTAAACCCGGGGCACCTTGACATCCATCACGCCGCGTTCTGGTAAAGGTATAATTTGGATCACTAGACCAGGCACCAAATGCCAAATGTGGCAAACCGCCATCACCGCCACGCCCAACCACTGAACCTTTGATCGTAAGATTTACGATAAGATCGGGAGGAAATACTCCTGTATCGATGGCTGGTAACTCTGATGCAGCAGGAACAATAAATTCACGCGTAACTGAATTATTATCAAATTTATAAACCATTCTGGTTTCCGGTCTAAGTGAACTAGAACTCGAAACCAAAGCACCGGCTTCAACAATAAAGCTAATTTCTCCAGTCGTTGGCAAGTCACCTCTTTGCATCTGATATAGACGTGCAAGATTAATATCAAGCTGGTCATAACGGATGTAAATCGGAGAATTATCAATTGGTACATCAATAAAGTCTTTATCGTTGAGGTAATACCGAACATCGTAATTCACCGCAGTAATCGTATTTGAGAACTTATCCACTGGGTCTTTCTTAGCGACCAAGTAAGGTAATGAATCCTTAGAATCATCGTTGACGACCGTATAAATCGTATTAACAAAATCATCAGAACTAAGCTTGAGAGCTCCATTTGGTAAGCGCCCTAACACAACCTTATTCTTAGTAGATCCAGCAGTAATTGGAATTAAATCAACGGTACCATCACCCATTTGCAAATAAATCACATAGCTCTTGCCAGCTATGAAATCGACATCATGGCTCAATGTAAGGATTAAACCCTCTTGTTTAACCACATCACCACTTTGATGAATGCCATTACGATAATCAGCTACAGCAATACGGTCACGTAAAACCAGTAATTCTGATTCTGGTGCTGCATCAAAAGTAATTGATTTACGCTGGAAGCGAAGCTTATTCCAGAGCCTGTACGCATTAAAACGGGCTTGCCATTTGTTACGCACACCCACAGATTTCACCTCTTTGGGGTTTTTGGCTCCCTTATCCGGCAAATAGATATTTATGCGGGTGTCATCAGCAGGATCTGTGTATTCATAGATAAGGCCATCATAGTCATCCATCATGCCAAGCGTGAGATCATGCTTATAACTATCCGGAATGATGTTCCTGAAGTTAAACAGCAACACTGAATTATCAGTAGGTCGTTCAAAGTAGATCTTTAGCTTATTGTTCTGACGATATGCTGTACAAAACACAGCATCACAAAGGTTCGTGACCAGTTCTTCAAATGAAAGATTAGTGTCATCAATTGTTGTACAGAACTCGGCTGCTAAAGGTGTACCGAAGTAATCGACAATATCGTTATAAGTACGATATATGTTTTCAATATCAATCTCATCGATCGTACGGCGGCCAATCTTGTCATCAAGCACCATTGAGACCAAAGCATCAGCAAAGCTTGATGTTGGAAATAACTCAGTCGTCATTGCTCCATTTTTATAGGTTGGCAACATCCGCTGAAGATCAAAATTGATCTTGCGCGACTTAACCGACAATGCTCCAGTCGTGGCATAAGTACGGGCACGAAAAACCGTTTCATGTTCATACATTGTGCTTAGTAATGGATAAGCACCGTATAACGCTTGCCACTTCACCTCATCAACAACAGTTGTGACTGCTGGAGTAGCTGTCAATCGGCGTGCACGTACACTACAGCGCCCCTGAAATGTGACCATATCCAGAGTCGCACCAACAGTCTGACGAGACTTGGCGGAACCTTTAAGGATGATCTGCTTTAGCATTGGATTACCAATGGCAGCACCAGATTCATTAACTGGAGTTACTTCAACTTCAATCGTGACGTTTACCGCTGCCTGATTACCCCCTGAAGAAACGGTATAAAGCCCATTACTGGCCACAAAGTTAAAAATGATACGACTACGTTCGATGTTATCCAGTATGAATGGACCAATCCACTTTTCACCAATTGACGAAAGCTTTGGAGAAATAGCACCTGTTTGCTGGTTTGATAGCTCTTTAAGCTTTAGCCAGTTCGGATTTACTGCTGCCGGGTTAGACAATGCCATTCGGTCATCAGCAACTGATAAGACGCTGTAAGTGCCATTTAAATCGTATGTTTGCCCGTTATAAGTAAAAGAAGCATTAGTGATTTCAACTCGGTCATTGCTGACAAATTTAGTTGTTAAATCGGTATTGTTTGCAGCTGCTCGAAGGATCTCATTTGGGTAAGCAAATTGAAGATAATTGGTGCCTTCCAGACTTTGAGTATCTGCTGGTCTCAAGATCTGGCCATTCACTGAGTTTTGATGTTGGACAGTTAAAGGCGGTGTTGTAATTTCACTACCAAGCGAAAAATATGGTTGTCCTGATACGATATCGACACCTGGTCGAAAGACTTCTACCGAAGCACCAGCAATATCAACAATATTGGTTTCACCGTCATACGCGCCTTTGATGTGATAGTGTCCGCGGCCAATACAGCCCACTACATGCTCAACCTCAACATTGTTTTCATAGACCTTATAAGGAACTGCAATCAGATCAGGTGTATTCCATCCAGCACCATAGTTATCTGTAATACGGCCATTCACTCGCATTTTGTTTTCGCGATTTGAAAGTTCATTGTTTGCCGATGAAGACTGGTTGTTATTCTGGTTAGTTTGGGCAATTGACGGCGCAGGCATTAAAAATGCAATTGCAACGCTTAGTACAATAGAAACGATTGCTGCGACAAGTGCCGGAATCCCTTTAGGGTTCTCAATCACAATGAAAGTACCTGGCAAGAAATCGAGCTGTTTTAAGTCATGAGCATTCTTCGGTGTAACTTCATTCGCAAAAGAGATTTCCGCATGGTCCATATTGCTCGAAGTATGAAAAATACGGACATGCTCAGGTAAGTATTCATATTTTGAAGTAAGCCATTGCCCGATTGTTTCGGCATGCTCAATTGTCTTCTCTTCAGACAAAGGATCCTGTTTATAAATAATCTTAATCATAGTAACTGACCCGACTAAACCCCATTGCTTTAATGACATCTTCAGCTAAATAAGTGACCCCGCTTTCCATCAGGTGTAAAACCTTCTGCCCACGAAAAAGCCCCACATGTGGGGGCTTATTTCTATGTCTTGGATGGAAGGCGACTATGCAGCCTTCCTTGGGCATGGGCAGCGGATTTAAGAGTTTTAATCGTGAGACTTTAAACTCGATATAACCTTTAGGTTTCATGAACAAATCCAAAGCTTCACTCCGGTCTACTCCGTATAAATCTAGAGCGGCTTCATGTGCAAAGTAAACACAGTTGTAGTGTTCTTCATCGTATTGCTTATCAAGTAAATGATCATGACTTTTCATACAGCCCCCTTCAGTCCACTAAATCGATCTAGTGAGAAAATGTCACCAGTTTTGGAAGTATTTAAACGAGGTGATTCAGCTTTAAATGTCACAGCTTTATGGTTCATTGAAACACCTGCAAGTTGGAGGCCTAGCAGATAATGAATTGGTGTATTCAAGTTATCTGAACTGTACAGGCGATAATTGACAGTAGGTTTCACATCTGCAAATTGGCCTTCCAGTACTCGCTCAAACTCATCCGGCAATATATCGCCAAGACCCGAAACTGAGACAGTTAATGTCTGGTCCAGATCACCTAACATTCCGGATCTTTGAATAGTTAATGGTAAATATTCATAAAAGAACTGACCCGACCCTTCTTTATGCTGAACATAGACACCGCGATCATCATTACGGACAACTCGATAAGTGTTTAGAAATGATGGGTGTGATAACTCAATACACTCCAGTTGATAGATATCAACTTTACGATTGAGGAAGAACTTGGCATATTCGTTATCCATTAGACCTCCCAATCTTTGATCAATGCTGCATCAGCTATAAGGTTCGGCTGGTTCTGAACAACCTCAATCTGAGCAGTTACTCTGTAAAGATTTCCATTCACCTCGTTAGTCTTGAATGAGTTGGGAATGAAGTTGCATTGATATTGCTGGCGCGTGCCCTGGTCAATTACCAGATCCGCATAAAATAAAGCTGGCTTGTTTTGGTAAACACGCCAGAAAGCCATCATTTTATTGAAATCGGTTTTACTTAAATTCCAGTTCACATCAACAATGTGGCTATTACGTTTTACATCGATGTAATAGCGCCCACGACCGCCATCCATCTGCTGACGTTTCACATCATCACCTGGTGTTACGCCATAGCCATTTGTTTGAGGATTTAGCTTTAACTTGTACATAACTTTCCTTTAGGTAATAAAAAACCACCTCAAAAGGTGGTTGTTAAATATTAAAACCTTAGCTGCTGTAACCTTACCTAACTCAATTTATATGAGCTATATTTAGTTTAAATTTCACAACTCCAAGTCAAATCAACCAAATAACTTTTCAAAAAAACTTCGTTTCTCTGGTGAATAGTCATATTTCTTTACCCATCGATTAGTCCAGCCCCGTTGCCTAGGGAATCTGAATAAATGACTATTATTCAGCAGCTCATGAGCCTCATCTCGTGATTCAAAAAGAGGGGTAGCCAAGTCATGTTTTTGTTCTGCCTGAATCCAAGCAACAGGAATTGTTACGATACCTTTGGGATCTCTATTAATAATCACCCACTCACCTGACTCTAAGTTATCCTCTCCTAAATCTAATAACTCGTGACAATAAAAAACATCTTCAGATTTAATTTTTGCATATATTGAAATTGGACCAAAATAAGCCCCTTCACCGAACGAATTTAATATATCCATTTCTATTTGGATGGAATCTTGTCCAACATATTCCGCAGCTAATTTCAAATCAAAAAGAAGTTGGGCATGATTTCTAAGTGGACCAGAATAAAAACCTGAGGGATAATCTTCTTTAAAGCGTATACGTCTAATTACTTGGACCTCATCTAGTTCTTTTTCTTGAAGTTTTAATTGTGTATGGGAATAAATAGTACGTACTTTTTCTATAATCTCATTAATCTCATCAGAAGTTAAATCATTAAACTCTTTGAGATTAGTTCTTGGAAAAGAAGGCTCTGACCAAATGCGGTCAATATGATTTGGTAATCTTCTAAAGCTTAAGGCTTGTTCCGTAAAAAAAGTTAAAAAAGCATATCCAACGCCCTTTCCCCAACTGAACCCTCTAAGATCATTATCACCGTAACCTAAGCATTTCTTCAAAAATTGGTTTTTTACTTTATATTGATCCTCCTTCTTAAAATATTTTGATTGAAAAGTTACATGAAAATTATTCATCATATGCTCTTTAAGCTACTGTTATTAGGGATAATTTATCATAATATAAATACAAATTATGTTTAGATAATCAGCTAATATTATCTTTATAATTTTGTATCTAATAAATTAATCAAACCACCTCGAAAGGTGGTTTGATTAATTATCGATTACGTCTTGCGGTCGTATTTTCAGTCAAAGAGCGGCTTATTAGAGAGTTTGGATTTTTAATATCCTCACTTACTAATCTTGGTACCGCTTTTGGAAGTTGCTTATCAAGTTCTTCCCTTACTATGATCCGGACAGTTTTCTCATCCAGTTGTTCAGCTTCAACTGTTGCCCCATTGACCTGATTCACAACTTCAATTTTGAAATTGATCGTCGGAGATGATGGCTCAAAAGAAGGCATAAACTCAGCTTGAGGACGACCAGACTGCCCTAAGGTAAAGTCCTGCACATCTTCAAGATTTGAACGATCCTGCACTAAACCATTTGAAGAGAAGTAAACTTTACCGTCATGGAATAGATCTGAATTCGCAGAGGTAATTGGATTGGCAGCACTAGCATTACCTTTATAGATAATCTGATCATCTTGATAAGACTGATTAAAGATGTTCGAGATATCTCTACTCTGGTTAAATGCTCGTGAACTTTGATTAGCCCGATTCATGATATTTTCAAAAGAAGTGTTATTTTGAGCATAGTCAGAAATAAATGATTTTGGACTTGTGGCCCGTCTCATTTGTTCAACTTTCTCAACTCCTCCCCATTTTTTAATATCATCCTGAGACCAGACAATCTCGCCCTTGTGCACAGCTCCAGCAATATCATACTTCTTACCTTTCCCTGTATAACCACCATCAGCAAAGCCTTTGGAAGGATCCAGAAGAATAGGACTTGAATTACCACGTTCTCTGAAGATCGAAACTTCCTTCAGCAATTCTTTCTGAGCATTCTGAACCGTGCTGTTTGAAACAGAACTATTTAGAATCTTCGAGTTAGAAAAATTAGAGATATTTGAAATAGACTGATTGTCATTAAAAGCTTTTGAGCTTAGGAATGAACGATTAAAGACATTTTCTGCAAAAGTGTTGTTAGTGGCATGGTTATTAATAAATGCTTCAGGGCCTGAGCTCTTACGCATATTCTCAACCAAACCAACACCACCCCAGCGTTTAATATCTTCTTGGGACCAGACCACCTCGCCTTTATGGACAATACCTGCAGGTTCGTATTTACCACCAGATCCGGTGAAACCACCATCAGCAAAGCCTTGATCTTTAATTGCCCGGATATTCGCAATAATGCTGGCACCCTGTGCAACCGCCCCAGCAATTAAAGGTAAGTTATAAGGAAAACCAACTTTTGCAGCTGCTGCAATATTTTGCTGAATGGCAATACCAGCAGCAGCAATTGCATATGCTTTATCCGCAGCAAACATGAGCTTGTAGGCTTTAGATTGCTCACCAAACATAGAGCCAAACATCGATGTGACAGAACCCATCATTTGCCCACCAAGGGCAATTTGAGTGTTCAATCGATCTTGTTGATATTTATCTTCAATGTCTTTGGCGTTCTGAGCATATTCACTACCAATTTGATTGCGTTGCTCTTGAGCAGCTTGAATGATTGCAGTCTTCTGGTTTTCGTAATCCTGTAGCTGAATTAATCCAGCTTCCATCTGTGCATTCAAACCATCTAAACCACTTTGCTCACTAAGATCAGTTGCGGCATATTGACTATCAGCTAGGTCATTGGCAGCACCTAAACGGCTGAACCGTTCCTGATCCTGTCTATAGAATTCACTAGAGCCATTCATATCCGCCTGAATACCGCCCCAGTTCTGAACAGCGTTATTAACTTTGTCGCGTGTCTCTTTGTCCTGATTGGCTTTAGAGAACGCGATTAACTTTTGCCGCTCTTCAATAGAAAGTTTTGTATTCTGAAGAATCTCCTCTCTTTCAAGTCTATATCGTTCCTGCATGGCTTGAGTTTCAGAAAGCAGAGATAACCGAGCTTGAAATGATCGTTGCTCTTGAGCCAATTTCATAAGCGCGCTTTCTTGCTGATATTGCTGTTCTAGCAATTCCACAGCCTGCTTTTGTTCTGATTTACTTAATTCAATATCATGAGCCACGTTAAACTTTTTGCGATCAAAATTTTCTTTAAGTAATTCAGCCTCGGTTTTCTGGAACTCCTTATAGTCCTCTAGTTTGCTTCTAGTAGCTTGTTTGGCAATCGCAATATCATTATCAGCACGGCGTTGTAATTCAGCCTTGATTTCAGCAGTACGTTCTGGCGTAAAGCCTGCTTTATCTACATCCTCTAGTCTAACCGTTAAGTTATTCTGGATCCGCTGCACTTCACTAGCCACTTCATTCTCAAGTGAACGCTGAGCATCTAACTGACGATCAAGTTGTGATTGGATATCACCTGATGCCTTATCACTCCCTTTACTTGCTCCGCTCTTAACCTTGCTTTGCATACTTGGTGACTGATGAAGAAGTTTAAGTGTTACACCATCTTCAAAGATCACTTCACTGACATAACCACCACCCTTGCTGTCATACCGAGTCTTAATGTCTTTAACAGCAACATTAGTTGTGATCGGTGTACCTTCAGGCATTGAGAAATCAATACCCTTATGAAATGAAGAAGCCCCTTTAGTAGGGGCTTTTCGTGGACCGTAATTTGAACTGATCTTGTAGGATGACAATGGTTTACCACCCGCCTGCAACCTAGCCAGATGTTCATTAGAGACTTTCTGGCCAGACATTGAACCACCATAACGAACATCAAGATGCGGGCCTGTACCAATACCAGATTGACCTGAAATACCAACTAATCGTTTAGATATCTTCTCCTGTTTCTCTAATTCTTTGGTACGTGCTTTATCCTTATCTAAAAGGCTTTCGAGTGCATTTTCCTGATCAACTATACCTTTGATAACCGTTTTTTGCCCATCAGTAACACCAGTAACGCCTTTCTTCTGGTTATTGCGATATGTTTGTAATAACAGTTCGGCTTCTTCAGCAGATTTACCATATTTCCCAATCAAAAGAGTTTTAAAATCAGCATCCCATTTACGATCAGCAAGCGATTTATTTATGTCTTTTAGCTTATTGTTAAGCTCAGTTACATCTTGAACCGCCCCCTTAGCGCCTTGACTAACATCATTAAATCCTGCTTTTGCATTGGCACCACTATTTCTTACCAGATTTAGCTCAGTATTTGTCTTAGATACTGCAAGTGAATTTTCATCAACTTTCTTTTTACTATCAACAAGTTGATTAATCTGCTCGGAATTAATGAAATCAAGTTGATTTAGTCTCTCAAATGCCTGATTTACATCAATCACTTCATTTGTTAATTCAGCCCAAATTCGATATGCCTCAGTACTCTTTTTATTGCTATCTGCAATAGTTTGAGTTAGTGCTAAAAAATCATTTTGAGCTTTTTTAAGCTGAGCTGACTGTGAATTTAACTGCTTAGTTAGTTCTCCTTCAGCTGCACGTTTTTGGGCGCCATTTAGCTTAGTGAGTTCATCCGCAGCCAATCCAGCATAACGCGTCTGATCCTTAAGCATGTCATTAGCTTCATTACCATTATCACGCATCAACAAATAACCAGCAGCTAAGGTAGCTACTGTAATTCCTATACCTGCGGGGCCACCCAAAACGCCTAACAATGTACGGCCTGCGCCAAACATAGCTCCTGTAAGGCCAACTGCGGCTTTTTGAGCTGTTGCATTCCGTGCTTGGGCAACTGTTAATGTTGACTCTGCTGTGGCTAGTTCCCGTGTAACTTGAGCTTCAATTTTCTTAAGCTCAGCCATACGGGTAATAGATTGAGTACGCCCAACTGCATTGATCTGTGATTTTAATCGGTTTGCTTCTAAAGCTTTTTCCGCAGCCAATGCAGATAAAGTAGCTTGAGTATTGACTACTTGAGCTTGAGCTGACTTAACAGCTGCAGATGACTCTGCCAGTTCCGCCAATGCTTTTGAACGACTTGTTTGAATACTAGATGTTGTTGCAGCAATATCAGCATAGACAGCCATTGATTTAGCAGTAATTGCTTTAGTGACATATCCAATTCCAACTACTAAAGCTCCGTCCGCAATCAAATCCAAATTAGTTGCTAGAATTTGAATAGATCCAGCTAAAGTCTGTGCAGCACCAGATCCCTGACCTGTTTCGCCAACAAACTTAGTTATTCCATTACTTAACATTTCCAAAGACTGAGAAATTGTTTTGTTAGTTTTGCCGTAAAGTTGCTCAACACTATCACCAGCTTTTAAAAGTGCTTTAGTAATAACCTCTCCAGTAAGTTTGCCATCTAGCATCATCTGGCGGAGTTCACCACGGGTCACACCTAGACCCTTGGCCATAGCGTTCAAGAGGCCACCAGCACCATCGACTAGACTATTAAACTCTTCTGCACGAAGAATATTTCCATCAAGGCTCTGACCGTACTGAAATAATGCAGCTGCGGCTGATTCAGCATTAGAACCACTAATAGCAACAGCTTTTGAAGTAATTTCAGTCAGTTTTGCAGTTTGTTCTTGAGTTAGATTTAGTATTTTTGCATTGGACATATATTTGGAGTACACATCATTGACAGCACTCCAAGAGGAAGCAGAACGCTGTGCAATTTCAAAAGTATCATCCATTGCCTGATTTAATTCTTTCTGATTATTAGTCACTAATTTCAGTTTGTTATTAATACCAGTATAGAGGTCCATCTTACTAATAGCCGCCCCTACTGTTACTAGCCCAGCCATATAACCTGCTAATGTACGAGTAGCAACAGACATACGGTCCATGGACTTAGAGGCAAAGTCGCCATTCTTTTCAATACTATTGAGCTCATTGCCTAGATTGCGCGCGTTACGTTCAGCATTTTGCGAATCAATAACAATGACCAGACGGGATTCTTGTGCCATTTTTACTTTTCTCCAGGCAATAAAAAAACCCGCAAATGCGGGGTTTTAGGTTTGTTAAAACTAAGACAAACTATTTATACAGCTTATGAATTTATCTTTGGAAAATTCATTTATCTCTTCACATTGATTTTGTTTAGTACTATATTTAGGTCGTTCATAAGCATCTAAAATATATTTTTTGCTTAATTTTTTTGACTCTCACTTGCACTTGTCTTTTCTAAGGAATCAAACATAACCTTAATAGAGACACCATTTTGTCTGTTAGTCATAACCATTTCAGCATAATCATAGATCCCTCTACAAAAGCTTTCCTTCTTATTTTCATTTGCTGCAACGTAACTCGAACTCAAGAGTAAACAACTTCCTATGAGAATAATCCTTTTCATCTCAATCCACCTTTATCATACATTCTCATACTAGTTCCTAATTCAGATTGTGAGATTTATATCAAATAATCCTTACATTTATAATGATATTCATTGACTTCACCGTATCTAGGATCAGTTTCTTGCGTCAAACTCCAACCAACTTTAGGTAAACCATATAAGGTTATAAGGGCATCTTTAACTTTGCCCACAGGAAAATCATCCATTCTTAGACTTAATCCAAAACTCAAAATTTTATAATTTTTTGGATCATAGGTTATGAAGTTAAAATCACGGATTGGTTGACTACCTAACCAAATATCATTAGTCATATTTAAAATAGAAACACGATATTCCTTAGCCCCTATTTTGTTAAAAACGTCATTCTCAAGTTCAAACCTTCTATAATCTTTTGATGCTAATTCCTTAACTGATTTCCAAAAAATGCTTGAAATTTTTGAAAAACATTCCGTTTTTCCATGAAATTCTAGCTTTGGCTTATATTTTTGTTTATACAGTAATTTATGTACTAGCTTCTCTAAGTCCCAAATACGACTTGCATCGTCAAGTATCTCTTCTAAAACCTCAAAGTCATAAGGCAATTTAGCTCTTGAATCAAACCGAACTTTCGCTCCCAATCGGCTTATACCAACTTTATAAAATTCCTCATCCTCATTAAAACATCTGACCAAGTATAGGTAAGTTTTCCCATCATATTTATTACAATATTCAAGATAACTTTCTTTAGTGTGCCCAATAGTTACTGCACATTCTGGGCATCCACTTCCTTGCTTGTGAGTTTTTGGAGTTTGGGTAAAATCTCCATGTTCCTTACAAGTAATCACAACTTCTTTAAATGCCCCAGTATATTTTGTCTTTCCGTAGCCATATCTGCCACCATGAATTTTTTTAAACTGTTCAATAACCTCCCCTGTCTCTAAATTATAATTTTGTGCACAGATAGGACAGCCACTTCCCGACTTATGGCTAAAAGCTTCTTGTGTAAACATTCCATGAGTAGGGCATATTATTTTGACTTTGCTTTTGCCATTTTTATAAACCACTTTGCTGTAATCGTATTTATTATTATGAATTTTCTGACATTCTTCTATATATTCAGACAAGGTAAATTTTAATGAACCACCACATTTAGGGCAGCCCTGACCAGCAATATGCTTTTGCGGTGTTTGCTTGAAACTGCCATGTTCAGGACAAATTATCTCAACCTTTTTAGTGAGTATAGAAAAACTAACCATAGAATAGGTGTATTTTTTTCCATGGACATTCTCAAAATCTGCTAGTACCTCTTCAATTGTTTTGTGTCGACCTTTACATTTAGGACATCCGTTACCAATTATGTGTTTTGCTGGTGACTGTTCAAAAACACCATGATCCTTACAAATAATTCTCACCTTTGTATCTGTATTTACATACTCAACTAAAGAGTAAGCATATCTATTTCCATGTTTTTGGAAAAATTTATCAATCACTTCTTTTTTAGAGAGCCTTTTATCATCATGCAAACATTGGGCGCAGCCTTGCCCTTTTCTGTGCATTCCAACTAACTGCTCAAATTCTCCATGAGTTCGACAAATAATTTTTACTTTATCTAGAGCATGCGTGTAATTTACTTTTGAATAGTCAAACCTATCCCCATGCTTTTTTTTAAATTGCTCTATTATCTGAGCCGTAGTATATCTAGGCTTTAAGGAAGTTATAGCGCACTGCCTACATGCGCTTCCTTTTTTATGTCCTTGTATCCCTTGCTCAAAAACACCATGTTTTTTACAGATAATCTTTACTTTGGTTGCATCGCCTAAATATTCTACCAATGAATAATCGTAATTATCACCATGCACATTTTTAAATTGCTCAATAATTTTTTCTCTGGAGTATTTAGCCATAAACAAGAACTAAATCATAATAATCAATATATTATACCTTAATTAATAGTAAATTTTATTTTAGTTTTTAGATTGTTTTTCATAAAAATACCCCATTTTTTAGGGGGTAATTTAACAAACTGGTCATTAAATGTCACATAAAGAAAACTATCTTTGAAATCATTATTTATTAATTAAGACAATTAGTTATGTAGTTTACAAACATAAAATGCACTATTTACAATTTTCTTTATTCAGGGTAATTATTTTGAGTTTTTCTCCCAGTTTAGTTAAATAAAATATATCAACTTGATGGTTATTTTCTCTCATATAGTTAAATTTGAACATTTCATTACACCAAATTTGCATCCCCTCATCAGATCCCATAAAGTCTGTAACCTCTTTTTCATCTTCAAGTGGTGGTTTTACAAGTATCTTGAGCGTAATTGATGAATAAAATGGACTTGTTGCCCCTTCTATAATTTCAACGTAATCATTGGATTTATAAGGAAATGAATTTTTTGCTGCTTCAGTTCCAGTTTTAAAAAACTCAGTTGCAAGATTAAGATCTATATACTTAAAATTTTTCCCAATAATCCCTAATTTAATAAGCTCATCATCTGCATTAAAATTATAATTAGCTATCGTACTTTGACTAATAGCTAAAAATAGTGAAGCAATTAAAAATTTCGGCACTTAAAAACCCTCTTATTTAAGGATAATTTAACAATTGGTTAGTAATGGCGCAATAAAAAACCACCCGAAGGTGGTTTAATCATCTTTAATTCATAAACTTAAATAGGGTTAATATAGTAGAAATATATAATGAGGCTGGCTAATAATAGGCTTGCAAGCATTAAATATGTATCTACTGTATTAAAGCTTTTAAGAAATTTCAAAATATCCATAAGTTACAAACTCCTTAAGTTTTAACCAAAATTATTACATAAATTTACATTAACTTAAATAAATCGTAACTTGACTGTATAAATATCCATCAATAAATAGATTGTTACTTTTGAGGCTTAGATGAGAACTTCTTATAAGCTTCTTCAGTAAATAAATTGTCTAAAGCAAAAATACAGTCATTAAAGATATGAGCATCAACAGGCAAATCATTTTGTTCTGCATAAACATTGATAGCCTGCTGATCTAAAGATAACGGTACACTTTGCTCATATCGTCTAGATCTAATAATCGTGCTAAAGGCTGCAAGGATTGAGTCAGCTGCATAAGAATATTGTGGTGGATCTGGAATATGTCCACCTAGGAACTTGATTTGTTCGATTTCGTGCGGCGTTTTTGATGCATAGGTCTTTTGGTATTTATAGAGCTCGATGACTTTCCCAGAATCGTCGCCTTGTCCTTGTCAGCTTCTTCCTGAATCTTTTGCGCCTGCTCTTTAACGAATGACCAGATCAAAAGGCCAATATCGCCAAGGTTAAGCAGCTTAGATGCATTTTCTGGTGTATAAGGTTGATCAATTTCGACTGTTTCACCATCTTCTACTTCAGCGAAAACAACGCCTTTCCAGTCTTCAATTAAATGAGCTCCAGCTGCATCTAATAAAAGCTCATGATAGAGCTTGCTGTTTACGTCTTTCACCATTACATCATAGCCTTTTGACGTAATTTGATTCCCTGCCTTCTCTAGCGCAACTTGAAAGGGTTTATAACCAATCCCACGAATTTTAAATTCTGCCTGCCCATCTGCCGTTTCAAACGTGCACCATTTAGATACTTCTGAGCTTCGAACAATTCCGACTTTTAAAGCCATACCTACCTCTATAATTTAGGAAATAAAAAAGCCCATGGGAATCCATAGGCTTTGATTGCTAATGAGTTGAATTAAACAAGAGCACGCACAATCGTTGGGGTTTTACGAACTTGAGCAAAGTTGATATCTAACGTAATAATGTCGTCACCGCCACCATCTGGGTGATTGGCTTCCATCACTTCAAGCTGTGGGAAGTTGAATGAGTATTTGCTACCTTTGCTGTCTTTAATATCGAAGGTCAGGGTGAATACATCACGGGTTTTGATAGCATCAATCCAGCCAGCTGCTGTAGCGGAGAACATGAAAGATCCATTCGCTTCGATATCCATCATTTTCTCTAAGTAAAACTCTGGTGTGTATTTACCTGAGCCAATACAACGAATTGCTTCCAGATTGTTATTGATCGAAATCGTCAACGATTGCATACATGCTTTACCTTGAATAGATTGACCATTCACAAGTAAGTTTTCAACGTTTGGCATGCTGACTAGTGGACGTGTTGTAGCAGCCACAGGATTAACAACTGGGTTTACTTGCTGACGAGTAAAAGAACTGCCAACCAAGCCAAAGTTACCAGTTATCTTTCCTGTAGTCTGAATGGTGATTTCACCCGTATTTACCTGAACACCACGGTAAATAAAGACCTGCCCCACATCTTCAAAGACTTTGACTAGAGTTAGTGATTTACGTACGGTACCACCAAAACTTAAAGAGTTTCCCGCCCAGTTATTGAATGCCAGCGCACTCAAGAATAAATCGAATGTCCCTACCGACAATTCAAACTCTAACTGACCTGCGACTTCAGCTTCAGTAACGACCCCGCCTTGCCGAAAGCGTGAATCCACAACTTCACTACTTTCTTCAGTAGAGACGTTTTCTGATAAGCCATCTGATACACGGCGAACCGTTTGCCAAATCGGGTTTGCCGGAGTTGTTCCCAGTACTGCTTCTTCACAAGCATATAATCGAATTTTTGCGCCTGAACTCATTTATAGTTCTCCAAAATTTAGGCATAAAAAAACCCACTTCTTCTGCGGGTCGTTTTAAAAATGGGTGTAAAAAAACCCGCTAAATTAGCGGGTCCTTATTTAATTTCATCTGAATTGGAGACTTCTGGAGGTTCGACACCTGCCATTGCATCTGCTACAGCTTGCGCAAGGTTAGTTGGCTGAAACTCAACTGGGGTTTCACTCAGTGGTTCTTCAGGTTCTGGCTCAGGTTCTTCATGTAAGCGAATATCGATCCAGCGAGAGAAAGGAATATCCATAGGATTTTCCAGATCAGCAACGATTGCAGCCAGTTCAATATCAAACTTACGCTTGTAGGTTTTAATGGAAATATCGCCATTCTCTAGCGTTTCATAGACAACTGCGACAACCGTATTACCATTCGCGTCTTTCGGCACTTCGACATACCAACCTTCTTTTGCAAAACCAAGTGATCCCTTAATCAGGTAATCACCAATTCCGTGCTTTTCGAAAGTAATAGGTTGTTTTTCAGCATCCGTATTTAGCTCAATATAATCACTGAAAAGTTTGACGACTGGAGACGCTGCTTTAATAAATCCTGATCCATCAACCGTGGTGTTATGTTCACCACGTAAGGCGTACCATGGAGAATATTCCCCCTGATAACTGTGTCGTCTAAAACCAAAATAAGCAGAAGAAGTCCCGACACTGATTTGTGCAGCATGTTCAGTTGCACTGGTAATGTTTAATCCCAAAATATATTGAGCAAAAATACCAGGATAATCGCCTGCAGCAGATGCATTTGCCCCTGTGCTCTGTAACCCGATAAAACTACCTCGTGCATCTAGAGTTGATAAAGGAGTATTGCTCAATGGAAAGTTAGCAGCAAAACCATTATTTATTAATCGTTGATAATCCGCCGAACTAGCATCTACTAGACGTTTCCAAGCGGTCCATGTCGCTAAGTCAGCAGTTGAGCGATACCAGATACGACCACTTGAAGCAGAAATATAGATCTGGTTCCGGTAATTATTGGAACCAGCAATATTTAATACCATTAATGTCCCAACAACTCCCGCTTCAGGGAAATTTAAGGCTAAAGTAGCGCTTGCAAAAGTGTCATTGCCGTAGAAACCCACAGTTGTCATATTATTAAGATCAGCCCCTCCAACATCTGTATTTCGAAGAGGTTTCCCTAAACCAAAATCACCAACCCGAAGCACACGCCCAACTGTATCATCGAGATATGAAGTAGTAAGTGTTCCCGCTGCTGCAGTGCCAGCACCCTGAACCTGTGATAGCTGAGGGTTTAAATTCGGAATGCCCGAAGCAAACGGCAGCATGAATTGCCGCTTTCCTTCAGCCGAGTTATACAGGAATGGCCGGTGATCCCAACTAAACTTAAATAATAGATTTGCCATTATGCGGTTACTCCATCAATTACCTGAAATGTCAAAGTTTCAGTGTGCTGTGTAGTACCACTCACCACTGCTTTAATATCCATTTGAACCAAGCCTAGAGGCCACGCAGTCGTGCTTGCACCCGACTTTACATTAAGCCAGCCTTTCTGAGTTGACTGACTTAAAGCTGCACATGTTAGAGTAGCTACAGCAATGCCTTCTGCAGTTTTTACTTGAGAGGTAAATGTATAGCCTGTCAGATCAATAGCACGACGAACATCATCGGCAGAATATTGCAAAGCATCATCCGTATCGACGAGCTGCAAATTCAAGTTGAAGGTGTCACCACGCTTAAAAACAAAATTGCTCATAAGTGATTCCTGTAAAAATAAAAAAACCACCGATGAGGTGGTATTGATTTAATAAAACCAGTTTTAAACTGACCTAGGTTAGAATATTACTTATTACAAAGTAACCAGGTTTAGAATTCATTTGTGCACTCCTTCTTTATAAAAATTTAAAACAAACTGTTTAGCCGAGTATTCTTTAGAAGCCTTCCTCATAAAAAAGTATGCATTTGATAGAAACCCAAACATGTAAAGGGATATAATTATTAATAAGAGATAAGAACCAGAAGCAATTTCTTCTTTAAGTATAGGCATTAGCTTGGCACTATAAATATATGGCAATAAGCCTAAAATCGCAGATATGAAATAACCACTTATCAATAACTTTACTTTATATTTAGGCCTATCATAGGTAATCAATGTATAGTCACCGTTTTCTTCATTTTTAATAAAATTTAAATAGCCTTTAGACTCAAAAAAATCATTAGACCAATAATCTGGGTTATTCGATATCAATAAGAGCTTTAAATCTTGAAAATTAGCTTTTTCGTTTTTAAAAAAAACTTTAGAAAATCTATCTCTTTTTATCTTATTAATATCATTATTTGGAAGTGCAAGAATACCATCCAATCTCTCAGCAATCTCATAATCCATTTTCCATTGATCAATAATACTTTTTCTACGACCCAACTTTGCTTTGATCCATTCAAGTACCAAAGAACTTAGAAAGGTAAGAGCTGCGCCCAAGATTGCAAATAATAACTTTTCAAGCATAAAAGAAACTTATAAATATTAGAAAATTTACCTTACTTTATAAAAGATAGATTTATAATATTTTTTTGAAACTTTTCTTTTAATTTATATTAAATCTGATCGTTACATTATACTGAATGAAGTCTGCACCTTGACCGACAAAAACTGATTGTCCTTGTAGACATTCAAGATGATCAGCGGTGAAATATTCAAAATGCTGAAGTAAAGAATCACTTAGAACTGTCAGGGCTTTTTCTCCAGCATGTAGCCGATCAAAGCATTGGACCATAATATTACCGGTACGGCGAGTACAAGGTTTATCTGCTATGCCAGAAGTAAAACTCGGACCACCTGCAATCGTTAAACGGCACCACACACCTTTGGTTGGTACAGTAAAGCCTGGTGCATTTGGATACTGAATTCTGTCTTGGGCAATACCCGTAAAGCTTTGCATGCGATCGATAATGGCTTGCCTTGTCTGCTCTAAAGTCATTGTCATCTTAACCACCGTACTTTTGAGAAATATAAGTAAATGTGGTGTTGTAAATACCTTGCGGTGCTTGATCTGACCAACCGTTCTCTAAGCGTTCAGCATATGGAAGATTGTTCTGGATATAGACCAAATTGCCCAGCTTAAACTTAACGGCTTGAATAGCTGCATCTTGCACGGCGTTTGTTTCAGGTCCACGTACACCATAATCGCCAGATCCAATTGAAACGATATGAGAAGCACGATACGCACCCGTATCTACAGGACTAGAAACGAACAAAGACTGCACAACTTCCATAGTAATTTTCTTGACTTTATCTTCTGCTTGTTTAGCCACATCAAAACTAAAATCAGTCGGCTTTTTCCCCTTCCATCCCATCATTTAACTCGCTTTCTTCATACATTTTAAAAAGGTCTTGAGCGATCGCTTGAATTGAATATGCTTCAAATTCTGAACTAGGCTCTTTTTCTCTCATGAGTTTCTTTACCTTTTGCCAAACATGAACAGCTTCATGTAAAAGCAAGCCATATACTTCAATCAAATTTCTTTCTGAAGTTTCGCCCAGCTGGACAACTGCGTAAGCACCATCGGAATAGAAATCAACTTGAGCGGCTGCGCCTTCTATGGAAAGGAACTCGTCTACATGATTCATATCATCAAAAAGTAAATCCATGTGAAGCTGATTTCGAGCAAGCGTGTATTGCACATGCTGAAATGGCGAGATGTGCCATAAAGGGACATAATCTGTACTTATCATCTAAACTCCTACCTTGCGTCCATTAAAAAACCCACCGAAGTGGGTTTGAACTTATATCCATAAATTAATATTACAATTTTAATTTCTTAATACATTTTGGTTCCCTATCCACCCTGCTCGAAACTTTAATATTTAATCGATATCCATATTCCGGAAACAAAACTAAAAATTAGATAAATAAATGCAGCAATAATTACAGAAATAAAGACTATGATAATCCCGTCAGAAATATGATCTCCATTGGCATCATTCTCAGGATTTTCCTTGGGATTAAGTATCATTGGAGTATTTAGAGATTTTTTCGCCTCATAGAATCCCCAGCCTATACCCAGCAAAACAATTAGTATCGCAAAACCAACCCCAAGATCATAAATAACCTCTTCAGCCGCATATTTATCATTTGAAGCTGAAATACACTTATCAAAGTATTTTTTTTCAGTTTTGGAAAGTGTTGATATTGATTCTTGATCTTTAAAATGGATGTTGCATGACTCAATAAATTCTTCTTTATCGTCAGTTCCATCGCCCTCGTAATTGCTTGTACGGGAAATATAAAGTGAACTATGGGTAGTTGTAGTCATATAATTTCATTAATCTTATAAATGGATATCTTAATTAATAGAAAATTAATCAATTCAGCTATCTTTTTTCAGTAGTCTAACTATCTTCAAACTGAGTAATATTACATATAAAGGGCCCACCTTCATCAAACTCCTCGCCATTTAACAAGATATTAAATCTTCCAATAAAAGTACTGAGTGCTCGTACAGATTCTTTCTTTTCTTTTAATTCTAAATCACGACTTAATTTGTCTATTACAATGCTGAAGCCAGGAGAGATAAGTGAAGTAATTTCTTTACAATATTTAATAGCTTCATCTTTAGAGGCTTGATAATTTCCTGAATGTTTTGAATATACATAAAGATCTCTCCATATTTTTTCATCAAAACTCTGTGATAGATAAAAATTTAACCATTTTTTATCATTTTTATGCTCATAATAGTAATCTGAACTTACGGGATTAAATCTTATAGACATTGGACGACCATAAGTTGATGTCTTCATCTCTGGGAATTTTGTTTTTATTCCTTTTGCATAATTTAAAAATAAGCGAGATTTGTAATCCTTGATTTCAGAAATTTCTTTATACGCATCTGAGATATTAGTTGGAGTTAACTCTTGCTTCACTGGATTATTAACAGGTGAACAACCTGATAATAAAATTATGCTCCATAGTAAAAATTTCTTATTCATAAAAATTCCTATATTTCGAGCCTAATAATATAGAATTTTTCCTATATTTTCCTCAACTGACATTTCCAAATAGTCGCGGCTGGATCCAGCTGAATATGAACAACTCGAAATGAACCCAAGACAGTTATCCACTCATCATCAATTTTCGGATCCTTAGTTACTTCATTTTGAAGCAGGGTCGCTTTTTTATCCGTGCCCAATACTCCAAGCGTCTGGATCTCATATTGATTATATGAGCCAAACAGAACACCACGGCCAGAATAATTTTCTTTTATACCGATATAGGTTTCAGTTTTAGGATCCCAATTCGTTTTGGAAATCCGCTCACACGTAAAGGTATGAACGGCGTCAGTTAAATCTTCATTAAATGCTTCAGCAATTTCTGCCTGAATATCGTTACGTAAGCCCATTAGATTTTCCTGATAAAAAATACGGATTTTCTTTTGCAATATGGCTTGATCAAATCAAGAATAAATTGCTCAATCGCACTGAGTTTTACTGATCCGTCCTGATATTCCTTTTCGGTCTCGACCGTATCAGCCTTTACTTTCTTGCGCTTTAATGCCTGTTCCTGTCCTTGATATAGATCACCTTTAATAATGCCTTTGATGATTTGATATGAGGCTGTTTTCAAGGGTTCAGGAACCTGAATGACATCTTCATAAGGTTTAATATTCCGCGCTAAAAGATAAGCTTCTGCCATCTGAAGGTATTGAGCCTTATCACTGGCAGATAAAGCATCAAAGCCTTCAACATGTTCTATCGCTTCTTGTTCAGTGATAAAGCTCATGGATTATTCCTTTGGAATTAAAGCTAAAAGTTCGTCTTTTTTAGCACCTGATTCAAATGCAATACCCTTTTCAGTTAACACCGCTCGAAGCTCATCAACTTTAAGTCCGGCATAATTAATAGGCTGCACTTGGTCATCACCAGTGTTTTGATTATCTTGATCTTGCTGATTGTCGCCATCTGGAGTTTGTTTGCCTTCGCCCAATTCAAGCTCTGCAATACGTGCTTTCATTGCCTCTGGATCATTCTGGAAGGCAATAAACTCACCTTTCAGTGTTGCCAGTTGTTCTTCGATTTCAGTTACTTTTGATTGTGTCATTTGACGTTCTCTCATGCGGTTAAATGCGGATAGGCCCATTGATTTATCTCCAAAAGAAAAGGCGGATAATTCCGCCCGTCTTTATTTAACTTTGTGCTTGAACGCCACAATACGAATCTGCTTTGGATCGTAAACGCGTTCCCAGTTGGCATCAGATGAAAGACCTGCATTATTTGGCGCAACACCCATTGCACCAGCCCATTTGATACCACGAGGATGCAAGACAAAGTGACGGCGGTTAATGAGAATGTCAGAGCCTGCGAGGCTGTCTCGGTCAGTCTCAACTCCTACGGGTGCACCGATATCCTGAAAGCCGATAGCGCCTTGTCCGAACAGGAATGATGTGAATACATCACCATCAACTGGCATACCATCATCGACAATCACACGGCGATCCATGAAGGTTTTATAGAGCACCACGCCATCTGCATCACGTACGGTTTCAATCAAGCCCTGCTTGGCTAGTGCAGCCATGGTTGCAGAATGCATGGCAATAGCCGTTAATTTATCAACGGCATCCCCAAGCTTATAAGACGCATCAATGAATGAAACACCATCAATTACAGCAGCTGCGCCAGTGCCCGCTGAAATATCGTGTGTATTGCTTGCCATACTTGCAGAACCGAACACACCTTTAAGAGTATTCACGGTAAAGCCTTGAAACTCACGTGCCCAGTAATCTGCAACCAAATCACCAACTGCACCAAGTGGATCGTCACCAGATAGAGCTTTTGCAAGATCATTGGCACCCCATGCCTTACCACGTGCATGCAAAATGGCAATATCCTGACCCGCAGCAATGTTGTTTACCGTTAAAGGTGTCGCATCTGAAAGTACTTCAGATTCCCCATCCAGATCATTCCAGAACGGAATATTTACGGTGGAACCACCTTGTGTACCAAAGGCAACTTCGACATCCAGCTCCCCTACAATTCCCGACTGCCATAAAGCAGATTTCTTGGCAGTTTTATTTAAAACGTACTGAGTGAATAACTCGGGTACGATTACATCAGCAATTTTTGTCTCAGCCATTAGGCTTTACTCCTTAAAGATTAATACCGTGTTTTGCAGCCAGCTCTTTAGCTAGCTGTGGATTTTCATTACGTAATTGGGCAAGTTTGGTCAGGTTCACTGAACCATCTGGCTTGGTGATATCGACCTGTCCTTTTGTATTGGTGCTACCGGGTGAACCTGTTCCATTGGCTTTAGGCCAGAAATAAGGCTTTTGCTCACGCAAGGTTTCGACCCATTCTTTTGGTGATAACGGCGTCTTACCGTCTTTACCAATAATCACTTCGCCTTGTGTATCGACTGCTACAGCCTTACCGTTTTCATCGAGTACAAATTTGGAATGGGCAAGAAATGCGATATCTGCGGTTGCTTCCGGCAAAGCCTCTAGTTCAAGAGCAGCTTGTACAATCTGGCTCTGAACCACTGATTGCTTGAACTTGTTGGCATAGGCTTCTGCTTTATCAGCCCGTTCTTTTTCAGCATTGAGTAACTTGTCATGCTGTTCACGCATCTTCTCGGTTCGTTTATGGATGACTTCTTCAACCTTGCCCTCGGCAATAAGTCTCGTTTCTTCATCCATACTCGCCTTGGTAAGCAGCTCCTTAATTGCTCCCAGATCAACTCCTTCAAGTTGTTGCTTCAAGTCACCAAGTTCAGTTTTTAATTCACTGTTCTTAGTGATGAGTTCGCTATTCTTGGTTTTTAAGCCTTGTACCTGTTCATCAACAGCTTTTTGAATAGCAGCCTTAACTTCTGGATTTTCCAGATCAACTTTGATTTCATCTGACATTTAAAATCTCCTGGAGATACCGCCTTGCGGATTTAATTGTTTAGCCTTCTGCTTTGCTTCAGGCATTAAAAAACCGCCCGAAGGCGGTACGTAAGTAAGAGTGCGATTATTTCAGCGCCAAAATAATCGCGATAACAATGATTCCTAAGGCTAAGCCCAAATTGGTAATTGACTGCATTAGTCCTGCACGGTCAGCACCTTTCTCGCTCATTTTCCCATCTACCTTTAGTTCAGTTTTTGATGTATGCTTATGCACAGAGATATTTCTCCTTAACTTTCACCGGTTGAGTTGAATTAAAAAGCTCATGATTGCCGTCATGGGCTTTTTGCTTTTTTAAACTTCTATCCTATATTCTTGATATTTGACCTTCAGGTTTGTTGTGTAATTTCAGGCATAAAAAAACCACCTCGAAAGGTGGTTTAGAATTTCTTAATAATTGATGCATATTTGTTATAAAAACAAGATGTTTGCACAACTATTCATTGTGGTAAAAATTAGCCCATAACTGCTTTTGCTGTCAAGACTTTAAACTAAGACTTAATCAAACTTTTCATTGTCTTTAATAATCATAATGCCACGTAAACCATCGAATTTTATTTCCTTAACTGATTCATTATCTTCATACTGATTATTAATTAATCTTAGAACATAATCAGGTAAATCACCATTGTTAGGTAATTCACCATTAATCTCGTTATCTAAATTTTCAACTAAACCATATTGTTGTGATAACTTCCATGCTCTTAATGGTAGAGATGTTTTTATACTATTCAAGTTACATATACATACTAAAAAATGCCAAGGAAACATATGAGGCCTTATATCCTTTATTTTTGACAATCTTGTTTTGGCTTTTTTCAAGTTCTTAACTGTGTATGCAGACATTATAGAGCACCCATACTCAGATGTTAGGTGAGTATCATGGTGACTATATAAACAATATATTGGTATTAATTTTTTTGGAGAATCTTCTGCCTGGTAAATTAATACATTATTTTGATTTTTATAATACAACTGTTGAAAAGAATCACTTTTGAAATTTATGATTTTTGCTTGTACTCTAAATCCAAGCCCCTTTTTTCCAGTTGAGTCAATAAGCCACCACTCCCAATCTGAACCATTTTGTTTTTCCTGTGTACGCGTAAAAGTTCGAGTGAAAATTTCATATGAATTATTGAATTTTAGATAAACCATTAATAAATCAGTGATTGTTTCCTCATTTATTTGATGGTTAGCAAATCTCGCAACCCGTAAAAGTGACCAAGTTTTAAATGACAAAATTTTAAAAGTTTGACAAAGACTCATTTAATATCCTCATTATAATTACATGAAATATATCAAAAAATCGCCCCTAAAAGGAGCGATGCTTTTGTCTTATGCTTTTAAAGTGAATTTTTCACAAACCATCAGATCCTTAAACCCAATTCCGCCTTTATGCCAGTCATGACCTTTAGCTAATTCAGATATAGGCTTATAAACGTCTCTCCCTACTAACTGTCTTGCATCTTCAGCACCAAACTTAAAGTGGTCATGGATTCCATGTCCCATAGATGGACCAAGTTTTCGGATAGATTCGCCAAACTCAGACCACCAGTGGTTGAGCCAGAGCATATGGCGAGCTATAGAATCAACATGTTTAGATTCATATTGCTGTTTCTTATCTGCTTGACTATATGAAGCAATCAAGTGATGTACATACTCAACGGCGACTGGAATCACATCATACGGGATTTCGTCGATGCTCTTAACATTGAACCGTTGATGAACTAATTTGTATGCTTCGCTATAGTTCAAGTGCTTGGTTTTAGATACAAGCATATTTACAGCGCTGGTGAGTGGTTCACGTTCTGATTTATGTGTTTTGGACAGAATATCTTTTCGATGGAAGTAACAATCTTCTAATTGCTCAAACACGTCCCAAGCTTGGTCTGTGTCTAGCATCTTGGCATGACGTGCAGCGCCTCTTTCTGTCCAGAGTGTTAATGCGCGTGCATTTGGACTGACTATCTTTAAGCTAGTTAGTGCTTTTTTAAAATTTCTTAACTCTTCACCAATTAATTTAAAGAAGTGTTTACCTTCAACAAAACGTTCCAAATTTCTTATATGGTTTTGTTGTATACGAATATTTTCAGTTCCATATAAGTCTGCCAGCATTTCAGTAGTGACAACTGGAATAGTCTTATAGTTAATAACGGAAATTTCTTTATCATTTATATTTGCAATAGTATTCATATATCACCCTACGGATATAAGCCGCCCCTAGTGAGCATGCTTCCTACTGCAATAATGTACCTAAATTAAGGTACAAGTCAACATTATTCCTACTTATGCTTGATTTTTTATTGAATCAAATACCTGTTGTAAGTTTTCAGCATATGCTGCGGTATTTTTACTATTAGAATTTAACAGCTCTATAACTTCAGTCCACAAACCTTTTGGAATGGGTCTGTCTCCAGAGAGCCATTGACGAACGCGTCTAGCATCTACATCAATAGCTCTTGCAAAATCAGTCTGCCATTGAGTGCCATAGAGCAACTCGCCAGCTTGTCGTAACTGTTCTGGAGTCATATGAGTGCTATCGATTTGTTCAGACATAGGGACGAAAGTTCCAAAATATAAACTGGCTATAGGAATATACGTAAAACTATAAATTTATAGCCTATTTTATGCATAAACGTATAAAAAATTAGAGAAAATATACATAAACGTATAAAAAAATTAGGTAAAGACTGTTTTTTCTATATATTTCTAGAGAAAACATTTATATCTGTTTATATTTTGAGGGTACAAAGCACTTAAGATGCTCCACAAATAAACTTGATAATTACAAATGATTTGAATGAACAAATTGTAAGGGCGAATTCATGATCTTAGATCGACAGTTACAGCTAGAATTATTAAATAAAATGAGTACGACATATCCTGAGTACTATGATTTTAGAGATGAATATGAATACGGTACTGATGCATATAACAAAGTTGTAGCTAATCTAACATACCTAATTCAACATGATTTGATAGAAGAAAGGAGCCTATTATTTTCACGTTCTATGAGTGGAAAGAAACAACCCCAAATTCACCTCCCAACTATCAATCACAATGGGATGGATTTTCTGGCTGATGACGGTGGTTTATCTGCAATACTTGGTATGGTTACTATTAAATTTGAAGCAAATCAGTTAAAAGCAATCCTAGAAGCTAAAATTATGGCTTCGGATCTGTCTCCTGAACGTAAGCAATCAATGATTGATGTGCTGCGAGAGCTTCCTGCCGAGAGTATAAAACACCTGACAACGAAAATTGTGGATACGGGTTATGACAATCTTGAGTCTCTAATGAACTTAATTCAAAGCACCCTTTTTTAGCTATTTGCTTAAACTTTAAGAATCCAATTGGCTGAGTATAATCACCTACAGGAACATAAAACTCTTTGCAATCTAATTGAATATTTTCAAAATAAATCTGCGATGAGTTTGGATATAATCGATTTTCGATAAAAACAATATTTTCAATTTTCATAAATACCTCAGGAATCAATATGTCGCGAAATATACTTATTATCATTGTAATTTTATTGCTAATTTGGATAACTAATTCTGGAAATATGCCTTTCTTAGTAGACCTCGGCCATAAAATTGCTGAAAACCTATTTCCTCCAGTAAAACATTAAAAAAAGCACCGTGAGGTGCTTTCTTATTAGTCAATAAATTTTCTTAAGATCGGTTGTATTCTTCATCATAATCATTAAGTATTGAATCTACGACTTCTTTGGGTTGTATAGTATTGTCAGAAATAATTTTTTCATAATCTTCAATATTCTCATCATTATTTAAATCTTTTCTCATATTTAATTGTAAAGAGTTTACTACATTGGTGATATCACCTACTCTTTGCATTACTGACCTTCCTAATTTATTAACTTCAATACCCTGTTTTCTTACGTATTCATCATGGTCAGCGGAAAACTCTCTTCTTTTATCTTCATATTTCTTCCACTCTTCCCATAGTTGAGAATTAAGATCCTCATTAAAATTAGGTGAAATTTTATTATTCTGAATTAATTCAAATACTTTATTCCTTTTCTCCTCCATCGACGCCATTAGTGGCCATATAGCATCAATTTCCGCTCTTATTCTTATTAATTCTTTCCTTTCTCTTAAAATTTCAAAATATATTTTACAACAATTATCCAAGGTGGATTTTGCTGATCTTGTAGTTTCAACAGTTGCTATTAGCATCAATCTATTCATTGAAAAACAAAATTTATTAAATAAAATATTTGATTCTTTTATATCAAAGTCAACATCTATTATTTTACCTATAGTTGATTGTATTGCTACTAATTCATCTGCTGCATTCAGATAAATATCCTTTCTAAGATTAAAAATTCTTTCTTTTTCTTTTTGTGCCTCCTCAAAATTGAACCTATCTTTATTGCTATTTACATTGAAATAATTAACTAGCAATGCTGTAACGATACCTGAAGCTGCTGTGATCAATCCAACAAATATTGAAATATACTTATCATCACGTTCTAGTAAATTATGAATTCCAACTATACAGATAAATACTAAAATTACTGTTAAAAACCCAATAAGTAACTTTTTCATTGTATTAACGCTCTAAGATAAAATATTGAATTAAAATTAACTTTAACGACTAAAATAGTTTTTCAAGCTACTAATCTAATGTTATATCTAAAGTTCAAGCTTTTTAAAAGTCTTCTCATCCAACACTCTTAACTCATCCAAAGTATATAAACGCCCTTCCGGATCAAAGAACTTATCAAAATCAAATTTCCCTTCTTTGAAAAGCTTGTACCGCTTTGGCCCTAGCCATTCCTTCTGAAAGAAATCATCTGTCTTCTTGAAGAACTCTCTGAATGTTGTATTGGCATCCAATTGGCCGATGAGTTGGCTACGCTCATCCTTGGGAATATCCTTCACTCTTCGCTCATCCATTACAAATGGGCGCTGACCGACAAGTCGGCCGCCTTTCTCAACTGGTATCAGAATACTTCGGCAATTTGGATGCAACGGCGGTACACGCTTTGCTGGATCGTTAATTTCCCACACAGCACCATCTAAAGAAGCACAAAGTTTTGAAGTTCTTCCGTCTAACGTTGCTACCAGTCTTACGTATTCAAAGCCAATCTGGTTAAAGCTATTCAGATAAGCTTGATTCGCTACATGGCTACGTAAAGTTCTAACAGTACGATCAACATCAGACTTAGTGCTAGTTAATAGACCATCCTCAAAATTAAGACGCTTGGTACCACGTATACGCTGAACAATTACCTGATTCGTTTTGCCTGAGCTAATTCCATCGCGAATCGCATATTCAACCTTCTGGCGAGCAGTATCAGCAATCTTCGATAGAAGATCATCAACCAGTGCACCACCAACTAAAGGTGCTTTCTTAGCAGCTGAATAAAGTTTTTCGCCATTTGGCTTTTTGATCATGCCACCGTATAACTTAGCTGTGTAATTAGCCTCATATACAGCCAATGCTGTAGCAGATACGGCAAAAGCTTCAGGCAAGGCAGTATTTAGTCCAAGGAACCACTGAGAAATCAGATCACGAACTTCCTTCAGATTAGCTGTGGTGTACTGCCCACTTGCTAGAGCCACCTTTTCAGAATCATTTAATTCATCGAGTAAATCTCGAAGCCTTGCCAACATTAATGTCGACTCATCATTAAAGATTTTTAGTAGCTCATTAACAGATTGAGAAGACACCCGATATAAATACGCCTGATGTTGGGTAAGTATTTCAATCAGCGATTTATCTTCTTTTGAAGCCATGCGTCACCTCTACAACGGCATACTGTCCCGTTCACCTTCAACGCGTAGTAACTCATCCACATAATCATGAGCTGGTAGTTTACCTGTGGCGATATATTCCCAATACGTCTGGAACGAATTCTTGCCTGCTAGTGCACCTTCGTAAAGTTGCTTAGCAAGATTGATGTCGTACTGTTGAACGATAAATTCAGGTTTTACCGTAAATGTATATTTTGATGCATCCAGCTTTAACCACTGCGCTGCATATTTAATTGCTTGTTCGATGGCCTGAGCTGCACACATCACAATACTGTGTAAGCTTGCATGCTGGTCATCCTGACGCGCACGGCGTGCTTCACCTGATTCTTGTGTATTGGTATCAATCACCTTTGCCCCAGCTTCTAATGCTGAATTCTTCTGGGCATCCATTTCACTTTTAGTCAGCTCAATGCCATCGCCGGAGATTTCCAGATAATCACACTGTGCATCCTTAGGCAGGCTCCAGACAGCCATAACACCAGTGACACTAATATCTTCGTCTCCATCAAGTCCGCTAATCCATGGCTGAGGATGGGCTGTGTGATGAAGTGATTGAAAGTAGTCCGCGCTGAGCTGGTAATACTTCAGGGCTGCTTTTGCCATGGTGAGCAGTGGTACCGTACCAACTTGAGGTGAATTATCAGTAGTACCGCAGAATACAAATGGTGTAAAAGCAAGCTTGTTACCACCAAGATCCGGAGTTTTATCCTCCACATTAGAGCCATCAAACAAACGGACTGCTAAGGCTCCATCAATCATGGATAAAACACGGTGGACGGTCTTGGTATCATGGCCAAACTCATCTCCACCGTTTTCAAACTGCTCCTCGAGCACTAATAGTTTGAGATCCTTACGACCACCAATACTGTTTTCCTTCCAGTTAATAATAGATAAGGCATCATATAAGGCGAAGTATGGAACGCCGTTAGCATCTACATCTACCAGCAATCCACAGCGACCATATTCAAGTAACTCTAGGCAAATTCGGATAAAAAGCTGTTTAAGCCCAAATCCGTCATTGGTTGCATTCTCTATCAAGCCTTTTAATAGAGTACTTTCAATCACAATATTCGGCTCAAGCTTTGAGACCAGACCAATCATCGTGCGTAATGAATCTTGAACCCATAATGGATACTGAGCACGACTGAGATAAGCTTTATAAATCTCTCCAGTCTTATCACCCTGCTTTTCAGCCTCAATCATCCCTGCGGATTTAGGAAGATACTTGGTTTGCACCTGTTTAATCTGCTCTTCACCAGCAACGGCGTCGCGCATAATCAACCAGGCTTTTTGTGCAGCAATATACTGCGGATGTTTATCAGTAACTGCCATAAAAACACCAATAAAAAAGCACCGATAAAGGTGCGTTGTTTAAGCCATACCCCGAATCCGCCTGACCTGAACAATCCGTTTAATAATCGGGAACCGTTTCGCTAGTGGATAGCCACCTGCATCACCGACATGGTCTAAGCCTGATTTCTTGTCAGGCATTCCAAAGTCATCATAAATCTGCTGTTCCAATGTCTCGGTAAACCGTGGGCACTTATAAGTATTAACCTTTAACGTCCGTTCTCCATCACCATTCAAGATCAAAGCATTCACGGCATTTAAACGGTCTTTAATAGTCGGGTTAGTGTTATTCACCTCTACCCGTAAACCATGCTGCCTTAAGATGGCATGGTCGGATTCACTGCTATTTTTTGAGGAAGTAGATTGCCCCGCAGCATCAGGAATAATCGTAATTTCATGACCAGGGAAACGCTCAATAATGAGTTTGGCCATAGTTGGCGTATCACGAACACCAACCAGCTCATCCAGCGCCAAAGGTTTACCGTCACGGATCACATACACCACGGCGGCCATTTTTAGAACGTTGAAGTCCATACCGATAATTAATGGTTCATTCGGCTTAATCTCTTCATCGGTATGGTTGAGCCTACGGTCAAAATCAGGATAAACAGCACCGCTGGTTAAGTTAACGAACTGCCCACGTAAATATGCCTCAATGAGCTGAGGTGGATAGGATTCCCGTAAAGACGCAATATAGTCATCTGGTAGATTGGCCTCATTGTCATAGGTTGAAGCCTGAATCATTCCATAGAGCTTTCGTTTGGCCTCTGATTTATTCGCCTCTTTAACGAATTGCTCGTACGTAAATTTAAAACCTTCCGGTGTAGTCGCTACATCAATACCATTCAGCAGACCTGCCTGTTTAAAGCGCATACGTGCGATGATCTTACGCCAAGCTTGCTGAGCCTTGTGAGTAGCCATAACATCGAGCTCATCAATCAGTGCATGACCAATCTTGAAACCGACAATTGTTGCCGGCTTTTCCATAGACCGGCAGATAATCGTGCTTCGATACTGACGACCGTAATAAAGATCGACCTCTTTATTAGACTCATAGATTTTGGTCTTTAACCCCCAGTCAAAAGCAACCTCATCAACTGTCGGATAAAAGATATCCCGAATCTGAGGATATGTCGGTGCAAAGTAGCCCAGCCTAACTTTGGGAAATTCCCAAGCCTTATGGCATAAAGAACCACAACCCACCCAAGTTTTTCCGCCACCAAATCCAGAAATAAATGCCCTGAATTTGTTTTCCATTTGAAGAAATCTAGCCTGAGGCACATTCAGCGTCGGATTGATATTCGGCATCTTTTTTACTCGCATCTACAACTTGAATGGTTACCTTGACCGGTGTTGCATCATCTGCACCCTCACCATCGCCCGTCCTGATCTTTTCAATCTCCAGTTGTTTTAACTCAATATTCAGGAGTGTTAAGTCATGACCCTGCATTTCTTCCCGAACCTGTTTAATCACACCTTGCTTCATCAGCCGGTTGTTCTTCCAGCCTTCATAAATCTTCTGAAGTTCTTTAATGCGATAGGCTTTATTAGCTAGAGGAATGTCATAAATATTCTTTTGGAAATCCGCTCTGGTTTTATTAAACAAAGTCACCAGTTTCTTGCTTAGGTTTTTCCCCGTTGCTTTTGTTGGGTCATATAAAGCGACCTGCTGACGTTCAATTTCGATGTTAAATTCTTGCTTTACAGCATCTGCTACCTGTTGAGGGGTTTCAAAGCAGGCAAGAGACTGAACTATAAAGATTTTTACAGGCTCTCTTAGTGTTGCCATACTTGCCCCTTCGTAAAGCTACGTAAAGCAAAACAGGCAAAAAAAAAGAGCCTTTTGGGCTCAATTGATTACGCAGTTTCCGCAGCATTTGGAAATATCTAGATTTGAAACAAACGGCGGATTCTTCGCAACCTCAACAAGACGTTTTACGCTCTTACTTGCTCCCCACCGTTTGGTTACACCAATAAATTCTTCAACATCATGACCAGCTAAATAATGCTTAGGTAATCCAGTTGAGCTGCTAAAGATCATCTCGCCATCATCGTCACGTTCTACACCTATATGGTAAAGCTCATGTTCAAGCAAAGCACAAAATTCACTATCGTTAGCTTTATCGCAAAATGTGGCATCGATCGTAATCAGGTAAGTTGGTACAAACCCGAACCAGTCCCGCATCTGTTGCTCTTGTCTAGCTTTACGCCAGCCACCGACGTTAAACATAACCTTTTCACACTGACCCAATACCATAGCCTGTTTACTTTTAAATGCAGATGAAGCCCAAGCAAACACCAGAAACTCCTCATTGTCATGAAGCAGTTCAGCAATATGATCATGATCAGGGTTATGGAGAGGTCCACCTAAAGTAAGAAAGTTTGCTTTAACCCACTCTTTTAATTCTGGTGCGGGTATTAATCGAATTGCTTTCACTTCATCAGCTTCATCAAGAAAGTCCGTTGGAGGAAATGGTCTAATCTGTTCCATTTTCAATTCTCGCTAATTCGTCTTTGATCCAGTTGATTGCATAACCTGATTCAATTTGATGAGGTTCAAGACGCTCAAATACATATCCTCTATCTAGAGCTAGATCATATTTACACAATGCATTTGCTATCTTTCTACCACCGCGACCAACGGCCCAAGGGCTACCAGCAATTTCTATAAGAAGATTCAACTTCACAATATAAAAATCGAACCGCCAATTTTTGGTTGATTCAAATTGAAATTTATGTCGATATCCAATTCGATGTTCTTCTAGCTCTTGAAATAAGGTTTCTTCAGCCTCTAAATAATTTTGTTTAGCCTTAGGTAGTGGTCTGCTTTTAGGTTTAGTTTTTGGCTCTTTTTTTCTTGTGAACCAAAAGTATTGTTTATCATCCATATTTAACCCATAAAAAAACCACCTCAAAGGTGGTTTTTAAATATTAAAACTATCACAGCAACTTCTTGTAATTATGCTTACCGCACTCGTAAGGAGTACCAGTTAGTTGTTTAGCAATATCAATATAAGACTGATTTTCTTTTTCAAACTCCAGATTCATTTGTTCACGAGTGGTTTTCTCTTTTGCTAATTCTTGTGATTGTTCAAAATTGTCATTATAGAATTTTTTAATCTGCTCATTTACATTAGCCAGATTACAAACTGAATTTGTAAGTTCCAACTGTTCTTTAAAGTTAAGTTGTCTTTCTTCTGAAAGCATTCCTAGTGTTTGAAATCTATTGATAGCCTCTTCGCGTACATTAAATAGATCATTGGCCTCTGTTAAAAACTCTAATTTCGATTTTGGATATGCCTGAGATGATACAAGTCCCAAAAGCAATAAACCTATTATTAAATGCAGTTTCATATTCATCAACATTCTAAGAAGGTAATTTTATTGAGAAAGTATATTGCTAAAGATAAAAAATAGTTTAAATAAAAACTAAGACCTGTTCCATATGAGACGGTAGAAACCTACTTTACAGGTCATAAAGATACCGATTAAAGAACTTTCCGAAGAGGGCTAAGTATTTTGATTAAAGGATTCTAAGAATTCCGTAATTTGATAAATATCACCAAACTGTAGAGTAACACTCGATCCCTCTTCATTGCCCTTTGTTGGTCCGAAATAAAAAATTACCTGTGAGGTTTCACTTAAAATCTTGGCATAGTTAATATTATCTGTATTGATGTAAAAATCGTCATACATAATAAACATTTTTATTTTCCCTCTTATTTTAAAGTCTTTAATATAACCCTACGCCTTAATTTTTCAATATTTAAAACAAAAAGTCCCGCCAATAATCGATATTTAGTGGGGCTTCTTGTGCCGTAATCCGTCCGGCAAGTTGACTCGCATTGCGCTGATGTGAGCGATGGTAAAACTTTAAAAGCCCTACCATATGTATAGGGCACAACCTAATGTTGTTTGGATTCTGGGTGCTAAAGCCAAGAATACTTACCACCCCATCTATCACTTTATTGGCCAGATAAAGCGCCTATCAATTCTGGTATGACAGGTAACTTCCTGAAAACATAAGTCCAAATTAACGGCGGGGCCTTTTAAAATTGGTGCGCCTTGCAGGAATCGAACCTGTGGCCTACCGATTAGGAAGGAGTCGCTCTATCCTACTGAGCTATAGGCTCTTATTTCCATTTGCCAAAAATAACCAATCAATCTTTTTTCATTAAATCCAAGACTACTTTTATGGATCTTTTTGAGATACCAAAAAATTTAGAAGCATCTCTTCTAAATAATGCGTGTCTCAATAGAAAAGTCTTAAGTTTTGATACATCTTCTCTAAGATATTTTGCCGAATTATCTAAACTTTCTAAATATCCATATTTGCCGCGTCTAAACGCTTCAAATCTATCCGCTTCCTCATCTTCAGCAATAACTAGTAAATTTTTCAAAGAGGTTAAATATACAAAACTCACCAAATCAAAACCCTTATAACGTACTGATGATTCAGAATCATTCACAGCCAAACTTATAAAACTTATTGATGATTTTATTTCAGAAATTTTCACCTCTAAAGATTTTAACTTGTCGGCATGTTCAAGACATAAATCCGCATAAATTGATAGAAATTCCTCGGGTGAGTTTATTTCAAGATCTACAACTTTGCTATAAACATCCGCAGGCACTTTATACAGCTCATCTACAGCATAAGAGAAATCTGTAAGAGATTTGATTAACTCTTTTGCTTCATTGGCAATAACTTCCTTTTCTTTTTGCTTATGCCATATCAAATAAACAATGGACGCAAGAATAAAAGGTGTTAGTACCTTAAAAATCTCTAAAGCAATTTTTAAATAAGGATCCAAATCTCAAAAGCCCCATAGTTCTACTTGTAATTTAAATTATATCAGATTGTTATTTTAGGATAATAAAAAAGCTCGCATTTGGGTGAGCTCGAAAGTTAAAAATTGATATCGATGTTATCAAAAACAGATGATGCAAAATCAACAATATCTTTTCCGATTTCTACAATTAAATCTGTTACTTCAACTGGATCAGGGTTCACAGAATTAAGTACCGAGTTTTCTTGCTTTTGCTTACTCTCGACATCTAATTGCTCTAAATTATTAATAATTGGATCATTTTGATTCTGCATAAATTTAATAAACCAATAAAATTCAATACTTATATAAGAATAAGCCAATATATCATGTATGAATATATTTACTAAATAAAGTTGGAGATTTTATCGCTTATCAGAACTTATGGATTTTAACAAAACAAAAAAGTCCACCAAATGATGGGCTTTATAACCTAATTTTTTAATATCATTTAAGAAATTTAATTAACTTATTTTTAAATGAATTATTTTCTTCCCTTATGAAGTCAACTGTTTGTTGGATTCTAATTGGAAAATATTCTCCATTTTCTACAAAAGGATAAAAGCTTGCATTTTTATAAGCACTGACTACGTAGCTATCAAGTTCTAAAATCTGGCTACTTTTAATCACGTGTACAGATATCACTTTACCAGTTTCATCACTTTCAACCTCAACAGTAATGGAGGTTTGTTTGCCTTTCAATAAATTATGACCATCAATATATGGCGCATTCTTCCACAAAATCCCATCTCGAGGGTTGGAGGTTTTATCATTAGCGAATGTATTACCACTCAATATTAAAACAAGCCCCAACAAAAGAAATTTCATAATTTTATTTATCCACAATAAAACAAAGCTCGTCATATATGGCGAGCTTTTAAATATCTTACGTGATCTTTATTTACACTTCGACCACTATAACGCAAAAATAGCATTTACCCTGTACAGGGTCAAGTTCTAAAGTCCTAAACAATTCAATTATCTCAAACACCTAGGATTTTTTTAACTACAAGAGCATCATCCAAATATCCAACAATATAATGCGGTTGGAAATATTGTGTTTTTGCCCTTAAATTCTGAATCTCTGGTTTAACCTTATATGGAGGGTTAGTTAATAAATAAGCCGAAACAAAGTCATCCGTGTCATAAAAGTTAAACCAATCTCCTTTTAATGAAGAAGGCTTAGTACGATCTTTGAAATAATCATAAAATACAGGGACACCTAAAGGAGAGCCTAAAGTTACTAACCGAGAAATCTTATAAGAGGAATTTAAATGCTGTAGAGCATCTAGACAAACAGCACTACCAAGGGAATGGCCAACTAATACAATTTCTTCCTTAGAATCCTCTTTTATCTTACTTAATAATCTTTCTCTCACTTGTGATCTATATTGTTCATTCTCAAGAAATAGATTTGCCTCTTTGGCAAATACCTTAAGTACCCACGTATGAAGCTTTTGAAATCTACTCGTAATTTTGATCAGTGCCTTCGCACCTTTATCTATAAAGGAATATGGAGCTAAAGTACTTTTTAAATTAACAGGAATTCCTTCAATAGGTAATGTTCCCATCTCATCAGTACTATCTCCGTCCATCGAGTCAGCAATATTGATTAAAATATCCTGCTCATCTAATGACAAATCATTAAAGTTTTTTTCAAAAGCATGAAATCCACTGGTCTGTAAATCAAACAAGACTTTATTAGAAGTTGGGGTATTTGAATAATCCTTTACCAGATCTCCATAGTAAATAAACTCAAATTCTGTTGTCGCTGGAACATTCGGTATATGTGCCTGAAATACTCCCTCTAAGAAGGCCTCTATCCATATTTTTTTCAATGTTTCAGGATCCTTATCAGTCTAGTTGATCCCGTGTACCATTATTATTTTCATGACTTTATCCTTTTAATTATATTGAAATTTTATTATATTCCTTTAAATATTAAGTGCAAACATAAGCCAGTTCAAAGCATAATATTTCTATAGAACTCAGCTAAAATATTTTAAATGAAATCTCTAGAAGTCGTCGCTGCAGTCATCCAGCACCAGGATAAAATTTTATGTGCCCTTAAAGGTGAGCATAAGTATCCCTATTTATCGAATAAGTATGAATTCCCAGGTGGTAAAGTCGAAGCTGAAGAAACACTCGAGCAAGCACTCATTCGAGAAATTAAAGAAGAGCTCAACCTGGATATTGAAGTAACAGCGTATCTATTAACTGTAGAGCACGCCTACCCCAACTTTAATATCGAGTTGGCCACTTTTATGTGTGTGACTAAGACTATTGAAGAATTGGCTTTAAGTGAGCATCAGGATGTACAATGGTGCACAATCGATGAATTAGAACAGCTCGACTGGGCTGCGGCTGATATCCCCATCGTGAAATACTTACTTGATAATAAGACTGCAGCATGTTGAAAGATTTTAGACAATTAAAACCAGGTACCATTTTAGATAATGCTGGATTACGTGATTACTTCCTTTGCTCACCTCAGGGCGGAATGCGTCGCTCTAAAAAGACCAATACCCTTATCATTGTCTCAAACCATGTAGAGTCCATCTACGAAGATAGATGGATTGGCGATGAGCTGCATTACACCGGGATGGGCCAGCTCGGTGACCAGGGATTAATAAGTCAAAATAGAACACTAGCTGAAAGTAATAGTAATGGTGTTTCAGTCCATCTTTTTGAAGTGTTTGTCGATAAGGAATATATTTATCAGGGCCCTGTTACTCTCGTGGCAGATCCATATCAAAAGATTCAACCTGATGCTAATAAACAAGATCGGTTAGTCTGGATATTCCCGGTTAAATTATCTGATTCAAATACTGCAATTAGTGTAGAAACCATAGAGCAAACTAGTCAGAAAAAGCAGCGTAAGTATAAGAAGAAATCGATTGAGCAATTGATGGCAGATGCTCAGGCTACAGCACAAACTCAAGTCAGCTACCGTAATACGAAAACAAAATACTTTATCCGTTCTGATGCTATTGCCCAGCTTGCAAAACGTTTAGCAAATGGCATTTGTCAGCTCTGTGAACAACCTGCCCCTTTTAAAGACCAAAATGGTGAACCTTACCTGGAAACTCACCATATTGAATGGTTAGCGCACGGCGGACCAGATTCCGTAGAAAATACGGTAGCACTTTGCCCGAATTGCCATAAGAAAATGCATATAGTGAATGCTGAAGTGGATATATTAAGGTTAAAAGAAAAGATATTGTAATAAACTGTCAAAATGACAGTCTTTTATTATTTCAATACTATTTAATAAATGTGTATTGCAGAATTTCATTAAGAGTTTTAAAGAATTCTCTAATAGGGGTAAAAATAATTTCATCTTCGAATGATTTACAAATTTCTTCGATATCAACTTTACGTGATAACTTATATTTCAAATAATGGTCTGATGGATCTATTAAGTACTTATATTTATAAATAACTATCTCCTTGGTCTCCCCACCTTCCAAAGGTGATGGTGTAGCTGATCCTAGCCAACAAGTAATTAATATAAACTCCGCTTGTTCAATTTCATTAATTACATCTAATAAATTATTATTATGTTCATACAAAATATCTAACTCTTTCTTTGACTTATCAAAGTAAAATCCATCAATTTCGAGTATAGAACCAATTTCTCTTCTTAATGACTCCACCTGTTCAACCCAATTTCTTAATAAATTATCAAAGTTAAGTTTATCACTATTGCGTAGCAAATCTAGATTTTTACTATAGTAACGATAGTCAAAAGTAATTTTATTGAACTCAAATACTTTTTCTTTAATTTTTTCAAGTGCTTTTATTTTTGATTGGTCTCTTAGTTGGAGTTTCCAACTTTGAAAACCATAAAAAACAGCAATAGGAGCTAATAAAGTTGCTGACCAAACCAACAAGTTTGTGGCAGTTGGCTTATCAATATTAAAAACATCAAATATTGCATATAAAGCAATACAAATTGTTAATATTATTGCATAAATAGCAAGCAAATCTACTAATAAACTTTTTCTATCCATGTGCTCTTTTCAGTTTTTTTAAATATTAAAAAAACCCCGCATAGCGAGGTAGTTAAATGGGTTACTATAGCTTCGCCTACTATAACATAAATATGCCAAATTCTATTTAAACAATCATTCTTCAATGACTTATAGCGTATGAAAATTCAAAATCTAAAGGGATAGAAATAACTTGTATTTGCGAGAGAAAGTTTTTAATCTTACGTTTTTTATATCTTGGCCACATTACGACATCGATCTCAAACTCGTAGTCAGTAATTCTCTCGTAGTTCACCCTTTTCACTCCAAATATGCTACATAAATAATCGTGTATTACATTAATATTTTGTTCCTGCCTATCTACATCCGCGCCCCTGAATGCCAATAACAACGTTACACTTTTCTCAACTTTAGCCATAACTTTGAATAGTTCGTCAATCTTTTTCATAATCTATTACATTATACATCATGCAACTAACCCAAATATTCCCTTGCTCTAGAATACTTTAGTGATAATATTCTTCCATCTTTAACTCTAAAATATAAAAAGCATCATGGACTTAGGCTACACTATTGGCTTACCCGCTACCAGTTTTAAAGGTTTGAATAACAATCAAATCATAGAAGGTAGTTTTGAAAGTGGGAAATTTGAAGGTCATCGCTTTTTTAACGGGAATTGGGTGCAAGCAAAACTCTTAAATCACTACCAAAAATATGAGCACAATCTAAAGAATGGAATGAGGAAGAATCAGCGAGTTAAAATTCTTTTAGAATTTTATGAATGGATTCCTGCGTATGGTTCAGAAGCTACTAAAGATCACTATGGCATTAATTCATTTCACAACAAGGTTCAGCTATTCCGTGAAGCAGGTTTTGATGAGGATTTTATCAAAATCTTAAATGATTATTCACCTATAGAATGCCCTTTTCTTCGACAATGGAAGTTTTTATTTAATTTTGATAGAAGACCATTGGTAGCTTTAGAGTAAAATTATTCGAAAAAAAAAGCACCTTACGGTGCTTTTTTTAGTCTCTCATTGTAAATTCTGAGGAGTGAAATCTACGGATATTTCTTAAATAATTATCCTTATCTTCTTTTGTTAACTCACCGGCCTCTCGAACTTTTTTTAGTAGGTCAGATGCAACATCATTACCTTGTAATGAAGGTCCAGCTAATTTAGGGCATACTAGAAATGCAAATGGTTTTAAAAAACGATGCCTTTCTTCAAACTGAACTTCTTTTAATTCAATAACTTCACCATTAGGTAGTTCAAAATAACTATTCTGAAAAAGTGAAGAATCATAATATTTACCATCAAATAAAGTTGCAATATCCTTATAGTATGTAGTTTTTTCTCTCGGCTTCAATTCACCCTTTTTATCATGAACATCGAACATTTCAGAAGGCTTAGTAAGCACTACAAAAAAGTTATTATATGGGGTCGAATGATGTTTATATAAAATAATTTTTTCTATTTCTATTTCATAATAATCACTAAATAAAAAACTATTCTCACCACTTTTAATTAAACCTGTAAAATCATAGTCATTACCATTTAAGTCAACCCACCAAAACTCATCACGATGTAAAAAATCTTTTAGGTTCTCGGAAAAAAATTCAATTTTTTTTAATGTATCTATAGTCTCTATACTTATTATAGATGGAACTGTTTTTGTAATTGCATGATCTAAGTCAAAATTGCGTTGGTAAGTATCCCTTTTTCTGGACAAATTTTGCTTATAAAAGTCAAATATTTCATCCATACTTTGGAAACGTTGTTCAGGATTATTAAATATACACTTATGTACAACTTTATCTAAAGCTTTTAAGTATCGATCAGAAGAATCATCTACGAATGGTGTTCTATTACCTTTTGAAGCTTGGCCTGTGTACCACCAATGTATGACTTGACCGAATGAATAAATATCATAACTTGGATTTGCGACATACCCCCTAATAGTTGATTCTTCTGGGCTAAAAGAAAAATTGGCTAATCGTTCAGTTGCGGAGGTAGTTGATAGTTTTGTAACAAATTCCTCATCAAAATGAGCAATTCCGAAATCACCTATTACATATTCACATATTTCATCATCATAAAAAATATTTTCCGGTTTTATATCTCTATGTATAACACCAAAATTATGAAGATGTTTCAATCCACTTCCAATTTGCTTTAGAATTTTTAACCCATCATAATCAGGAACAGCTTTATCTTTTAAACTTGAACTATATTTTTTCATTATGATGTAAGAAATTTCAATTTTATCCCCTTCTTCCATTGGATATTCAAAACTATCTAAATGATATTGCTTTACAATATTTTTATGAGGGGGTAATTGAATTAAAGCAAAATACTCATCTATAAATCTTTTAAGCTTTTTCTCACTTCTTGAATGTTCTGTTAAAAACTTTACTGCAAATTCCTTTTGCCCATCTTTATGCTTAAAGAAAAGTACATTTGAGTTACCACCATTTTTAACTCCTTCTTTTATCAACTCAAATCTACCGACTTTTGATATAAGATCATTAGTTTTAAAATATTCATAAAGATTCATAAGTAATTTAGCTTGTTAAGTTTTAAACTTAAAATAATTTATAAATATTTTAAAATCAATTATTAATACCCAATAAATCCATATCGACAATGCAACACCGCCAACCCACACTTCACATCACTACGTGCATCTGACTGCGAACGATCTTCTCGTACCATCTCAGGCCATGACTGCCCACGGAAGTAACGATCAATAATCGCATCCATCCATTCATCCATAACTTCACTCTGCCCCATTAAATCTAAAACTAATCGCTGTACTGCACGTGCTTCATTATCATCAATCTGGCACTGGGTTTTAGATTTTGTTTTACGAAACGGATCTGATTCACTCACAAAGTAATTGGCTATGATTTCTCTTTGTTTCTTCTTGCCCAACCGTTTTAAACGGCGCTGCTTTTCAACCTGAACCATCGCTGAGGCAATTGGGTTGCTGTAAGCGCCAGAAGGAATACCAGTAAAACTCTTTTGATCTAGCCATGCACCGAACTGATATAACCAGCCTTCCAGATCGAACCGAGACCAGTCCACTGAGTGCATAACATGCTTCTTATCGATCATTAGTGTCATTCATTTCCCCCAATCATTTTCTCTATCTGCTGAACCGCTAAACCTGACTTCACTTGCTCTGTACTGAACCTTAAAACTGTAAAACCCATCATTGCCGCCGAGTTATATTTCTCCATATCCCCGATGTAACCTTTGCCTCTTGTGTGACGTCCACCGCTCCAGATACCACCTTCCACCTCTACCAAAATCTTTGTTCCCGTAATCAGAAAATCAGCTCTCCATTTGCGTTTAGGGTGGAATTTATATTCCTGCTCAAAACTGATCTTGCATGCTCTTAAGTGTGTTGCCAGCACCGTCTCGCCTTCACTTGGCTGTCTAGTACCTTGCTTTGCTGAACGGCGCTTCTTTGTCTTCACTGGAAATAATTCACGGTATTCAGCAAGGCTCATTGAACTCATTCTTTGACTGCCTCCAGCACTACAACGCCACAGATGACGCCGGTTACGATTGATATGAGCATTGCCGATGCCAAAATTTGGAATTTATTCATGCCTTTTTCTTAATTATTTTTGATAATCTTTCTTGCTGTAATTCGTAATAAGCAGGATTCAATTCACACCCTAAATACTGACGATCATGCATAAGTGCTACAGCTGCTGTTGTTCCGGATCCCATAAACGGATCTAATACAATGTCATTAACTCGAGATCCTGCTAAAACGCATGGATCAATTAAATCCATTGGGAATGTTGCGAAATGAGCACCCTTGTATGGTTTGGTAGAGACCTGCCAAACACTGCGTTTATTGCGAGTAAGTAAGTCATACTCACTTTCCAACCTTTCTGATCTGTGAGTTCCGTATGCTTGATTTGGAATAACAGCAGCTCTTTTGCTGTTATGTCTTATAAAGCTATCGCGTGAAGATCTCGAGTAAACAGCTTTCATTGGACCGTTATGTTTCATCACAGCGCGAGTACTGCCATGTTGTTGGTCAAGATTTTGGGAAAGTCTTTTAATTGAACTTTCAGCAACTGGTTCTTTAATTGCTACGTGGTCAAAGTAATATCTACGTGACTTACTGAATAAGAAAATATACTCATGTGCTTTGGTACAACGGTCTGTAATGCTTTCAGGCATCGGATTCGGTTTATGCCAAATAATATCTTGCCGCAAATACCAACCATCGGCTTGTAATGCAAATGCAACTTTCCAAGGGATTCCAATTAAATCCTTAGGCTTTAAATTTGATTGAGCTACATTTTGCTTTGGAAGTACCAATCCTTTAGTTTTCGAATTCTTTCCATCGTTTAAACCTGTGCGAGTCATACCCCGGCCAGAACCCGCATAACTATCACCAAGGTTTAACCAAAGTGTGCCATCTTCATGCAGCAGCTCTCGCACCAAACGAAATACCTCAACCATATTTTGGACGTATTCATCTACAGTACTTTCTAAGCCAAATTGCCCATCTACACCGTAATCACGTAAACCAAAATATGGTGGTGAAGTTACGCATGTTTGAGCTTTTAACCCATCCTCAATCATTTGATTCATCAAAGTACGGCAATCACCAAATAAGATTTTATTCATGCTGCCCCTTGCAATGAGCCTTTGAACCCGACTTGCTTGAGATACGACTCCCATTGTTTGGCCTGAACTGGATCGCTAAGTTTTACGGCGATACGTGCAGCTAGTTGTTCATAGCTCTCGTTACCTTCAGCGTATTTACTTGCGAATTCAGGAAGTACAGAAAGTTTTTGAGCGAATGAAAAAATCTGTTTTGAACTGAGGGTATTTGACTCCCCCTGCGGGACTCGAACGTGTGTTCCAGTGTGTTGGTTCTTCACATTTTCACGTACTTGGTATTTGCCACATGCGTTGATTAACCAATCTGCAAAGTGGTAATGCATGAGTTCATCACAAAGATTCTTTTCAGCGTTGTAGAGTTCAAATGCTCTTAACTCTCTATCGAACCAAGTCGCGTTTTTGATCTGCTCGTAAGTTTCCTGATCAGTTGCCAAACGAATTTCTTCACCAAGTTTTTTCAAACTCAACCATGTTTTTTTATTTATAGATTCATCTGATAGATTCCCTGATAGGTTCTGTGTCCCAATATTGGGACTGGTCTCGGTACCGTTTTTGGGACTGGTTGTGGTCCCATTATTGGTACTAGTACCGTTCTTGGAACCAGTACCGAAATTGGAACTAGTTCCGTTATTGGTACTAGTCCCATTTTTGGGACTGGTTAAATCAGTTTCTTCACGGCCCATCACACCAATTAGCTGGTAAACCTTCACACCATTCCCTGTGATTTCACCTGTAAATCTAATTAAAGAAGTTGCTTCAAGTTCGTCTAATACTTTGATCACTGTTTTACGGTTAAGCACAGTGTCTTTAACCATTCGCTTAATGCTTGGGTAACACTTGTGAGATTCTCCCGCTCTATCAGCCAAAGCCAATAAAACGAGTCTCTGACTTGAAGTTTTAACCTCTGCTTTGAAAGCCCAAATGGTTGCGTCCAGACTCATAAGCCCACTCCAAATAAATCGGTTTGTTGGGCATTTGGAGAAATCCAAAGGCATTCTTGGCGACTCACACCACCTCTATTCCCTGAGGCCTGTACAGCTTTAGTTTTCTTTACCCAGTGTGTTAAGCGTGAGTTGTAAATCTCATGGTCATAACCCGATAAAATGACTTTACCTTTCACCTGGTTTAATAGATCTAATAAATCGATATGGTCCTGATCACTCATTTCATATCGATAAGCCGTCATGTTTGATGTTCGAGTACTTCTTACATACGGTGGGTCCACAAAAAATAATGTATTCTCATCGTCATACTGGTTAATCACTTTTGCAGCTGGTTGGTTTTCAATAAGAACCTGTTTTAAGCGCTCAGCAAATTGTAATAATCGATTTGGGTAACGTTCCCATAATGCAATTTCATAATTCTTTTGTCGGCCTCCCGCCATTCGAAAACCAGTTTTCCCTTTAGTTGCTCCAGCTGAACCAAAACCCATCTGAGCTCGAATAATCATTCTTCTAGCTTTTTCTACAGGGTCTTCAGTTTCATCGTAGGCATCATAAAATTCAGTGCGAGAAAATGGCGTTAAATACAATTTCTCTTCTAAGCATCTTCGTTGATCTAGTTCTCTAAGTACTTTGAATAAATTCACGACCTCATTATCTAAATCGTTGTAGATCTCAATAACACTAGGTTCTTTAGTAAATAGAACGGATGCTCCTCCACCAAATGGCTCAACATAAGTTTTGTGGACGGGAAAATGTGAGATAACCCAATCAGCAATCCGGAACTTTCCACCGTGATAACGGATAAGCGGATGTTTTAAACTACTCATGACACCTCCGCCCGTGCTAACTCTTCAGTACTTAATCGACGCTTTAATTGGTTTTCCGCAACAGTCGCATGACGTATGTACTGCACTCCAGATGTCCAAACCTTTCCGTCGGTATCAGTCATAGAGACATGATCACCAAGAAAGTCACTTTTTATTTCTATAATGCAGAAAATACTATCGTTACCAAGTGGGCCCATAATGTGGTTTTGAATAACCACCATGTCACCTACTACAAATTCCTGAGAGTTGAGTTCGATTGGTTGTTCTGATAAATTGCTCATGTTCTAATCTCGCTATAGATTTGAATGCCTAAAAGCCTGATTTCTGAGATCAGGCTTTTTTAATGCTCTAAATTTGACCCGGTATTCTCAAGGCATCCTCTGGCATCTCTTGTTTCCTTAGGATGACCCCATACCTTTCGCATACGATTGAACTTGCGTCTCTCCACCAAGAGTTTTTCTATGCAAGCTTCTCGTATCCAGTCTGCTTTAGTCATGTCGCTGGCATTAGCCACGCCTTCGATGGATTCATCGGTCAAATCGTTAAATTTGACCGTTACAGGGTTATCGAGCTTTCCACCTAAAAAGCCCAACTCTCTTGCTTCATTCATGTCATCGGTTCTCATGAAAAGAGCAGCTCCTTGCCTATTAAATTTAAGTCCGAGCTACTTCATTACCATTTTGGTTTAATAAATTTGAGATGGGATACAACCCGAAATGTTGTAATACTTCTTGTTCTGAAACTTTCCCACCACTATGTTCAGCCAAAGCTTTACGTAAGTTCTTACGTGGTTCTTTATACCCATACAAAAGATGCGTCTTTAGATAACCAGTTGTTGTACCAGCAGCTTTTGCATATTCATTTAGTTCATCTGGAGTCATATTCAGGATGAAATCACGAAACTTCATAGATTGATCCTCATTAATCAGATCAAATATTACCTTTTAGGTAATGTAAATACAACCTTTTTTCTTGTTTACCTTTTTGGTGATAATCGTAAACTTTATAAAAGTTAAAAAAATCACTGTATTAGTGATTTCATTTATAAATAGTTGAGTTTTATATGGACAGCAAAACCATCAGATATAAAAACACACGCTTTCTAGTTGAAGAAATTGGCGGTGTATCTAATTTTGCTGAAAAAATTAATAAGGGTCAGTCACAAACTAGCCAATTTGCTGGCACAAATCCAATTAAAGGAATTGGAAATAAAGTCGCCCGTGAAATTGAAGAAGCTTTTAACAAGCCTCATGGTTGGCTAGATCAAGTTCATGAAGATATTGAATCAATAAATTTAGATAACAATATTACCGAACCATTTCCTATAGCTGGACGTTTGGTCCCTGTTATTTCTTGGGTCCAAGCAGGAACATGGACCACTGCAGAATCCGTTCCAATGGGAACACAATTTAAGGAATGGTTACCACCAAATCCTAAGTGTGGCAAAAACGGTTATGGTTTGATTGTAGTTGGAGAATCAATGTCTCCAGACTTTAGACCGGGCGATAAAATATATGTTAATCCTGACTTTCAAATAAGTGATTTAAAAACAGGTGATTTGGTTATTGTTGCATGCGACGGGGAAACAGAAGCGACTTTCAAGAAATTGATTGTAGAAAGCAACGGTATGTATTTAGAACCCTTAAACCCTAAATGGCATGAAAAAATCATACCACTCCGTGAAGGATGTAAACTGGTTGGAAAAGTCGTTGGGTTATATAGAGATGTATAAGTTTTTTAATAAGATTATTTCATGTACACGTGATAGTAAGTTAGTAGTTTTTAAGGCTTCTATATGATAAATTACCCGATTATTAAGAAGCTAATTTTCAGGATTCTTTATGGCAAATGAAAAAACTATAGTTAAGCAAAGAATTCCAAAAACATATTATGAACTAAGTGCTTCGCAAGTAAATACTCCAAAAAATATTGTAAATTTCTTTTGGGAGATTTTAAAAAAATATAGACCAGATAAATTAAATAAAGTTGTTGATTTTGGAGCTGGAGATGCTCGTTTCAGTCACTCTAATCATTTTGAGCATTATATTGGGGTCGAAATAGATCCAAATGCTATAACTTCGCATGCAAATGATTGTAGAGTATCAATTTCCAACGACTGTGCTTTCAACTTAAAAGATGCTGAATTCGATGCCTGCATAGGAAATCCCCCTTACGTGCGACATCATGATGTTGAATCACCTTGGAAAGAGAAAACTGGAAAATTCTTAGAAAAGGAATTAAATTTTAGATTTAATTTACATAGTAATTTATTTGCTTATTTTATTGCATTGGGATTAATCAAAACTAAAAATGACGGAATTGTTGCTCAAATTATTCCATATGAATGGGTTTCACGTCCTTCTTATAAAGGGTTGAGAGACTTAATTATCGAAAAAAAATGGCAAGTTGATATATATTGCTTTCAGTATCCAATTTTTTCAGGAGTTTTAACTACAGCCTGTATTACTATTATTGATAAATCAAAAAATAATAGTAAATGGAACTATTTTAATATTAATGAAAATTTAGAAGTAACGGAACGCCTTGGTGTAAGCGGAACTGGTAAAGAAGTACTCCCTTATAGTGATTACACAAAAATTCGTACACGACGTGGTATTAGTCCTGGTTCCCAGAAAATATTTACTATTACAGAGGGTGAACGAATTCATAATCGGTTATCAAAAGAAGATGTAGAGCCTTGTGTTACAACATTAAAAGGTTTGCCAGAAAAAATTGATATTCTTGATCAAGATAGTTTTAAAAAATATTATATTGATCAAGGGAAAAAATGCTGGTTAATTAAATCTAATTCACCTAGTATTAGCTCTAACTTAAAATCTTATTTAGATAGTATTCCAGAATATTTAAGACAAAATTATACCTGTACTCATCAATACCCTTGGTATAATTATGAATTATATATAAAGCCTCAAATTTTAATTCATTCTGGATTTACAAGTTATGGACCTAAAATTTTAGTTAATAGAATTGGCGCTGTCGCAGTAGGTTCAGTTATGGCAATTCACTCTGAATTTGATTTCAATATATATAGTTTAATAGAATATCTCAAAAAATTTAATTTTGAAGAACACGTAGTTGCTCATTCAAATAATTTAAAGAAAATTGAAGTTAGACAATTAAATAGTGTTATTAATAATTGGATAGAAGCAAATGAACATAAGCTCTAGTAATCAAATTAAAACTATAAAATTTACAATTGAAAGCCGTATTCTTAAGGAATTAGGTGAACGGCTTGTAAATGATTCTTCAATTGCTTTAACAGAATTGATTAAAAATTCTTATGATGCTGATGCATCTTTTTGCAATGTCACGATTACCGACAATCAAATTATTATTCATGATAATGGTCATGGAATGACATTTGATGAATTTGCAAACAAATGGATGAAAATTGCTACAGCTAACAAGCTTAATGATAGTTCATCACGTATTTATGAACGTAAAGTAACAGGATCTAAAGGTATAGGTAGATTCGCAGTACGTTTTTTAGGAAAGTATCTAACTTTAGAAACAATATCAATAAATCAAGATAATCAACATGTCAAATTAACAGCTACCTTTGATTGGGATAAGCTTGATGAACATAATGATTTAACTACATTAGAAGTTCCGTATGAAACACAAATTACTCGTGAGCCTTGTGGAACGCGACTCATTATAAATTCATTACGAACGGAAGCATTCCTAACAGAGGAGCAAATTAAAAAAGTTAAAACTAATGTAATTCAAAATACCACTCCTATTTTTGCTATTATTAATGATGTAAAAAATAATTTAGATAATATTGCAATTCCACAGTATAAAAAAATTGCACAAAAAGTTATTCATGGAAAATCTTCAGATAATAAAAACATCGACCCTGGTTTTGATATTTATTTTAATCGAAATGATATTCATGATGAACCAGAAAATCTTGCTGCACAGATTTTAAAAAACTATGTAATTAATGCAAAGCTTTTTATACAGGGATCCAACTTAAAAATTATATTTGACCATAATATTCCTGATGCTTCACAAATTAAATCATTTGAGATCCATGACTTCAAAAATGATTTAGGGACTGACATATATGCAGATATTCGTTTTTTCCCTAAACGTGCAGGAGTATTTAACAATAAAGGGGTTAACGGCACAGTAGCTTGGCAATGGATAAAATCCAACCAAGGTGTAAAAGTATTTGACCATGGATTCAGTATAACTCCTTATGGCCACGATGATGATGACTGGCTTTATTTAGATCGTGATTCTGCTCGAAGTCGTCGAGATTGGAGCACAGATTTAATGAAGCAATACTTTCCCATGAGTGCTGAAGATGCTGGAAGTACTAAACGAAACCCAATGCTAGCTCTTCCGAATAATCATCAATTAATTGGTGCTGTATTTGTAGATAGTGATCCATCAAAAGAACAGGATACTCTATTACCAAGCATGGATCGCCAAGGTTATGTCAATAATGAGGCCTTCAAACAATTAAAAAATGTAATTCGTTTTATTATTGAACTTATAGCTTTTCACGATAAAAGAATTAATCTTCAAAAAGAAGATAGGAAAAGACAGGAAAGATATGGAAGTCGAATTGAAGAACTGGATGCCGTTATTCGGGAAATTCAATCCTCACCTACTCTTATAGCCGAAGATAAAGAACGTATAATTGAATACTACACTCGCGCTAAAGAAGATTTTGAAGAGTTAGAGACCTACGATAAGGAAGCTCGAGAAAGTTTAGAAATTATGAGTTTACTTGGAGTGGTTGCAGGTTTCATGACTCATGAATATGAAGCTGTGCTCTTTAACTTAAAGAATGCTTCTGCAACTATTAAAAAACTTGCAAAAAAAGACGCTAGCTTAACTAAAGCAGCTGAAGAAATAGATCAATCTATAAGCAACTTTAGTGGATATATAGAATATACACGCTTATTTGTTCAAAATATCCATATTGGAGTAATAAAGCCTTATTCTGCCTATGATGCTCTTGAACATGTTACCGAAACTTTTGAAGATTTCAGACTTGAACGAAAAGTTGATTTAAAATTTGATATCGAAGATGATTTGCAAGCACCGTTAATTCCAGTGGCAATGTATCAAGGATTAGTTTTAAATTTATTTACGAATGCATTAAAAGCACTTATAAATGAAAAGCATAATAATAAGGAAATTTGTATACAAGCCTGGAATGAACCTAAAAAGCATATTATCCAAGTTTTAGATAATGGTCCGGGTATACCTTATGATGTTAGGAATAGAATTTGGGATCCTTTATACACCACAACTTCTAAAGATAATAATTCATTAGGCTCTGGAATGGGACTGGGTCTAGCGTTAGTAAAAAGAGTTGTAGAAAGTCAGAAAGGTAAAATTACTTTATTAGATAAAGCACCAGCAAATTTTAGTACTTGCTTTAGAATTGAATTACCATTAGGGGTTAAATAAAATGGCAAAAATTTTACTTATTGATGATAAAGTACATATTCCAGAAAATCTGAGAAATGCAATTATTAAAAAATCACCAGAATTTAGAAGTGAGATAGTTATATGGAACTTCGAAACTGCAGAAGATATGAAGAATTTATATAATGAAAATATAGAGAATGAACTATATAATTCAAATGCAGATGAAGACATTTGGAAAAGAGTTTTAGATAAATTAGGTATACTAATGGTAGTAGTCGATCATGATTTATCTGCATTAAATGATGTCAAAATATCAGAAAGTTCTATAACAAATGCTTGTAAGCAACTTAGCATTCCTGTTTGTACATACCATAGAAAACCCCCTAATACTGACTCACAAACCTTGAAAGATAGAGTTAATCAATCTCGATCTTTTTCTATAGAAATAAATATTGATGAAGATAATGATTTTCAAAATGCTGCGCAGGAAATTATTAATGTATTTTATGGATTTGAAGAGTTAAAAAATAAGATAAGCCATCTTGAGGAAGAAATTCTTTCTAGAGGACCAGCTAAAATTCTCTCCTCTATCCTAGAAAAACCAGAATTGGAGTCTCTATTCACAAGATATACCTCTAGTTCAACCTTGGCTGCAGATATTATCCAATATAATAATGAAGAAGATGAAGATGAATTAATTTCAGAGACTATAAAAAGTAGGCTTCCCTTTATATTAGGATGTTGGCTCTATAACTATATATTGCCCTTCCCAGGGATCATTTTAAATAATATAGCAGCAGCTTCATATATTAATATTGATCCAGAACAATTAGCCGATAAGTTCTTTGATGAGTTTAAAGATGCTCAGTATAAAGGACCTTTTTCGAATAATGATATTTATTGGTGGCGATATGATCTTGATCAAATACTTTTTGATGCAAACTCAGAAAATGCCTATGAACATCTATTACAAAAAAATTTGCCAGAAGTAATGCCATGTAAATGCTCTGTATCTGATACATCACCTGCTGGTTATTATTGTATTGTTCGTCAAGCACCAATATCTTTTGAAGAATCCAAAGGCAATCTAAGTTGGATTCCTGAAGGTGCCGATTTATGCAGAATTAACAAAAAAATCTATCGAAAATTAGCTCCAATTATGGGTTTATAAATGACAAATAATTCTCATATTCTCAGAAGAGTTGATCAAAGATTTAATAATAAATTAAGATTTTTTAACTCTAAAGTTAAAACATTTCTAACGCGCATCAATAGTAAGGTTTTTTTTTCAAATATATCTATTGTCCATATTGATACAGATGAAATTAATAAAATTGAATTATTTTGTTGTTTAAAAAACTTACCTGATTGTGGCTCAAGAGATAAACCTTTAAATGAGATATTAACACTTCCTGCCAGTAGATTAAATCATTCAGTTTATATTACTGCTATACTAAATTTGGATATAAACTCAGATGAGCTTGGCATTAACAAATACAATACTGAAGTAAGATATTGTCAAATAGCTCAACCTTCAAAACCTAATGAACTCCATGGAATTATTGGTTTTCATTATGATTTTGATGATAAAGGTCAAACTAACCATCCTATATTTCATGCTCAACAAAATAATAAATGTGGTAATAGGATTTTTAGTGAGCCAAGATTCCAAGATTTTATTTCTAATCATTCATGTGCTCCAATAGAAGATGGCCCTTCTCAACTTAAATATATTCGTATACCCACTCCACAAATGGATATTTTTTCAACAGTTATTTCAATAATTGCAGATTATGTAGTTCACCCTACAGCTAGTCAGCATAAAGATCTATTTAAGAACCTTTTAAGAGATGTATATCCTGATATTATTCCTTTTAATTATCAAAACTTAGATCATATTAATGATGATTTTAAAAATGCAAAGAATTGTCTAAATTACTGGTATCCAAATTTTATAAGTGGTATTGGCAATTCAAGTAGAACCCACTAAATAGTGGGTTTTCTTTTATCTACTTAATCAAAAATAAGTAAAAAAGATAATTCCAACTTGCAATAAATTACCTTTTTGGTAATATAAATCTCGTAGATAACAAAAAGCCCCGGAACTTTGGACGGCGACGGGGCTTTGCATAACTGCGAGGCAAGTATGAAACAAAACCCTATTCCTAGTCAAACCACATCACGCTTATATCAACACCCTACTGTTGAAGAACAGCGCCCTTCTCGTTTCGCCACTATTAAAGCGAACGTAATCGACTTCCTTATATTCATTGCCCTTTCATTCGTTCTGTGGGTGATTGCTGTAGGCGCTGCAACTTGGATGTTGGGAGGCTAATCATGAATGCTCAATTCAAACCACATCCAGATGGTGTTAAAGCTTATATGGGCCATGACCGCTTAACAGGTCTCTATTCTGTACGTATCGGCTGGACAGTTTATGCAGCGAGTGCAAACTGCAGTGTACTGTACACCGTAAAAGGCGAAGTGAAGACACCTTTAAATGTCGAAGAATTTAAGGCAAAGCGTCCTAAGGTTTATGCAACCTTAATGAGTGTGATTAACTTCCAGCGCAAAAAAGCATTAGCGATTGCCCTGCAACTTAACAACATCCCTTCATATGACCGCAAAGCTTATAACAAGAAGCGCGGCTTTACGGGTTCAAGATAAGGATAATAAAAATGAATGCAGCAATTAATCCAACAGTTTTAAATAATGAAAGTTCTAACCACTTTGAACAGTTAGCAGCTATTAGCGTATCTGGACATATCGAAAAGAAAAACAACATGTCATATCTGTCTTGGGCATGGGCCGTGGACAAACTAATGCGCATAGATCCACAAGCAAACTGGGCTTTCCGTGATCCGATGACTTTTCCGGATGGATCAATGATGGTCCATTGTGATGTCACCGTATTCGGTAAAACCATGTACATGTTCCTGCCAGTAATGGACTATCGGAATAAAGCAATTGTTAAACCGAATGCATTTGATATCAATAAGGCCATGATGCGTTGTCTGGTTAAAGGGATTGCCGTACACGGTTTAGGTTTATATATCTATGCTGGTGAAGACTTACCTGAGGAAGAAAAGGCTCAGCAAACGGCAGCTCAACCTCAACAGCAGCAAATGCCAAAAAACCAACAGCAACAGCCAAATGCAGCTCAACAACTTACGGTTAATTTCCAGCAAGCACTGCAAGCGATTCAACATACACAGAATGAGGCAGATCTGGCCACAATCTATAAACGCTTCAAAGGCACCAGCTTTGAAAGCCAGATTGTGAAGGCATGTAAGGCAAAAAAGGACATGGAGGGATGGAGCGCTTGAGTACCTATATCTTTAGGTATGTTGCCAAACTACATGGCAACGGCACTCTAAGAGGTCGTATTGAAGCGACCTCTGCCCTCCACGCCAAGCAACGTGTCATGCAGAGTAATGAGCTAATTAAAGATGCTCATATCTCGTTACTCAAGAATCAAGCTTCAGCCCGTAAACAGGCTTTTGAAGCAATGGAGGAATTTATATGAGCTTCCGTTACTCATCCTCAGCCCGAACCTTGATTGTGTTCGGCAACCTGATGAACCATTACTACGACAATGTGAACCCGTCTCAAATCGACAACTTGGTGGATGAGGCGAAATTTAAAGAAGCGACTTGGAGAAAATAAGGAAGACCTATGGCTTGTCTAATCAAAGTATCTGAGTTTATTAAACGGGTTTATGGCGGCAAAGATGCAACCCCTCCAGCCCCTCAAACCATTACCCGTAGTTGCCGACGTGGTGAGTTACCAGCTGAACAAATCGGCAGGATCTGGTATATAGACTGGGAAATTTACCGAAAGCGTACCGGTAATGAACTTGTTGACCGTGTTTTAAGAGGTTGAAATGGCAAGACCTCGTAATACAAAAAACAAAGATTTACCAGCTAACCTTTACCGTGGTGAAGGTAGTGCATGGCGCTATCGCCATCCGGTAACAGGCAAGTTTCATGCAATGGGTTCAGATAAATCTAAAGCGATTACAGCAGCTCGGAAACTTAATGAATTACTCATTCCGTCAGATGACCTGATTGGTAAAGTTATGGGTGGAATATTTTTTGGTGAATTTGCAAATGAGTACTTAGCGAATAAACGACGTAAAGATGGTAAACCCGTAGCTAGCACAACAATTGAAAGTTATAGATCTTATCTGGAACGATGCAAACTTAAATGGGGTGATTTACGAATAGACCAGATCACTCTGTTTATGGCCAATCAACTTCTAGACGATATGACGGCATCCTCCAGCAACGGATGTCGTGGAGTTTTAATTGATCTGTTTAATGTGGCTGTCAGCAAAGGATTATGTCCAGATAATCCTATTGAAGCCACGATGCCTAAACATTCAAAGCGCCAACGAAGAAGACATACGTTAGAAGGCTTGGAACTTGTTCGTAAGCACTCTCCTGCATGGCTTCAAAATGCGATTGATTTGGCCTTGCTAACAACACAGAGACGAGTCGATATCCTGAAAATGAAGTGGACAGATATTCAAGATGGCTACTTGCACGTTGCTCAGGAGAAAACCACAGATAATCCTGAAGATGAATTTGAGATTTCTGAAGGTGCCGGTTATGTGAGGATTAAAATTGATAATGAACTTCAGCAAGTTCTAAATCGTTGTAAGGATAATGTGGTAAGCCCTTTTATTATTCATCGAGTACCAATTAAACAAGGTAAAAAGAGAAAATATGAGAAAGAACACTGGACCCAAATTGATAATCAGTATTTATCTTCAAACTTTTTAAAAGCAGTTAAGAAGTCAAATGCATATCCAAACTTAACTGGTAGGCAATTACCGACCTTTCATGAAATTAGAGCTCTAGCTATTTTCTTGCATAAAAAAGCGGGTAAATCTGCTCAGGCATTAGCTGGACATACTAGTAAAAAAATGACTGAACATTATGAAGCTGGACATGAAATTATATGGAATGATGTGGACGTAGGTATTAAATTACCATTTGCCGAAATGACATAAGATTGGGCTGCAAAACCCTTTCTTAAGTTATTGTTTTCTAATAATTCTATATGTTCGAAAAGTTCTATAATAATTAAAATAAAAAATATAATAAAATTCATTAAAATCAATAACTTTAAAATAAATGCTATATATAATTTCTCCCTAAAGAATAAATATTTTAGAAATTCCATATCTATTTGATTAATTTTAAGTTTATTAGATCTATTTCCATGTCCTGCAAAATAAATGCAAAATTCCTGCAAAACAGTTAAATCTAATAATCATTTTACTGACATAAATGACAACATCTGTTTTGAAGTTTTCTATAAAGATTTCTTTTTAAGATGTTGTAATTTTCATGTAAATAGCAACGTAAACATTACAACTATTGCAGTTATTTTTGTACTGATGTTTGATTAGAATTACAAATTAATAAAATTATTGATTTTGAAAAAAATAAGTTAAGGAAGACAAGATTATGTACTCAAACTATGAAATTTCGACTAGAAATGTACTATCACTTTTTGATGTTAAAGTCGATCAGTTTGCACTTATACGTATGGTATCCTAATGATATTTTTTAAGTAAAATATCGACGATATTCGTTTGGGTAATTTCCATAATGTTCTAAAAAACGACGACGTAAAGTCGCTTCAGCGTTAAATCCACAACGCTCTGCAATACGTTTTATAGGAAGATCAGTATCAACTAACATACGTCGAGCAGCTTCAAGACGCAATTGTTGAACTGCTTTCGCGGGTGTAATTCCTGTATCTTTTAAAAAGTGACGTACAAAGCTTCGTTCACTCATGCAGCTATATGTGGCTAAAGCATTTACAGATAAATCGGCAGTTAAGTTATCAGTTATCCAAGCATACAATTCAGAAAATCGTTCGGTTTCATTTTGAAAAAATAATGTAGTACTGAATTGCGCCTGTCCTCCTGGTCTTTTGAGAAACACAACCAAAGTACGTGCTACCTCAAGTGCCAACTTATATCCCAAATCATCGCTAATCAATGCTAATGCTAAATCAATACCAGCACTTACCCCAGCAGATGTCCAAACTGAACCATCTTGAATAAAAATTGGATTATTTTCGACAATGACCAGAGGGTATTTTTGGGCAAACTCGCCACATACACTCCAATGTGTTACAGCACGACGTCCATCAAGTATCCCACATGCAGCCAGAAGAAATGCACCACTACAAACTGCGGCAACTCTTCTTGAATATTTAGAACGATTTTTTAACCATTCCGTCAACAATCTATCGTTCACTGCAGAATAGATACCAGCTCCCCCAATTGCAATGAGTGTGTCTGTTAATACATCTTCATTAGGTAATGGCTCTGCCAATAGTGGTAATGCTGTTGATGTTTTTACTATTCCAGGTTGTGAAGCAACCACATGTAGATTGTAAAGTGGTGGATCCCCTCTTTGTTCCATCAACTCATTAGCCGTACTAAATACTTGCAAAGGCCCACTAAGATCTAGCAAATTAACTTCTGGAAAAATGATGAAGTGTATGTTGCGTTGTAACATCAATTGCACCTATCTTGGCGGGAAATGGCTCATTTTTGGCCTAAATGCTATTTTTAGAAGATGTAAATTAATCCTATAACTGACACTACCTGATACTTTCAAGGAAGAAAACCAACAATTGTAGTGTCAATTGAGACGTGTATAAATAAGTTCAAAATGCCTTCTTAGACTTGTACTTATTAAATTAGCATACGTCAAAATTGAACGTGTGATGATTTAATTAGAATAAGTATATCAAGGTCAAACATAAGGTATTAATTAAATGAAAAATAGTCACTTATCAAAAACTCCTCATGAACATCCTTTAAAGTTTATAGAGGCTTTTAATTCAGGAGACCCAAATCGAGTAGATTCAATGTATGAACCCGATGCAATTATTATAGACAAACAAGGACATTTTGTAACAGGTAAAGAAAGGTTTGACGTAAATGCTAGCTTCCTGAAACTAGGCCTACCTATTGAGGAGGAAGTAAAGCAAGTATATATCACCGGAGATATTGCCATGCTTATTGTTGATTGGAGAATCAAAGGAAAAACCTCGAATAATGAAGATATTGATTTTAGTGGAAGAGCAGTTGATGTACTTCGTAAAGGGACCGATGGTTATTGGCGATTTGTAATTGATAATCCATGGGGTACTTCAGACGAATAGCTTTCTGACTTAAAAATCAATGGTGGTAAACATTGGACCTACCAATAGCTTTACCACTTTTTTTAGCGACACTAAACTTGCAAAAACAATAAAAGATCTAGAGCATTGAAATCAAAATAAAAGTAATAAAGCCTAAATAATATTGAGTAAGAAACAACAATTTCAATATTTGGCGTGAAATGAGCATATTTTGGCTTAATTACCTTTTTAAAAAATATTATATTTCATGCGTTAAATGTAGATTTGAATTAATAAATATTTAATTTTCATAAATCACTAGGAACAAGGTCGATAGCTTCTGTCGAATATACATTGCTAATTTATGAGGAAAAGCAGATGAATAATTGCCTGACTCAGACTAATTTGATGAAGATACGAGCAAATAGTTTAAAAGGTTATATATCAGCAATGCGGGAGCTTATGATTGATCCCTATTCATTGTTAGATCAATATAAGCTTACTATCGACTTACTTGAAAATGATGAAATATTAATATCACAACAAACTGTAATTCAATTATTAGAAGCTAGTGCATCTTTAACAAATTGCGCTGATTTAGGGTTAAGAATATCAACACATCAGGATATTAGTATTTTAGGAATACTGAGTATAATGTTACAAAATGCATCCTCCATGAGAAAAGCAATAGATTATGCAGCACATTTTCTATATCTATATGGTCAAGGTTTTTCATTATCATACAATGATCAAAGTCCTCTAGTACACAATGCCTTTGAGGTGGTTTTTGAAGCGAGTTACAACGGTCCTCCTCCAAGGCAATCTATGGATCTATGTATTGGTACAATACATCAGCATGCAAAATGCTTATTTGGGAAAGATTATGGTCTTAAAGCGGTCTCTTTTCCTTATGATAAATCAGCCTCATTGAGTATGTATCAGAAAGTTTTTAACGTCCCTATTTATTTTAATCAAGAACGAGCATCCCTACATATAAGTAAAGACTTCTTATTATTAGAGCCTAATGGATCGAATCCATTACTTAGACAGATTGTTGAAGATTATATATTAAGAAATTTTAGCATGCGAAATGATAGTTTCAGTGATCGCGTTAAAAAAACTCTGAGATTAAATCTAGGTACCTCTCAAACAAGTAAAATTAATATTTCTAATCTTTTAGCGATACATCCTAGAACTTTACAAAGAAGGCTTAAAGATGAAAATACAACTTTCGAAGAAATAAAAGATAATTTAAGAAAGGATTTAGCTATTTATTATATAACACAAACAACTATTCCTTTTTATCAGTTAACAAGTTTATTAGGTTTTCCTGAGCAATCTGCTTTAAGTCGAGCTATAAAACGCTGGTATGACCTAACACCAACAGAACTTAGAGTAATGAGATTTATAAAATCCTAGAAAATAATCACAATATTTTTACTTAAAATATTAAAACTTTAATCAACCCCTTTAGTTTTATCCAATATTCTTTGTATCACAGTGCGAGTAACTGAAAAATTTTTAGCTAAACCGTATACTGTATGTCCCTTTTTATACATTTCTATTACTTTAGCTTTCTGTTTTTCATTTAAAATTTCCGGACGTCCAACTTTTTTAGTATTTTTTATATCTATATTATTTGAAAGGCTAAATTTTTTCTCAAATTCTTTACACATACTCAAAAAATGGATGAAAAAAACTTTTAATTCACCATTAATTTCACTTTTTGAATAATCTAAACATATTAATTTTATTCTTTTTTCATCTAGTTCCTTAAGCATATTATAAATTTCATCAAAGCTATTACCTAAACAATCTAAACTTTTTATTACCAATCTATCTTCTTGCTCTAAAGAATAGTTTATTAAATTCATAAAAATGTTTCTATAACAGATTGATTTACTTACTAGCACCTCTTCTACTACTAATCTATTTTTTTGAATATTGTACCCATAATCCTTAAATATTGATATATAGTTTACTTTATCAATATTATCATATGGATCAACTCTAATATAAGCATATGTACGCATTTTACAAACCCAATAATATACCACCAATCATCAAAATCAATGCACATATATCTAATTAAAAAAACCATTAATTATATAAATATAAGTTTATTAGATTTCATCATATTTTATTGTTTATCGAAATAAAATTATTGACAATATGAGACAATCACTTAACACCCTGAGACAGTTTTTTTAAATAAATTATTTATAAATTTTTTATATTAGTAGATTTCTTTTCAACAATTGGTTCTGTAAATTATAATTCTGATAAAAATTTAAGTTAATCTTAATGAATACATCCGATTAGGTAATTGTTTCCTTTAACTTGCAATAAATCGCAATCGGATGTATCAATTTTTAATTTTCATAATTAAGAATATGGGTAATCCCAGATAAAAATTTGAATTATCATTTTCCAAATTTCAGCAAGCACCTCTGTCTTTATGCCATTTTCTATTAGGTGGATTAGTCTTTAGGAAGCGTTTTGTTAATTTCACCACCTGCAGTTTCATAAAATTTTAATAAGTTGAAACTTTCATAGTTAGCGAAAATACAAAAGAGAAGAGCGACTAGCAAAATTAGGGTAATTTTATTCATTTCATTATACCTTAGAGATTTTAATTTTTTTAATTTCACAATGGTACATGAAAATACTATCAAAACCTTAATTATTAAGAATCAATCACAATTTATTACAAAAGCTGTTTTGTAAAACTTAACCACCTTTTAAATCTCTTAATGCCAATACATCTTGCGAATCAACAACAATGACCAGACGACGGGATTCTTGTGCCAATTTTACTTTCCTTCTAGGCAATAAAAAACCGCACTAAGCGGATTTATGAAAGTAGATATCTATAATTCTTTGGCGCACTTCAGAGAAGCTGCTCTTAAGTCATTATCAGCTTTGTAAAGCATATTCAAATTAGAGGCACTTATAGTTGTTCTAGCTTCAAGTATATCTTTGTTTAGGAGCTTCACTTCTAGAGTCATACCATTTTGAATGTAAATCATATTATTTGCATACTTAACTTTGTTGAATACAACATACCCATTAGTATCGTCACAAAGTATTCCATTGCCATCTGAATCAATTTTTATTGTCGATATGCCAGGGCTGATCGAAACCGTCCATACACCTGATACCGATGGAGTTGAAGGTTGGATTTCACTAAATTTATTATTCACCATTTGAGTGGCTGGAGTTACACATCCACTTAATAAAAAAAACAAGCTCAATGCAAATATCTTTTTCATTAAATTATCCATTTTAGTTATGAGTAAAATTTACCAGATCAGAAAATGGAAAACCACCCGAAGATAACTTAAGTAGTTCAGCCTATTGTTCTTCACTTTCTTTTTCTTAATTTTTGTCAAAAAAAATCTTATTAGACAAATTTTCGTATAAATTACAGCACTAGGCTGGAACTGTAATCTAAAGGAACGAAATGACGCTTAAACAACTAAAAGCTTTTTTGGCCCTTGCTCGTACGCTCAACTATGCCAATGCCTCTTTAGATTTACATCTTAGCCAGTCCGCTTTAAGCCTCAGTATCAAAAGTCTAGAAGAAGAATTAGGTGGAAAACTATTTAACCGTAATACACGCCGTGTTGAACTTACTCAGGAAGGTAAATCACTTATTCCCTATGCAAAAAAATTAATTGCCAATTGGGATGAAATGGAAAATGATGTTAAACAAAGGTTTAAGCTTAATCGTGGAACCTTAAGTATTGCCTCTATGCCATTTGTGACTCATGCTATTTTGCCTCAAGTCATTCATGAGTTTTTGAGCCTCCACCCTAATCTTAATTTTTCAATTCATGATATTCCTAATGAAACCATTATAGAAAAAGTACAGGATGGTATTTTTGAGCTTGGCCTATGTTTTGAACCAGATCTCACTGAAGGTTTAGAGTTTAAACCGCTTTTTGAAGAAGATTTTTTAGCTCTATTACCAAAGACTCATCCCTTTGCACAGGCTTCGTCAATTACATGGCAGCAGCTTTGTTCTAACCCATTTGTCACTTTGCAAAAACCTTCGATTGTTCGTTATTTGGTTGAGCAAAATTGTTTACGAAATAATATAACTCTTGATTTGAAAGTTGAATGTCATCAAATTTCATCACTTTCAAGTTTTGTTGCTTATGGAATTGGGGTAAGTGCAATTCCAAGACATTTTGCGTCTCACATTGATAAAGAACACAATGTATTAATTGAGCTACAAGACGAAGCTATTCATAAAACAGTTGGAATTGTCTATAAAAAGAACTTTGAAATTTCAAATATTTCAGCTCAATTTATTGAAGCATTGCTTCAGTATAAATTTTAAAAAATTAAATACTGTATTTTAGGATGAGCTAAGCTTACGGCTAAGGTGAATTTCTTAATTATTATAAATTTCAATGCTATGAAATGATTTTTTTAAGATTTTTTGCTTTTGTGCTTCTTATCTTTTGTTGTTAATTTGATGCGATTCATTGATTATACTTATTAATCCTTTTAAAAAATTAACTTCTATAACATAAAACTAGATGCTAAAACTAAAACCACTAAGGGATATAGGAAAACAATAGAATGAATAAAGTTTATGCCAATGCAGAGGCAGCACTGAAAGATGTTATTGCAGATAATCAAACACTTGCCGTTGGCGGTTTTGGTTTATGCGGAATTCCTGAAAAACTGATTGTTGCAGTTAAACAAAGTGGTGTAACTGGTCTGACTTGTATTTCTAATAACGCAGGTGTAGATGATTTTGGCTTAGGTATTTTGCTTCAAACCAAACAGATTAAAAAAATGATCTCTTCTTATGTTGGAGAAAACAAAGAATTTGAACGCCAATATTTAAATGGTGAACTTGATGTAGAACTCACCCCACAAGGTACTTTAGCTGAAAAGTTACGTGCTGGTGGTGCTGGAATTCCTGCATTTTATACTCAAACTGGCGTAGGTACACTGATTGCTGAAGGTAAAGAAGAACGTACCTTTAAAGGCAAAAACTACATTTTAGAAGAATCTTTAACAGCCGATGTAGCACTTGTTAAAGCATATAAAGCCGATAAAGCGGGTAATTTAGTTTTCCGTAAAACTGCTCAGAACTTTAATCCTGAATGTGCAATGGCTGGAAAAATTACAATTGCTGAAGTTGAACAGGTTGTTGAAATTGGTGAATTGGATCCGGATGAAATCCATTTAGCGGGAATCTATGTAAATCGCATTGTACTTAATGCATCACCTGAAAAACGCATTGAGCATAAAACTTTAAGCACGGAGGCAATATAAAATGGCTTGGTCACGCAATGAAATGGCACAACGTGCTGCTAAAGAACTTGAAGATGGTTTTTATGTCAATTTGGGTATTGGCTTACCTACCCTAGTTGCCAACTATATTCCTGAAAATATTAATGTTTGGCTTCAATCTGAAAACGGTTTATTGGGTATTGGCGAGTTTCCAACTGAAGAAACTGTTGATGCCGATTTAATTAATGCAGGTAAGCAAACTGTTACTGCTCGCCCTGGCGCTGCTTTTTTCTCAAGCTCAGCGTCATTTGCCATGATCCGTGGCGGCCATGTAAACATTGCAATTTTAGGTGCAATGGAAGTTTCCGAAAATGGTGACTTGGCTAACTGGATGATCCCAGGCAAGAAAGTAAAAGGTATGGGCGGCGCAATGGATTTGGTTGTTGGTGTCCAAAAAGTTGTAGTTCTTATGGAACATTGTGCAAAAGACGGTACGCCAAAAATTGTGAAAAACTGTAGTTTACCTTTAACCGGTAAAGGCGTGGTTCACCGTGTAATCACTGACTTAGGTGTAATGGACATTACCCCACAAGGTGTTGAACTGATTGAACTTGCTAAAGATGTCACTCTAGAACAGATTCAAGCTGTTACAGGCGTCGAATTCTATAAAACCTTAGTTGCTTAAATTTTAATTTTTAGTTAGCCAAACAAGACTTAAGCTAGAAAGTGAACTTAAGTCTTAGCCTCTTTAAGCACCGGATGTGCTGTCAATGAATAAGAACGAGAAGGATTTTTTCAGCTATGGAAAAACAGCAAGGAATTTTTGAAAGATTTGCCCTTCGGATTAGTGATTGGTCTGAAAAGTGGTTTCCAGATTCATATATTTTTGCACTACTCGGCGTCATTATTGTCTCTATTGCCGCTTTGGGTATTGGTGCTCCAATCCAAGATGTAGCGACGTCATTTGGTAATGGTTTTTGGAGTCTTATTCCATTTACTTTGCAAATGACCATGCTAATTATTGTGGGTTATGTCGTTTCCGTATCTAAGCCCGTAAAATTCCTGATTCAAAAAATGGCACGTATTCCAAATTCTGGGCGTGGTGCTATTGTTTTAGTTGCGACCGTAAGCTTGTTAATTTCGCTGGTCAATTGGGCGGTAAGCACCATCCTTACAGCGCTTCTAGTGATCGCATTAGCAAAACGTAAAGAGCTGAATATGGATTATCGTGCTGCCGCAGCGGCTGCGATTATTGGTATGGGTGCAACTTGGGCGTTGGGAATTAGTTCGTCAGCAGCACAGCTTCAAGCGAATAAAAGCAGTTTGCCTGAGTCGATTTATAATTTGACCGGTGTTATTCCATTTACAGAAACCATCTTTCTTTGGCAATCAATTGCGATGACCATTATTCTGGTGATTGTTTCAATCGCAATCGCGTATTGGTCAGCTCCAAAAGGTAATAACGTTAAAACGATTGATAGTTTTAATGTGCAATTTGAAGAAGAAAAGCCACATGAAGACAAATCTACCCGTCCGGGTGACTGGTTAGAAAACTCGCCTATTTTAACGATTATTGTGGTGGCTTTAGGTTTAATCTGGATGTTTTTTGAATTTTCAAAAAGTAATCCCATCATTGCCATTTCAAGTCTAAACACCTACAACTTTGTCTTTTTAATGCTAGGTCTAGCATTACATGGAACACCACGAAACTTCTTAAATGCTGTTTCAAAGGCAGTTCCAGCTGTATCAGGAATCTTAATTCAATTCCCTCTGTACGGAAGTATCGCCTTTATTATGACGCAAGCTTTAAATAGCCAAGATTTATCACTGTCACACTATGTTGCCGAGTTTTTCGTCTCTATCGCTTCAAAAGAGACCTTTGCGATTGTGATGGGAATTTACTCTGCCATACTCGGGTTCTTTGTACCTTCTGGCGGTGGAAAATGGATCATTGAAGCCCCGTATGTCATGCAAGCGGCAAATGATTTAAAAGTTCATTTGGGCTGGTCTGTACAAATTTATAACGCAGCCGAAGCTTTACCAAATTTAATCAATCCATTCTTCATGCTTCCAATGTTAGGCATTTTAAAACTAAAAGCAAAAGATGTGATTGGTTTTACAGTCACTCAGCTCGTCGTACATTTTCCTTTAGTTTTATTTTTATTGTGGTTCTTTGGAAGAACGCTTAGCTATACCCCACCTACTTTTTAATTTACTGGCGCCTTTAGTTTCGGCTAGAGGCAAATTTAGCAAATACACCAATAAGAGATATTAAGATGAGTTCAATTGTTATAGTTTCAGGTAGTCGTACTGCAATGGGCGGTTTTCAGGGCAGTTTATCTTCTTTAACAGCTCCAGAGCTTGGTGCTGCAGTAATCCGTGAATCGATTAAACGTGCAGGTGTTGCACCAGACCAAGTAGATGAAGTTATTTTTGGTTGCGTACTGAGCGCAGGTATAGGCCAAGGACCAGCTCGTCAGGCTATGCGTAAAGCTGGTGTGCCCGATCATGTAGGAGCAGTCACCATTAATAAACTGTGTGGCTCTGCAATGAAAGCTGTGTTAATGGCATCAGATACCTTAAAAGCTGGTAATGCCAATATTATTGTTGCGGGTGGCATGGAATCTATGACCAATGCGCCTTATATTTTGCCGAAAGCTCGCGGTGGTTACCGTATGGGACATGGCGAAATTAAAGACCACATGTTTTTAGATGGTCTTGAAGATGCTGAAACAGGTCGATTGATGGGCTCTTTTGCTCAAGACATGGCAAACACCAAAGGCTTTACACGTGAACAAATGGATAATTTCGCGATTTCTTCACTTAAAAAAGCGCAAACTGCGATTACAGAAGGTTACTTCAAAGAAGAAATTGTTCCTGTTGAAGTAAAAACACGTAAAGGTGTTGAAATTATTGATCAAGATGAACAACCATTAAAAGCGAATCTTGAAAAAATCCCAACTTTACGCCCTGCTTTTAGTAAAGACGGTACAATTACAGCGGCTAACTCAAGCTCAATTTCTGATGGTGCTGCTGCATTAGTACTCACCACTGAAGAATATGCTCAGTCTCATGGTTTAAATACTTTAGCAAAAATTGTGGCGACTTCTAGTCATTCACAGCATCCAAGCGAGTTTACAATTGCTCCAATTAGTGCGATTCAAAAAGTACTTGAGCGTGCTGGTTGGTCTGTTGACGAAGTAGATGCTTGGGAAATTAATGAAGCTTTTGCAATGGTCGCAATGGCGCCAATTCATGAGCTAGGCATTGATGAAGCAAAAGTCAACGTACATGGCGGTGCGTGTGCTTTAGGACACCCAATTGGCGCAACGGGTTCAAGAATTATCCTTTCTCTTATCTATGCTTTAAAACGCCTAGGTAAAAAGAAAGGTGTTGCTGCACTATGTATTGGTGGTGGTGAAGCTACAGCGGTCGCAATTGAAATCTAAAAATCAAACCACACAGAAGAAGATGTAGGAGTTTTTCTTACATCTTCTTTTTTAGACTTTAAAAAGTTCATAACAGGTTTGGCGGAACCATTTATGGCTACTTTTATGATGACAAGACATATGCCAATGTTGTTTAACATCATAAGTTGGGAAGTCGAGAGGTGCTGGTAAAATCTGTAAATTTTCTCTGACCAATAAGACTTGGCTCAAATAATACGGTACGGTTGCAATCGCATCTGTCTCTTGAACGACTAAACCCACCCCTAGATAACTTGGTAAGCGGATTAGAATATTTCTATCCAATCCTTTGTTCTGTAATTCATTTTTAATGTGGTAGTGACCGATTCCTGCATCAATATCGATATGATATTCCCGCATATAATCATCTAAAGTAAAATTATTTGGGTCTAACCGAGGATGGCTCTTTGAGCTAATCACCACATAATGTTGTTTGAAAAACTTTTGTTGATAAAAGCCTTCTTCTAATTGAGGTAAAAAGCCAATTGCGAGGTCAATTTCACCATTTGCCATTTGATAGCTAGTTTCTGGTGTAATCGGCCGAATATTCAAACGAATTAAAGGAGCTTTCTCTTTTAAATAGTTTGTTAATTGCGGCAATAAGACCAGATGAGATACATCGGTCATCGCAATAGTAAAAAGTTGATCCGAAGTAAGTGGGTCAAAGTTCACACTAAAGTTGTTAATACTTTCAACTTTATCAATCACTTCACTAATGAGCGGAAAAATTTCTTTAGCTAATTCGGTCGGAATCATTTCATTCCCAACACGAATAAAAAGTGGATCATTAAAATGCTGACGGATTTTGTTCAGTCCATTACTAACACTCGGTTGGGTAAGACCAATAGCATCAGCAGCCATTGAAACGCTTTTAAACCGATAAATATGATAAAAAATATTTAGTAATCTACTATCTAGATCAAACAAAATTGTCTCCGTCTGGATCAAATAATCCATTCAAAAGGAATGAAAGCAGGTACAGCATATATAAAAATGCTCACTAGATTTCTGAATTATTGATATATGGTCTAAATTAACAAAGAATCTAGACCATGAGCAATGCTTTATAAAGCCTTTCGTCATAAAGACAAAGGGATGGGCACTTTAATTGATTACTTTGTATGTAAATATGTTGAATACAATACATATCCTTATAAGTTTTTATAAATTTTAATCAGGCTGAGTTTGGAAGCCCTTCCAGATTTGCTGGACTGCTTTGTTATCACTCAAATTATTTTTAAAAATGTAAATATCTTGAGGAAGACAATATTCATGATGATCCAACATGACCAGTTTTCCGTTAGCAAGATCTTCCTCTACATTAATTTTTGGAATCCATGCCACCCCTAGGCCTTGCAATACCAGCTCTTTCAAATTAGTTGCATTATCAGTCTCGTATAAGGTTTTATAAATTAGTTTACCTTCGATCAGTTGGTCCACTAATTTTCGCAAATACGCATGTTTACTGTAAGCAAGCAATGAAAAATTATTCTGAATCGTATGCTTAGGCGTATGGTCGGCTTCGGTAGCTGATACAGGAACAATCTCTGTTTCCGCAATCTTGATTCCGCTTAAAATATCATCACCAACACGATTAATATTAGATCGGTCTGCATAACAAATCATAAAATCGCAGGCACCCTCTTTTAAAAGAGATAAACCCTCACCACTATTGGTCGCTACAATTTCAATTTTTAAATCACGCATAAACGTTGGGAATTTTTTCAAAAAAGTCGTTAAAAAACCAGAAGCTAATGAATGAACAACACAAAAACGAATAGTAGATTCGGTTTCATTTTTAATATTTTTAATCAGCTTAGCGGTCTCTTCCACCTGCTTTTCAATATTTTTAGACATAACCAGCATAATCCGCCCAATGTCTGTAAATTCAATATTATTTTTATTATTTCTAATAATAACTTCAGCTCCTATCATCTCTTCTAATTGCTGAATTCTACGCGTAAAAGCAGATTGACTAATAAATCGCTTTTCGGCTGCCTTTGAAATAGAACGCTCACGCTCTAATGTCAAAAGATCTTCTACCCAACGTACTTCTAAGTTCATTTTATGCATTCCCTTTTTATATTTATGTCCTTAATTTGTCTTGTTGGGAAGCTGGATAAATAGCTGAATAGATGAATGAAAAATATAAAACATGGGAGTACCTGCAAAAATGCGATGGAAGAATGGCAAGGCCAAACGATAAAAGTATGTATTTAATAATTCTGACATAGAAAAGAGTGTAAGAGAATAAAAGACTTTGATTTAACTCATCAACTCATACAAATATAAAATTATTGCGGTAAAAATTATTTAAAATCAATAATTAAATTAAACATAACCTAAGTAAATGAACACTTCAATCTTAATAAAAAATAAAAATAATCTTATGTTTTCATCATGTTTTTAATTTTTATAAAAAAAGTCCGCACCTTGGGGAAGAATACGGACTGTAAAACTAAAATTTTGCTAATTTGATTATTTCAGGATTTAAGCTTTCTGACCTAATCAATTAGTTCAAATCAGAAGATATATTTGCAGTATAATTCAACTAAATAAACCTGACTATTCTACTAAAGTATCTACCCGAGATTGAGCTGAAACAAATTTCTAATATTCACCAATGAGATAATATAGCTTTCGTGAAATTTCAACCATCATATTAGATGTATATTGAGTGATTTCAAAAACTTGCTTTTTCTGTGGGTTAAACACCATATTATCTTTTTCATCGCTAAAAAAGATATAAGTGGTGTATTTGTCCATTTGATGGATATGCTCTTTTAAGCTTACTTTTTCCCCAGAATTGGGATCATAGGCGATAAACTTCATTCTCATGAATTTTGTCTCTATACATACGGTCTTTTACCTAAAGTTTAATAAAATTTAGGTAAAACAATATTTTGATGGATAATGTAAAATAGTTAGGCTGAGTAACCGTGGCTATTTATAAGATACTGCTACGATACTATTTGCCTTGTTTACAGAGCTTTCCGCAGAAGCAATAGATTGCTCGGCTTCTTTAAGTAGACGAGAAGTTTTTGACTCTCTCTTCTCTTCACCCTGAAAAAGTACATAGTATGTAAAACTACCCAAAATAATTAATGCAGCTGTGACTTTTAACATAAACTTAAAACTAGGATTTTTTCGTATTATAGTGATTTTTATGTGAAATGCATCACATTTTTATATAAATTTGTTAGATAAGCTACACTCTTTGTGCT